>ENA-ORLM01001456-ORLM01001456.1-human-gut-metagenome-genome-assembly--contig:-NODE-1456-length-15171-cov-3.853187_pt1 | contig 15171 bp, 14 predicted proteins | sample MGYA00243063_ERZ508815 | MGnify/ENA primary metagenome ERZ508815 (study PRJEB26277, sample SAMN04329768) | human gut metagenome | biome: human-associated habitat | host: Homo sapiens | place: USA...
ATGCACTGCCTACAGTTGGTACACTCACTTTCTGCAACCGTTGGGAGCAAAATTTCTCCGCCCTCATGGTGGAGCGAGGCGTTTTGGGGTTCCCAAAACATAACCTCGCTCCCTCCTTTAAGAACAAAAGACGAGATATTTGCCTTTCGGCTTTCCATGCCCAAGGTTGCAGACCTTAATTCTCTCAATTTGCGCCAAACATCAAAGCTGCCACATTGAAAGAACAAGGTCACAGACACAAGCTACTTTGTACATGGAGTTTGCAAAGGAAAAGGTGATATTTTCAGTGTGAAACTTGCCAAGTGTTTCAGTTGTGTGTTGTTGATTTCCTTTGTGAACTATGCCGAGTGTGTTATGTGTGCTGTGTGTCCTCGGTATAGTCTGCATAAATCTAATGCCATGCTAAAACACTGCGGAGGTTCGCCCAAGTGGCTGGAGGCGCAAAGCCTCCAAGGAACGTTGCTGCAACCATTTCGGAGAATAGAGCGGTTGCCAATTAATCCACAAGCACATTTTACAGCGTACCAAGTGAGGGCATGTAAAACGTTGAATTGTTGAAGATAGGTGTTATCTTTATGAGAACCAACCACTTATACCCTCAACAAACTCTCAACAAATAGCTCTACACAACAAATTACTGGGCAAAAAAGAAAGAAAGGAATGGTGTTCATGGTTTTCTCTTTTCAACATTATCTTTCTTTTGTTGAGAGATTTGTTGAGAATATGTTGAGCCGTAAATGCCTGATGTTCAATACTTCTTTCATCATATTCAACAATTCAACAAAAATAAGGGGTGTTTTGTCCGTCATTTTTATGAACAGAACTCATCCCCCTACAAGTAAGAATGTCATGCTTATGCTTCAGTACTTATTCACGACAGTACGACAGCGCCAAGCCAACAAACAAGCAAGAGGACATTCAACTAAAGGCGGTTGTTCTTCTATTGAGTTGTAGGATAATGACACTACTTTTCTCTTTTGCCCCGTACAATCTCTTGAAGATGGTGGCACGAAACCGAGCTGCCCCGTATGAGTTTATACGGAAGCAAAGGGCAACAATCATCGGAAAGCCATACAACGTTTGCCAAATGCCATTGGAAGTTTCCTGTTTCTGTTGGACTTCCGACACCGTCAATAAACCATCCTTGTATATTGACCTTATCACAGCATGGAGTTTCATGGCGGTGACATGAAGCATATCAACCAATTCACCCTCACTCATCCACAAGTCTTGCAAGTTGGACGGAATGGATAACATTCCATTTCCGTCCACGGTGATTACAGTCCTTTTCATGCCATTCCCCCCATTGTCGGCATATGCCCCTTGATTCGACTTTCAAAAGCTGATATGTCATGCTCCAATTTAGTACTTGTCACCTTTGCGTAAATTTGTGTTGTGGCGATGTCCGTATGTCCCAGTATCTTGCTTACACTCTCTATCGGCATACCGTAGTTTAAAGCCAAAACTGCGAACGAATGCCGGCTTACATGAAATGAAATTCGCTTCTTGATGCCACACATTTTTGCCACTTTCTTTATACGCTTGTTTACCATGTCAAGTGAGCCAATATTAAACAAGTGCATATCTTTTCTCAATGGCTTGTAACGTTCAATTATCTGTATGGCTGCATCTATCAGTTTAATTTTGAATGGTACGCCTGTCTTTTGACGCTGAGAAACTATCCATGGAGACCCACTTATAATGGCAACATTGTCCTCTGTAAGATTCTTGATGTCAACGAAAGAGATACCTGTCCAACAACCAAACATAAACAAGTCTCTCGCAAAAGCAAAGTTGGGATTTTCCAACTCTATTCCTGCAAATATGTCCAATTCTTCCTCTGTCAAGAACTCACGCTCCTTGTGGTCTGGGTCAACGTGGTACATGGCAAACGGATTTCTCGGTATCTTGCCGTTGTAGTGTGCTGCCGTGACGATATGCTTCAATGGTATGGAGTATATCCAAATGGTAGATTGCGTGAGTCCAATGACATTCTTCAAATACAGACAAAAATCACGGATGAACTCCTCGGTAAGCTCATTCATGGACATATCGCTGCGCTTGTACTGAAATTTGATGAACTCGGCAACGTACTTTCTTACCGTCAGATACTTGCGGTAGGTTCGGACAGCTCGGTCTTTTCCCACGCGTTGGGCAAAGGCTGCGTTCTCCTTGTCAAAAGCTCTGAGTAATGTCTCATACTCCGTACCTATGCCTTGATATGCGTTTCTCACCATTTCAGCGGTAACGAACGCCTCACGGTCGGAAAGCCGTTGGTAATGCTTAGCGATTTGAGCCTTGATGTTATCAAGCGCAAAGTTCACCTCATTGGCTTCCTTGCTTCTGCCTTTGGCTCTGTTGCCCTTGGCATCCCATATCGCCTTGGTCACGCTCAGCTTGCAACTGAACTGTGCGATAGTTCCGTTGATTGTCACACGTCCCATGATAGGGACAATTCCGTTTCTCTCCTTGCTTCCGTTTACATAGAAGACTGTCTTGAATGTACTTCTCATAATTCCTTGCTTTTTGTTCTGTGCAAAATTAAATCATGAGAGTTGCATGGCAAATTCACAACCTGTGCAGAATTGAGAAGTAAAAACCGAAGCCGTTAAAAATGCTTATTAGAGAGTTTCTTTGAGGTAATGACTTGAAAGCGTTTCTACTTCTCAAATCCGCCATTTTCGCATTTCCTCACGAATGCCACAAAAAGCCAACGACTGCCACAACCACTTGAAACTCAAAACAAAAGCTCAAATCTGCTATTTTTTGCTTTTTTTATCAGTCTTTTTCAGAAAAACAGATTCATGAGTTGGCCGGTGGTGCAAATCGCATTAGTCAACTACATTTTTTATCTTTTATGCAAGCGCAAATTGATGAGATTCGCGCATTGGGCAGACAACGTACCGCTGAAACGTATGCCACAGCATTACGCAGTTTTGCTCGTTTCCTGAAAGGGACAGATTTGTTGCTCGACCATTTTGTACCCGAAGTAATGATGGCTTACGAAGCCTATTTGCAATCTTGCGGTGTATGTCGAAATACGTCGTCCTTTTATATGCGCAATCTGAGGGCGGTTTACAATCGGGCAGTTTGGCAGGGGTTAACCTTGCAAAGGCATCCATTTAAGTATGTATATACGGGAGTTGAGGCAACCCTAAAGCGTGCCATACCCATTCAGGACATTCAACGTCTCAAGCAAACCGACCTTTCGTCGCGTTGCAAGTTAGCGTTTGCCCGCGATATGTTTCTGTTTAGTTTTTATACACGCGGCATGTCGTTTGTCGATATGGCTTACTTGCGTAAGTGCGATTTGTGTGGTACGTACTTAACGTACAAAAGGCGTAAAACAAGGCAAACTTTGCACATCAAGTGGGAAAAGAATATGCGTGAACTGGTCGAGAAATACGACATACCATCTTCCCCCTATCTATTGCCCATCATAAAGCCCGATGCAATGATTGATGTGCGCAAGCAATACCTTTATGCGAGCCAAAACATTAACCGTCATCTAAAGCTATTAGGTAGGGAATTGGGATTTTCAAATCCTTTAACCTTGTATGTAGCTCGTCATGCTTGGGCAAGTATCGCCAAAAGTAAAAATATTCCACTCTCTGTAATCAGCGAGGGTATGGGACATGAATCCGAAGCAACAACCCGTATATACCTTGCCTCTTTAGATACAAAAGCCGTGGATAAAGCCAATCACTTAATATTGAAATCCTTGTTGTAGGTATTACTAAAAATGAGCCGATGCCCTAACATTTTTATTTAAGGGCATCGGCTCATCGTGTATTTGTATGCTCATCTCTTACTTAGAGATGTGAATTCGTCTGCAAATGTAGTATTTATTTCAATATTTATCATATCAGATGGCAAAAAAAAGCATTACAAACTTGTTATTTCATCTTTATTAAGGATTATATAGATATTCAGTTTTTGTGATGACACTAAAAAACACTTGATTATTAGGGATAAAAAAACAATCCACATCTCTAAGTAAGAGATGAGCCAAGCCCGTGAAACCAATAATGGCTTGATTAAGTGTTTTTCAAAGGTTGTATAGAGAGAATAGCAATAGATTTACCTTTTACAATAGATGGTATCCCTTTTCTAATACTCTTAATGCAGCTGTTAATTTAAAAATCTAACATTCTAAAATAAAAAGCTATGGGATGGTTTAGTAGTAAAAAAAGCTCGTCAAATGAGCCAATCGTACCTCGAGTTCAAGGTAACAGTGTTATCGTATGTAGCCCTAGAGGCGGCGAAATTTATCGTTTTACTCCAACATTTGGCGGTGGTGCAGTGTACGTAGATGTTCATCCGCGAACTAACAGAATGTTGGTTACCGTTCAAGATGGACGTGTTGGCCTATACGAGGGAACTGCACAAATTCAAATTTACAACATTCAGAATGCAGAAACCGCTCGCTGGACAGGAGATGACGTGTTGGTCAAGCATAAAGATGGCAGAACAATACTTTACTCTAAAAATGGAGGTTGGATCAGAGAATTTCAATAAGTAGGTGTTCAAAATTTTTTTTACTTGTTTTGTGCGAATGTCAGTGCAAACCGAATGCAGAGCGACGAGAGCTTGCTCTCAAGAGCTATGCTGAGGTGCAGCCTGACTTGGCGAAGCAGTGGAGCATAGCGGGCTATGTGACTGAGCACAGAACAAACAACTACGGCACAATCCACAGACTGCCACAGCTCTTGGTAATCCTGACTTCAAAGTAACAAAAGAACATGAAATTGTGTGAGATGAATTTAGTATGCAGTACGCAGACATGTACTATTGCATTCTAACCATTTAAATCAGCGAATATATGGGAAACAAACGTTCAACACCTATACCAGGCCTTTCGTTTTCATGGAAAAGAGCTTTGGGTATTACAAGAGCCAAACAGAATTTTGCGCGCAAAACCGGCATTCCTACCACAAAAGGAGGCTTGGAGCGAAAAATTGGTGGATTTATACTCAAAAAGTTAACCGGAAAGTAACAGATTATATACTTTGAGAATGATTAAAGTTACAGCAAAAGCTCAAAATGCAGCAGCCTTGGGAGTTATGTATGCTTATGTTCAACTTAATCCCGGTGTTTCGCTGGAAGAACTACGCAGCACGTTCCCCAATAATATAGCACCCGATAAGGGTGTGAACGAACTCTTCTTGCCTTTAGAGGATGCAGTTGCCTACAATACACAATCAAACATGAATTTGTATTTTGTAAAAGATAATCGTCCTATCACATTGGCTGACGGCACTAAAATAGCCCTTGCGCAGCTTTGGACGGCAAAATCTTTAAGTAGACTTCAAGAAGTTGCTCAAAAGTTCGGAATCGAAGTATGCATTGACAAAAATTTGAGCAAAGAATTGGCTCCTAACGGATTTGTTATCGACAACTTGAAGCCTGCAACCCCGACCCCTCCTACTTCTCCCAAGAAAAAAGGATGTTTGGGTGTGGTGTTATGTTTCCTGCTAGGAATAGGCTTGTTGTCAGTTTGGGCTGTTTAGAACTTTAAAAAACAAGAAAATGGAATTTATATGGATACTGGAGATGTAGTTATATTCAGGTCCAATAGTACAATATTTTACTCTAAAAATGGAGGTAGGAACGAAAAATTTCAATAAGTAAGTAGGTGTTCAAAATTATTTATATAATTCTATCGAAGTATTTTTACTTTGCATGGTGTGCTTGCACCGCATTTGCTGGTTCAAATGTAAAAATAATTTTGAGCACCTCCTTAACAGAGGTTTTCCGTTCTTTCATTTCATCTAATTGAGTGATATAGGGTAGTTAGAAATCCAATAAGAACATGTCGATTCTAAATATAGAAGAACTAGAACAAAATTTGGACTACTATGTATTTAAGGTAGCTCCCAAGATACAGCTCTTTAAAGAAAATCTCTTAGATAAGGTGCTGTCATCGGTTATAATATGTAGCGATAAGGACTGTTCTCTGCGGGAAGAGTCCCGATACAATATGCCCCCTGATGTATACTTCATATACTTTGACCTAGCCCAGGTGAAAGAGGGGGATTATTCGCGAATCATTAAAAAAATGTCCTATGGGTATGAAAATATTCTGTTTGACCATATAGACCAGATTCCGGACATTCCCGATAAAGAGGATTTGGAATTTCTGGTTTACATGGCACTCAAGAGGGATTTGCTCCCTTTGGAACAAGGCATGTGTGTTTCGGAATTGGATTTCAGTCAAATGATGATTGGTGCCAAATGCAGTGAGTTTCCCGATTATTTGAAGGGAAAATCTTTGCAGGCCATATTCATTTCCGTAAATGATGAGCTGTAGGTAGCCCCCTTCCGAGTATCATATACAAGAACCTTTTTCATCACTCATTTGAAACGACAAACAATCAAGCATATAACCTATTAATCATTAAATATTATGGCAAAATTCAATATTACACAAACTACCACCGTTGCTGAACTCAAATCACAGTTCAGCCAGGAAATTGGCGGTGTATTGCGAATCTATGAAGGACGCAGTGAAGCATCTGAGGCAGCTACTTTAGTATCGCTGGGAGCAACCCCAAAGGAATGGGAATGTTGTACCAGCCGCACAGTGGGTTCGTTTGAGAAGGCATTTCAAGATGAAATCAATCTCAAAGTAAAGGTGTATACCAGAGACAACTGGGTCAAGGTGTTGGACGACATCACACTTGAAACTGCTTCGAAACTTCCTAATGGCATGACCAAAGCCAAGATGGAAGCCTACGTGAGCAATTATGCCACCCCTAACCGTAAACCGAAGGAGGAGAAATGTGAAATTGTGAATATTCCTGCTGATGAACTCACTGCTAATAAAAAAGCTAAGAATATGAAAAAAATCAACATTGATCTCTACGGAGAAGGAACAAGACTTGATGTCTTCGATACGGAAGATGATTTAATGGAGTGCTACAATGCGATGAGAGACGGTGAATACTTCGAAATTTGTGTAGTAGACGGAAAACAGGAAATAGAGTACCACTTAGATGACTTCGGTTGTAAAATCTTTAGAGACGATTGGCCTGAAGATATCTACGATGAGGAGAAAATCATCGACACCGACTACTTGCAGTTTGAGGGCAAGATGCCAAGCGATGTATATGAGTTCGGCGGATGTGATCTCTATGAACCCGAAGATAAGGGAGTCGGTCGAATAGAACTGGTTCAGACAAAGGTCACTGCCTCAGCCACAATCGAACTGAATGATGACGAAGAGTTTGACCCTATGAAAGCGCATTTTATGTATGCAGAATTTGTAGTGCCTGGTGGTGAGCTTGAAGTCAACACGGGTATCGTCTATAAGGGAAAGCAATATCCTTTTGAAGTTGGCGCTGACTCCGAGCGTGAGATTAGCAGCGAAACTATTTGGGAAGAATATGAATAATATAGAAGTCGTCTGAACTTTTATGAAATTCAAGATTTGCCTTAATTTTTGAGGCGTTTTTGGGCCTTGAAGAAGGAGTGTAGCGAGCTACACGACAGATGAAAGGTCAAAAAACGGCCCAAAAGAAAGGTGAAGATTGAATTAAGAAGAGATAAATCTCCAAATCAAATCTTCGTCAGAAAAGTTTAGACGACTTCATAAATAAAACATAACATGGCAACGAAAAAAAAATAAAATTTGATCCAGACAAGGATCGTGTCGTGACATTCAGTCGCGACGGTGAGAAGCTATCGGAAGTAAATGGAGTGCTAAAATCCGATTTCTATAGTGGCATAGAAAAAATGTGCTATCTCAGTGATGAGTACTGTATCTTCTATAAGGGCAAGAAAATGGGCATTCTCGACAGCAAAGGAGTGCTGGTAACTCCTGCGGAATGGGAGAGTATCGATAAACAAGGTGATGTCTTTAAGATATCTATGAAAAATAAAGTCACCAAGGACTTCGATTTTGGCTACATCAATCTTGAGGGCGACCTTCTATTTGACCCATCGGAGTATTATGTGGACGTGAACTGCCAAGTGTCTGATGGGCGTATCATGGTCTCAAGTATCGACGCGGATAGAAGAGGAGCTTTCGACTTGGAAGGTAATCTTGTGATTGCGCCGAAATTCTTCCGCATGGACAATTTTCACCATAACCTCTCTGTGACTGCCGAAGAAAAAGGAAAATTCGGACTACTGGACAGAAACGGGAACTGGGTGCTTGCACCGGAATATTCCTTTGTTGGCGGATTTCATAAATACCCCCTCGACTATTGCGTGGTATGCAAGGATGGAAAATATTCCCTCATCGACAAGGATTGCAATGTGGTGGCCGGTCCAATCGATAAGCCGATTTATCAATACTGTAAACATGACGGTATATTTTTGGCAATAGGTGATAAAAAAAATAGAGGTGTAGTGAACCCCAATGGAGAGATTCTGCTTCCAATGGAGTATGACGACGTGTACTTCCTCAATGGCGAATATATCTGCTTTAAGAACAATTTCGGTTATGGACTGGCCGACATGAAAGGCAACGTGCTGCTGTCTGACAAGGAAAGTATTAGTGTGGAGCACGGATTAATCGTGGATAATGATAACGAGGTCATGAAACCGGATGGTACTCCTGTATGCAAGGCTGAAGAAAAAGTCAAGATATTCGAGCACGTCATCTTAGTATCCGATGACTACAAATCCTGGGGTATAGTGGATCATGACGGCAACGTACTCCTTGAAAAGGAGTGGGAGAATGTTCACATCTCCGTGATGAATATGGGTTTTGAGGACGGATTCATAAACCTGAGTCGCGATGGAAAAACAATTTATGTGGATGAAAAGGGTAAAATCAAAATTTGTCTTGATACATATGGTTGGGCCTTCTCTGACGGTTATGCAATCATAGGAAAGAAAGATGATTACAGCATCATCAATCATTCAGGTGAGGTTGTCGCAGAGCAACTCGCGCACGTAAGTCCTTTAGGTGGCGGATATTTCTTCTGTAACAATGCAGAGGAAAACGCTCCGAATATTCTCAACGTTAATAATGGCGAACAGTCGGGAATTCCGGCTCGAGTGGTTGGTAAGCCTAATAATGGATTGGTCAAGATTCAAGCCTCTGACTTGAATTTTGGCATAGTGTCAATCTCCACCGGCAAGGTAGTTGTGGAACCCCTCTATTCACAAATACTTTTGACCGCCGACGGAATATGGGGGTATTTACCCAAAACGAAATAATGATAGCCTCAATCTATAGTGAAATCATCTTAAATACAATTTAATATATGAGAACACCATCACCGAACGGTGTTCTTTTTTAGTTATTCAAATGTGTTATCTAGTCGTCCCTTAAAAAGCCCATTTTTGCGAGATGTTGTTCAAGCACAGTATCTCGCATATTTTTTGAAGCATGCCCAAAAGAGCTTTCATAGCTCTTTTGAAGTTATATGCTGCTGCCGAGAGAAGTACGTTCACAGCATCTCCTACCACACCCTTATAAAAGTTGCGGCCCAAACGATAATCCGACTTTAAGTGACCTATTGTCGGTTCTATACCTGCACGCTTGCAGAAAAGCATGTGTTTTTTCAACCTCTGATATCGGCTGTCTGATTTCTTAGGTACATCGGGAATCATAATCTTTGTCCCGTTAATTTCCTTTTTGCCTCTGTATCCTCTGTCACCTGCCAACAGTTTGATTTTTCGCCCGGTTAACCGTTCTACCTGTTCTAAGGAAGACTCGATGGTATGACTGTCATATTCATTGCGGAAGGACATAGCACCTAGAATAAAGCCTGTAACAGAACGTATTATGGATACCTTATTCGTCTTTTTAATCATAAAATCTGCAAGTTTCTTGACCTAAAGGTACTAAAACTTGCAGATTTATCAAAGAATTTTATAGACTAAATTACTGAATATCAACAGAAAAAGATATTCATAAGGGACGACTATATAGCGTGCTGTGACATCGTGTTTTTACAGAATGTAAGGCTTGTAGGCCTGTCTGGAACTTGCATGTACGCAGGTGTTCGTTTCTACGTCCTTCCTTTTTACGGCTGTGTTTGAGAGTGCATTGTTACAGCACGCAGCAGTCCTTGGCAGGCATCTTCGAGCAGGGTGATGACGAGTTCAAAGTCGCGGTCTGTTCCATAGTAGGGGTCGGGGATGTAGGAGGGCTTGCCGTCGGTCGAGGTGTAGTAGTCGGCCATCATGACTATTTTGCTTTGCTGTTCGGGGGTGGCAGCCAGTTGCATCAGGCGTTCGCGGTTTTTGCTGTCCATGGCTACAATAAGGTCGAAGCGTTCGAAGTCGGCCGTGGTGATGGGGCGCGAACGGTGGGTCAGTTTGTAGCCGTGGCGTGCGGCTGTTTGGCGCATTCGGCTGTCGGGTAGTTCGCCTTCGTGGTAGTCGATGAGGCCGGCAGAGTCGATGCTGAATTGTTCGGCTAATCCTGCTGCGGCGACTTGGGTGCGGAAAATTTCCTCGGCTGTGCACGAGCGGCAGATGTTGCCAAGGCATATAAAAAGAATGTGTTGAGGCATGGTGATGGGAGTTTGTAATAGGTAGGTGCTCTATAAGTGGTAATCTTTCAAAAAGGTATGTTCTTGCACTTGCTGCTCACTTGAAATGGGGTGGGGTAAATGTGCTTGCTTTGTACGTTTTGAAAATCGGAATGCGATTAAGAAGTCGTCTAAACTTTTCTGACGACTTCAATTATAGAGGCATCTACTTAAAAAAGCGCACCTGCACAATCGGCTTTGACAGCTGAATTTTGTGCAGGTGCGTCAATGGTTATGAATTGTTCGGATTACAAACCGAGCTTCTTAGCAATAGCAGCGGGGATAGCGTTCTTGTGGATGAGGATGTTCATCGTTTTGTAAGCAACGTATGCCTTTGAAGCGTAGAACATACCTTTGTATTTGCCATATTCACCCCAAGAGTTCTTTACCATGAAGTATTCAGTACCCTTCTGGTCCTTGGCCAAACCGTAGATTACCATACCGTGGTCGTCGGTGGTTTCCCAGTTGTCGTAGCCGCGCTGGCGGAGTTCCTGAGTGATGGTCATTTCTTCGTTAGAAGCTACCTTGCCACCCGTTTCGAGCGAACCGCCCCAGCGAGCAGCGTCGCTACCGGTGAGGTCGCGAATCTTCAGGTTTTTGGGAACGTAAGCATAGTCCTTACCGTTCTGACGGCCGAAGTAGTATTCCGTTACGTCAGCACCCCAAGCAAAGGTGTAGACGTTTTCAACAGCTGATTCCATTACCTGCATGAACTCGTCGAGGGGAAGGTTGTAGCTTTCAGCCCAACGCCAATTGTCCTGGATTTCGAGGATGAACTTGGTGTAGAAAGGATGGTGCGTGTATGAAGTGAGCGACACATAGTCGTCCATGTTCAAGCCGAGGTAATCCTTTACGTATGACTGCGGGGTGTAAGTTTTGCCGTCAGCAGCCTTTACTTCCTTGGGCAGTTCGCCGAAGTAGTTCTTGTAGATGTTTGAGAGGTCGTTCTTCCAGGTCAAAGAAATCTTTTTATGGTTTCCTTTGGCCAATGCACCCACGTATGCTGAGGTTACGGCATCGAGTTGGTTGAAGTTGAAGAGTGAGTCGCCATAGAGCGTACCGGGAGCGGGCATGGCAGTTTCGGGAACCATACCGTAGTTCTTCATGCAGTAAACGGCATCGTAGAACGAACCACCCTGCGAGAAGCTGGCATCACCATGCGTACGAACGTGCTTGTCGGCACGGTCCATGTAGGTGTTGTAAACGAGGAATGACTCGCACAAATCGTGCGTGCCTTTGCCCAAACGGAGCAATTCAGCCTCGAAGAAGCCGAGCGATGAATAGGCCCAGCAAGTACCGCTTTGGTTTTGGTCTTTAATTGAGGTGATGGGGTTAGCCTTCACTACAGTAAAGATGGTTGTGTCCTTCTTCTCAACAGTCTTTTTCTTTTTGGCCGCGAGGCTTCCGGGCATGAGGCAACACATGGCCAAAGCCAACAAGAGAGTCTTTTTCATTGTTTGTAATTTTTGATTAGATGTGTGTTATTTGGATTGATAGAATATGCTTCCGATGGTGAGTAGCATGGGGGATGACAAACCGATTGGTATTGATTGTCAATCCGTTGTTGCTTTTAGGTTTTTCTTACAGCAGCCACGGGCTTTCGTCGGCGTGTTCGGCCACAAATGCTTCCACCTCGTCGGCGTGGTAGGGAATGCGCTCTTTGCCCAGGAAACGGCAACCGTCGGGGGTGATGAGCACGTCGTCTTCGATGCGAATGCCGCCAAAGTCCTTGAATGTTTCGATTTTGTCGAAGTTCAGGAATTCAGCATTTATGCCTTCCTTGCGCCAAAGGTCGATGAGGTCGGGGATGAAGTAGATACCCGGTTCGTCGGTAACTACGTGACCTACTTCGAGTTTGCGGCCAAAGCGGAGCGAGGCAGTTCCGAACTGGTCGGAGGGGCGTGTTTCGTCGTCGAAACCTACATAGCATTGTCCCAATCCTTCCATGTCGTGTACGTCCATGCCCATCATGTGGCCAAGTCCGTGCGGCAGGAAGAGTGCGTGGGCACCAGCCTTTACAGCAGCTTCCGTATCGCCTTTCATCAAGCCCAGATCCTTCAAGCGGTCGGTCATGAGCGCGCATACAGCCATGTGTACATCCCACCATCTGACGCCGGGACGGGCGTGTGTGAGTGCCAGATCGTGGCAAGCCACTACGATGTCGTAGATGTCGCGCTGGCGCTGTGAATATTTGCCGTTGATAGGCGTGGTGCGCGTGTGGTCAGAGCAATAATTATCGTTGGTTTCGGCGCCGGCATCAACGAGTAGCAAGCGTCCGGCTTCGAGTTGTCGGGGTGAAGGATAGCCGTGCAGAATTTCGCCGTGCATCGACACGATGCTTTGGAACGAAACTTGAGCACCATAGGCATGGGCAATACCTTCCATTACACCGCTGATGTACTGTTCCGTTACACCCGGACGAGCCATACGCATGGCAGCCGTGTGCATGCGGTAACCGATGGCCGATGCTTTTTCGAGTTCGGCAATTTCTTCTTCGGTTTTGATGGAACGCAGTTTTACAACCGCTTTAATCAATTCGAGCGAAGCAGCCGCGCGTTGTTCGCTGGGGTGAATGCCCAACAAGTCCATCAGTGCTATTTGCGTGTCGTGACGATAGGGCGGCAGGAAGTGGATTTTGCGTCCGGCTTTGCGTGCTTCGTTCACGAGTTCGGCTAAACGTGCCATGGGTGCAGAAGCATTAGCTCCCGTTTCTTCGGCCATAGCCTTTACTGAGTGAACTGATCCGTACCACACAATGTCCTCGATGTCGATTTCATTGCCCAACAGCAGTTCTTCGCCCGAGTCAGCGTCAATGACACCGACCAGTCCGTCGCGTTTTTGACCGAAGAAGTAAAGAAAACAGCTGTCCTGTCGGAATTTATAGGCGTTAGCCGGGTAGTTATTGGGGCTATCGTTATTGCCAAAAAGTAAAATAAGACCGCTGCCTACAAGTTCGCGTAATTTGCGGCGGCGCTCCACGTAGGTTTGTTTTGAAAAAAGCATACGCAGTGTCATGTAAAAAGTTGAACGGTAAGTTTTGCACTTGTATGAGGTTGATTAACAGCCTGATAGGGTTTGCAAGCAGTGATTTATCGGCTGTTTCTGACAATATGCAAGGCTCTTCCCTTTTATTGTGGCAAATGTACTCATTTTTTTTGATTGCTGCTTGACTTTTAAGTAGAATTTTCAAATGGTGCGTGCTTCTTTGCCGAAAAATACCTTTTTCATCTCTTACGTCTGTGAGTAATAAAAATGAACACCTACTTACCAGCATCTTGTGATATGAACTGATTGCAAGGCTGTTATTTTAGCGTGTTTTTTGTATGTCTTAGGTAAAATAAACTTATTTCGGCAATGCAACAGAACTGTCACATGCCCTTCACGGGCTTGTAATGAAAAAGCGAGTCCTTTGCACTCGTAAAACGAAGAAATGATTTAATCTCTTATGTTCCTTTTAAAAAGAATCAGTTTCACGGTGTTCATGTTCTTCACCGTTTGTGTAGCCCTTCATGCCGCTACCAATGAAACACTACGCGGAAAAGTAATTGACAAAAAAACAGGCGAGGCCTTGATTGGTGCCACACTCCGAATTGTCGAGAATAATGTGTCGACAGTCAGCGACATTGATGGCCTTTTTAAATTTAAAAGTTTGGCTCGCCGAAAATACACGCTTGTAACAACCTACCTGGGTTACAAACGTTCCTCACAAACCATTCATTTGGCACAGTTGCCAGCCGACTCGCTGCTGACTGTCGAAATGGAAGAAGATGAAAACCTGCTGGGAACGGCCACTGTTACCGCACAGGTGAAACGAAACACCGAAGCAAGCGCGGTTGCCGTACAGCGAAACAGCTTGGTTGTGCAAAGCGGCATTTCTGCACAACAAATTGCTAAGACACAGGACAAGGATGCTTCGGAAGTGGTGCGCCGCGTACCGGGTATCTCAATCATCGACGACAAGTTCGTCATGGTACGCGGACTTTCGCAACGCTATAATAATGTATGGATTAACGGAGCAGCCGTTCCTTCAAGCGAAGCCGATTCACGTGCTTTCTCGTTCGACGTTATCCCCTCATCGCAAGTAGACAATCTGCAAATCATTAAATCGCCCACACCTCAGTATCCCGCCGACTTTACCGGTGGCTTCATTCTTATCGATACGAAGGAAGTGCCGGGTAAGAACTCCGCGCATGTCAGCGTAGGTGCATCGGTTAACGACCGCACGCACTTTTCAGATTTCCTGGCCGGAAAGGGTGGTGGAACCGATTTCCTTGGTTTCGATAATTTCCGCAGTTTGCATGGTGGTATTCACGGCAATCTGAAGCCTGCCGCCGGCGGACAAGGCATCAGCCTGTTGGGTAATCACTTCAACAACGACTGGCGCGTACGTACCAAACATCCCATACCCGACATTTCGCTGGCAGCCGATATGAACCGCTCGCGCGAGTTCGATAATGGAGCACGCCTTTCGATGCTGGGAGCCCTGAGCTACTCAAATGCGTATCGCACCTATTCGCCGATGACCAATTCGCTCTTCGGTGCATACGATATTACGCATGACGAAAGTGTGTATTTGCGTCGCAGCACCGACCATCAGTATTCAAACAATGTGAAACTCGGTGCCTTGTTCAACATCAGTTTCAACCCGGCAAAAGGCAGTGGAGGTTACGAGTGGAAAAAC
>ENA-ORLM01001457-ORLM01001457.1-human-gut-metagenome-genome-assembly--contig:-NODE-1457-length-15159-cov-163.641228_pt1 | contig 15159 bp, 6 predicted proteins | sample MGYA00243063_ERZ508815 | MGnify/ENA primary metagenome ERZ508815 (study PRJEB26277, sample SAMN04329768) | human gut metagenome | biome: human-associated habitat | host: Homo sapiens | place: USA...
TGGCTTTTGGATTATGATTCAAATGAATCTGGAAGGCATTCCATGCCCTCTCATAACGTTCTGTTGCTCTCATAATTTCGTTGCTTTTAAAATTATGGTGCAAAGGTAAGAACTTTTACGATAAAGGGCAAGGTATAAATGCGGAGCCGCTTACGAGCCGCTTACAGGGGCGTGGTAACAGGTGGCAATAAGGTGACAATAAAAATACCCCTTATTGCCACGCGTTATTCGCTTATAATCAGATTGTTAAGTCTAAGTGTGATATTAGTGGCATTAGATTTGAGAAAAAAAACTTCTGCAGAAGTCTTTCACCACAAGAAAACAAGTTAGAAATAGCATAAAGAGGATTGACTAATCAGTTATTTGTAAAAAGTCAGAGGCTTCAGCTGGCTTGTAGATTCGACTGCGCTGGCTTGTAGATTCGACTGCGCTGGCTTGAAGATTCGATTGCGCTGGCTTGAAGATATGACTTCGTTGTCTCGAAGATTCGAATTCGTAAGCAGAATGAGACGGATTTGTTTGCTGAATGAAGTGGCTGAGTTTGCAGAATGAAGTGGCTGAATTAACTGACTGAAGTAGCGAAAAAAAGGCATGTCATCGCACTTATGATACACTCTTCCTTATGTACTCACGCTGCAAAGATACGCTTTTCTTTCATAACTTCCAAGAAATTAACAAAAAAAGTTTTTCTGAGTGGTGGGGGAGAGGGAGAGAAACAAAAAAGTGCAACGCTCGGTGTAGGCATTGCACTTTTATATGATTGATAATAGGATTACTTCCACTTAGAAGCACCTGCTTCACTGTCAAGATTTGCGTTGAACTTGAATTCACCATTTACTGGATTTGTCCAAAGATCTGTCTCAGAACCCTTGAAGTCGATGAGACCTTCTATGCCGTATGTTTTAGCGTCTGCACCGATTGGTGTGTAAGCAAAGTTAGTCTTGTATGAACCTGCAACAGAAAGCACTGTGCTTGCACCATTCAGAAGAACACTTCCCTTAGCGCCTGGTGTGTAAAGCTGAAGTTTTGCTCCTGCACTTCCGTCTGTAGCCATAGAAGGACCAAAGATGCTGTTGGTGATGTTCAAGTTTGCTGCATTTGTAGCAAAACGGAACAATGGTGTGTTAGCATTTGCTGTAGTCTCCATTGGAGCATAGCAGAAAGTACAGTTGTTTACATTTACAGTAGGAGCCTGGGCAGTCTTACGTAAGTCGCAAAGCATAATAATGTTTGTAATAGTACAATCATCGAATGTTACGTTGCGGAAATCTCCACCCTTATCTGCGATGGTTACAACACCCTGATCGCCGACACCATCAATTGTACAACCCTTGAAGGTAATGTTCAGGAAGTTGTCGCTGTTCTTCTGACCTCTTATTACACCACGGAAACCGCGGATGTAGCAATCGTTGAAGATGAGTTCACTGATGGTAGAACCAGTACCGCTGACATTGATAACCTGACGGCCACCGAAGCCCTTGTCTGTACCTGCGAGGAACGCATCCTTATCGGCTTGCTTATCGCTAATCATATCGATGCTTTCAAACTTCACCTTATCGATATTAACACCCTTCTTGACGTTCATACCGCCGGAGAAGGTGAACTGAGCGTTACCGCCCAATGTCATACCGGTAACGAAGGTTACATTGCGGTCGAGACTGATAGAGTTGTTAATCTTGTATTCCTGTTCACCACGGAGGATGACAGTCATACCGTCTTTAACCATATTCCAGAACTCAGCAGTCTTCAATGTATCCTTAGCTTCCTTAGCATCCCAGTTGCGGGTATCCAGCCACATGCCTTCTCCATACTCCTCGTCGAAGTTGACGCTAGCCTTGGTTGTAGCTGTTGTTTTACCTGCATAGGTAGTATTATTGAAGTCAGAAGAACTGTCGTATGTCTTGAATGTGTATGATGTTTCTGGCTGTAAGCCGTAAATATCTACATATCCCTGAGCATAGTCCGCATCGCTTACTTTAACTGAGATAGTATCATGGTTTTCTGCGTCTTCAGCAGGGCAAGCCATTACATACTTGATTTTCTGACCACCTTCAGCCCAGGATACACGAGCAGCGTTATCAATAGCCTTGGCACCAGAAACCTTTGTTGGGTAGTTGATGCTCTGAGCCTTTACCTGATAATACTCAGATTCCTTGTTGTTGCCAATACACTTGATTCTTACACCATACTTCTCGTCCCATCCTAAGTCATCGAAAGTATAGGTATCATCCTCTGTTGTGGCTTTCTTGATTACTTTCAGGTGATTTGTGCCATCCTCATCTGTAGATGTCACAAGACCCAATTCCAACTCATAACTGGTGGCACCCTGGATTTTATCCCATTCTACCTTCAAGTTATTTGAGTTGACCGTTGCGCTTGCAATTGGACGGAACAAACGAGGTGCATCGCCCAAGTTGTCATCGTCGCTACAGCTTACCATTGTGGTACCAATTGTAGCAGCGAAAAGCATAGACAATATATATTTATTGTATTTCATAATTACTTACTTTTATTTGTTATGGACTACATAACTCGATTTACTTGTTGCGAATAGCATAACCTTCGTTAGACAATACACCGTTTGAAGAAGCAATGTTGTCCTTAGGGATAGGCAAGATATATGGAGTTACCTTTTTGCGGAGAGGCTCCATGTCTTCTGCACCTGTTGTCACAACTCCGTCTGTCAGACCAAACCATGAGTATAAGAAAGCCTCATTCATGACACCCTTCTTGATAGTGTTGCCATCTGCGTCGGTTCCATACTTTGTGTTTGTTGTTGGATCAGTATCACTGACTGACATGTATGTATCCAAGAACTTGATGTATTTCAAACCGTCGAAAGAAGCTCCCGCAGTCTTGATGTCATCATCTGCAAGTGTTGTAGCCTCTTTGTATGGGCTTGCGCTGTTATCACGATAAGTGAAATAGTTGTTCTCGAACTGAATCTCGCCATTTACATAGTTGTAGTAGAGGCGTGGTGCGATGCCCATATCAACAATTTCTTTAGTCTGGTCGTAGATGAATTCTCCATTCTCCAGACGGAGCTGGTTATAGTTCATAGTTACGTCACGAACCCACTCCAAAGTATTAACGATGGCATCTGAGTAGTAGTTCCAACGAACGAGGTCGAACTTACGGATGCACTCGCCACCAAACTCCCAAGCACGCTCGTTGATGATAGCTTTCTTGAAAGAGTCGTGATCGTTGAGATTATCAACATATTCATTCACCATCTCGTTCTTGTTGGTTGCATTTGCAAAGGCACGGTTACGAACTCGCTTCAACATCTCCTTTGCCTCAGCAGTAGGTCCATTGTTGATTTCGTTATCAGCTTCAGCGAGGAGTAACAATACGTCAGCATATCGCAGGATAGGGAAGTTGATACCAGTACCCTTAGATTCAACGTTGTTGACACTCAAATCCATGCGGCACCATTTAGCTGGCTGGATGTTGACGCCATCCACTGCTGCCTGCTTGTTGTCGTACAACCAACGGTAGTTAGCACATGTAGCCTTCAGACGCTGGTCTTGTGCATTGAATGAGCATGCATAGCTTGGAGTCAGGTTGGTATAAGTTGTACCAGCACCCTTAGAACTTGAAACTACGCTCAAGCCAAGACACCAACCGATGTCACCACCTGAGTTTGGAACATAACCCATCTCGAACAATACATCACCATTAGCTGGGTTGCAGCCGTTGATTTCATTATCAAAAATCTGCTTGAAGTTGTTGTTGAGCTGACGGTCCTTCAAGGAAATCAACTTCTTGGCATAAGCCTTAGCAACCTTGTAGTAATCGTCTGCAGAAGTAGCTGTAGCCTCGTTACCATTTTCATCAACATAATGTACAGTATATTCATCGCCTGTACCTGTGCTGCGGGCCATTGTACCATCAGCCTGCATAGAGTAACCGGCACGGAACATAGCCAACTTGGTGATGAAACCAAGAGCGAATTCACGGTTCATGCGCTCTACTGTAGTTTTGCTGCTCCACTGCATCTCACCCTCGTTGTTGATGAGGTCCTGAATCAAGTGGGTATAGATGATGTTCTTATCTGTACGTGGATCATTGTGCATATCATCCTTAGATGTAGGAGTTGTAGCAAATGGCACGTCACCCCAGAAGTTACACATCAGGAAATACCAGTATGCACGAAGACAAATAGCCTCACCATGAAGTTGCTTCATATCTGCATCTCCATTCTTATATGCATCGCTTGCCTCAATTCCCTGAATGCACTGGTTAGCGAAATCGATGGCTTTCTGGGTGTTGTTCCAGCAGTTCTTGATATCACCGAAGTATGATGGGTTAAGGGCCCAGATACCGCGACGTGTTGTCTCTGTAGCTTGAGCCTTCTTTACGTAACCGATCTCTACGTCAGTATTCTGCATCCAGTTTGTACCCATACGTGATGTATAAGTGTCCTCGCAGAAGTAGGCATATACGTGGTCTACCATCTTGCGGGCATCAGTTGCGTTTGAACACAGGTAGTTCAAATTGTCTGTAGACAAAGTCTCTGTGTCCAATAAGTCACTACAAGAGTTAAAACTTGCTCCTGCAATGAACATTGATATATATAGAAATATACGTTTCATAATTTGTATCTTGTTTTCTATTAGAATGAAATGTTTACACCTGCTGTCCAAGAGAATGACTTAGGATATGATGAGAAGTCGGCACCTGGAGTCAAACCGCTGGTCTTGCTGCCACGGATTGATGAGTTAACCTCTGGGTCATAACCTGAGTAGTTGGTCAAGCAGAACAAGTTTGTCAATGTGCAGTACATGCGCAGTGAATTGCAAGCGAACTTCTTGGTCCACTCCTTAGGGAATGTGAAACCTACTGTCAAGTTCTGCAAACGGAGGAATGAACCATCCTCAACAGCCCATGATGAAGGTACAGGATTGTTATCTGACAAAGTTGCTGCGCTCCAAATAGAAGCATTGGCATTCATATTCTTCAATGTCTCGTAATCTGTTACGATTTCACCTGTAGCCTGATCCATGTAAGTCCATGCCTTACCGCCCAAAGTTACAGGAGTCATTTCCTGACGGAGACTTGCGTATGTATTACGGTATGACTGTGATGTAACCATCTTGTCGAGGTTGTAAACGTCATTACCTACTACGAAGTTGAAGTTGGCAGTCAGGTCAAACCACTTGTATGTGGCGTTGAGGCCGAAACCACCCTGGAATTTAGGCTGAGTCTTACCGATGATGGTGCGGTCTGACTCTGAAATCTTCTTGTCACCATCAAGGTCTCTTACCTTCATTGCACCTGGACGGAGACCTGCCTTAGAACCTGCAGTGATGAATGAACCATCCACTACACCTTCCTTCAGGATATAGTTACCGCTCTTGTCAAATACAAACTGAGTCTTGCCGTTCTCATCGGTTGTGGTCTGGAAGTCATCAACAGTGTAGAAACCGTCGCAAACGAAACCATATACCAATCCGAGAGGCTGACCTACAACAACTCGGTAGTCGTCGTAACCGCGCATGTCGGTAGAGAAGGCACCAGAGTTGTAAGACTGGTAAGTCTGACCACCAGCCAACTTGTCAACCTTGTTCTTATTGAAACCAACGTTGAAGTTGAAGTTCAAAGAGTAATCCTTTTTGCGGAGGATAGCTGCATTCAAGTTCAACTCAACACCACGGTTAGATGTCTGACCGATGTTCTGCTGCATAGAAGTATAGCCGATTGCTGTTACTGGAGCATCGAGGAGCAGGTCCTTTGTGGTGTTCCAGTAGTAATCCAAGCTACCTGAGATACGCTCATCGAAGAAACCAAAGTCCAAACCAACGTTACGTGTAATGGTGGTTTCCCACTTCAACTCTGGGTTAGCCAACTGAGAATTGTTCAATGTATAGTGAGGGTTCTGCTGGTTACCTGCACCATAATATTTTCCGCTACCATAAGCCTTGTAAGTTGTCTCATACATGGAAGAGCTGATACGGTTGTTACCTGCTGTACCATAAGAGAAACGGAGTTTCAGGTTAGACAACCAGTCCTTTGTATTTATCATCCAAGGCTCCTCTGCGATACGCCAACCCAATGCGGCAGCAGGGAAGTAGCCCCAGCGGTTGTCCTTCACGAACTTAGAAGAACCATCGGCACGCATAGTGAATGTCAGCAAATAGCGGTCTGCATAAGAGTAGTTCAAACGGCCGAAGAAAGAAAGAGTACGATCTTCCTGGCCCAATGAAGAGTTGATGGTACGGGAACCTGTTGCACCTGAGTTTGAAGCAAGACTTGCAAACATCTTCTCTGGAGCAATATCCTTCTGGAAGTATTTAGCGATAACACTGAGGCTCTCATTGTTAGTTGCTACATACTCCTGACCAATCATGGCGTTCAGATTGTGTACCTTGTTAAATGTCTTGTTGTAAGTCAAGGTATGGGTCAAACGGAGCTTCCAAGTATCTTTCTTGGTCCATTCACCCATAGGAAGGCTACCGCCATCCTTTACAGCCTTGTCACTCAAAGCAGCATAATAATCTTTCTGCTGGAAGAAGGTGTAGTCGTAACCAGCCTCTGCTCGATATGTAAAGTTCTTGAGGAAATTCCATGTAATGGCACCATTATAGTTGTAACGGCGTTCATTCTTTCTTCTCCAGTAGTCATTTACCTTATCCTGCAGACTACGGGTAATGGAAATGTACTCATCATACTCATCGTCTGGAAGAGTTGAAGGATCGATGTCGAGCTGATCGTAGAGACCATTAACAGGACCCTTGGTAATAGCCTCATAAGAACGGATCTTATAAGTACCACCACCTGTACCAACACCCTTGGTTGTAACATCAGCCAGACGCATACCGAAGTCGAGCTTCAAGTTCTTGCAAATCTCATGATTCAACTTGAAGTTTACATTGAAACGGTCGTAACCGTTGGTCTTCATCAAACTGTTGTCGTTGGTATAAGTACCGCTGAGGTTGAACTTAGTCTTTTCAGAACCACCGCTAACACTTACGTTGTGAGACTGTGAGAGATCGTGATTGCCGAACATCTCGTTCTGCCAGTCATGTCCCTGCTGATACTGATACAAGTCGAGGTCTCCGAAAGAACCGAAACGCTTTTCGAAGCTACTGATATCAGATGTACCGCGGAGAGCAGCACGCTCATAGTTGTACATAACGTACTGATAAGGAGTCATGGTGTCAAGAGTCTTGGCGATGCTCTTGCCCTGAACGTAGCCATTGTAAGAAACAACTGTCTTACCAGACTTAGCGCCCTTGGTAGTAACCAGGATTACACCATTTGCACCCTGAGAACCATAGATAGCTGTAGAAGCAGCATCCTTCAATACGGTAATGTCCTCAATGTCAGAAGGAGCAATGTCACCGATGCTGGATACTGGAAATCCGTCTACGATGTAGAGAGGAGAGTTGTCACCAGTGATAGAACCACCACCACGCACCTTGATGATCATTTCTGCATCAGGTGAACCGTCGGTAGTTGTAATCTGCACACCAGGCAACTTACCTGTCAAAGCTTCTGCTGCATTTGTAACAGGAACCTTGGTCAGGTCTTCACCCTTTACGGTAGCAACGGCACCAGTCAGATCCTTCTTTTTAACTGTACCGTAACCGATGACAACGACATCGTTGAGGGAGTTAGCTTCGTCCTCGAGCTTTACTGAAATGGTTGTTTTACCTGCAACATTAATTTCCTTTGCTTTCATACCAATGTATGAAATCTTCAGTTTCTTACTGCTGCCTTTCAAATTAACGGTGAAGTTACCATCAATATCAGTGATACCACCATTACCTGCTTGACCAACCTCCATGACAGAGGCGCCGATAATAGGCTCACCTGTATTGTCAGTAACAACGCCTTTTACTGTTTGTGCAGATACACTTGTTACTACGAACATCAGTGCGCCTGCCAAAGCAATTTTCTTTTTTCTAAAATTACCAGACATACACTTTAGGTTTAGATAAAACTTATTCTAAATTACTAATTTTCTAATGTTTTTTCTTAATGTTTTTAAGTAGAATCCCAGTTCTGAGCAGATGCTTGCTGAAGGGATGTTCCTCTTGGAACCCGAAGGCTCCGGTGGGGGCAACCTGGATGCGTAGCAATAGCTAAGTCTTGGTTTTCTTGTTGCAAAAGTATATAAAAAATATGAGAATATAGGTATATTGGGGGTAAAAAAATACGTAAACGTTTACAGATTTTTGCGTAAATACTCTGTTTTTTACATTTCGACGGTCTGTTTTCTCAGTTCCCGTTTCTGCTGTTTCAGAAGCAGAGGGAACAAAAAAAGTGCAATATCCGGCACCCTTCTGAAAGAGAATGGGGATATTGCACTCCGAAAGTTATCTGTCAATCTAATTACTTATGGTCTCTGTTTCTTTACTTTACGATGACCTTGCTTGTCTTCTTGCTGCCATCTGCCAGGGTCTTCACAATGATGTTGATACCCTTCTGAAGATTTGAAAGCTGTGTGCCGTCGGCTGCGAAGATGGTGGTCTTGATGACTGCTGCATCTGTAGCTGAGGCGATGTTGTGGATGCCGGTGCCCTGACCAACAACTGTAGCTTCGCTCAAACCGCCCATCTCGTTGGCTGCACGTACGCTCCATGTTGCAGAGGCGTCATCAACGATATAGCTAGGAGTGATGGTGAAGTCTACTACCTTGCCGTTCTTGCATACTGCCCAGAGAAGCGCGTAGTCGTTATTGTCCCAAGCGAGGGTTGTGCCGTTCAACTTTACGTTGGTTGGAGCTGAAGCCTGTTCGGTAGCTGCTGTAGGATCCCAGTCATCATCCTGACCCATTACTGTTTCAATGGTGTAGGTTGCAGCTTCCTCTGCTGTGAGGATAGGGTCTCCTGCTGTTTCATTACGACGGTTTACATAATTGTCACCATTCTTTGAGTCGTAGGCATCATAAACTTTCTTTCTGTCCTTGAGGTCTACTATGCTTCCTGTTGATGTGTATGAGTTGTACTCAGCGAAACGCTTAGGGTATCCGCCACTCATCTCGTTCCATCCTGCAGCTGACGGGATGGCTTCCATCTTGGTGTCAATGTAGAGCGCGATAGGTGTTCCCTTGCCCCATGGACGACCTAAGGTGTAGTTACCATTCAGGTCTTTTGCCTCAGTAGCATCCTTGATGGTACAGTCTTTGAAGATGTAGCCATACTTCTTTGGTTGAGAAGGAACGGCGAGGTATCCTCCCTTTTCGCAAATCCAGAGTTCTACATTATTATAATATACGTCACCCTTACCGCAAAGGTAGTCGGTACGACCACGAAGGATTCCGTCTTCGAAGTAGAATTTACCGTTCTGGTTGTTTGATACGTAGGTGTCCTGGTAAGCCCAGAGGTTTACGTTCTTACAGATGGTCTTGTTGCTCTGGTCGTTGAGTACGATGTCGCGACCTTTGGCATCACCCATACTGCTGTACATCTTCAGATCCTGGAAATAGGTGTTTGTTGCTCCCTTCTGCAAGCAGAGTACGTCACCCTTGCCGATACCTTCCAATACGTTGGCTGATTGGCCTGAGTTTGGAATGGTGTTGGTCAGTGAGGTGTTGTCCATGCTTTCACCAATGATTGATACGTTTGGCGTATTCATATAGGTGGTTGGGTTAGCATAACTCTTGCCGTCGCTACCTGTTACCTTACTCTTCTCGTCAGCAGGAATCTTGTAGTCGCCCTGCTTGATGAAGATGCGGAAACGCTTGCTAGTATCTGTACGCTTGGCTGCTGCATCAAGTGCTGCCTTGAAGTCTCCGTCGGTTGGTACGATGAAGTCGTAGAGGGCTTTGGTTACTGCTGGCTTGGTCTTGGTAGTGAAGTTCAGAACAATTGCCTGGTCTGTGGCATTGTCTGTCAAATCGGCTACCGAACCTGCAGCGAGTGTGAAGGTATAAGCTGTAGCGTAGTTCAAGCCTTTGTATGCGAAGGTGATGGTCTTGCCTGATACAGTTCCTTCTATCTTTGCTGTTCCGAGAGTGGCTGCAGCGTTGTCGGTGAGTTTTACCTTCTCATCAAAAGTCAGTACAATCTTGCCGTTGGCAGATGCGTTGGTTGCGCCTTCTGCTGGTATGGTGCTTACGAGTACAGGGGCCTTGCCGTCGTTAACGAGCTGGGCAGTACCTGTGATGTAGATATTTGTGATAGCGATTCCGTCGTTGTCGCCTGTTGCTCCCTTGATGGAAGAAGTCTTGTCGGCAATCCAGCGGATGTATACTTCTGCCTTGTTGTTTGCATCGGCTGGGAGAGTGAACTCGCCATCGGTCCAGGCTTTGGTTCCTGGCATCTTGATGGCGCCTACCTTGGTCCAGTCGGTGCCGTTGAGAGAGTATTCCACATTATATGTTTCGTATGCATTATAATTGTAGAGCATACTGCTCTTTACCTTGATATCGGTGAAGGCTGTTGCGTTGACCTTGGTCTGCCAATAGGTTTCGCCCAGTGCCTTGGTTTTCTTGGAGGTCCAGTTTACAGCTGCATTCTTTCCTTCGTAGCCGCCAGCACTGTTGCTCTTGTCGAGCCATGCGTATGTATTTCCGTCTGCATCGCGCAGGATGAGCTGGTCTACATCGTTGTCTGCTGCAGCGAAGTCTGCTGTACGACCTTCTCTTGCTGACTTATAGAAGTCCCAGCCTGCGATGAAGTCTTTTGCAGAATATGCAGCAGTGTATGATTGGTCGACATTCATCTTTATTTTGCGTTCTGCTCCTGTTTCACCATCATTCCAGTTGGTAAAGGTGAGGATGTCGTTGCTGCTGGCTGTGAGGGTTACTTCTGTTCCCTCTTCATACATATTCTTTCCGTTAACAACGGTTGGGGCAGGAGTTGCGCTTACCATATAGTCTTTTGCACCACCTTCTACCATGTAATCCAAAGCGTAGGTGTTTATCTTCTCAAAGTTTGCCTTCAATGCTGTGTTGGCAGAGATAGAGAAGGTATATTCTTCATCTGTAGATACTACCTTATTATTGGCATCTGTCCAATTGACAAATTTGTAGCCGAAATTTTTTGTCGCAGTTACGGTGATTTGTGTTTCTGCGTCAAATACTGTACCAGAAGGAGATACTTTGATGGTTCCTGCTCCTGCATTTGATACAACAGCTGACAGAGTATACTGTGCAACCTTTTCAATGGTTCCGTTCAGAAGACCATTGATGTGTACATCGGCAAAGCCTTGCTGCTTAGTAGAGCCAACGCCAACGGTGCAGCTCAGCGTGAAGCCTTCAGCTGATGTCAGTTTGGCTTGCTGGTCGGCAGTGAGCTGGATGACGATGTGGTTGGTCAGGTTTTCATTTTTCGAAAACTTGTCAGTCTCTGTTGTCTTGTTCTCTCTTAATGCAGTGAAATTGCCCAAATCTACCGAAGTTCCGTCGCTGAGTTTGGCGGTTACGGTTACTCCATTTTCTGCATCTGTACCGAATCGGTTTACATAGGTGCTGATAGATGTTGGGGTGAATGTAAGCCCCTTGCTTGGTTTAACGGTCCATTCTACGGCTTTTGTTGAACCAACAGGACTGAAACCTGCCATGACCATCGGGCTGCCGTTTTTATCCAGTGTTTTCGTTGATGTCTTGGCAACATACTTCAAGTCACCGGTGTTTACGGAAACCAGACTAAAACCTTTTTCTGGTGATTTTGTGTACTGCGTAGCGTAGTTGGCGTCATTAAACGGCCATGAAACACTAGCTTCTTCGTTCTGGTAGGTTTGCGCATTTGCTACTACCATAACAAACAGGGCTATGAGTGAGAGCCCCAATCTGAGTAGATTTCTTTTCATTTGTTTGCCTTTTAGGTTGTTATACTTTATTGTTTACATAATTAAGTTTGTTGGTGCAAAAATACACTTATTATTTCTATTTAAGAACTTTTTGTTTCAATTTTGTTGTAAAAGCTACGCAATCGTTTTCGTACATTTCCGTCTTTTTATCTCTCTTTCCTTTTGCCAAATGAGAATTAAGTCGTACTTTTGCAGGCGTAAACAAACGAATTTTAAACCAAATTATAATAATAAATCACAGAACTTTCGCAAGTGGTTCAAGAACGGGCTGAAGGTCCAAAAGCTCCTAGCCCAGGGCGTGTGGGGCAATACTTGCTATCTTTACAGTACTTCCTTATCTCCTTTCATTTCTTGATAAGTGAAAGTTAAGTTATTTGATTTTTTCTTTGGTTAATTCAGATTTTCTTTGTAATTTAGCCGCGCAAAACGTAAAGTTTGTAAGATTATGGCAAAAATAGTAAATAAATACCCTGTGGGGATACAGACATTCGAAAAACTCCGTGAGAAAGGTTATCTCTATGTAGATAAGACCCAATATATCGTGGATTTCAGAGAAAAGCAGATGTCGTATGTCTTTCTGAGTCGTCCAAGACGATTCGGAAAGTCGCTCTTTGCCTCTACTCTTCAAGCTTATTTCGAGGGTAGAAAGGAACTCTTCGAGGGATTGGCAATAGCTGATTATGAGAAGGATTGGGTGAAGCATCCTGTGCTTCATTTTGATATGAGCGGTGCCAAGCACTTTGATGCTGATGCCTTGAACAGTTATCTGAATCTGCAGCTTTTGCCCTATGAAAAGCTATACGGTAAGGGAGAAGGTGAAAATTATCCTAATGAAAGACTGGATGGTATCGTAAAGCGTGCTTATGAGCAAACGGGCGAAAAGGCGGTTGTCATCATCGATGAATATGATGCCCCATTGTTGGATGTGGTACATGAGAAGGAGAACCTGCAGCCCCTCCGCCGCATCATGCAGAACTTCTACAGTCCTCTGAAAAAGCTCGACCCATACCTGGAGTTTACCTTCATCACGGGTATCACCAAGTTTTCGCAGCTCAGCATCTTCAGCGAGCAGAATAACCTCGACAATATCAGCATGTTCGACCAGTACTCCGCCATCTGCGGTATCAGCAAGACGGAGCTTATCACGCAGATGAAACCGGATATTGAGGCTTTGGGAGAAGACCTAGGTATGACGTATGAGGAGTGCCTGGCAGAGCTGACAAGATTCTACGACGGCTATCATTTCAGTAAGAAATCTGAAGATGTTTTCAATCCGTTCAGCCTGGTAAAGGCACTGAATGCACGGGATATTGCTCCTTACTGGTTTGGCTCGGGTACTCCGTCTTATCTTATTAAGACATTGCAGAAGTATCACGTCAATGTGATGGATATTGAGAAGAAATCATGTGATGTGGATGACTTTGATGTTTCGCCGGAAATGATGACTTCTGCGCTTCCGTTGCTCTATCAGAGCGGTTATCTCACCATCAAGAAGTATAATCCGATGTTGCATCGTTATACTTTGGAATATCCTAACAGGGAGGTAAAGATTGGTATGCTCAAGAGTCTTGCACCTAACTATCTTTCACCAATATCTTTGGATAATAACAGCCTGGTGGGTGATTTCCTGGAAATGCTTTATGATGGAGATGTAGAGGGAGCAATGATTCGATTGAAAGCATATCTTGCCAGCATCTCCAACCGTTTGAGCAATAAGAACGAACGGGATTTTCAGACGGTGTTCTATCTTATCTTCAACCTGATGGGCGCCCATATGAGGGTAGAGGAGGATAGTGCAATAGGCAGGGCTGATGCAGTGGTATATATGCCTGATGCTGTATTTGTTTTCGAATTGAAGTATGATGGTTCTGCCGAAGAAGCAATCAAACAGATAGATGAAAAGGGATATCTGATTCCATATTCTGCTGATGGTAAACGCTTGTTCAAAATTGGTGTTAATTACGATAGTAATCAGCGGACAATTAGTGATTGGAAGATAAAGGAAGGATAAAATACTGTACTTTAGTATATAGTTCTGCAACGGGCTGAAGGGGCAGCTGTCTCTTCAGCCCGTTTGGTTGTATGCTCGGCATGAGCTTATTCTAATGGGTGCAAGTCCCTAACAAGCCCTAATAGCGGGATTGTATAGCCAATAGCAAGGGTGTCCACTGCGAGGTGGAATCTGAAAGAAGCTGGCGGCAAACATCTGACCTAACGTAGAGAAACTTCATATAAGGCATTTAACCATGGATGAGATTGCCACACAAATCAAAGTCCTATAGCTATTCGGAATGGTTGGTGTAAATGAAGTGGGTATAATATGGAAAGAATAAGCCCTTATCCGAGGAGGTCTCACGGACATGGCGATTAGTTGCCTTTACGAAAGTCATGGAGTGAGCCCACTTTAAAAAGTAAGGCCTGTTTAAAATGTTTATATTTCACGAAAATAATCTCTGATTTATGTCGTAATCTGGAATGTTTTTCGTATCTTTATACCATCAATCAAACAGAATGACTATGTTTAAAAAGACAGATCCGAATCCTCAGTTAGATATATTCACGGCTCCCTTAATGCAGTTAGGAAGTCGTGCTTCAAAGAAGTATTCTGACCCCAACGCATGGTATAACCAGTTCTATAGTCTCGTGACAACCAAGATTAACGAGGAGATATTCAAGCCTTTGTTCCCAGAAGGCAAGAAGTGCGGCCGCCCAAATGCCTCCATTCGCATTCTCGTAGCTATGTCTGCCTTGAAGGAGGGCTTCGGTTGTAGTGATGAGGATCTGTTCGAGAAGTGCGAGTTTGATCTTCTTACCAGAAAGGCTCTTGGCATGGAACTTCTGACAGATGTTACTCCATCAATAGATACCTATTATCTTTTTCGCCGCCGCATCTGCGAATATCAGGAAAGAACTGGTATAGATCTGATGCAGTTCTGCTTCGAACAGCTTGCTGGCAATCAGGTACGTCTTCTCAAGATATCAGGCAAGTGCGTCCGTATGGATAGTAAGCTTATCGGCAGCAATATCGCTCGCCAGTCTCGTTATGAACTGATACATACAACTTTGGTCAAGTTCCTCAAGACATGCACGCTTTCCGACCTATCCCCAGAGCAGGAAGAGCGGGCAAAGGAATACTTGAAAGAGGATTCCTCCAAGACCGTTTACCGCTCTGATTCCGATACGCTTCAGAGCAATCTTGCCAGAATTGGCAATTTCATCATGGAGATGCTGGCAACTTTTCCTGCCACTTCCCCTGCACATGATCTTCTTCAACGTCTGTTTGCTGAACAGTATGCCGTAAAGGACGGAAAGGCTGTTCTTCGAGACAAGAAGGAGGTAAAGGCAGACAGTCTTCAGAATCCTAACGATCCTGATGCAACCTATCGTGCCAAGAACGAC
>ENA-ORLM01001460-ORLM01001460.1-human-gut-metagenome-genome-assembly--contig:-NODE-1460-length-15131-cov-3.529760_pt1 | contig 15131 bp, 12 predicted proteins | sample MGYA00243063_ERZ508815 | MGnify/ENA primary metagenome ERZ508815 (study PRJEB26277, sample SAMN04329768) | human gut metagenome | biome: human-associated habitat | host: Homo sapiens | place: USA...
TGATAGGAAGAAGCAGGAAAAGAGAGGAGGTATTGGTATCTCCGAAGCTCATGCCTTTAGGCGTGAGTAGCTCACATAGTTGTGTTGCTTACTCTTTCGATGGTTCTCTGTCAACAAGTAACTCCCTGATGTTTACACCAAGCACATCTGCAATTTTGGATAGCATTGTTAGGTCTGGTTGGATAGTGTTAGTACACCATTTAGAGACAGTAGCCTTGTCACGACCCACTTGGTCTGCCAACCATTTTCCAGTATTGCCTGTTTCAGCAAGAACTGCTTTTATGCGATTTATTCGTTCCATATGTCAATTAAACTAATTGATGTTTTATGCAAATATATAAAAATAGGATAAAACTAAAGAAGCAACTCCCATAAAATAATCATTTTGAGGAAATTTGTTCAAACGATGACTTGTACGATGACTCTACCGAACGCAGGCTGACGCTTGCGGAAGTAGAGCATCGAATGGCTTATATGGTTGGCCCACCGAAGTTGGCCGCCGCTTCCGACTCAACGTATTTCATGTGATGCCTAAAGTGACGACCTTTTGGGGAGGATGTGCCATCCGTTTTGCTCCGTATCTGCAACACCCGGCAAAGCCCGGCTGATTGGCTTTGGCGATTCTTACATGCCGCTTTGGCAAAAGTTAGCAACGTGGCGCAGGAAACGACTATCCACATTTGTGCCCGTTACGCTTTAATGTGAACGCGGTTTGTGGAACCATTCAGCCCACAAGAAAATTCGGAGCGGCGTTAATATATTTCTTAATAAACGTAAATCGAAACAATCGGCCGATTCGCTGATGGCAGCGCAAAATCGGCGTTGCGGAAAGCGTAATTGTGGCATTTCTGAAAGCGTTGATTTTCAATAGTTCCAAAATTGTACAAACAACCTTGGAACTGATTTCAAGAATCTCGGAGTAAATTTTTAAGTAGGTGTTCATAATTATTTTTACATTTGAATTGCGTTATTGTATCGTAGTTGTTTGTTCTGTGCGAAGGAGCATAGCGGGCTATGTGACTGAACACAGAGCAAGCAAATGCGGTGCAAGAACGTAATGCAAAGTAAAAATACTTCGATAGAATTATATAAAATAATTTTGAACACCTACTTACAAGCTCCGACACTCTGTTCAAAAAGCCTGCCGGCGAAAGATTTTGATGCCCTTATTTTTTTAATGAAATTAACTCTGTTCGGCCATGAGCAATTAACATTTCCCGAGGCATCACTCCGTTTGTACGGCACAGGCAAGAAGCAGACACAGGGGTTTGTTTTTCCTCCGAAAATGTGTAAGGCCATATCATGGTAATAACTTACCGAAGCATTGTCTGTATATATTTCAGTTTTCTGTATATATCTGCCGCATACCTGAAAGTTTATTCGCCTTTAAGCACCTTATGCAGCAAGGTTGCAGCGCGGCATGCAAGGAAATAGGCAAAAACCATGTTTTACAACATAAAAATAAACTTTTAGTGCGTTTTTTGATGTTACTAATGATTAAACTTTTACATTTGCATTCACTTCGCATGCTGTGTTTGCCAACAGACGGCGCGTGGCTACCGGTAACTGCTGAAAATGAGATACTAATAGCACCTCGGTTCAGCCCCACCTTGCTGTCGGCTGTCAAATTGCGGTTTGCGAAAACAGGCGAAAGGCTGAAAACGAAGCGGCACGCATGAGCGTGCAGTTTTGGGACATTCAGCCAGAACCTTGCATTTGTATCACTCACAAAAAACAAAAAAAACACTATGAAAAAGTTTATCCTCATGCTGATGGTGGTATTTGCCGGACTCACGGCCAATGCCCAGCGCACCCCTCACGCCTTTGGTGCGCACTTTGGTGGTTCAACCATTGACTTGGAATACCAGTATCATTTCAGTAAGAAGAACTTTTTGGATGTAACGGCCGGTGTGTTCGACCTCGACGACGGTTTTGCCCTTCAAGCCGTGTACAACTGGAACATCAAGCAGTGGAGCAACTGGACGCCGCGCTTCGGTACCTGGAAGTTCTGGGGCGGTTTTGGTGGCGGCATTGGTTTTTACGATTGCTGCGACCACCACGACGGCATGTTCTTTGGTCCGGTAGGTACGCTGGGCTTTGGTTTCACGCTGAAAGCCGTGCCGCTGACCTTTGGTTTAGACTATCGCCCGATGGTAGCCTTCAACGTAGGCGACGATTTCAACATCATCGACCGCGGTTTTCGCAACATTGGTGTAACCCTCACCTTCCGCTTCTAAGCAACTTACTTTATTTCACATAGCAACGCAGCCGGTTGTGATGAACCTTGATTCATCCAGCCGGCTTTTTTATTGGCCCTACAAAAAAAAGGTGTTCGGTTCGTGTGGCGTGAAAACACACAGAACCGAACACCGGCTGATTATTCAGTTGTAGGCAACGCCTACTGTTTTAAAACTCATCGTTGGCATACAGATAGTCGAAAGTACACTGTTCCCATTCCATGATTTCGCCCTCGGCAAAGAAGCGTTTCAGCTCTATGGCAGCAGTTTCGGGCGAATCGGAAGCATGAACAATGTTTTCCTGAAAACTCATGCAGTACGAACCGCGAATGGTGCCGGGAGCAGCCAGTCGACCGTTTGTGGGGCCTGCCAGGGCGCGCACGGCTGCAATGGCATCGACACCCTGCAAACACAAGGCAATGACGGGAGCAGTCATCATTGAATCCTTCACACGCTGGAAAAAGGGTTTTTGACTGAGGTGGGCATAATGCTCGCTCAATATTTCGTCGGTCAGCTGCATCATTTTGCAACCGCAAAGTTGAAGACCTTTCTTTTCGAAAAGGCTGATTATCTCGCCTGCCAAACCGCGCTGCAGGGTGCAGGGCTTGAGCAGTACCAAGGTTTTTTCAATGGCCATAGTAGATAGGGTATTAGAAATGATTGTTTTTACGCGGTAAAGTTACGATAATCTTAACATCTACCAAATCTATTTGCTTCAAAATGCTAACTGCATATTAAAAAACTCCATCAAACGCTGTCCGCTTGATGGAGTTTTTTGTGAGCAAGGCCCTTGCTTGGCGCATGCCGGTTTACTTTACCGAAACCACGAAGCTACCTCCGTGCAGGGCAGCATCGCCCACGGTAATCAGAGCCGTACCAGGTTTTTTGGCACGTACCTTCACCACCATGCCTTCGCCGGCAGCCACAGCTACCGCACTGTCGGAACTCCATGCCGCATAAGGGGGCACCCCTTCGTAAACGATGTTTTCCTTCGCTTCGCCCACCGTCATGTCAAGGCGTTGTTGGGCAAATTTCAACTGACCTGTCGTTTCGTTGTCGTCGTCGCAGGCCGAAAAGGTATAAGTAGTTGCAGCAGCCAAGGTAGCTGCAAAAAAGGCAAGGATATTGATTTTTTATGTGTCATATCAAAAAGTGAATATAGGTAATAGGCAGTTCTGCACGCAAAGTAACACAAAAAAAAGCATAATACGTTCGTTTTTACATAAAAAATGCCCGTTTTCTGACTTCTAACCACATGCGAGTAGAGCCAAACAAACAGTTGGTCAACAAATATCCCCCAGGGCTTGCCTGCCGTGTCGCGAAATGTGGCTAACTTTGCGTTCGCAAAAACCTAATCACTCACACTCAACTTCGTATATTGTAATGACAAAACGTAAAGTTGCCCTGGTACTGTCGAGTGGCGGTGCGCGTGGCTACGCCCACATTGGCGCCATCGAAGCACTCGAAGAACGCGGTTTCGAAATCACTTCGGTAGCCGGCACTTCGATGGGTGCACTGGTCGGAGGCATGTTCTGCGCCGGCAAACTCGAAGAAGCCAAGGAATGGTGCCACACCCTTACCACGCGCGATGTGCTTTCGTATGCCGACTGGGCACTCTCGATGAACCATTTGGTCAAGGGCGATAAAATTATCCGCCAGCTGAAATCCATTGTGCCCGACGTCAACATCGAAAACCTCGACATTCCGTTTTGTGCCGTAGCAGCCGATCTGCAAACACAGCGCGAAGTGGTGTTTCGCACCAAAAGCCTGTATCGTGCCATCCGGGCTTCCATCTCCATTCCCACACTGATCAAGCCCGTACGCTTTGGCGAGCACATTGTTGTTGACGGCGGCATAGCCAACCCCTTGCCGCTCAACCGCGTGGCGCGTACCGAAGGCGATTTGCTAGTTTCGGTCAATGTGAGCGCACCGATGAGCGAAAACGTGAGCCAACTGAAACGCCATGCCCGCGAAATAGCCGGTAGCAGCAAGTTTTCAATCGAACGCATGATGCAGCATTTCGTGCCCGACGAGGTAGACAGCAACTACTTCACACTCGGCGTAGCAGCCATGACCATGCTCATTCAGCGCAACACGGTGTTGGCGCAAAAACTGAACAAGCCCGACATAGCCGTGAACATTCCGATGAACCGTTTCAACGTGTTCGACTTTGAACTGGCCGAACGCATTACCAAAGAGGGGTATCTCAGCACCATCGAAGCGATTGATGCCTGGGAGGCTCAAAATCATTAAACCGCTATCAATTATGCCCATTATTCATATCGACAGCCTGACGCATCCCGGCGTGGAAGTGTTCAGCCATCTCACCGAAGCCCAACTGCGCAACCGCCTGGAACCCGGCAAGGGAGTGTTCATCGTTGAAAGTCCGAAAGTCATTCGCGTAGCCCTCGATGCCGGTTACGAACCGCTGTCGCTGCTTTGCGAGGAAAAACACCTCACGGGCGATGCAGCTGACATTGCGGCACGCTGTGCCCATCTGCCCATCTACACCGGGCAGCGCGAACTGCTGGCCGCACTCACGGGTTACACACTGACGCGCGGTGTGCTGTGTGCCATGCGCCGTCCGCAGCCATTGAGCGTGGAGCGTGTGTGCGAAGGGGCGCGTCGCGTAGTAGTTATCGACGGAGTAGTCGACACCACGAACATCGGAGCCATATTCCGTTCGGCAGCAGCCCTTGGCATTGATGCCGTATTGCTCACGCCCACCTCGTGCGACCCCTTGAACCGCCGCGCCGTTCGCGTGTCAATGGGTTCCGTGTTTTTGGTGCCCTGGACGTGGCTCGAAGCCCCGATTCAGAGCCTCAATGCCGTGGGTTTCCGCACGGTAGCCATGGCCCTGACCGACCGCTCGGTATCCATCGACGACGACGTGCTGCGCCGCGAACCCAAACTGGCCATCATCATGGGCACCGAAGGCGATGGTCTGCCGCACGAAACGATTGCTGCCGCCGACTATGTGGCGCGCATTCCCATGTCGCACCAGGTCGACTCGCTCAACGTAGCCGCCGCTGCCGCCGTAGCTTTTTGGGAACTTAGAGCGCTGTAAGGCGAAATGGATATATCATTTTCCCGACAACGTCAAAAAAAGGAACGTTGTCGGCAAATAGGCTCTGCAACTTGTTGTAGGGCCTATTTTCTTAACCTTGTGTATCACGTTGCAGTAAATGAGTAACAGTAAGCCTGTTAGCAAGTAAAAAAAGATTAAAATATTCAAGCCATTTTCCTTCTGCTTGCTGTTGTTTGAACTGCGCGATGAGCTATCGTCAAAAATTACTCCGCGATTGTTCGAATTAGTTCCGATCTAATTCAAATTAGTACCGAGGTTGTTGAAATTAGTTCCGAGCTAGTTTGAATTAGTTCCGATCTAGTTTTAAGAATCTCGGAACTACTGATAATCAGCGTTTTCAGAAAAACGCTAAACTCAGTTTCGCACACGCTCATTCCGCCTTGCCATGCAGACAAAGGCGAACTTTTGAATTTCACGTTTATTTACCTGTTTGTTAAATCCGTTCAGCGCACCATAAGCAGCGAACTGCTTCGCACCCCCCCCCAGTGATTAGCAGCAGTACTTTGAGGAATAGGCGGAAGCGAATGTCCCAACATGCGGTTGGCATTTAGCGTGGCCATTACCCACACGAATCGTGGCAAAGGTACTCTTTCATTATCTTATTGAGAAGAAAATCTATGAGCATTTCCAACAGAGTTATTTTTTTTACCATGTAAAATGATATCTCTACCCCAAAAATGGACGCAAATACTTTTAATGTTTTGCAATTTTTAATCGATTATTCAATGGTTCGAATGTATTATTATAATTTTGCAACTGAATAATCATTAGAGATTTTTTATAAACAAAGAATCTCTTTTGGTTTGTTGGTTAAAGGTGTAAATCAAGCATAATAAGAACGATTCATCCATATTTGTTTCAGTATTCTGTATATTGGTGTCTTTGCTTCTTACAGGCAATGATGTGCATTAGTAGATTCACATGATTCTATAAATGTGATGTAAGTTCCACGTTCTTTCAATACTAATAATGGCCCTTTGGAACTATGGGTGAAAAACATTACAAACAATGCGTTTTTTTACGACTTTGCTTTTCGTTTTCATGTCGGCTTTGATAGCTAAAGCCTATGACTTTGAATCAAACGGAATTTACTACAACATTTTGTCGAGCACGGACAAGACTGTTGAGGTTACGTACGAAGGTAACAAGAAATACAGTGGCGACATAGTTATTCCCACCACTGTAAACTTAAATGGTAAAGAACTCACTGTAGTTGCTATTGGTAAAAGTGCATTTAGTAGATGTCCTGATTTGACTTCTATTACTTTTGGCGATAGTATCAAAACAATAGGTGATGAAGCGTTCATTCAATGCAAAAAATTGAAGAATTTTACGCTTGGCAGTAAAGTTAATCTCATTGCTTGTTCTGCATTTGAAAGTTGCAAGAGTCTTACACGTATTGAAATTCCTGGCAATGTCGAAACAATTGAGCTTTCAGCATTTAGCTATTGTGAAAATGTTACAGAAATAATTATTCATAATGGTGTAAAGAATATCGGGAATAGTGCTTTTTATAACAATAAAAAAATCACTGAATTCATCATTCCTGCTAGCGTTGAGAAAATAGGCTCAAGTGCTATTTATGGCTGCGATAGTCTAAAGGTTCTCACAATTGAAGATAGTAACAAGGAATTGTTTGTAGTATTATCATATCCTTGGTCTAATCAGAATTTAGACAAATTCTATATTGGTCGTAATATCAGAGAAAACTATACGAATTGGCGTGAAATTACAGCTAAAGAAATCATTATCGGAAGAAATGTAACGAAACTGAATTGGACCGAATGTATCAATCTTGAAACAATTACATTGCTCGGCACCACACCTCCTGCAAGCAATGAATTTACTGAAGGACAATATGCAATAGTAAAAGTAAATGTTCCGGAAGAAGCTATTCCTGCATATCAAGCAACTGAACCTTGGAATAAATTCTGGAGTCTTCCTACAGGTATCAATCAAGCAGAAGTGGCAGAAGACGAAGTTGAAGCCGTTTATTCTATCAATGGTCAACGATGCTCAATGTCAGACAATGGTGTGTTGATTCTCAAGATGAAATCAGGCAAAACTGTGAAGGTGGTAAAATAATCTATTTATCATCCAACCTCTGAAAATAGATACATAGTAAGGTGCTGCGTGGCAAAGTTCACTTGCGACGCAGCACTTTCTTTATGCCCGCAATAAGCTGCGCCATTCATTGAATTTCCGTTGAGAATATGTGGGGTGAATGCGTGTTTTTGTACGTTTTGGAAAATAGGAATAGCATGAATGAATATAAAAACTTGTTGACATGGAATTAAGATTTGATTAACACATTTATGAATGTAAGGTGACTTGTAGGGCAAACGGTCAAAGTTTGATGAAAATGCAAAATGTTACGGATATTATTTGTATTCTCCGTAACTTTTAACACGAAACATACTTCACTCTCACCAAGTAGTTTTATCTTTGCACGCAAATAAGAATAACATGAATAGAAAAACAGTCATTGACACGCTAAAACAGCGAGGTGGATTCATAACCACGGGTGAAGTGAAAAGCCGTGGTGAATATGAGCAGCTTCGCCGTGCAATAGAAGATGGAACGCTTATGCGGCTTCGTAATGGTGTCTATGTGGAAATGTCAGCGTTGGCAAACAACATGATAGATGTGGAACGTATAGTTCCGCATGGGGTGCTTTGCTTGTATAGTGCTTTTGCTCATTATGGACTTTCCACGCAAGTGCCTTCCGCTACTTGTATAGCCATTGAAGCCAAGCGAAAGGTGCGTTTGCCAGACTATCCTCCTATTGATCTCTATTATTGGAAAAAGGAGAATTTGGAGTTTGGTATAATCAAAAAGAGTATATCAGTTTATGATGTACTCATTACGGATATGGAGCGAACGGTCTGTGATGCTGTTAAGTACCGAAACAAGATAGGGCTTGATGTGTGCGGTGAGGTGATAGACAACTATCTCAAAAAGGAGAACCGCAATATATCTCTACTCCATGAATACGCACAGAAACTAAGAGTGAAAAATATAATGACTACATATTTGGAGACAAGACTATGACAAAGAATATAGGGAAGTCCATTAGGACACGTTTGTTGAATCTCGCCAAAGAGGAGAAGCAAGAGTATATGAAAGTGTTTTCTTGATAAAGAGCATAGTGACAAGGCAAATGATATTATTGAAACTCTTTTGCCTGCGATACCCTATCAATGGTCAACGATGCTCAATGTCAGACAATGGTGTGTTGATTCTCAAGATGAAATCAGGCAAAACTGTGAAGGTGGTAAAATAATCTATTTATCATCCAACCTCTGAAAATAGATACATAGTAAGGTGCTGCGTGGCAAAGTTCACTTGCGACGCAGCACTTTCTTTATGCCCGCAATAAGCTGCGCCATTCATTGAATTTCCGTTGAGAATATGTGGGGTGAATGCGTGTTTTTGTACGTTTTGGTAATAGGAAAAGAATGAAATGTTATGTTCGTTTTTTTGTGTGTAAAACATGGAAAAATACCGATAAATAAAGGGCTGAATGCACTTTTGAGGGTGTGGAAAACTTTTGAGGTTCGATATTATGTCGTTCCAAAATTTGGATTTTGGTGTTCGCGTGTTGTTTTTTGCCTTCAGCAAAATCAGGCTGCACCTCAGCATAGCTTTTGAGAGTAAACTCTCATCGTTCTGCATTCGATTTGCACAGACTTTGCTTCGCGAAGTCAGGCTTCACCTCAGCATAGCTTTTGAGAGCCAGCTCTCGTCGCTCTGCATTCGGTTTGTACAGACATTGAAGAAGAAACGGATGAAAAAAACAGATTGCCTTGATTACTACTCCATCGTTCTTTAACATTTTGCCCGAAATCAAAACACAAACGACAGAAACAAGGCCGAGAAGGAAAAATCGACAACAAAAGCACAGAAAACGGGAATAATAACCACTTTTGTGGCATTGAAGCCAAGCATAATCCGTATGAAAACCTTAATTTTGCTCCTTGGCAGGTTGCGCACGCTTACTTTGCAGAAACTACCGTTTTAAAAGCATTGGTATTGACCAAAAACGGTGTTTTCACCCCTTAAGCCGCGGCAACCACAGGCCCAAATAAGGAATATGAAGAAGACGAAGAAAATACTTAAATGGTTGGGCATAGTCATCCTAACACCTATTGCACTATTTTTATTGCTCGCCATCCTGCTTTACCTACCTCCCGTACAGAATTTTGCCGTACATCGCGTGGCCGAAAATCTGTCGGAATCCATGAACATGGACATCCGCGTGAAAAAAGTGCGGTTGGCCTTTCCCATCGACCTGGCCATTCACCAAGTGGTAGCTATCGAAAAGCGCGACACCCTGTTTGCGCTCAATTCGTTGCGCCTAAACGTGAAAATGTGGCCCTTGCTGCAAGGTAAAGCCGTGGTCGACGGTTTCGGAGCCTACGGACTGAACATCGACACGAAAAGCTACATAGCCGATACACACATCAAAGGCAAAGCCGAAGAACTCGTGGCTGAGGCCAACCCCATCGACTGGGTAAATGAATTTATCAATGTGCAGCGCGTGAAACTGCGCAATGCCGATTTCGACATTGCCCTGAGCGATACCGCCCAGAAAGATACCACTTCGACACCCACACGCTGGCGCATCGAAGTGGCAAAAGCCAATATGGAAAATGCACGCGTCAGGCTGTCAATGCCCGGCGACACCATGCGCATCGGAGCCACGCTGGGACTTGCCGACCTGCGCGGCGGTGTGTTCGACATAGGCAAAAATTACTACGCCGTGCACCGCCTCGAACTGCGACGCTCAGAGGCCATTTACGATTTGCCCAAGGAAACACCCGTAAAGGGCATCGACCCCAACCACATTCAAGCATCCGACATTGCACTGATTATCGACACCCTGAGCTACAACAACCAGGGCGAACTGCGCGCCGGACTGCGCACGGCCACCCTCAAGGAACGCTGCGGACTGGCGGTGAACAAACTGCGCGGACAAATATGGATGGACACCACCCGCCTGCAGTTGCCTGCGCTGGAAATTTACACGCCGCACTCTGCAATTACGGCCAACGTAGCATTCGATTTCCGCTCGTTTACCGAAGGAAAAGGCGGCGACTGCCATGCCGATTTGCGTGCTTCCATTGGGCGCGACGACTTGGCAGCACTGGCGCGCGGCTATCTGGACGATGCCTATCTGCAAGCCATGCCGCGCGAACCGCTGACGCTGCATGCACAGGTAGATGGCAACATCGACCACCTGAAAATCAAAGAACTCGTGGCACGGGTGCCGGGCGTGGCCAAACTCACGGCGCAGGGCAACACGCACTTCGTGATGCAAAACCACCGCACGGGCGACTTTAAACTGGAACTGAACACCCGCAACTTGCAGGCTATCAGACAAATGCTGCCCAAAAGCGTGCTGCAAACCGTGAATGTGCCCGACGGAATCGGCGCCCGAGGTACGGTTGGCTTTACAGGAAACCAATACCGGGCAAACTTGCTGCTGACGCAAGGCGGCGGCCGACTGACGGCTAAGGCAAACGTAAATGTTGATTCCGAAGCCTATCGGCTGACAGCCACGGCACAGCACTTTCCCGTGGGCCATTTTGTGAAAGATCTGCCCATTGGCCCATTCACCGGTAAACTGCAGGCCAGCGGTGTGGGCTTCGACCCCACCGGCGTACGGGCACGCCTCAAGGCCGATGCTGCGATAAATCAACTGACCTACGACAAATACGACTTGAGCGGTTTGCAATTCGACGCCAACTTGCGCAACGGACAAGCCCGCGCTACCTTCCAAACCGGCAAGAACGATTGGGTGACCGCCGACGGCGAAATCAAGGCACAAATCAGCCGAAAAGGTTATGCTGTGCAGCTGCTGGCCAACATCGAAGAACTTGACCTCTACAAACTCGGCGTAACGGCTGATACGCTGTGGGTGGGCACGAACATCGACATTGCCGCCCGAGCTAACCGAAACTTTACGGCTTTTGACGTTGAAGGCGGTATTCGCAATAACCGTTTCATTACAGAGCGTATCAGTTCGGTGGCCAAGGACATAGCCTTTAACTTTGCCACGTCGAAAGATACCACTACGGCAGCTTTGTCGGCAGGCGATTTGGCACTGAATCTGGGGTCAAAGGGTAATGTGCCTTTGCTCAGCAAACACATTGCGCGATTTGCCGACGAAATGGGCATTCAAATTAAGAACAAAGCCATTGATCAGGAAAAATTAAAAACCCTTTTGCCGGTGATGAGCTTGTATGTGCGCGCCGGACGTGATAACCCCATTTATAACCTGGCACGCATGAAGGGCTATTCGTTCAACTCGGCTTACCTGAACCTGAATGCCGACCCGCTACAGGGCATGACGGGCGATGCGCGCATGGGCGCGTTCAGTATGGGAGGCTTGCTGCTCGATACCATCAACACGCACATCATGCAGGATTCAACGGGCGTGAAGCTGAACGGTATTGTCAAAAACAATAAGAAAAACCCGACGCCGCTCGAAGTGAAACTGCAAGGCTATTTGCTCAAAGCAGGTGCCGGATTGGAAGTGATTTACCTTGACGGACAAGGCAAAAAAGGCGTAGACATTGGTTTACGCGCCGAACTGACCGACGAGGGAGCCTATGTGCACTTCTATCCCGAACACCCGATTTTGGCTTACCGCAACTTTACGGTAAACAAAAAGAACTACATCTACCTGGGCAAGGACCAAAGCATAAAGGCTGACGTCGACCTGCTGGCCGACGACGGCACGGGACTGAAAATATACGGTGAACCGCGCGATTCGCTCAACGATGTGACCTTGAGTGTGAACCGCGTGAACCTTGAAGAACTTTCGAGCGTACTCCCCTATATGCCCAAATTGAGCGGTATGCTCAGCGGCGATGTGCACGTCACGGCCAAAAAAGACAAATCAGAGCTTTCGGCCATGGCGTCGCTCGATGCACAAGGTTTTAAATATGAAGGAACCCCCTTAGGCAACGTAGGTATCGAAGCCCTTTACCTGCCTAAAAAGGGCGGTGAACACCAAGCATCGGCTTTCATCAGCTCAAACGGCGAAGAAGTGTTGGCGTGCAACGGTACTTACTACGACCGCGACGGAGGCAGCTTCGAAGGAAATGCCGCCCTGCACGACTTCCCCCTCAAACTGCTCAATGGTTTCCTTGTCGGAACCGATGTAGCTTTGCGTGGAAGGGCAGGGGGCGACTTGAAACTTTCGGGCACCACGGCGCAACCCCTTATCAATGGTAAACTCGATTTGGATTCGGCGCACATTTACTCCGATGTTTATGGTTTCGACTTCCGCACCGACGAACAAGCCGTCGAAATGAAAGACAGCCGTTTGATTTTCGATAATTACAACTTGTACTCCACGGGTAAACAGCCGCTCGTGCTGAACGGCGTGTTCGATATGTCGAACTTTGACCGCATCCGCATGGACTTCAACATGAAGGCACGCAACTTTGAGCTAATCAATACGCGCAAAAAGGCAAAGTCGATGGTGTTTGGCAAGGTCTACACCAACTTTATGGGTACGCTCAAAGGCACAACGAGCAACCTGAGCATTCGCGGACAGCTGGATGTGCTCGACCGCACCGACATGACCTACGTGCTCAAGGATTCGCCCCTTTCGGTTGACGACCGCCTGAACGATTTGGTACAGTTTGTCAGCTTTGCCGACAGCACCAAAGCTACGGTGACGAAACCCGTGCCCGAAGGTAGTTTCGACCTGACATTGGGCATCAGCATCAGCGATGCCGCCCGCTTCCACTGCAACCTCAGCGAAGACGGACAAAGCTACGTAAACCTCGAAGGTGGCGGCGACCTGACCCTGCGCATGACGCAACAAGGCGATATGCGCATGACGGGACGCTTCACCGCCAACAGTGGCGAAATGAAATACGCTCTGCCCGTAATTCCGCTCAAATCGTTCGAACTCGTTCAGGGTTCGTCGGTTGAATTTACCGGCGATGTGATGAACCCCACGCTGAACATTGCCGCCAAGGAACGCACCAAGGCAGTAGTCACCGAAAACGACAAACAGCGTTCGGTAGCCTTCGACGTGGGTGTGGCCATTACCAAACCGCTGAACGACATGGGGCTGGAATTTACCATCGAAGCTCCCGAGGACCTGGCCATTCAGAACGAACTGGCAGCCATGTCGGCCGAACAGCGCGGCAAAGCAGCCGTTACGCTCATGGCTACTGGCATGTATATGACCGACGAAAGCATGATGTCGGGTTCAGGCTTCAAGGCGAACAATGCGCTGAATGCCTTCTTGCAAAGCGAAATTCAGAACATTGCCGGTTCGGCACTGAAAACCATCGACATCAACCTGGGCGTCGAAAGCGGAACGGCCGAAACCGGTACCAGCACCACCGACTACTCCTTCCAGTTTGCCAATCGCTTCTGGGGTAACCGCATCAGCGTAATCATTGGCGGTAAGGTGTCGACGGGTGCCGATGCTAAGAACTCGGCCGAAAGTTTCATCAACAATGTGTCGGTGGAATACCGCTTGGACGAAAGCGCCACGCGCTATGTCAAAGTGTTCTACGACCGCAACAGTCAGGACCCCCTCGAAGGACAGCTTACCAAAACCGGAGCCGGTTTGGTGCTGCGTCGAAAAACCGACCGCTTGAGCGAACTATTCATTTTCAAAAAGAAAAAGCGCAAGCAGTTGCAGCAGGGCGAAAACGCTGCCACCCGGACCCTACCGGCGAACAAACGCGACAAACAGTCGGCTACCGGATTGCCCGCTACTCAGCCGGCGGTACTTCCTAAAAACACCAACCTCGACAAAGCAAAATGATACAATCGCAATATCAAATCAAGCAAATCACGTGGCGCCTGTTTCCAGCCGTAGCCTTTTTGGGCTCGCTGGCGGCCTCGTGGTTCCTCACGGCCTGCTCTACTACCCGTGCCCTGCCCGAGGACGAGCAGCTTTACACGGGTATCGAGAAAATTGACTATAAAGACGACCCTGCCCGAATGCGCAAAAAGAAGTACCGCGATTCGACAGGCGTAATCATTGCCGTGGCCGATGCCGTGCAAGCCGTCGAAAAACTGTTAGACGGGAAAATGCCGAAGAACGTCGATTCGCTCCTTCATGTGAAGCGCGAACTGACCAAAGAGGAACTTAAGGCCCTGAAACAGCTGCTAAAGCAAAACGAAGCCGACTTTGCCACGGCGAAGGAAGAGGTGGAAGCCGTGTTGGCCTATCCGCCCAACAACTCCATCTTTGGTTCGTCGAGCATGAGCTGGCCGTGGAAAATAGGTTTGTGGGTACACAACGAGTTTCACGACAATCAAGGAAAAATTGGTAAATGGATTTTCAAAACCTTCGGCACCGACCCGGTACTCATCAGTTTGGTAAGCCCCGAAATGCGCGCCAAGGTAGCCACAAAAACGCAACATAACTACGGTTACTTCCAGGGCCATGTGGCCTACAACATTTTGACGCAGAAAAATCCGAAGAAGGCGCGTGTGAGCTACAGCGTAAAGGCCGGACAGCTTTATCGCCTCGACTCCATTGCCTATAAAGGTTATCCCGCTCGCATCGACAGCATCTTGCGCCTTGACGACCATAACCGCAAACTGCATAGCGGCGATGCGTTCAGCGTCGTAAACCTTTCGGCCGAACAAGTGCGCATTGAAGAACTGCTGCGTAACCACGGCTACTACTTTTTCAATGCTAACTATACCACTTTCCGTGCCGACACACTGATGCGCAAGAACAAGGTGCAACTGCAAGTGCAGCCCGCCCCCGAACGCCCCGAACGTGCCGACCACCCGTGGTACATAGGCCACACCAACAT
>ENA-ORLM01001470-ORLM01001470.1-human-gut-metagenome-genome-assembly--contig:-NODE-1470-length-15032-cov-3.656169_pt1 | contig 15032 bp, 9 predicted proteins | sample MGYA00243063_ERZ508815 | MGnify/ENA primary metagenome ERZ508815 (study PRJEB26277, sample SAMN04329768) | human gut metagenome | biome: human-associated habitat | host: Homo sapiens | place: USA...
AGACTCTCTTCGGGGGCTGTGCTTTGGCTGTGGAAGGAAAATTGCTATTTATTGTTGGAGTGATTTGGGGAATCGCCGGAAGGTTTTGGCTTTCTGTGGAGTTGTTTTTTGAAGGATTGACCCGAATTATTGTTGTAGTATGCTGAAAACATATTAAAACAGAAAGCATTTTTCAAACACGCTCTAGTTCTTGACATTTATATTTAAAATCCTTATAATTAAGCAAATACTTAATTAAGTAAATGCTTTATTTTGGAGGAGAAAATGACAGATATCGAATTACTGCATACTATTACTATGCCAACACGGTACCAGATTCTTATGCTTTTACTGGAACATCATTACTGTGGGAAAGCATTGGCTGCGAAGATTGGAATCAGTGAAGCAGCAATATCACAGCATCTACAGATATTAAAAGATTGTGGAATAGTGACGGGACAAAGGATTGACCGTCAAATGCATTATCAGGTTAATACAGAACTTCTGATACAGAGTGTTGGTGTTTTTCATCAGGAAGTATTGGAGAAGAGTGAACATATGCCAAATAGGGATTATTGTGATTGTGAGCTTGCTGAGTTTTGTAGTCGGAAGGGAGATGTAAAGAAGTAATGAGAGAGAATAAAGATTATCTGATTACAGAAAAACCATCGAGAGCTTTACTTATTTTTTCGATTCCGATGATTATTGGAAATCTGTTTCAACAGGCATATACAATTGTAGATTCTGCTATAGTGGGACGTTATGTAGGAGAAACTGCTTTAGCTGCTGTTGGCGCATCTTATGCTCTGACAAGTATATTTATTTGTATTGCCATTGGAGGTGGTATTGGTGCATCTGTTATTATCAGCCATCACTTTGGTGGACATAATTATGGACGTATGAAGACTGGTATTCGTACTGCGTTACTTTCATTTCTTTTCATTAGTTTGATACTTGGAGGCATTGGATTGATTTTCAGCCAGCAAATTATGGAGGTTTTAAATACACCGGCAGATGCAATAGATATTGCTGTAACTTATTTGAATATTTATTTTTTGGGACTGCCATTCTTATTTATGTACAACATTCTTTCTTCGATGTTTAATGCACTTGGAGAATCACGCATTCCGTTGTATTTACTGATTTTTTCTTCTGTATTGAATATTTTTCTGGATTTATATATGGTGGCAGTATTGAATTTAGGTGTGGCTGGTGCAGCATATGCAACGTTTATTGCTCAGGGAATTTCAGCAGTTTTATCTTTGATTATTTTTATTGTTACGCTTCAAAAGTTACCGGGAAAAGCTGAGGGCTGGCTGAGCAAAACAGAATTTTCTGATATGTCCAGGATTGCGTTGCCATCTATCCTTCAACAGTCTACGGTTTCTATTGGCATGATGCTAGTTCAGTCAGTGGTAAATAGCTTTGGGACACAAATTCTTGCTGGATTCTCTGCTGCGATGCGAATAGAATCTCTTTGTGTTGTACCAATGTCAGCAATAGGTAATGCAATGTCTTCTTACACTGCACAAAATATTGGTGCAGAAAAAGAGGAGCGAATTTCACAAGGTTATCGGATGGGCAATTTCATGATTATTGTTATAGCGGTTATTTTGTGTTTATTCCTCGAAATAGCCCATAAGCCTCTGATTGCCTTGTTTTTAGATAATGCAGCATCATCACAGACGATTGTTACTGGAGAAAGTTATCTGAAATTTATTGGTTTCTTCTTTTGTATGATTGGATTTAAAATGGCTGTCGATGGTATTTTGCGGGGAGCAGGAGCAGTGAGAGTTTTTACTATTGCGAACCTGGTAAATCTAACATTGCGAGTTACCATTGCAAAATTCGGAGCTCCAATTTGGGGAGTTTCTATGGTATGGTATGCAGTACCGCTTGGCTGGCTTGCCAACTTTCTGATTTCCTATGGATATTACAGAACTGGAAAGTGGAAAGAAGCTGTTTCAAAAACGGTAGATTAGATGAGGAAAGCTCGAAATCCCATCCCCTATATTTGTGACTAAAGTCACAAATATAGGGGATGGGATTTCTTTGTGGATGTCCGTCCCGCTGCGTAAGTCAGGATTTTTATTCTTCATCTCTGGTGATAAACATCATTATAAATGCCAACAACAGCAATACGGAAGATATAAGGATTGCCCGTTCATGGAAGTATTTAATACACTGGTTTCCGATGATCGCCCCGCAGATAAAGCAAAGAATAATTCCGTAATAGAGAAGCCCTTTTTCAAGAGCTTCTCTTTTTTTTGTCTGGAAGAACGTGTAAATATTCTGTGTGCCGCTTCGCAAGTTTCCGATGCACATAGTAGTAGCGATACCATTTCCATGAATTTTACGAAAACTTTCTACCTGAATGCCACAGGCGAGGGAAGTTAAGCTATTTGCAAGAAGGTTATGACTTTGTGGGAGAAAGCTTACGATAGTAAGAATAATAGCCTCTGCCACAACAGAAATCTGCCGCCAATGCAAATGACTTCCTATTCCTGAATTTCGGACAATGTCTGCAAGTGCGATTCCAAAGGTAAAAGCAAGAACAGGGCAAAGGTAGCGGATAGCTGCAGGAATATTTCCTTCAGAAAGATGGACACCGAGAAGGAGCATATTTCCCGTCTGGGCATTTGCAAATACCTCGCCTCTGCCGATATAGGAATAGGCATCCATAAAGCCGCCGGATAGCGCAAGCAGGATACCAAGTTCTATGGATTCTGAAATTTGGACTTTTTTATTCAAACAAAAAACCTTCTTTCTATCTATAAGTGTGATTTACAAGTTCTATACACAATATCTTTAAAAAAATTGTGGATAGACGCAGTGCTTTGGGAAAATATTGTGGATAACTTTATAAAATTTGCATGATTTACAAAAAATAATTCAAAAGATGCCGTAATGATTATAGTGGGAATGAGACTGTTTGTCAATTAGAATATCTTTACTTTCAAATGGCAGAATGTTATCATAGTAGCTGTTAACCAAGGAAACATCTACATGATTTTTTCATTAAAAATATAGGAGGATTGCAATGGCAGAGAAAGCATTAATCGCTATGAGTGGTGGTGTTGATTCATCAGTAGCAGCATACCTTATGAAAGAGGCAGGATATGATTGTATTGGTGTGACAATGAAGCTTTATGATAATGAAGATATTGGAATGGCAAGGGAGAAAACCTGTTGTTCTTTAAGTGATATTGAGGATGCCAGAAGCGTGTGTGTTAAATTGGGAATCCCATATTATGTATTTAATTTTAAAGATGATTTTAAGGAAAAAGTTATTGATAATTTTATTTCCTGTTATCAGAATGGAATGACACCGAATCCCTGCATCGAGTGTAATCGTCATTTAAAATTTGAGCATTTATATAAGAGAGCGAAGGTATTACATTGTGATGTTATCGTAACGGGTCATTATGCAAAAATCACACACGATGAGCAGGGATATCATCTGTTAAAAGGTGTCGATGACAGCAAGGATCAGAGCTATGTACTGTATTCTCTTACACAGGAACAGCTTGCCAATACCTGTTTCCCTTTGGGAGATTACAGCAAGACAGAAATTCGTAAGATTGCAGAAGAACAGGGATTTTTCAATGCCCATAAGCACGATAGTCAGGACATCTGCTTTATTCCAGATGGAGATTATATGTCATTTATTGAAAAAACAACTGGTAAAAAGAGCGAGCCGGGAGACTTCGTAAATCAGGAAGGCGAAGTAGTCGGCAGGCACAAAGGCTACTATGGCTATACTATCGGACAGAGAAAAGGTCTCGGCATATCCGCACCAAAGCCATACTATGTAACAGAAATCCGCCCGGAAGAGAATAAAGTCATCGTCGGAAGCAATGAAGACTTATTTAAGACTGATTTAATTGCAAATGACTTCAACTGGATAGAGAACTTAGCGGAGGACGAAGTCGTTAAGGCAAGAATCCGCTATCATCAGACAGAAAAAGAAGCAACCGCCAGGAAAAATTCAGATGGAACAGTAGACATTCATTTCTTAGAACCACAGCGTGCGATTACCAAAGGCCAGGCAGTAGTCCTGTATAGGGATAACCACGTAGTGGGGGGAGGAACAATCATAAAATAATTTTTGATTTGCCGCAGGCAAAGGAGACGCACCCTAAGAGAAAAGAAATCTGTGGTCGGATTGCTAGAAGAATTTAGAAAAGAGTCAGTAAAAAATTACCCCATTTTGTTCCGTTGTGCTAAACGTTCCATTTTGCCCAATAAAACAGAAACTTCGGAGAAACGAACCCGAAGTTTCTATGGTCAAAATTCCACAGCACAAAGTCACAAAATGGGGTAATTTTTTTACTGACTCTTCTTCTCGTATTCTTCTGGCAATCCGACCACAGATTTCTTCACTCTCGGGGAGCTGTGCTTTGGTTGGGGCAGAATCAGAATATTATGTTAGATAATTTTGAGATTTTTCAAAAGGTTATGGCTTTCCAGAAAATGAATACTAAAGATTGACATATAAGTGATTGCTATGATATCACAGCAATTTTACAATAATAAATTAAGTTGTCTTTTATCTATTTTGCAGAATTAAAGTAAGCAGGCGTTTTCAAAATTTTTAAGCTGGATTGCACAGAAAAAATTGAAAAAGAATGGGTTCACTATAAGATTGAATTTTATTCCTTTGTGCTGTGGAGTTCTGACTGTAACCTCACGAGATCGTTTTTGAGCAAGGTTGTTTTATCAGGCAGAATGGAACATTTAGCACGACAGAATAAAATCAAACGTATAATGAACCCCTTCTTTTTTAGATATCTAAGATAATCTGGCAACAGCCAAAGACAGCTCCCAACGAGAGAAGCCATCCTATATTTGTGGCCTTAGAGCAAGGATTGAATGCGAGTATGTAAGCGAACATTCAACCCGCAGTGATAGAGTCACAAATATAGGATGGCTTCTCTCGTTGGGAGCGTCTCCCCTGCCTGCGGCAACCCAGAGCTTAATAAGAAATTACCGTAGTATTCGTTGGCATATATTTCCAAATATAATATGCATCGGAGTCCATCAGACGCACACATCCATTAGATGCTGGTTTACCAATTGTAGCATCTGCATACACCGTGCTTGCAATTGGAAATTTATGATGATTCTGGCTGCTGCCGGATGGGTAACGGTGTACTCTGGTGTGGAAAGAGTTTCTTCCACAATAATGAGTTATGTATTCTTCATAAGTATTAACATAATACCAGCCATTTTCCTTCTGACCAATGCGGAAAGTTCCATGGGGAGAACGGGTATTATAGTTTCCGGAGGCGCAAGGGAACGATTTGATTAATTTCCAATTGTTCTTTCGACCCTGAAAAATGCTGACTTCCTGTGTATAATGACTGACCCAGATTAAATAGCTGGTTTTGCTGGAATACTTTTTAACATAAGCAAGTTTTTGAGCAGTAGAATATTTGGATGTTGTGTAGTTGCATTTGAAAGCGCGAAGACTTCCTGTAGTGAGGTAGTAGGTCTTTCCTTTATAGAGAATCTCGCTTCTCTTATATTTGGTATTACGTCCGATTAAATCAACGGTTACACCGCTGCTTAATGTTTTAACAACTTTTTTAGAAGTCCAGGAACGGTAAAGAGAAACTCTCTTGGTTGTCTTGCAGAAGTAAGTCATCGTTCTTATTGTTTTTAATGGTGAAAGTAAAGTGTTAGGGGTACAGCTTACAGTAGCTCCTGTTGAAGAAGTATAATTCTTTCCATTAATCGTTGTGTAAGGTTTTACCATAAAAGTAATACTTGAAGCGCCGCTTGCAATGGAAGTCTGATAAGTGGAGCGGGTGGTGTTTGCTAAAAGAGTGTAACTGCTGCCTTTTTTTATATATACACTGTAACCGCTTGCGTTATAAAGTGTGTTCCATTTTAAGTTGAGACGGCTATTGCTTGCGTAGACAGATAATCCAGTTACATTCTGTGAAATGGTTACGGGAATCGTAGCAGAGAGCTTTCTGGAAACCGTTTTTGCGTTAGGAGCGAATGCTTTTACAGTAAATGTGTAGGTCTGGCCTTCATTTAACTGATTAAATGTATAAGTTCCGGCTTTTTTAAACTTAACAGAACGTCCATCGGAACAAAAGAGTTTATATTTATTAGCTCCAGTGATGGCTTTCCATGTGATTTGTGCACTTTTATATCCTGGTGTAACAGTAAAATAAGGTGCTTTCAGTGAGACGGCTTCGGTTGAACTGGTTGTGCTCTGGCTTTTGACCGTTGTCTGACTTGCATTCAGAGAAACTGCCGGATAAGTGCAAAGCCCGAAGAATAAAAGGGCTGAAGCGACAGAAAGACAGAGTTTATTTGTTATTTTCATGAAAAATCTCCTCTCTCATAGTATTAATGGTTATTGATAATTTACTATCTGACTAATATAACAAATCCTGCTACCAGAAGTCAAGGAGATGGATTTACTATTTAATTCAAACAAAATTCAGCCAAAGCCCTCTGTTTCCATCCCCGAATCTCTCCAACCACTATTTTAATTCAACTAAAAACAGCCAAAGACAGCCCCGGAAGAGAAACGCTATCCTATATTTGTGGCCTTAGAGCAAGGATTGAATGGGAGCCAGTAAGCGAACATTCAACCCGCAGTGATAGAGTCACAAATATAGGATAGCGTTTCTCTTCCGGGGCGTCTGTCTCTTAACGAATTAAACTAGCCAAAAATTCTGGGAGAATACTTTCTGGTACTTCCATTTCTCCCTGTCCTTTAAATAAGGAAATATGTGGTTTGTTCTGACCGTGGAAGTCTGTTCCGCCTGTTTTAAGAAGACCCCACTGTTTGGCAAGACCAGCAACATATTCCTGTTCAACAGGAGTGTAAGTGTTATAGTAAGCTTCAATTCCAACAAGGCCGGCTTCTTTTAATTCGCGGACCAGAGTTTCTTTTTGGGCGGAATCTAACTTTTTATAGAACATAAGGTGTGCAAGAACAGGGACACCGCCACTGTTTTTGATTAGTTCGATTGCTTCCTGCGGAGTAGGCATGATACGTTCCACATAGCAGCATCTTCCCTCTGCAAGATATTTATCAAATGCTTCTTGAACAGAAGAAACATATTTCTTTTTCATAAGAAGCTTTGCGATATGTGGGCGGGCGATTGTTTCGCCTGGCTTATCTGGTTTGATTTCGTCCATGGAAATCTTAAAGCCCTGTTCCTGAAGTTTCTCAATAATTTTTGCATTACGTCCGTCACGGCTTTCACGACAAACGGCAAGGCGTTCTAAGAGAGCCTTATTTTTTGTGTCGATGTTATAGCCAAGAACATGAATTTCTACTCCGTGATAGTCTGTAGAAATCTCTACACCAGAGATGGCAGTAAGTCGTTCTTTATGTTTGGCAGCAGCTTTCTGAAATTCTTCTGTGCCAGCAACTGTATCGTGATCGGTAAGAGCAATTACAACAGGATTTTTATCACCAGCAAGTTTTAGGGCATCATTTATAATTTCTGTTGGGGAAAATGTACCATCAGAAGCAGTAGAATGAATATGTAAATCAATATAAGTTTTCAAAATGTACTCCTTTCATGCAATAATCAATCAAGTATCTATAATATTCTATATTTAGTATCGCAGAATTAGTTAAAAAAATCAATGTCTATGACAATTATTTATATGAATTGAAAGAAAGTGATGGAAAATGTGTAATAATGCAATACTTGTTTGTAATAATTGCATAAAGGTGTTAGAATATCTTTATTGAAAATGAGAAGCTAAACAGGCAGACAGAACATGTAACGGAGGTTAATCTACAATGGAAGATATGATGAAAGCGTTGTTAGATGTGGTGAGAGCACAGCACACTGCAACAGAAGGAAGCGAAGAAAGACCATTTGATATTAATGATATTATTGATATGGCGCTGAATATTACCGGGAGACCAGAAGAACCAGGGGAACAGCAGGAACTTTCTGATACGATTCAGAAGCTGGCAGAATCTCTGGCACCAGATATTTTCCCACCGAAGACATTTGAGGAGATGGATGATTCCGAGCAGGCAGCTTCTGCAGTGAATATGATAGAGGAACGGTTAAGAAATGGTGGCAGAAGAAGAGAGATAGCAGCCCCACAGTCACAACAGGAAATGACTCCACAGCAGAATAGTTCACAGATGCAGAGTGAGTCACATGAGGAGAATCCTTTTGCACAGGTAATGGAGAATGAAAATGCGAATATTCAGCAACAGTCAGAAACTGCAGATGGATATGGAAATATGGCATCCACAGACAGTGGTGCGTCCGAAGATTATGGTAATGGCAGTTCTTACGATATGTTTGGACAAGACGATGTAAATCATCAGGAAGCGGCGAATCTTAATGATTTGATCTATAATAATTTTATGCAGATGATGGGATTAAATGATCCTAAGGTAGAATATCCATTTGACCGTTCTCAGATTCGATATGGAAGGGAAAAGACAGCGACGGAAATGCTTGCAGAAGATGAGGCCAACAAGGCAGAAGAGAGAGCATTAGAAGAGCAGAGAAGAAGGCCAGTTTCAGCCTGGGAACTTGCACAGTCAGCTGTGGATAAGGATGAGGAAGCACATCAGAAAGAGGAATATGAACCTAAAGAGATGAAGATGCCAGAAACCAAATCAGCTTCTCAGTTAGCCGCAGAAGCAATCGCGAAGGCCAAAGAAGAGGATCAGATGAAGCTTGAGGCAGAAAAGAGAGCAGAACGTCTTATGGAAGAGGCAAGAAAGCGCGGAAAAGATCCGATGGAATTTGCACTTCATCAGCAGGAAATTTTAAATTATATGGAAAAGAACAGTGATGAACTCGTTTCTTTTGAAGATTATGAAGATTTATCACCAGAGGAAAAATTAGAGATAGAGAAAGAACTTTATCGGGAAAAACAGATTGAAGCGGGAGTGGCTCCAGAAGATATCAGTGATGAGTTACCAGATGAGATTCTGGAACAGGCTGGAATCGCACCAGATCAGACAGCAGGAGAGCAGAATAGTCAGGAGCCTGCCGGACAGGGAGATGGAACAACAGCACAGCAAACCAGCCAATCACAGGGAATGCCGGCATTTTCAGATGATATGCTTCGTATGATTAGCCAGGAAGTAGTACAGGAAAATGCAGAGATGATTCTGGCTGAAGATGCCAATGCAGACTTAGGATTAATTAACGAGACGATTTTCGAAAACTTGAAAAATCTAATGAGTCAGACTGGCGGAGCTGTGACGCAGGAAGATATGGAATCTTTGATCGGAGAAGTTATTTCCAGAAATACATCTTCTGACTTAGAAGAAACACAAGAAACTTTGGCGCAGACGGAAACAGGTACTACAGCTGAAACGGCACCGATGGCATTTGAAGGCGAAAGTGCAGGCAGTGCTGTTGGAAGTGGAATGGCAGGAACGAGGGAACCAGCAGTGGAAAGTTCACAGTCAGAATCACAGAGCCAGCCAATGTCGGCGGTAGAACTTGCCAGGGCAGCACAGCAGGCAGCTAAGCCAGAGCCACAGGAAGCCAGAGAAACAAAGTCAGCAGTAGAACTTGCAAAAGAGGCACAAGAAAACGCAGTACAGAAGAAGGCTGAACCAATATCGGAGACAGAGAAAGAACTGAGCGAGGCTGATTTAAACTTTGATGAATTAGATTTAGAAGAGGAGTCCGAAGAAAGTCAAAGTCCTTCCATTGAAGAATTAAAGGCACAGCTTAAGGCAGCGGAAGAAGCATTGGCAGCAGAACAGTTAAAAGCGGCACAGAAAGCCGGGAAAGCAGAGGAAGAGAAGAAATCAGAAGAAATTCCGAAAGTGGAAGAAGCAACAGAACAGCCGATGGAAGAGAGTGCATCAACAGCCGGGGAACAGACAGCAACAGAAGAAAGTTCTGAGATAACCCCTGCGCCAACAGCAGAAGAAGTACAAGAACAGCCTGAGTATTCTGAAGTTTCAGAAAAAGAAGCGGAAGAATTTGAATATGTTGATCCGGGCGAATTAGTTCTTGGAGACCACACACAGGCAGAGATAGATGAAGCTTTGGATAATCTGGCATCTCTTGGCCTGGAGGGTGAAGTCTATGAGCGTGCAAAAAGAATGCTCTTACTGGAACTTGCTGGTTCAGAAGTAGCACTTGATGCATGGCTTGAAGAACAGGAAAATGGCAAGAAGAAAAAGGCAGCGGTATCCGCGTTAGATACAGAAGAAGATGCTCTTGAAGATTTAGAAGATTTAGATGAAGATGACCTCGAGCGAGAATTAGAACTTGCTATGGATGAAGACTTTATTGAGGAAGATTTAGAAGAACCTGCAAATGAAGAAACTTTAGAAGAAAGCAGTCAGGACAAATCTGAAGAAACAGAAAAAGAGGCAGTTTCTGAGGAGAATTTAGAAGAAAACTCTGTAGAAAAAACGGAGGACGAATCTGATAAGACGGAAGGTGCCGAAGATGTATCAGAACAGCCAGAAAGTATTTTAAAAGAAGCTTCTGAGGAAGAAATAAGCAGTGAAGAGGAAAACTCTGAGGAAGAAGAGGGAGAGACCTCAGAGGCAGCTCAGGAAGAAGCAGCAAATAAGGAGTTCTCTGAGACAGAAGAAGAGGCAGCAAATAGAGAGTACTCTGAGACAGAAGAGAAAGAGACAGCAAATAGGGAGTGCTCTGAGACAGAGGAAAAAGAGATAGCAAATAAGGGCGTTTCTAAGAAAACAGAGAAAGAAGCAGAATACAAGGAAGCAGAATACATTTCTGAATCAGAAGACACAATTCAGGTAGAAAAAACAAGACCGGAAAAGGCAGAGAGGACATCTTCACAGACGAAGAAGTCTGCGCACAGTGAGAGAACATCACATTCCAGAAAACACAAGAATATTGTAAAACGTAAGGAAAAAACAGCTCCAGAAAAAGAAGAAAGAGAATTTAGCGCAGTAGTTCTAACAGGAAAGAATGTCGAAGAAAAAGAATTCCAGGTAAGTGTCCGCAATCCATTTGTTCTCAAAAACTCTGCAAGCTTTATGGATAAATTTGAAGAGTATATTGTAGATACACAGGAAAACAGAAAGTTAAGCACAGGATTCAAACGTTTAGATGCAATGCTCCGCTATGGCCTTCATAAAGGAAGTTACTTTGTAGATGCTACACCTCAGTATTTAAAGAACGGATTTATGCAGCAGATAGCCGACCGGGCAGCAGAAAGCGGTGTAGATGTACTTTATATTTCAACAGAGCTTACCCGCTATGACCTTATGGTAGATACTATCTCTCGTCTCAGCTATGAAATGAATAAAAAAGATGAAGAAAAAGCAGTATCCTCTATGGCAATCATGACAGGAGAAAAAGGCGCAGATATTCGTTCTTTAAAAGATGAATTGAATTGGTACAGAGGACGAATCAGTGAACATCTTTTTGTACTTGATCAGGAAGCAGTGTCTGAATATGTAGAAAATATGGAAGATGCCTCCGCAGGAGATATATTAGCAGAACTTATTCGTTCCATCGTAACAGAGGGAGCACATAAGCCAGTGGTATTTATTGATAATATTGAAAATATACTCTCAGTAGAAGATTCTGAGGATATGAAACCGCTCATGGATGGAATCCGTAAACTTGCAAAAGAACTGGGAATTCCGATTATTATGTCCTACGGATATGCACCAGCAGAAAGTGAAAATGAGCTTGACCCAGATGAAATCGAATATCACAAATCATTAGGAAATATGTGTGATGTATATCTTGAACTCAAATATGCAGATATGATAACAGAGGATTATGAAGAATTAACAGAAGATGATATTCAGGAAATGGTAGAAAACGGTGAAATGCTTCTTATTAACGTACAACTTCATAAAAATAGAAGAACAATGAAAGCATCCTGTCAGATACAGGCAACACCGAAGTTTAATTATTACGAAGAATAGTGATTTGCCGTAAGCAAATAGACGAAACACCAAAGAGAAGATATCCTATATTTGTGACTTTAGTCGCGGCGGTTTGAATGCTCGCTTATGCGCTTGCATCCAAACCTTGCTCCGAGGCCACAGATATAGGGTATTATATGGCGCTATTCCGTAATCCCAATATAATCCGTTACAACCTTAATCTTCGCACTGATCTTCTGAAGCTCTTCTGTTGGTTTATAATCTTTCGTACCAAAGAGATATTCGTGTGCTTTTTTTACATTTGTCTGGGCTGTAATTGGAAAACCGTAATAGATGCCGTTATATCGTTCATCTTCAGATTTAAAAGGATAAGCCTGCGAATCTTCTATCTTACAACGTGCCATGGAAAGAGTCAGCTTTGTGAGAGCGTCATTAGAGAGGCTCGTTTTACACTGTGGAAGAACAGTACTGATTAACTTTCCAAGTTTTAGCGGCTGTTTTTTAGCTGTATTCATAATACCTTCAAGAACAAGTCGCTGATGGTTAGCTCTTGCGTGATCTCCGCCTTCCATGTAGCGGATACGAGAGTAGGCAACAGCCTGATTACCATCGAAGGTATAAGTTCCGGTTTTTTCAAACTTCGGAGAATTTCCACCATTAATATGATTCATATTACCAATATAATCATTTAAATTCTGTAATTCTTTTTCGGAATTAATGGTCAATGGAATGCCGCCAAGCACATCAACAGCATCGGCTAGTGCTTTAAAGTTAACTGTGGCGAAATCTGTGATATTTAAATCCAGGTTACGGTTAATTGTGCGAAGGGCAAGTTCTGGTCCGCCATAAGAATATGCTGCATTAATCTTATCGTATTCGCCATCAATACTTACATAGGTATCACGGTAAATAGACATCAATTTTACCTTTTTGGTTGATTTATTGATGCTGGCAATGATGATACAGTCGGTACGGGAACCTTTATCTTTAATTTTATTATCCTGACTATCAACGCCAAAAAGAGCAATATTTTGATAATCTTTTATATTAGCATCCGTATCATTTACAGTTACACTTGTTTTATCTAAAGGATATTTTTCTATTTTGGAGAATGCACCTTTTAATGAGAAACGGAATGCAAAAACCGCCCCGGCAATTAAAAGAATGATTAAAAGAAGGAAGGGAAAACATCCCCGTTTTTTCTTTTTTTTACGTTCATGATAAGTTAAAGCTCGTCCGCCAGAAGTCTGCCGCTTTTGAGACTTTGTATCAGGCTTGTTCTGGGAAGAGGACTTCTTTGTTGATGGTTTGCCAGAATTTTTTATAGAAGAACCAGAGGAATGATATCCTGTACCGGAAGAACTTCGAAGCAGGCCATCAGTATTCAATGTGGAATGTGTATGATGGTCGTGAGAAGTTTCGAAATTATTCTGAGAACTTCGTCTGCCGCCTGTGCTGGAATAGTTATATTTGTTTTCAATGTTATCTTTACTATATATTGAACCATATTTCATAAAATATGCCTCCATTCTGTCATAGGTACTTCTGGAAATTTAATAGGTTTATGGAATGTTTCGGAGAGTACATTCATTAGTTAAAAAATCTGTGTTAGTAAGCATTTTTATTGACAAATCCTTTAAATACAGTAAGAAATAGAATCTTAATATCAAAAGATAATGTCCAGTTTTCAATATAATATAAATCATACTCGATTCTCTTTTGAATCGATGTATCACCACGTAGTCCATTCACCTGTGCCCATCCGGTAAGTCCTGGCCGCACCTGATGTTTGATCATATATCTTGGGATCTCTTCTTTGAATTTCTCTACAAACTGAGGTCTTTCCGGTCTCGGGCCGATCAGACTCATATCCCCTTTCAGGATATTGATCAGCTGCGGTAATTCATCAATACTTGTTTTTCTTATAAACTTTCCTACCGGTGTAACACGCGGATCGTTCTTTACCGTCCATCCATTCTTTTCTTTTGATGCATCCTGTACAACCATAGACCGGAATTTATACATATAAAATGGTTTATTCTGCAGACCGATTCTTTCCTGTTTGAAGATCAGTGGTCCCGGCGATGTCACTTTTATAATAATTGTTATTACCAGCATGACCGGTGAAAATAATGTGAGCGCAACCAATGCTCCAAAAATATCCATTGCCCTTTTTACAAATGCATTCAGCATATTGCTAAGCGGCACTCTTCTTATATTAATTACCGGAAGTCCTACCAGATCTTCCGTATATGGTTTTGTCGGAATGATATTATTATAATCCGGTATAAACTTTGTATGCACACCGGATTTTTCACACATACCTACAATCTTTTCTAATTTATGATATTCTGCCAGTCCGAGAGTGATTGCTATCTCATCCAGTTTATTTTCCGGAAGAACAATCATAAGATTATCGATTCTTCCAAGTACCTTAATTCCTTTATACTCTGTTCCTCTTGGTACATTATCCGCAAGAATTCCTCTCACGATATATCCCCATTCCGGATTTGCTTTAATTCTGTCAATATACTGTTCCGCCGCACGGCTATATCCGATCAGCAGAATGTGCTTCTGGTTATATCCCTGCTTCCGCATATCCCGCAGCACTTCACGGATAATATTTCTTACAACAACCTCTAAAAATACATTCACCAGGAAAAATACAAAAATCATTCCCCTTGAAAAATCAGGCTGTTTCCACACATATAACAGTAAAATAAATGCCATCAGACCAATTACATTCGCCTGAATGATATGCCATGCTTCCAGTCTGCGTCCCTGCACACGTTTTGGTGTATATAACTGGAATCCATAATATAAGACCAGATATCCCGGCACAATTACAATCAACACTTTTGCATATTCCTGCAACGATAAAAACCATGGATCCAATTCAAAAATCCCGCTTTTAAATCTCAGGTACCACGATGCAATATATGAAAATACAATTACGACTGCATCTATTACTACATGTAATCTGTTTAATAACTTTTGATTATCCTTTATCAATGTTCCTCACCCATATTTATCTAATTTTACATTACGTTTTATCTTACAATAATTTTTTCCTTACGGCAACCCATTATACCACAGTTTTTCTTAATACTTTATTAATAATTTTGAAATATATTTAAAAAATTATTTTACCCAATCTTCATATAGCACCCTCTTCTTTTTTTTGCTATAATAGATACAA
>ENA-ORLM01001484-ORLM01001484.1-human-gut-metagenome-genome-assembly--contig:-NODE-1484-length-14917-cov-2.737399_pt1 | contig 14917 bp, 6 predicted proteins | sample MGYA00243063_ERZ508815 | MGnify/ENA primary metagenome ERZ508815 (study PRJEB26277, sample SAMN04329768) | human gut metagenome | biome: human-associated habitat | host: Homo sapiens | place: USA...
ACCAGCGTTTTGCTCTGCAAGAATTACAATACCAAAAAAAGAGAAGTCATATATGACTTCTCTTTTGATCTAATGCGGAAGAAGGGACTTGAACCCTCACGTCGTTGCCAACACTAGATCCTTAGTCTAGCCTGTCTGCCAATTCCAGCACTTCCGCATAACGAACAAAAACTATTATAGTGTTTTAGTTTGCGTTTGTCAACACTTTTTTTCAAAAAAGTAAATAAATATTTCCAAAATCAAAAAATTCAAACTTCCCACGCCTCAATATCTCACACGATCACATATTGCTTATTATGCCGATGGGCTAATTATATTTTGCAGCCGCTATATAGTGAGTCCTGCCATCAAGAAACGTAAAATAAATATGGTTACAAGAATGCAAAACGGGTCCCAAAATGAGAAGAGACATAATTTAAACAGATTTTCATGTTATAATAGAAGTATTGAGGGATAGTTTACGTGTTTCCATGATATAACGAGCACGCAGTGCTCATCTTAGGAGTTTCTTCGAAACCCCGGTATGCGCAGAAATCATGCGCAATTATTATGATATAATGAGCACGCAGTGCTCATCTTAGGAGTTTCTTCGAAACTCCGGTATGCGCAGAAATCATGCGCAATTATTATGAAATTACGAATGTGAGCAGAATGGAAGGAAGGTGGCATATGAAAAAGAAAAAAAGAATTGCGGTGTTAGTAGCAATTGCGCTTGCTGTGCCAGGGGTGGGGAATTGGGATCGCCAGGCGGCAGATGCGATGACTGCTGACACCGCACAGAGCCCTGTAGCAGATATAACCGAATCGGCCAATCAAGCAGAGCTATATCATAAAGTATACAAGGAAAATACGGCGGGCCATATTTCCTATTCGCTGCAGGATGATACAGGCAATACGTTATCTAGGTATACATCGTCTGCTGCGGCTAAGAATAAACGCTCCATGGCACTTCCAGCGAGCTATGATCCGCGTGGAACAGAGCAGGAAACGCCAATTCGCAATCAGCAGGATACAGGTGCCTGTTGGGCGTTTGGAGCATTAAAAGCGTTGGAATCTGATTGTCTGATGAAGGGGATCTTAACCAAAGATACTGCAGATCTGTCCGAAAATCACTTGGCATGGTACGCCTATCATGCCCTGGATGATACGACCAGTCCATTGTATGGTGATCATATGTCGCGTGACTATGTTTCTGATAGAGCAAGTTATAATAAAGGTGGAAATGCAGATGTTGCACAGGCTGTCTTAGCAAACAAATGGGGAGCTGTGGCAGAGAGTGAGGCTCCCTTTGATACGGCTTCTAATATGGCATCTGTCATGAAAAATGCGGCATCCTCGCTACGTACACAGTCGTTGATCCAGTTGACAGACTCCGAATGTTATGATCCATATCTGGCAAGCGATATCACATCAAGAAATGAGATCAAGGAAGCAATATTGACGCATGGGGCAATGGATGTGGCGTTGTATTATAATCCGAATCTGTCCAGTCGTTATTACAAGGAGACGAATGGTGTGTACGCCAGTTATGCTTACGATATGATGGGGATTGATCAGGCAAATCATTGTGTCACAATTGTCGGCTGGGATGATGATTTTAACAATTTCAGCAAGGATGCTCCGGAATCCGGTGCGTGGCTGATCGCAAATAGCTATGGTACCAATTACTCCAAAGATGAAAATGGGTATTTCTGGGTATCTTATTATGATCCATCACTTTGTGAATATTACACATTTGAAGGTGTTTCGGCAGATACCTACCAGACCATCTTTCAATATGATGGCAATGGTTGGAACAATTCGCTCCGTTCGCCGGAAGAAGTGAAGACCGCCAATGTGTATACAGCAGATGGATCACAGCAGTTACAGGCAGTTGCTTTTTATACAGTACAGGAGGATCAGCCATATACAGTAGATATTTATCGTTCTGTATCAGGGAAAGATCCAACCAACGGAACGCAGATCAAAGAAGCGAGTGTGAGTGGCAACTTTGCCAAAACAGGCTATCATACGGTACAGATTCCGAAAGAGGTTCGCGTTGCAGATGGCGAGAAGTTTTCGGTGGTTATTACATATGCGACCGTGGATGATTCTGCCTGCGTTCCGCTAGAGGGACAAAATGATCCGCAGAATGGACACTGTTATAGTGCCTCAGCGGGACAGAGTTATACTTATTTCGCGGAAGATGCTAAGTGGTATGACAATACGGCGATATCTGTAGATGGTGTGCAATATGATCTGAATAATGCCTGCATCAAAGTATTTGGCAACCCTGCTGACGAACCGGTGGCAACACTAACGCCTACAGCAACACCTACGGTAGCACCTGCGGTGCTGTCGACAACAAAACCATCGACGTCATCAAGCGCACCGACATCGACAGCAAAACCATCGACGTCAAGCACACCGACATCGACAGCAGCACCTTCGGATGCGACAGAACAGCCGAAACGGACGGTTTCACCAAATGCCGGCGGCCGCTATCAGACCAAGATTAAGGCGAAAGCCAAATATACGATCGGTAAACGTGAGAAGATCACTCTTCCGGTGACTGTTACCGGCGGTTCGGTGCAGGCAGCAGTTAAGTGGACCAGCTCAAATACGAAGGTTGCCAAGGTAACGAATAATGGCGTGGTTAAAGGGTGTAAAAGAGGGACGGCCAAAATCGTTATTCAGACGGTAGACGGCAAGAAAAAGACCATACGTGTCACAGTAAAAAAGGCACCTAAGAAAATAAAGATTACCGCTCAAAAGGCAAAAATAAAAAAAGGAAAAACGTTACAGACAAGGACAATATTAAGCAAGGGGAGTGCGAGTTATAAACTGCGTTTTGTGTCATCCAATAAGAGGATAGCAACGGTAAACAGTACCGGAAAAATCAAGGCAAAAAGACGAGGGACAGTGCGTATTTATGTATACACGTATAATAATAAAAAGTCTCAAATAAAGATCAAAATTGTTTGAGAAAATCCCTTGACATCGCCCTCATAATGTTAGACAATGGGCTTGGTGAATTTAAGGAGTTATGAGAAATTCTCCCATTATAATATTATTAAGTGAAACGAAAGAATGGAGATGATGATGTGTTCGGTTTTGGACAGTTAATAGGAATCTTAAAGAAGAATCCTAAGAAGATCGTATTTACAGAGGGTGAAGATCCACGTATTTTGGAGGCATCTTCCCGATTACTTGCAAGCTATTTCCTGCACCCTATTTTGATCGGTGATGAGAAACGTATCGCGGACGCTGCAGAGGAAAGTGGATTTAACATTCGCGGTGCAGAGATCATTGATCCGGAGAAGTTTGACAAGATAGATGAAATGGTGGAGTTATATTGTGAGCTTCGTAAGAAGAAAGGTGTCACACCGGATCAGGCAAGAGAAATACTGAAGCAGGCTAATTATTTTGGAACAATGTTGGTAAAGATGGGATTTGCAGATGCACTGCTTGGTGGTGCAACATATTCAACAGCAGATACTGTTCGTCCTGCTTTGCAGTTGATCAAGACAAAACCTGGAAATAATCTGGTTTCTTCCTGTTTTATTCTTGTTCGTCCAAGTGCTACCGGTGATAATGAAGTGCTTGCTATGGGCGATTGTGCGATCAATATTAATCCTACGGAAGACGATCTGGTCGAGATCGCAGGAGAAACAGCGAAATGTGCCCGTATCTTTGATGTAGATCCTAAGATAGCATTCCTTAGCTATTCCACACACGGATCCGGTAAGGGCGAGGCAGTAGATAAGATGCGAAATGCAGCACAGAAGACCAAGGAGAAGTATCCGGATCTCCCAATCGATGGAGAGCTTCAGTTTGATGCAGCAGTATCTCCTCGTGTGGCACGCACGAAGTGTCCGGAGTCTACAGTAGCCGGTCATGCGAATACCTTTATTTTCCCAGATATCAGTGCCGGAAATATCGGTTATAAGATTGCACAGCGTATGGGTAATTTTGATGCGTATGGTCCGATTTTGCTTGGACTGAATGCACCGGTTAATGATCTGTCACGTGGTTGCAATGCATCAGAGGTATATTCGATGGCAATCATCACAGCTGCGCTGGCTGACAGCGATCATGGTGAGGAAGCATAATTTAAACAAGCTTTTATGTGTATTATATGATCCATGGGTTTTGCTGAAATATCGTATTACAAAATGTAGTGTATCATAAATTAAAATCAAAAATCCTATTTTTCCTTTTCCATTCGTATTAGAATGGTGGCATATAATTGCCTGATAAAAGGGAAGATAGGATTTTTTTGTCGGTGCAAATATATACTTATTCATGTATAATAATGATAACTCTCAGAGAAAAATAAATGACGATGAAAGCAGATGAATAGGAGAGGAGAAGGTTATTATGTTTCATGCGAATTACCCGGTTATTGGAATACAGGAATGTTATCCGGTTTATTTGACCGGGATAGGGATATCAGATCCGGAATTTCACACGCATCGCGAGGAAGGATTAATATCTCATCAAATATTATTTACAATGTCGGGCAAAGGAAAAATAATTGTTGGTGATAAGGAATACACAGCCGGTAAAGGCAGTATTTTTTATATAGCTTCCGGTGAGTCGCATACATATTATCCGATCGATGGTGACTGGACAACATATTGGGTGGTCTTTCGTGGAGATTCTTTGGATGCTATGATGGCACGCTTAGGGTTTGGACGTTATGTTGTAAAAGCGATCAATGATATTACAGAAGTCAAAAAGCTTTATGATCAGATTGCGGCTGCTGCAAGAGAACCGGGAGATGGTGCAGGACACTGCTCAATGTTAGTTTATCAATACATTTTGCTTATGCATAAATTATTAATCGTACAACAGGAAAATCGCACAGGAACAGTGGTTGATAATGCCATAGTGTTTATGGAAAAGAATTATAGAGATGATATTAGTTTGCAGACGTTGGCATCTGTTTGTGGGATATCTACCCAGCATTTTTGTCGAGTATTCCATGATAAAATTGGTATGAGGCCAATGGAGTATTTGGCAAGGAAACGTATCGGCAGTGCAAAAGTCGCATTACTGGATACCAATGCGCCGATTGCGCAGATCGGAAGACGGGTAGGGTATAAGGATGCTAATTATTTTGGAATTGTATTCAAAAAATACGAAGGGATCTCTCCGAGAGAATACAGAAATAGTCATAATCACATAGGATAAAAAGTATGTAGTAAGCACCACCTATGTACTAATATTTTAAGGGTTTGCAAAATATTTCAGATTGTAAAGAATTAAGGATGACGATTATAATACCTTGTGAGTAGTAAGTATAACAATTTATACGGAAGGAGCAAGGTATGAGAAAAAAATGGGGAAACCGAATAGGTGCCATTGTTTTGGCATGTGCACTTACGGTGAATGGATTGCCGGTGCAGTCGATCAGTACATCGACGCAGAAGGCTTATGCGGCTGCGAAGTCTGAAACGGAGAAGCAGGATGTTTCACAGCCGGAAACGAAAATGGGAAATGTTGTATTGGACGGAAATGATATTGCCGTAAATAATGTGAATGGTCTTACTTATAAAGGCTTTGGCATGCTTAGCGGTAATTCTACCAGTGATCTGCTAATGGATTATAAGGCAGAGCAGCCAAAGGCATATGCGGAGCTTATGCAGTATTTGTTTGGCGGTAATTATCCAATCATGAATCATGTAAAATTGGAAATGGGAAATGATCGTAATACATCAACAGGACCGGAATCTTGCACAAAGAGAACAGAAAAAGAGAAGGCAAATGTGTTGCGTAATCCAGGATGGCAGTTAGCTGCTGATGCTAAGAAGATCAATCCGAAAATCAAAGTGAGTATATTGCGCTGGGAAGCTCCGGTGTGGGCAGGAACAGATGAAAAGATTTATCAATGGTACAAAGAGACAATTTTAGACGCGTATGAAAAGTACGGCTATATGGTCGATTATATTAATCCAAATATCAATGAAAAATGGGATGTGGACAGCGATGTAGCGTTTACCAAAAAGTTTGCAAAATGGATCGCGGCAGAAACCAAAGAAACGATTCCGGATGAGAAAGCACTTGCGTTGTATCATAAGATCAAATTAGTTGTTTCGGATGAAGCCGGAACAGCGTCTGATAGCGTTGTGGAGTCCATGAAATCGGACAGTGATTTTTATAATTCGGTAGACGTTGTTGGATACCATTACAGTCCATGGGATGATTCCAATGGTGGAATGAAATGGCTTGCACAGACCAAAGATAAAGAGGTATGGAATAGTGAGGCACAGGCTACATTTTCCAATTCAGCATTTCGTCCTTCTAATAATGTGAAAGATCCAACGACAGAGGGAACAGGTCTTGGAGGAACCGGCAGTGCACTGGAAATGGCGAATACATTTATCAAAGGTTTTGTACAGTCCAGAAGATCGCATGTGATCTATCAGCCGGCAATTGGATCATTTTATGAGGGCGCACAGTTTTCTTTCAAGGAATTAGTGAGCGCGCGTGATCCGTGGTCAGGCTGGATCCATTATGATGCCGGATTACTCATGCTTGCACATATAAGCAAATTCGCGGTAACCGGATGGGAAAATGAGGATAATACAGCGGGAATCTGGCGTGCTGTACCGCAGGCAAGTAAATGTACTGCGGATGGAACGAATCCGGTAAATGGACGTAACGGCGGAGAAAATTATATGACACTGGCATCTCCTGCCAAGGACAATTTCTCGACAATGATCGTTAATGATAGTGAATATCCAATGGAATATAAGATTCAAACCAAGAATATGAAGCTTGCTGAAGATCAGAATTTGGAAATATGGGAAACACGTGCGGCAGATGATGGTGCTTTTAATGAAAATTATATGAAATGCATCGGTACAGCGAAAGCAGATGATAATGGAGTCTATACGGTAAAGGTTAAACCATATTCTGCTGTGACAGTTACTACGCTGCAAGTTGCAGACGATGAAGAGCATACGAAGGCTCTTCCTGTCGAAGGTGAAAGAACGGTATTGGATACGGATCGTACCGGAAGTAAACAGGACGTCGAGAGTGATTATCTGTATGCAGATGATTTTGAGTATGCTGGGAAGACGGTTCCGGTGCTTGATGGCAAAGGTGGTTTTACCGGTGAGACGGAGGATTATATCCAGTCTCGTGGTGGTGATACCGGTGCAATGGCACGTTATACGCATACCATGAATGGTGCCTTTGAAGTATATAAGACGCAGTCTGGTGAACATGTACTGCGTCAGCAGACAGATATTACAGAGACCGGTGTGGGCGGCAGCTGGAATTCCGGTGCTCCGGTAACCTTGATTGGAGATTTTCGCTGGACAAATTACAAAGCCTCTGTGGATGTCTTATTTGAACGGGAAGATGTTAAAAATTATGCGGCTGTAGCAATACGAGAAATGGGTGGTTCTCATAATATTACATCTGCAAGCGGTTACACATTCAAATTATATCCGGATGGTAAATGGGAGTTGTATCGTAAAGCCAAAAAAGTTGTGACCGGTACCTGTGATGCCAAAACACAGTTTGATGCAGGAGCAAATCAGTGGAATACGATCACGCTGGAAGGAAAAGGCAATACGATTAACGCATATGTCAATTATACGCTGGTTGGCAGTTATACAGATGAACAGCCTATCACTGCAGGACGAATAGCGTTAGGAAGTTCCAATGTATATACACAGTTTGACAATCTGGAGGTCAAAAAGCTGGACGGTTATGTACCGTATTGTACGGAATTGTTAGATAATATGGAACAATATGATCTGTCCGCACAGAAAAACATAAAACTTGAATACAATGACAAATGGCTGCACACGAACGGTCAGGGAATGTATGTATATCAGCGAAGTGTGTCCAAAAATACGGACAATGGAGCAACTCTTACGTATACCTTTACCGGAACAGGATTAGAAATTTTAGGAGAGATGAAAAAGACCTGTACTGTGCAGATGACTGTCGACGGAAAGCAGCAGGCGAAACAAGAAACACAAAAATCAGCTAATATGAATATGACAGTTGCAGTAACAGATCTTGCTTATGGAAAGCATGTAGTAACTGTAGAGGTATTAGATGGAACACTGGCAGTAGATATGGTTGGTATCTTAGGCGCTAAACATACACAAAAAGAACCGGATGTTCAGCCGACGAAACGTCCAAACGTTAAACCGACACAGACACCGTCCGTGCAGCCAACCGTAAAACCTACAGCTGCTCCGCAGCAAACGCCGAAAGCGGATCGTCCGAACAGCCCGAAAAGGGGAACAAAGGTCAATAAGAATATTGGAGTTTATCAAGTGACTAAGGCAGCAACAATGAAAAAAGCCGGAACTGTTAAGTTGTCCGGTTTGAACAAAAAGTACAAAAAAGCGGCTGCTTTGGTTATACCAGATAAGATCAAGATTGGAGCATATCAATATCGTATTACGGCAATTGGAACGAAGGCGTGTCAGGGCATTAAGTATTCCAAAGTTACTCTTGGAAAAAATGTGAAAGAGATAGGAAAGTATGCATTCCGAAAAGCGAAAAATCTCAAGACATTTGTTGTAAAAGGAAAATTAACAAAGGTGTCCAAAAATGCGTACAAAGGATGTAAACACAAAATAAAATTAAAAGGTTCAACTGCAGCAGTGCGAAGAGCGAACCTGAAAAAATTAAAGAAAAGCGGTTATAAAAAATTCAGCCGCTAAAAGGAGGAAAAAATATGAGATTACAAAAAACACACAAAATGATTTTGGCAGGTCTGCTTGCTGTAGCACTGACGATACCGGCAGCTACTGTGGTAAAGACCGTGCATGCGTCAGAAACACAGATTCCGTTTGCACAGAGTGAGGATGGAACAGTTCACGAAACCAGTTTTGATCTGGCGAGGGTATCTGACGAAGAGGAGTTAAGCAGCTATGAAAAAGACAATGGCAAGCATTGGGTCAAATTATTTTCAAAATTTGATGGAGAAAAAAATATTTTGGACGATGCACAGTTACCGGATGATACTGCGAAAGTAAAAGTAGTGTTTGACATTACAAATTATGATTTGGATAAAGCATATCCGCTTACTTGGGCAACAGGTATCGGAGGATGGGCATCTGGTAAGCCAACAGGGGTAACCATTGACCAGAGTGGTACTTATGAAGCAATACTTGATTTTGCTAGTGAGACCGATGGAATTGGAAAGACGATTTCAAGTGCTGATATTAGTGCGGCGTCTATCCAGCTTGTATTCCAACTGGGAGAGGCAAAGCAGGAAGACATCGCAAATACAAAGAAGATTCATGTAAACTTTAAGGCTTGCTATGCATATAGTGCATCCGACGAGGTGAAGGCAGCTCCGGTAGTACCAATTGTTGATGTTACACCGACTCCGGTTCCGACAACACCACAAGAAACACCTGCACCGACACCTGGGAATGCAGCAACACCAACGGCAACACCTGACACCAACAGCAAAAAGGTTATTCCAATTTCTAAAAAAACAAATAAAGCAAATGTTGTAAAGAAGATCAAAGCAACGAAAAAAACAGTTGTGATCAAAAAAGGAAAAACCAAGAAAGTAACATTTAAGCTGACAACAGCACTCAAAAATACGAAAACAACAGATAAGATCAAGAGTGTAAAATTATCTGGAAAAAACAAGGCTAAAGTACTGAAGAAAACCTTAGGGAAAAAGACTTGTACGATTAAAGTAAAAGGTGTTAAGAAAGGCAAAAGTGTTCTGAAAATTAAGATTGGAAAGAAACAAGCGAAGGTAACGATCAAGGTAGTATAGTGTAACACGAAAATAGAAATAAATTGCAAACAAGCCCGGCTATTTAGTCGGGCGTTTGCAGATATATAAGATGATGTATGTCAGAATGGAGGATTAGGATGAAAAAAATATGGGGAAAGCGAATAGGCACTGGTGTACTTGCAATATCGTTGATGCTTAGCAGTTTACCGACACAATTGTCGACTGCATTACCACATAAGGCAAAGGCGGCGGATACAGAGTTTAAGAGTGAGGCATTTGATTACGGAAAACTGCCGGATTCTACGGCAGCTAAGATTACGAGAAAATCTCTTACCGGCAGAGAATGGACAGGAGAGGATAATAATTTAGATATTACTTCGGTGAATACATTGCCGGATAGTTCTAATTTGGTTCCGTATGCAGATATTGCATCTGCATATGCCGGTGCCAAAGATTATGCAAGAGACAAGTCGTCGTATTACCAGTTACTTACCGGAGAAGGACAGGACTGGGATCTGACCGTATTTGATAATCCGGCAAAAGCAGAAGCAGCCGGTGCATTTCAAAATACGAACTATAAGATGGATGCAAAAGATGGCTGGAAAAAGGTCACTCTTCCGGCCAGCTGGACAAGCTATGGATTCGATCACTCAATCTATACGAATTCAGCGATGCCATTTGAAGAAAGTACAGAGTTTCCATTGGCACCAACGAAGAAAAATCCCGTGGGTCTTTATCGTAAAACTTTCACGGTGAAAGATTCTATGCTGCAAAAGAATGGAAAGGTTTATATTACTTTAGGTGGAGTAGAGTCGGCATATTATCTATATATTAATGGAAAGGAAATCGGTTATAGTGAGGATAGTTATGATCCACACACATTTGATATTACAGATGCGTTAAACGATCCTGGCAAGGAGAATGTACTTGCCGTGAAGGTATATAAGTTCTGCGATGGAACATGGATGGAAGATCAAGACATGATCTATGATGGCGGAATCTTCCGCGATGTATATTTGACAAGTACACCTACAGTGCATGTACAGGACTATACATTAGCGACAGATTTGTCAGACGATTATTCTACAGCTGATCTTAAAGTGAAAATGCAGACGATCAATGATTCTGCAACAGAATCATCGAACATGGCCGCGCAGCTTAATTTGTATGATGATCAGGGAAATTTATGTGCTACAACGCAGGAAGATATTGCAGCAATCGCATCCGGTAAACAGACAGAGACGTCACTGCAGATGCAGATTACAGATCCAAAACTTTGGGACAGTGATCATCCAAACCTGTATACAATGGTATTATCTTTGTATGATAAAAGTTCCAAACTTCATTACGAAAGTGTGAGTCAAAATGTAGGATTTCGTAAGTTGACTTTTACATCGACAAAAGTGACAAATGATGGAAAGTATAACAATGCAACCGACCATTATGATACCGTTAAATTAAATGGGAAACGACTTCTTATCAAAGGCGTGAATCGACATGACACCGATCCGGAAACCGGCAAATATATTTCCAAAAAGGTGTATGAAAAAGATATTATGTTGATGAAACAGAATAATATCAATGCAATCCGTACATCGCATTATCCAAATGATGATTATATGTATTATCTATGCGATAAATATGGACTGTATCTAATGTGCGAATCGAATAATGAATCACATGCATTGATCACAGATGAGGATGCAATAGCAACACTTGAAAAGGCTGCAATGACAAGACAGACTGCTTCGTACGAAAGATTTAAGAATACGACAAGCAACTTGTTTTGGTCTATTGGTAACGAAAGCTCTCAAGGATGGACACAAAGAGATGGTAATTATGCTAACGGCGCATTTGCACATATGGTGCAGTATTTTAAGGATCGCGACGATAGCAGAATGCTTCACTATGAAGGTATGAGTGGTGGAGACAAGGGCTCTACGGCAATTGATATGATAAGTCATATGTATTATACACCGGACAGCATTATCGGTTATGGTACAAGTAAGAGTCAAATGCCGTTCTTGCTGAATGAGTATGATCATGCAATGGGTAATGCGGTCGGCAATTTAAGCGATTATTGGGATGTTATCCGCAAATATGATAGTATGCTTGGAGGCTTTATTTGGGATTGGGTAGATCAGTCCAGAAAAGTCAAGATCGGAGAAAAAGATTGGAATTATTATAGCAGTAAAGATGCTCATCAGAGCGGTTTGAATCAGTTAGATGGATACTTCCTGGGATACGGTGGTGACTGGGGCGACACCGGCGGAGACGAAAACTTCTGCCAAAATGGTCTTGTGTCTGCAGATCGCGACCCACAGCCAGAGTTGAAGGAAGTGAAATATCAATACCAGAGCTTTTGGTTTAAATCCGATCAGGATAAGTTGACAAATAATGAATTAACGGTAAGCAACGAAAGTATTTCTGCAAAATTGTCCGAGTATGATGTGACATGGGAATTGCAGGAAAATGACCGGATCATTTCACAGGGAACACTGAATGATGAAGTTCTTCCGAAAGAGGAGAAAAAGATCACGGTTCCTTATGTGATGCCGGAACAGCTTAAGTCTGGTGCAGATTATTATCTTAATATTCATGTAAAGACAAAAGAAGATTCAGACTGGGCGAAGGCAGGTTACGAAGTTGCATATGCGCAATTCACCATTGATGCTAAAAGTACAAAAGTGGCACATACTTTGAATGGAAAGAATGTGCAGATCAAGAAGCGGAGCCATTATTTTATAGTATCCGGCAAAGACTTCCGGTTCAAATTGAATTTGGATACGGGATTACTGGAGTCCTATTATTACAAAGACCAATTGCTCATGAAGGAAGGTCCGAAGCCTAATATTTCCAGAGCAAAGCTTGACAATGATTCTTCTCATTTCAAGGATATAATGAGTTATCTGACATTAGATGGGGAACCAACGGTGGGAAAGAGTACAGATGGTAATTATATGCTTACCACGAAATGGAATTCTTCCTATCTGTTGGACAGCAAAACAAAGACTCCGGGAACGATAGAAATGAGTTATTTGATCGAAGATACTGGGGCGGTAACGGTACGTATGAAACTCGACTTTACTAAAACAAAAGTCAAGAAGTTTATTAAAGTTGGAACACGATTGTCGCTTGCGAAAGGGACAGAAAATGTCTCTTGGTATGGAAATGGTGATGATGAAAGTTACTGTGACAGACAGACTTATACGAGGGTAGGAGCATATACTTCTACGGTTAATAAGATGTTCTATCCATTTGCAAAACCTCAAGATTGTGGGAATCTGACAGGTGTGAAATGGATCCGTCTTGACAATGAAACAAACGGAACCGGAATGTTGATCTGTGGCAATGAGGATGTCAATGCATCTGCTTTACATTTCATGACAGAGCAGCTCGACAAAGCAAAACATGTCAACGAGTTAAAGCCACTTACCAAAACATTTGTCACTGTCGATGCTGCAGTCAGCGGAACAGGTAATGCGTCTTGTGGATTTAATACGTTAGATCCATACTTGGTGAAAAACAACAAAGTGTATGACTATCGTTACACATTGGTACCGGTCAGCAATACGGATGACAGCATGACTGCTGGTAAGGAGTACAGGGATCAGACATTTGATATGGATCAGGTTTCTTATGAAAAAGTTGATCCGGTGGTGACAGACGGAGAGCCTGCAGCTGATCCGGTCGATGAGGATGAAGCAATTTTGAATCCGCCGAAAGAAGATGATAACAACGGTGGAAATAATAGTGGCAGTAATACTGGAAACAATACCGGAAATAACACTGGAAATACAGGAAACAATAAAACAGGTAATAACGGTGGCAGCATAAATAAAGCCGGGAAAAATCTGGGCACAAAACAGACTGCTAAAGCTCCGAAGAAGGTTACAAAGATCAAAGTGAAGAAGCTGAAAAAGGCATTATCACTTCGCTGGAAGAGTCAGAAAAATGTGACCTATCGTATTGCGTACAGTACAAGCAAAAAGAAACTGTCCAAGATAAAGAACGGAAAACTCAAAGCCGTAAAGGGAACGAAGGTTATCAAGGTGACAAGCGCCAAAAAGACCATTAAGAAATTGAAAAAATCTAAGAAATACTATCTTAAGATTTGTGCTGTCAGTAAAAATGGAAAAAATATTGGCAAGTGGTCCGGTGTTATTTCAGCAAAGACGAAATAATGTTGTGAATTTCGTATCATGATACGGTAAAATTTGAGAAGATACCTTAGAAACAGATGATTTTTAGGAGTCCTTCTGTTATAATGAGTCAGGCGCTGTGAGCGTTACTCTTTATAACAGAAAGGACTCATTTTGTTATGAATGAAACATTTATGAAAGAAAAACCGGTATTTTCATTGTTGGTATCGATGGCATTTCCCATGGTGATATCGATGCTTGTCAATTCTTTATATAATATTGTGGATAGTTATTTTGTCGCTAAGATCAGTGAAGACGCGATGACGGCACTATCACTCGTATTTCCGGTACAGAATTTTATCAATGCTGCCGGTATTGGTTTTGGCGTTGGAATGAATGCGGTTATCAGTTTTTATTTGGGTGCAAAGGATTATGAAAAAGCAGATATGGAAACGACGCAGGGACTGCTTTTGTCGGCAGTGCACGGTGTGCTTTTGACCATAGTTAGTATTGAGATCATGCCGTTTTTTCTGCGTTTATTTACCGGATCAGAAGCGGTTGCAGCTTTAGGAATACAGTATTCCGATATTGCATTTTCTTTTGCTTTGGTCGTCTCGCTCAGCATGGCATTTGAGAAGATCTTTCAGGCAGTGGGGCGTATGAAAGTGACAATGATCAGTTTGCTGATCGGCTGCTGCACCAATATTGCATTAGATCCTGTCCTGATTTTTGGACTGGGATTTTTTCCGAAAATGGGGATCAGAGGTGCTGCGCTTGCTACGGGGATCGGACAGGTATTAACGCTGTGCGTTTATTTCGTAATCTGTAAAATACGGCCATTGTCGGTACATGTGAGAAGAAGTTATTTACGGCCGGATAAACATATGGTCGGAAAGTTGTACGCGATCGGCATTCCTGCGACTTTAAATATGGCGTTGTCTTCCGTGTTGATCTCTGCACTGAATGCAATTTTGGCAGTGTATTCCGAAGCCTATATTTTAGTACTTGGGATCTATTATAAGCTGCAGACATTTTTATATCTGCCGGCGAATGGCATTATCCA
>ENA-ORLM01001486-ORLM01001486.1-human-gut-metagenome-genome-assembly--contig:-NODE-1486-length-14914-cov-4.959089_pt1 | contig 14914 bp, 10 predicted proteins | sample MGYA00243063_ERZ508815 | MGnify/ENA primary metagenome ERZ508815 (study PRJEB26277, sample SAMN04329768) | human gut metagenome | biome: human-associated habitat | host: Homo sapiens | place: USA...
AGACAAAGTGCACCGCCGCAGAGTGCTCCCCGACAGGAGAGCAGCCGCCGGCCGACTGTGCACCGCCGCCGGAAAGGCTCGTTTCTGGGCAGGCTGTTTCGGGTGCTGCTGACGATCGTGGTGGCGGTGTTCCTCCTGTACTCGGCAGTTGCCATGATCGGCATTCTGGGTATGAATCGGGTGAGCACCGGCGACCGCGGCGTGACCAGCGGCAGCATGGACGCTGCCTATGTGAAAAGCGTGCTGGTGATCGGCACGGACACCCGTGACCCCAACGAGGAACGGGGGCGTTCGGACTCTATGATTCTGGTGTCCATGAACTCCCGCACCGATCAGATCTATATGACTTCCTTTATGCGTGATGCCTATGTGGATATTCCGGGATACGGCAGCGACAAGCTGAACGCGGCGTATTCCTACGGCGGGCCGGAACTGCTGATGGACACGCTGGAGGAGAATTTCGACGTACATATTGACGATTATGTGATGATCACTTTTGCCGCGTGTGCCGCCATGATCGATGCGGTGGGCGGCGTGGAACTGGAGATCTCCGACCGTGAGGCGGAGGCAGTCAACGAGATCCTCATCAGCGAAGTCAATGAAATTATGGGCGACGATCGGGAGGACGACCTGCTGGACGGCGGCGGCAAGCTGACGCTGGACGGCAAGCAGGCTCTCTCCTACAGCCGTATCCGTTATGTGGGCAACGCCGACTTTGAGCGTACCGAACGGCAGCGGACAGTGATGAGCCAGGTCATGAGCAAGGTCAAGGGCAATCCGTTTCGGCTGCTCCCCGTGTGCATGGGAGCACTGCCGAAGATGACGACCAACATGTCGGTGCTGGGGCTGTACGGCTATGCCCTTACTACGCCGTTCAAGCTGGCGACCTATGACATGCAGCAGCAGCGTGTGCCGGCAGACGGCACGTTTCAGGGGGCAGATGTCGGCGGGCAGTCGGTGCTGGAGATCGACCTCGATGCTGCCAAGCAGCAGCTGCAAAGCACGGTGTTTGCAGAGAAATAATGCAAAAGCAGTCACGCACCTGTGGAGGTGTGTGGCTGCTTTTTTGTGTGATGTTTTAGATGTACGGAAGTACCCCTCAGTCAGCCTACGGCTGCCAGCTCCCCTAAAGGGGAGCCTATTTTGAAAGTGAGAGCCTAAACGACAAAAAGCCTCCCCTTTAGGGGAGGGGAACCGCCGATAGGCGGTGGAGGGGTTCTTGTGTGGAATCTTTTGCTTGATGTGTTAGGTTTTACGGAAGGTACCCCTCAGTCAGCCTGCGGCTGCCAGCTCAGCACAAGGCACGCCCTACGGGTGCCTTTTCAAGGGAGCCATTTATGGCTTAACAACATAACAAAAACCGCCACACCCATGCACTTTTGCATCTGGGTATGGCGGTTTTGTAATGACTGGAAACGGAAGGCAATACCGCACAAAGAGCGTCTGGCGACTTTGCACGCCATCTGCTTGCAAATTCCCCGTCATATTTCACAAAAATGCTCGTGAATACATCCAGTATTCACTCCGCTTTTTGTTTCATCTGACGAAAAATTTGACGACGCATCTGTCGCACAATCTTTGTGCGGTATTGCCGGAATGTTCTCACGTTCCCGCAGGAATCAAACGATTACTTGAAGTATGCGACACCGCTTTCGAAGATCTTCTGATCCTTTTCGCCCGGAACGTTCTGATACAGGTTCTGTCCGATACGTTCGCTGTGTCCCATTTTGCCCAGCACTCTGCCGTCCGGAGAGGTGATGCCCTCGATCGCCATCATGGAAGTGTTGGGGTTGAAGTGAATGTCCATGGTCGGGTTGCCGTCCATGTCCACGTACTGGGTGGCAATCTGCCCGTTCTTCGCCATGTCTGCCAGCAGTTCCGGCGGAGCAACAAAGCGTCCCTCACCGTGGGAAATGGCTACGGTGTGCACATCGTCCACCTCGGTGCCGTACAGCCACGGGGACTTGTTGGAAGCGATGCGTGTCCGTACCAGCATGGACTGGTGGCGGGCAATGGTGTTGAAGGTCAGCGTCGGGGATACATCGGTCATGTCCATGATCTCGCCGAACGGTACCAGTCCCAGCTTTACCAGTGCCTGGAAGCCGTTGCAGATACCCAGCATCAGACCGTCGCGGTTTTTCAGCAGGTCGTGGACAGCGTCCTTGATGCGGGGGTTGCGGAAGAACGCCGTAATGAACTTACCGCTGCCCTCCGGCTCGTCGCCGCCGCTGAAGCCGCCGGGGATCATGATGATCTGTGCCTGACGAACCATTGCCGCAAAGGTGGTGATAGAATCTTCCATTGCCGCTGCGGACAGGTTGCGGACGATAAAGGTCTGCGGTCTTGCACCGGCACGCTCAAAGACGCGGGCAGTGTCGTATTCGCAGTTGGTGCCGGGGAATACCGGAATCAGCACGCGGGGCTGTGCACTCTTGACCGAAGCGGACAGCGTGGTCTTTCTCGGATAGGACAGCTTTTCCGGAACCTCTGTGGTGGTCTTGATGCGGCAGGGGAATACCGGCTCCAGCTTCTTCTCCCAGACGGACAGCAGCTTGTCCAGCTGGAGGGTGAACTTCGGGCAGACGATCTCCGGCTTTTCGCTGGTGGAACCGATCACGTCCTCGCCGTCCTCTGCATCGCCGCAGAGTTCCAGCAGGAAGCCGCCGCAGCAGGGCTGGAACAGTTCTGCATCTGTCAGCTGGCGGTCAAAGGTGAAGCCGATGCCGTTGCCGAAGCACATCTTGGCGATACCTTCTGCCACGCCGCCGTAGTCGATGACCCAGCCGGCACGAATGCGGCCGGCGGCGATCATTGCTTCGACCTTGTCGAATGTGGCACGAACGCTCTCGAAGCTGGGGATACCGTTTTCGTCAGTTTCCGGACGGAGCATCACGACCTTGTCGCCAGCCTGCTTGAATTCGGTGGAAACCACCTTGTCTGCCTTGGCGGTGGAAACGGCAAAGGATACCAGCGTCGGCGGAACATCGATGTTCTCGAACGTACCGGACATGGAGTCCTTGCCGCCGATAGAGCCGCAGGACAGTTCCAGCTGTGCCTTGAATGCACCCAGCAGGGCAGCCATGGGCTTGCCCCAACGCTTGGGATCATTCTGGGTACGCTCGAAGTATTCCTGGAATGTCAGCCAGCAGTGGTGCCAGCTGCCGCCGGCTGCAACGACCTTGGCAATGGAGGTGATGACTGCGTCCATGGCACCCAGATAGGGGTTGCGTTCGCTGACCGTGGGATTATAGCCCCAGCCCATGAGCGAGCAGGTGTTGGTTTCGCCCTTGAGCACCGGAATCTTGGCAGCCATTGCCTGTGAGGGCGACAGCTGGTAGACACCGCCGAAAGGCATCAGCACAGTGCCGGCACCAATGGTGGAGTCGAACTTTTCGATCAGACCCTTCTGGGAGCAGATGTTCAGGCTGGACAGCAGTTCTGTCCATGCGTCTGCACTGTCGGTGAGGGTGGATTCTGCTGTTGGCTGCGGTGCTTCAATGGCAATGTCGGTGTGTTTTACGGCACCGTTGGAGTTCAGGAACTCACGGGACAGGTCAACAATGGTGTTGCCGTTCCAGTGCATCCGCAGGCGGGGTTCTGCCTGTACGGTTGCCACGATCGTAGCTTCCAGATTTTCCTTGCCGGCTTCCTTGATGAACTTGTCGGCATCTTCTGCGGCAACCACCACAGCCATACGTTCCTGCGATTCGCTGATCGCGATCTCTGTGCCGTCCAGACCGTCATACTTTTTCGGTACGGCGTTCAGATCGATCTCCAGACCGTCGGTCAGTTCGCCGATCGCAACGGAAACGCCGCCTGCACCGAAGTCATTGCAGCGTTTGATCATCTGTGTCACAGTGGGGTTGCGGAACAGACGCTGGAGTTTGCGTTCTTCCGGAGCGTTACCCTTCTGGACTTCTGCACCGCAGTGTCCCAGAGATTCCACGGTGTGGGACTTGGAAGAACCGGTCGCACCGCCGCAGCCGTCACGTCCGGTCTTGCCGCCCAGCAGAATGACAATATCGCCGGGGACGGGGGCTTCTCTGCGGATATTGGAAGCCGGAGCAGCACCCAGTACCGCACCGATCTCCATACGCTTCGCCATGTAGCCGGGGTGGTATACCTCTGCCACGTGGCCGGTTGCCAGACCGATCTGGTTGCCGTAGGAGCTGTAGCCGTTGGCAGCACCCACGGTGATCTTTCTCTGGGGCAGCTTGCCGGCAATGGTATCCTCTACCGGCACCAGCGGATTGGCTGCACCGGTGACACGCATTGCCTGATATACGTAGGAACGTCCCGACAGCGGGTCACGGATCGCACCGCCCAGACAGGTCGCAGCACCGCCGAACGGCTCGATTTCGGTGGGGTGGTTGTGGGTTTCGTTCTTGAACATGAGGATCCAGTCCTCTTCTTTGCCGTCGATGTCCACCTTGATCTTGACGGAGCAGGCGTTGATCTCCTCGCTCTCGTCCAGATCGTTCAGCTTGCCGTCCGCTTTCAGCTTCTTGGCAGCGATGGTTGCCAAGTCCATGAGCGTCATGGGCTTTTCGCCTCTGCCCAGTTCCTGCCGGACGGTGCAGTATGCGTCATAGGTTTCCCTGATATAGTCGGTGGGAATGTCCACGTCGGAAATCTGTGTCAGGAATGTGGTGTGGCGGCAGTGGTCAGACCAGTAGGTATCGATCATGCGAACCTCGGTAATGGTGGGGTCGCGGTGTTCGGTATCGCGGAAGTATTTCTGGCAGAACTGAATGTCGCCGAGATCCATTGCCAGACCGTAGTCAGCGATGAACTGTTTCAGTTCGTCCTCCGACAGGGAGATGAAGCCGGTGAGGGTTTCTACTGTTGTCGGAATGGTATAGTTGGTGTCCAGTGTTTCCGGCAGTTCCGGAGAAGCTTCGCGGCGTTCCACCGGATTGATGAGATACTTTTTCAGACGGTCGAATTCTGCATCGGTCAGGTTGCCGGTAACGACGTAGACATCTGCTGTGCGGACACGGCAGCGTTCGCCCTGGAGCAGGATCTGGATACACTGCTCGCAGCTGTCGGCACGCTGGTCGAACTGTCCCGGCAGGTATTCGGTTGCGAATGTCCGCTGCCCTTCTTCCAGAGCCGGCAGTTCTGTGTAGGTGTGATCCACCGCCGGTTCAGAAAATACGGTGGGAACGGCACGCTGGAAAGCTTCTGCCGTCAGATGATCTGCATCATAGCGGTGGAAAATGCGAATGTCGGTGACATTCAGACGGAGTGCGGTCTGCACGTCGCTCAGAACAGAGCGGGCTTCTACCGCGAATTCCGGCTTTTTCTCCACATAAATACGAAAAACAGACATGGTAAATCTCCTTTATTTTGGATTTGCGGGTGCTGCGATGTTGTGAACTGGCTCCCCTTTAGGGCACCCGAAGGGCGTGCCTTGTGCTGAGCTGGCAAGCCGCAGGCTTGACTGAGGGGTAACTTCGTAAACCTCGCACATTACGTAAAAGATTTCACAAAGAACCCCTCCACCGCCTGCCGGCGGTCCCCCTCCCCTAAAGGGGAGGCTGATTTGTAATAGGCTCCCCTTTAGGGGAGCTGGCAAGCCGCAGGCTTGACTGAGGGGTAACTTCGTAAATCTTGCACATTGCATAAAAGATTCCACAGAACCCCTCCACCGCCTGTCGGCGGTTCCCCTCCCCTTTCAGGGGAGGCTTTTCCCAGTCAGTATCCCATAGCAGCATTCCGCATCACTCTCTACTATTCTAACACAAAAAACGCGATTACGCAAACTTTTTTTTGGATTTTTTGCAGAAATTCGCACAACGGTGCCGTTCGGGGTATGTCCCACGTGGTAGCCGTCGCCCCGTTCCCGTTCAAAAAGTACTGGAAATTCCTTGCCAATCTGGCTTTTCAGGAAGTTTTCCTTTGCGGTTTTCGCCGCTTTCTGGGCACGTTCCATGCGGCTGGTTTTTTCGGCTCCGCTGCACTGGTCGGGGAACTGTGCGGCACGGGTGCCGGCTCTGGGGGAATAGCGGAACACGTGCATGGCGGCGAAGCCCATGCGTTCCGCAAACGCCAGCGAGGTCTGAAAGTCCGCTTCGCTCTCGGCGGGAAAGCCCACCATGAAATCTGTGGTAATGGCACAGTCGGGGAAGTGCCGCCGGATCCTCCGGCAGATCTCCGCGTATTCCGCACTGTCGTATTTCCGGTTCATGGCATGCAGTGTCTTGTCACAGCCGCTTTGCAGGGACAGGTGGAACTGGGGGCAGAACTGGGGCAGGGCTGCCAGTCGGGAAAGCTGTTCCTCGGTCAGCCGTTCCGGTTCGAGAGAACCCAGCCGGACACGCTCCACGCCGGCGGTGCGGGCACAGCACTCCACGGCTTCTGCCAGCGAGCCGCCCCACTCCATGCCGTAGAAGCCCAGATTGATGCCGCAGAGGACGACCTCCCGATAGCCGTTTTTCGCAAAGGCAGCGGCTCCGGCGGCAACGTCTTTCAGCGAAAGGCTCCGGCAGCGTCCCCGTGCGTAGGGAATGATGCAGTAGCTGCAAAAGCAGTTGCACCCGTCCTGGATCTTCAGGAACGCACGGGTGTTGTCCGGCATGGTGTCACAGGGGAGCACTTCGAAATCGTCCTGCCGGGCGTAGCTGTCCACGGCGGCGATGCGGGCGTGGTTCTGGCACAGCTGGGCGAGCAGTGCCGGCAGACGGCTGCGGTGCTTGGTGCCGATGATCAGATCGGCTTCGGGGATCGCCGCAGCCTGTTCCGGATACGCCTGCGGATAGCAGCCGGTGAGCACCAGCAGAGCATCGGGGTGTTCCCGCCGGACTTTTCGCATGGCGTGGTGCAGGCGGCTGTCGCCGGAGGCGGTGACGGTGCAGGAGTTGAACAAAAAGATGTCCGCCTGCTCCGGCTGGGAAACCACGGTATAGCCGGCGTTTTGCAGCAGGGACTGCATGCCGGCGGTTTCACAGGTGTTCACCTTGCAGCCGAATGTGTAAAAATAACAGTTCAAGTTTGGGTGTGACCTCCTCGGGGGAAAGATCCGGCAGCTTTTTCGACGGAATCTGCGGAAAAACCACCGGATTTTCCCGAAATCTTTGTGTCATTTTCACCGGATTTTCATGAAAATTAACGTCACTGTCAAAAAAACAGAGGCGATTTCGTCTTCTATTATACTATATCGACGAAAATGTTGCAATCATCTTGACAAGAAAAATTTTTCGTGGTAGACTATAAGTACAGAAACGGAAGGCGTCAGAAACTTCCAAAAGAAAGCATGATGCGGTGTGCACGTTGCCGCAGCGTGGAGTTCGCTTTTCGTTCTGCAATTTATTGTGACACCGGAAGGGCGAGAGGTAACCCCTTCAAGAGGAGGTAATTGTTATGTATGAAACCACAATTCAGCTGAATGCAATCAATGATGTAAAGGATTTCGTAAACAAGGTTATGCTGTTTAACTATGACATTGATCTGGTGTCCGGTCGTTATGCCATCGACGCAAAGTCGATCATGGGCATTTTCAGCCTGGATCTGTCCAAGCCGATCAAGCTGCAGGCACACACCGATGATCCGGAAAAGCTGGTAGAATCTATCGGCAAGTACATTGTCAAGTAAGCACAAATTATTTTGAGAACACACATCTTTTCAAAGATTGAGTAGAATAGTAAGAGGGGAAGACGGCACTCCGGCAACGGGGTGCCGTTTTTCTGTTTTGGGGTCTTTCTTTAGGGAAGCGGGCAAGACGTAGGCTTGACTGAAAGGTGTCCTGATACATCACATAAAGAAAAAGATTTCACAAAAAACCTCTCCACCAGCTTCGCTGGTCCCCCTCTCCTTTCAGGAGAGGCTTATTTCCACAGTTATCAAAAATAAAAATTCTTAACTATTGCAGTGCATTACAGAATTGAAAGTAAGGATCTCTTTTGCTATTTAGCCTCCCCTGAAAGGGGAGGGGAACCGCCGTTAGGCGGTGGAGGGGTTCTTCTGTGGGATCTTTTACTTGATGTAAAAGATTTACGCAAAAATCCCTCAGTCAAGCCTGCGGCTTGCCAGCTCAGCACAAGGCACGCCCTTCGGGTGCCCTAAAGGGGGAGCCTAATTGATAACACAAACCCCAGCCATTCCGCCGCTGCAAAACACCGCATACCCGCACCCCGTGCGGCATATTTTATACAAAATACAAAACGAATTCGGGAGGGTGTGCCTATGAAACGTTATGCGGCGTTGCTGTGCTGCGGAGTGCTGTTGTTCTGGTGGCTGCTGTCGGGAAGTCCGGCGGCGGTTTCGGCGGCGGAGGAGCCGGAGATCCCTGCGGCTGCCTATGCCCTGCTGGAGGCAGAAACCGGCACGGTGCTGCTGGAATCCCACGGCAGTGACCGGCTGCCCTGCGGGGCGATGGCGAAGCTGATGACGGCACTGCTGGCGGCGGAGCAGCTGGAGCAGGGGACATGGACAACGGACACGGTGCTCACTGCCACAGACGCGGTGACCGGCACCAAGGGGGCTGTGATCTGGCTCACCGCCGGCGAGGAAATGACTGTGGGGGATTTGCTGAAAGGGCTGATCGTGGGGAACGCCAACGATGCCGCCGTTGTGCTTGCCGCAGCTGCTGCCGGCGACACGGAGCAGTTCGTCATGGACATGAACGCCCGTGCCTTTGATCTGGGCATGCGGGACACGTGGTTCACCAGCCCACAGGGGGACACCGACACCAGCTACACCACCGCGGCAGATCTGGGACGGCTCTGCTGTGCTCTGGCGAAAAAGACAGCGTTGCAGCCCTATTTCCGGACGTGGCGGGATTTCCTGCGGGGAGAAGCCACGGAACTGGTCAACGAAAACACCTTTTCCCGCACCGACGAAACCAGCATCGGCTTCAAGGCTTGTCACAGCGAAGCGGAGGGCTGGAGCATTGCCGCCGGTGCCAGGCGGAACGGCATGCAGTGCGTGGCGGTGGTGCTGGGGTGCGGGGACACCGACAGCCGCTTCACTCTGGCGAAACAGCTGCTGCGGAAGGGCTTCGCCGGCTGGAAAGTGGTGCAGCCCCAGCTGTCCGGCGAGTTCCTCTATCCGGTACAAGTCCGCGGCGGCGTGGAACGGGCAGTGCTGGCGGAGTCGGGGCCGCTGAAAGGGCTGGTGGTACCACGCAGCTGCACGGAGCTGGAAACCGTTATGGTACTGCCCCGTTTTGTGCAGGCTCCCGTCCGGAAAGGGCAGAAGCTGGGGCATGCCGCGTTCTATCAGGGGGACACGTTGTTATATGAAACTGAAGTGGCGGCGGCTGATGCAGTGCCGGTGCGGGACTTCTGGGACGCTCTGTATCAAATAACGGTCAAAATGCTTAAAATGTAATCGGAAAAATTGTGTAGATTATACAAGAATCCAGATACCCCTTGCAATCTGCCGCAGAATATAGTATGATATAAGTGGTAAAGTGGTTGGACAGCACCCGTATGTGCAGTTTCTGTCAGAGCGTTCCTGCGGTCACAAGGGAATGGTCTGGCGGAAGCAGCGTTTTTCGCCGTACTGTCCAACGCCTTGAGAAGAAAGTGGAGGGAAATTGTACTATGTCTTCTGTAAAGCTGAATACAAAATATCTGGCAAACTATGTGAATCCGGACGAACTGACCGGAATCCGTCATCAGGTGGAAGCATCTGCAAAGATGCTGCACGAAAAGAGTGGTCTGGGTTCTGATTTTCTGGGCTGGCTGACACTGCCGACCGACTATGACAAGGAAGAATTCGCAAGAATTCAGGCGGCTGCCAAGAAGATCCAGAAGAATTCCGAGGTGCTGGTCGTGATCGGTATCGGCGGTTCTTATCTGGGTGCCCGTGCGGCGATCGAATTCCTGAAGTCCCCGTTCTACAACAACCTGAAGAAGGACACACCGGACATCTACTATGTGGGCAACAACATCAATCCCACCTACCTGAACGAAGTGATCTCGATCTGCGAGGGCAGAGATTTCTCTGTCAACGTCATTTCCAAGTCCGGCACGACCACAGAGCCGGCTCTGGCATTCCGTGTGTTCAAGCAGCTGGTAGAAAAGAAGTACGGCAAGGACGGTGCCAAGGATCACATCTTTGCAACCACAGATAAGGCAAAGGGCACACTGAAGTCCCTGTCCGACACAGAGGGCTATGAAACTTTCGTGGTTCCGGACGATGTGGGCGGCCGTTACTCCGTTCTGACTGCTGTAGGTCTGCTGCCGATCGCAGTTGCCGGCTGTGACATCGAAGCCCTGATGGCTGGTGCCGCAGAAGCACAGAAGGAACTTACCGCAGATTTCGACAACAACGACTGCTACAAGTATGCTGCACTGCGGAACATTCTGTACCGCAAGGGCAAGAACGTGGAAATGCTGGTTTCTTATGAGCCCAGCTTCGTGACCATGGCAGAATGGTACAAGCAGCTGTTCGGCGAAAGCGAAGGCAAGGACAACAAGGGCATTTTCCCGTCCTCCGCAGTCTTCTCCACTGACCTGCACTCTATGGGTCAGTACATTCAGGAAGGCAGCCGCATTCTGTTCGAAACCGTTGTGGACATCAAGAAGCCGAAGCAGGACTTCTATCTGGAACCGGACGCAGAGAATCTGGACGGTCTGAACTTCCTGACCAACCAGAACATGTCTGTGGTAAACCGCAAGGCTCTGGAAGGCGTTGTTCTGGCACACACCGACGGCGGCGTACCGAATATGATCCTCGAGGTAGAGGACGTTTCTGAAAAGAGCCTCGGCTATCTGATCTACTTCTTCGAAAAGGCTTGTGCAGTTTCCGGCTATCTGCTGGGCGTAAACCCGTTCAACCAGCCGGGTGTAGAAAGCTACAAGAAGAACATGTTCGCTCTGCTGGGCAAGCCGGGCTATGAAGACCAGAAGGCTGCTCTGGAAGCAAAGCTGGCAGAATAACGGGCAAATACTTTATGTATTCAACAGCCGGTGATGCGGCTGTGAAGGAATAAACAAGTACCGGAATTCCGGTGCGAAAGGAGTTATCATCATGATTCGACTGATTACAGGTAAAAAGGGAAGCGGTAAGACCAAGATCATTATCGATAGAATCAACACAGCAGTCAAGAACACCAACGGCTGTCTGGTTTGCATCGAAAAGGGCGAAACACTGCGTCGTTCCATCAGCTACAAGGTTAGATGGTGCGATACAGAGCAGTTTGCGATCGACACCTTCGATGCATTCTATGGTTTCGTAGCAGGCATGCTGGCTGGCAACTATGACATCAAGGAGATCTATGTAGACGGTATCCTGAAAATCGCTGGTGCGGACTTCGAGGAACTGGGACGTACTCTGGAAAAGCTGGACAAGCTGACCGGCGACGATTCCGTTGTGACTTTCACCGTTTCCGCAGACGTTTCCGAACTGCCGGCTTCTGTGACCAAGTTCGTAGACTAATGGGTCTGGATTCCCGATAACAGGGAAAAATGCTGCTTTTTTCGAATTTTTTGAAAAAGGACTTGACAAGGCAGCTGGAAATTTGTTATAATAAATGATGCAATGCGTGAAAGGAACAGGTATGATTCTACAGTTACGGGAGATTTTTCAGATAGAGGGCATGCATCTGCCGGTGGATTATACGATCTCGCTGGAAGAACTGTCCGAGGTACGCGGCTATACATTTGCCGCACCGGTGTCTGTACAGGGCGAGTTTTCGAACCGTGCCGGTATCGTGACACTGAAATATACCGTTTCCTGTACCTTAGATGCGGTCTGTGACCGCTGTCTGGCGGAACTGCGGCGGGACTATTCGTATGACTTTTCTCACACAGTCGTACCGTCCCTCCAGAGCGAAGGCGACATCTATGATACATACCTCGTCGCACAACACGACAGCATTGATATGAATGAGACAGCAATCTCAGACCTTTTGCTCATGCTGCCGACAAAGATGCTTTGTCGGGAGGACTGCAAGGGTTTGTGCGATATTTGCGGGTGCAATCTGAACGAAACCACCTGCGACTGTCGAAAGTAGAAGGAGGTGCCAAAACATGGCTGTACCGAAGAATAAGGTCTCCAAGGCAAGACGTAACAAAAGACGTTCTGCTGTTTGGAAGCTCGATGCACCTGCAATGAGCACATGCAGCAACTGCGGTGCGTTCAAAGCTCCGCACAAGGTCTGCAAGAACTGCGGATTTTACAAGGGCGTTGCTGTTCTGAAGATGGACGATGCAGAATAAGTGCTGACTGACAAGACGATTTTGTTTTGTACGAGGAGGAGAGGCGGCTTGTGTCGCCTCTCTTTTTTGTATGCTGTCCTCGGATTGGGGGCATGATAGCGGGGGAGTTACTCTTGAAAAGTGAGGGAAACCAGCGAAGCTGTTGGGGGTTCTTTGTGGAATCTTTTGCTTGGTGTAAAAGATTTAGGGGTAACCCCTCAGTCAGTGCTACGCACTGCCAGCTCAGCACAAGGCACGCCCTTCGGGTGCCCTTTCAGGGGAGCCCAATTAAGCCTCCCCTGAAAGGGGAGGGGGACCGCCGTTAGGCGGTGGAGGGGTTCTTCTGTGGAATCTTTTGCTTGGTGTAAAAGATTTAGGGGTAACCCCTCAGTCAGTGCTACGCACTGCCAGCTCCCCTTTCAGGGGAGCCTAATATGAAACCTTTCAAAGAAGGCATACTACAGTGCAGCGTTTCTGACTGGAAATAGAACGAATTAAAAAATCAAGGAGATGAAAAATCATATGGCATTACCTGTTGTAGCGGTGGTGGGACGACCCAATGTGGGAAAGTCCACGCTGTTTAATAAGCTGATCGGACAGCGGTTGTCGATCGTCGAGGATACCCCCGGCGTGACTCGCGACCGGATCTATGCCAAGGGCGAATGGCGGAACCGTTCGTTCATGCTGGTGGATACCGGCGGTATCGAAACGGTGACCGATGACGTGATTCTGAAGCAGATGCGGCGGCAGGCGGAACTGGCGATCGAACGGGCGGACGTGATCGTGCTGGTGACTGACGTTCGCTGCGGCGTGACGGCTGATGACAGTGCCGTGGCAAGCATGCTCCAGAAAAGCGGCAAGCCGGTGGTTCTGGCTGTCAACAAGTGCGATTCTATCGGGGAACCGCCGATGGAACTGTATGAGTTCTACAATCTGGGCATCGGCGACCCGTTTCCGATCTCTGCGGCACACGGTCACGGCACCGGCGATATGCTGGACGCAGTTTACGATCTGCTGCCGCCGGAGGATCAGCTGGAGGACGACGAAGATGCCATTCATGTGGCAATTATCGGCAAGCCCAATGTGGGCAAGTCCTCGCTGGTGAACCGTATCGCCGGCGAAGAACGGGCGATCGTGTCCAATGTTGCCGGCACCACCCGTGATGCGACGGATACGACTGTGGAAAACGAGGACGGCAAGTTCGTGCTGATCGACACTGCCGGTATCCGGAAAAAAGCCCGCGTTACCGAGCGAATCGAACACTACAGCGTGCTGCGTGCCTATATGGCGGTAGACCGTGCGGACGTGTGCCTGATTCTGATCGATGCCACAGAGGGCTTCACGGAACAGGATTCCAAGGTTGCCGGCTATGCCCACGAACAGGGCAAGGCTTCCATTATCGTGGTCAACAAGTGGGATCTGATTGAAAAGGACAACACCACCATGAAGGAGTTCGAGGAAAAATTGCAGCGGGATTTCAGCTTCATGTCCTATGCTCCGTTCGTGTTCATTTCTGCAAAGACGGGGCAGCGTGTGCCCAAGCTGTTCGCAAAGATTCGAGAAGTCTACGAGCAGAACGCTATGCGGATCTCCACAGGCATGCTGAACGATGTGCTGGCATATGCTACCACACGGGTGCAGCCGCCCTCGGATAAAGGCCGCCGCCTGAAGATCTATTATATGACGCAGGCAAGCACCAAGCCGCCGACGTTTGTCATTTTTGTCAACCGTGCAGATCTGTTCCACTTCTCCTATCAGCGGTATATCGAGAACCAGATCCGTTCCACCTTCGGACTGACCGGAACGCCGGTGCGGTTTGTGGTGCGGGAACGGGCGAGAGATGAAAAATAACGGGAGAGAATATCATGCTGATTCTTGCAATACTCATTTCTGCGGTGCTGTCCTATCTGCTGGGCAGTTTCAACAGTTCCATTCTGGTGGTGCGGCTGCTGAAGCATCAGGATATTCGGGAGTTCGGCAGCCATAACGCCGGTCTGACCAACACGCTCCGCTGCTTCGGCAAAGGATGTGCCGCGTTGACGCTGGTGGGCGATCTGGCAAAGGGCATTGTTGCCGTGCTGCTGTCCAAGGGCATCTGCGAACTGCTGGGTACAGGGCTGACGGCACAGAACGATGTGCATTTTATCGGCTATATTGCCGGTATTTTCGCAATTCTGGGACACGTGTTCCCGATCTATTACCACTTCAAAGGCGGAAAAGGTGTGCTGGTGGGCGTGTCGGTCTTTCTGGGCATTGACTGGAAAGTGTTCCTCTGCCTGATCGTCATTTTCGCTGTGGTGCTGGCAATCTCGAAGTACGTTTCCCTCGGCTCGATCATCGCGGCGGCATGCTGTCCGGTGGTGACGTTTTTGTTCCAGTTCTGGCAGCGGGGCGATCTGCCCATGTGGTACCTCTGGCTCAATACCGGACTGGCGGCACTGATGGGGGCGTGGGTCATCTATATGCACCGCACCAATATCCAGCGGCTCAAAGCCGGCAATGAAAACAAGTTTTCGTTCCATTCGAAAAAGGCGTAGGGGTTCCTTGTGGAATCTTTTGCTTGATGTGCTAGGTCTTACGGAAGTACCCCTCAGTCACCTGCGGTGACAGCTCAGCACAAGGCACGCCCTTCGGGTGCCCTAAAGGGGAGCCTAAAATGAAAGAGGGAGCCTGAATGTAAAAGAGCCTCCCCTTTAGGGGAGGGGAACCGCCGTTAGGCGGTGGAGGGGTTCCACAATGTTCAGTAGGGTGCGCTGTCCGCATCGTCC
>ENA-ORLM01001491-ORLM01001491.1-human-gut-metagenome-genome-assembly--contig:-NODE-1491-length-14887-cov-3.650574_pt1 | contig 14887 bp, 11 predicted proteins | sample MGYA00243063_ERZ508815 | MGnify/ENA primary metagenome ERZ508815 (study PRJEB26277, sample SAMN04329768) | human gut metagenome | biome: human-associated habitat | host: Homo sapiens | place: USA...
TAAGTACCAAAGATACCGAACTGAGCGGCAGCGCCCAGCAGCAGGCTCTTGGGGTTGGAGATCAGGGGTGCGAAGTCGGTCATGGTGCCGATGCCCAGGAAGATCAGCGGCGGGTAGATGCCCAGCTTAACGCCCATGTAGAGCATATCGGCCAGACCACCGTTGTTCAGGATCTCCACCCACATGGGGTGTTCCAGACCGTCACCGACGAAATATTGCATGTGGATAACGCCGCTTCCGGGCAGGTTTGCCAGGATCATGCCGAATGCCATGGGCAGCAGGATCAGCGGCTCAAACTCTTTGACGATGGCCAGGTACAGCAAAAAGCAGCCCACGCAGATCATAACTGCGTACAGGTAGCCGCCCGGCTCGCCAAACTTCGCAAAGCCGGAGCTTTGGAAAATACCGACCAGAGTATCAATAAACTGTGTCATGCTCTTCCTCCTCTGTTAAAACGGTGCGGTGGTGTCGTTTACACCCGCATTGCCCCAGCCGTTCTTGCTGCGGCGCACAGCCTTGAGGGTGTATTTGCCGTTGCCCATTGCATGGATCGCTGCCATAATGGCGGCGATCACATCACCGGGAATGCCCTCTTCCACCTGAGGAGCGGGAGCAGCTGCGGCCTGCTGCACGGGTGCAGCGGGCTGTACAGCGGGAGCCTTGGCGGCTTCCTTGACGGCTTCCTTGGCAGCCTTCTTCTTTGCGTTCATCGAATCGAAGATCTTGCCTTCCAGCGTGATAATCGCCATCAGCAGGATAAGGATCAAGAACACCAGTACGATGCCGGTAATGGTAACGACCACGTCAAAACCTAAATCCATGGTTTTCCTCCTGTTTCTTGTATACTGCGTCCGATACAAGATCGTCAGCAGAAAATCAATTTGGGTACATTATACCTTATTTTCCAATTTATTTCAACAAAAATAGATATTTTTTCTTTTTGGCGCTTTTGTTCAGATTCATGGATAAATGGTGTAGCTTTGATTATCTGCGGCCAATGCGGGGCGTTGCATCCAAAAAGCCGGTTTCCAGCTTGTCGTTCAGGCCAAGGCTCATGGCAGTGCCCAGTGCCACACAGTTGACGGGATCGGGCGAAACCGTCACCTCCACCTTCAGCTCTTCGCTCAGGTATTCGGTAAGGCCGTGCAGCTGTGCACCGCCGCCGGTCAGCATGACACCATTGCGGAAGATATCGCCTGCCAGTTCCGGAGGGGTCTTTTCCAGCACCTGATGGGCTGCGGTGCCGATCTGCTCGCTGAGCATCATGACCGGGTCGTACAGGTCGTCCGTGGAAACATTCACGCGCACCGGCAGGCCGGTGAGCAGGCTGCGGCCCTTGATCTCCATGGTCTCGTGGAAATCAGTCTTCTGGGGGCAGCATGCCACGTTCTTTTTCAGCTCTTCGGCGGTGCGCTGGCCAATGGCAACGCTGTACTTGTTGCGCACGAACTTGAGGATCTCTTCGTCGTAGTGGTTGCCGGCCACGCGCACGCTGGTGGCCTTGACCTTGCCGCCCAGAGAAAGCACTGCAATATCGGTGGTGCCGCCGCCGATATCAATGATCATGCGGCCCTCCGGCTGGGTGATGTCGATGCCGGAGCCAAGGGCAGCGGCAATGGGTTCGTCGATCAGGTACACCTGACGGGCACCAGCGGCCACCACAGCCTCCACCACGGCATCGCTTTCAATGCCGGTAATGGCGGCGGGCACACAGACGGCCACGCGGGGCTTGACCATGTGGGAGCTGTACACCTGCTTGACAAAACGGCAGATCAGCTCACGGGTCATGGTATGGTCACTGATCACACCGTCCTTCAGCGGGAAGATGGCAGAAATATAGTTCGGGGTGCGGCCCACCATAGCAAGGGCCTTATCGCCTGCTTCCAGCACGGTCTTCTTGCGGGTATCCATTGCCACAACGCTGGGCTGGTTGAGCACAACGCCCTTGCCCTCCTGCGCAATGATAATGGTAGTGGTACCAAGATCGATACCGATATCGTTCTGTGCCATAAGTTCTTTTTTCCTTTCTCTGGTTCCTCTATCGAAACAACGGCCTGTTGATGCAGGCCGGAAATCATACCAGTCTACAGTATAGCATAGTTGCTGCAAAATGTATACCGGTTTTGACGCAATGCAGTATTGTCACCGTTCACTCCGTCCCGCCTGCGCTCGCCAGACCACCAGCGTGAGAAGTCCTCGCACTTCCCGTCGGGCTTTTCTGTCGATTTTAGTCGCAGCCTACACTTTAGACATGGCTTCGCGCATCTTGCCGGAGCGAACGGTGCCGATGCCATCAGGACGGCAGATAGTTTCTCCAGCGAATGACCGGGAAGTGGGGCCCCGATACGAAGTATTGGGGCGGAACCGTGGGTTCCGGGCTGTTCGCGGAGAAAGCTATCTGCTGGCCTGCCCTATTCTGCTTCCGTCTGTTCCGGCGGCAGCTCTGCCTGCAAAAGATAGGCAAGGCCGCTGTAGCGCAGGTTCTGGCGGATGTTGCCCATCATGCGGTTCACAACGTCCCTGCGGCCCGCCACGATGCACAGCTTCCGTGCACGGGTAACGCCGGTGTAGAACAGGTTGCGGTAGCACAGCCGCGGCGGCACCTGCGCCACCGGCAGGATCACCGCCGGGAACTCGCTGCCCTGACTTTTGTGTACCGTGATGGCATAGGCGATCTCCAGCTCGCCCAGGTTCTCTGCCGGGTAGACCAGCCGCTTGTCATCCATGCGCACCACCATGGAGCGATCCCGCGTGTTGATGCTCTCCACAATGCCGATGTCGCCATTGTAGGCACCCACGCCCTGCTCCCCGCCAATGCGATTCCAGATGATCTCGTAATTATTGCGCACCTGCATCACCTTATCGCCCACGCGGAACACCCGGGCGGCGCTTTGCAGCTGGGGCTTGCCCGTCTGTTCCGGGTTCAGCAGGTTCTGCAGTTCCACATTCAGTGCCTGTGTGCCGGTAGGGCCAAGCTTGGTGGGGCACAGCACCTGAATGTCCCGGATCGGATCGAAGCCGTAGCTGCGCGGCAGGCGGGTGGTGACCAGATCACACACCAACCGCTGGGCCGCATCGCCGTCCGATTCCAAAAAGAAGAAGTCGTCGGTCTTACCGCCCTTCTGCAGCGGTTCACCTGAGATGATGTGGTGGGCGTTCTCCACGATCAGGCTGCGCTTTGCCTGCCGGAAGATCTCGTTCAGGCACACGGTGGGCACCAGCCCGGAGCGGATGATCTCGCCCAGAATATTGCCGGGGCCGACGCTGGGCAGCTGGTCGGCATCACCTACCATGATAATGCGGCAGCTGTAGCGCAGCGCTGCGATCAGGGCCTGAAACAGCTTCACATCCACCATGCTCATTTCGTCCAGAATGACCACATCGCACTTGAGCAGGTTCTTGTCGTTGTGGATAAAGCTGACCACGCCGCCGGTGTAGTCCACCTCCAAAAGACGGTGGATGGTGCTGGCCTTGCGGCCGGTCAGCTCACTCAGCCGTTTAGCCGCACGGCCGGTGGGCGCACACAAGGCCACCCGTTCCGCCTGATCTTCCAGCAGCTGCAGAATGGCGTTGACGGTGGTGGTCTTGCCGGTGCCGGGGCCGCCGGTGAGCACAAGGCAGTTCTCGGTCATGGCTTTGCGGATGGCTTCCTTCTGCAGGGGCGCATAGGCAAAGCCCTGCGTCAGTTCCAGAATTTGAATGTTTTTATCCAGCCCGTGGGCGGTATTCTTGCCCCGTTTTGTCAGCATGGCAAGCCGGGCGGCAATGTCCTCCTCGGCTTCCAGCAGGTCGGGCAGATAAATATACGGTGTGCCGTCAAACAGCTTCACCCGCAGTTCTTCGGTGCGGATGCACTCGTCCAGCGCAGCAGCCAGCTTTTCCGGCGGCTGATGGATAAAATTGGATGCCGTTTCCAGCAGCTGGGTGCGCGGCAGGCAGGTGTGGCCGTTGCCCGCGTTGTGGCGCAGGGTGCGCAGCAGGGCCGCTTCCAGCCGCTGGGCGCAGTCACCTTCCATGTGGTAATACTGGGCAATGCTGTCCGCGTGGCGGAAATCCAGCTGCAGCGGTTCGCCGCAGAGCAGATAGGGATTTGCCGCAATGGCCTGCATGGCCCCTGGGCCGAAGGTGCGGAACACCTCCATCGCGCGGCGCGGGCTGATCTCGAACTGCGCCAGATAGGCGATCAGCTCCCGCATCCCAAACATCCGCTTGAACTCCTGCTGGATGCGGTCGGCCTTGTCCGCCGAGATGCCGGGCACCTGCGTGAGCCGGGCCGGGTCGTTGGCGATCACCTCAAGCGCCTGGGCACCGAACAGGTCGATGATCTTATCCGCCGTCTTGGCCCCGATGTACGGCAGTGACCGGCTGGCAAGGAAGGCGTACACCGCTTCCAGATCCTTGGGCATGTCGGTCTCGCACTCCTGTGCGTGGAACTGGCGGCCATAGGTGGCGTGGTTCTCGTAGCGGCCGCGGCAGACCACGCTTTCGCCCGCGTGCAGTTCGCCCACAATGCCGCACACCACTGTGACCACACCGCCGCCGGACACCTCGAACACCATATAACCGTTGTCGGTGTTCTCGTAGATGATATCCTCCACGGTGCCCTCGATCTGTTCCAGCTGCTGCTCTGCCATGCGCTCACCTCCTGCCAAATTACACAATTATAAGTAGTATAACGCTTTTGGCGGGATTTGTAAATCATCCGGGCAGACTGCAGTGCAGCTCTACCGTGGAGGATCAAGTGCGCAAGTTTAAAATTATAAGCATACATACGTTCTATTTTGATTGTTTATCAGGTTGCGCAAGTTCTACTTCGTGCGCAAGTTCAAACTTATGCAGCCTTTGGAACTTACGCAGCTTGCCGAAGTTACTTTTTAATCGTTGTATCGTTTAAAAGTTTAAACTTGCTCAGATAACGCTCCTACAGTAGCACCTGATAAAGTTCCCTGAAACCAAGGGCTGTGGGCTGGGAGTTTCTCCAGCGAATGTCCGGGAAGTGGGGCCCCGTGCGTAAGCACAGGGGCGGAACCGTGGGTTCTGCAACTGCAACGACCGCCGCCAATGGCGGAAACAGGGAGTTGCCGTTGGGGCCGCGGCCAGCGAGACGCAAGCGAATGCGACGCGGCTGCTGGGTGCCGCAACCCGTCGCTGTTCGCGGAGAAAGCTCCCAGCACGCGGCCTACTCTACAGCCCAAACAGCAAAAAAGCTCCCCTTTGCAGGAGAGCTTGCGAACATTCTTTAAGCGTTTGCGGTGCGGGCATCGTGTTCCTTCTCGATGTCCATTTCCTTCTGCAGGCGTTTGCGCACCACAAAGTAGGCCGGAATGAGGAAGAAGCAGGCAAAGAACCATGCCACCGGGCTTGCGATGCAGGCCGCAAAGTAGCCCCACAGCGGCACGAACCAGAAGCCCACCATGGCGCGGGCGATCATCTCGGCCACACCGGCAAACATGGCAAGGCCGGAGAAGCCCAGACCCTGAATGGTGTAGCGGTAGATAATGAGCACCGCCAGCGGGATGTAGAATACGCTGTTCCAGAAGATGAAGCTCTGGGCATTGGCCATGATGGCGGTCTCGCTGGCATCCAGGAACAGGCCGATAAGCAGCTTATCCGTCACGCGCAGGATGAGGAAGGACGCAATGCTGTATACGCAGCCGATGCCGAGGGCGGTGTACACACCCCGGTCCACACGGTCCAGGTCCTTTGCGCCCATATTCTGGCTGGCATAGGTGGTCATCGCTGTGCCGATACTCTCCAGCGGCACGCACAGGAACTGCGCCGCCTTGCCGCCGGCGGTCTGCGCGGCCACGATGTCGCTGCCCAGACCGTTCACCGCACCCTGCAGCACCACGCTGCCAATGGCCGTGATGCTGCACTGCAGGCCCATGGGGATGCCCATGCTGCACAGCTTTGCGCAGTGGGTCAGGCTGAAACAGCCCTCTTCCCTGCTCCAGCGCAGCTCCGGGTAGTGGCGCAGGATGTACAAAAGACTGCCCAGACCCGCCACAGCCTGACTGACCACAGTGGCAAATGCCGCACCGAATGCCCCCATATGGAACATGATGATGCACACCAGATCCAGCCCGATGTTCAAAAAGCTTGCCACCAGCAGGAAATACAGCGGGCGCTTGCTGTCGCCCAGTGCACGCATCAGCGCGCTGGTCACATTATAAAGCAGAGTGAAGGGGATGCCTGCAAAAATGGTGCGGATATAGATATCCGCAAGGTCGATGATGTTTTCCGGGGTGTTCGTCCACACCAGCACCGAGCGGGTCAGCGCCACAGTGACAATGGTCAGCACCACCGCAAAGAAGATGGAAAGCCACACGGTGTTGGCAGTGTAGCGGCGCATCTCCTTGTAGTCCTTTGCGCCGAAAGTCCACGAGATGGGGATGGAAAAGCCGCAGGCGATGCCGTTCACAAAGCCCAGCACCAGATAGTTCAAACCGCCCACGCTGCCCACAGCGGCCAGCGCTTCCACGCCCACAAAGCGGCCCACGATGATGGTATCGGCCAGATTGTAGAACTGCTGGAACAGGCTGCCCAGCATCAGCGGCACCGCAAACGCAAGGATCAGCTTGAGCGGACTGCCTTGGGTCATATCCTTTGTCATAGTATAAAATCCTCCTGCCACACTGGGAACCGGCTTGATGTCGTGATTTTTGCCGTGAAAAACGCCCTGCCGGAAAGGGGCAGGACGTCGTGTACATTCATGAATGATATTATAGTGGAGTGACGCAGGATTTACAAGATTTGCATTGCATCAACATTTACGAATTTTTGCCGCAAGAATTGGTGATTTTGCTTATTCCGAGTAATGCGCAAGGAACTGTTTGGTGCGCTCCTCCTGTGGGTGCTCAATGAGCTGCTTGGCAGGGCCTTCCTCCACCACCACGCCGCCATCCATGAACATGATGCGGTCGGCCACGTCACGGGCAAAGTGCATCTCGTGGGTGACGATGATCATGGTGGTCTTGCGGTCGGCAAGGTCGCGCAGGACGCGCAGCACCTCGCCGGTCAGCTCCGGGTCGAGGGCCGAGGTCGGCTCGTCGAAGCAGAGAATGTCCGGGTGCAGAGCCAGTGCGCGGGCAATGGCCACGCGCTGCTGCTGACCGCCGGAAAGCTGGTGCGGGTAGTGGCCTGCCCGGGCAGAAAGGCCCATCTGGGCCAGAAGTTCCTGTGCCTGCTGTTCCAGCTCGGCATGGATGGCCTTTTTGTTGGCCTTGTAGTCCGGGCGCTCCTTCGCCAGCAGTTCACCCGCCAGCATTACGTTCTGCAGGGCGGTGTACTGCGGGAAGAGGTTGAAGTTCTGGAATACCAGACCAAAGTGAAGCCGCTTTTTGCGGATCTCGCTCTCGCGCTGGGTGGCGGGGTCGGCAGCGTCCCACATGGTCTCGCCGTTCACCTTGATGATGCCGGTGTCCGGCCGTTCCAGAAAGTTCAGGCAGCGCAGCAGGGTGGTCTTACCGGAGCCGGACGAGCCGATGATCGCCAGCGCTTCGCCCTGTTCCAGCGTGAGTGAGATATCCTTGAGTACTTTGGTATCGCCAAAGTTTTTGCCAATGCCGGAGGCTTCAAGCAGTGCCATGATCCAATTTCCTCCCTTTCATCAGCGGAAATAATCCAGTTTCTTTTCGGCCCAGCCAAACAGCAGGGTGAGTGCGCCCACGAACACCAGGAAGAAGATGGCAGTGGAGAACAGCGGCCAGATCAAGCCCTTTGCACTGTACTCCTTGGCCATCATGATGATCTCCTTGTTGGCGATGGTGTTGGCCAGCGAGGTATCCTTGACGAGGGTGATGACCTCGTTGCCCATGGGGGCCAGAATGCGCTTGACCACCTGCAGCAGCGTCACCTTGAAGAAGATCTGCGTTTTGGTCATGCCCAGCACCTGACCGGCCTCGGTCTGGCCCTTGGGCACAGCCTCGATGCCGCCGCGGTAGATCTCGGAGAAGTAGCAGGCATAGTTGATGGCAAAGGCCACCACCGCCGCCACCATGCGTCCGCCGGAGCCGGAGGGCCACGGGTTATTCATGCCCAGCAGGCCGGGGCCAAGGTAGATCACGATGATCTGCAGCATCAGCGGCGTGCCGCGGATGACCCACACAAAGGTCTTTACCGCGCCGGAAAGCGGCTTGCACCGGCTCATGGAGCCGAAAGCCACCACCAGACCCAGCGGCAGCGCAAACAGCAGGGTCAGAGCGAACAGCTCACAGTTGAGCAGAAACGCGCCGGAAAGGCGACTCAGAATCACAGACACAAGAACACACCCATCAATCCGTTTTTTGAGCTCCTTCCGTCACCTTCGGCGACAGCTCCCTCAATGAGGGAGCCTCACGCATATCGGCAACAAAAAGCCTCCCTCACCGAGGGAGGTGGCATCGCGCAGCGATGACGGAAGGAGTAATTACATTCTTATAGAACTCAGTCGGCCAGAGCCAGATCGTACTTGTCGGCCAGAGCCTGCATGGTGCCGTCAGCCTTCAGCTCGTCAAAGACGGCATCCACAGCGGCGGCGGTATCGCTGCCCTTGCGGAAGGCCACGCCGTACTCCTCAGCGTTCAGCTCGTCCACGATCTTCAGGCTTGCATAGTCGGTGCCCTCACCGATCATGGCGTTGGCCAGAGTCAGATCCAGCACAGCGGCATCAGCAGTGCCCGCGGCAACTTCCATCAGGCAGTCGGTCTGCACGCTCTTGGAGACGTAATCGGCCTGTGCAAGGTTCTCGTCGCCCTCAATGGCGGCCTCGCCGGCAGAACCAGCCTCGGCAACCACGGTCTTGCCCACCAGATCCGCAGTGGAGCTGTAGTCGGTGCCGTCCTTCACGACCACGACCTGTGCGTTCTTGGCGTAGGCCTTGGTGGTAGCGGTGTTGGCCATGATATCATCGGTCAGGGTCATGCCGTTCCAGATGCAGTCGATGCTCTTGGCATCCAGCTCAACCACTTTGGTGTCCCAGTTGATCTCCACGAACTCCGGTTCGACCCCCAGCTTTTCGCACACAGCCGTTGCCAGCTCGGTATCAAAACCGGTGAAGTTGCCATCGGCATCGGTGTAGTTCATGGGCTCGTAAACAGTGTAGCCGATGACCAGCTTGCCCTTGCCCTTGATGTAATCCAGGTCGCTGCCTGCAGCCTGGGATGCGGCGGCACTGCCGGAAGCAGAGGCCGAGGCAGATGCGGCAGTGGAAGTGGAAGCGGCACCGCCGCAGGCGGCAAGGCTCAGTGCCATGGCACCGGCCAGAAATGCGGATACAAGACGTTTCATATACGGTTCCTCCCTCAGTGGCAAGCAGCTTCGTTTTATTGCTTTACCATGCTAAATTGCTAAACTGTGGTTATAGAATAGCGCGTTTTCTGCCATTTGGCAAGGGGGAAAACTGATTTTTCGCAGTTTGCTCAAATCTTTACTGCTTTACCACGGCAAAGCGGTCATTTTGACAAAACAAAAACGCCGCGTCGGCAGCTGCCAGACGCGGCGAGAGGGTTTCTCTCTGAAAACGCAGCGGAATGCCACCGCCCCCCTATCCGGGAGAGCCGGTGCGCGATTGCGAGACCGAAAAGGGTTTTCTCCTCAGCTCAGGGCATCCAGCGCCGCCTTTTGCAGATCGGTGATGTCAATGGTACACAGAGCCTTCAGGTCGGCATCGCCGCCGGAAAGCCCGGCGATCTCGGTGCGGGTCTTGCCCTTGAGGGCATCACAGAAGCCCTCGCTGTGCTCATACCACTCCTTACCCAGCGCCGATGCGCCGCGCATCCCGTAGTCCTCACCCAGCTCCAGCTTGGTCTTGACGAGGTCCGGGGCTGTCACACCGCCGTCTGATACCACCGTCAGGGCCGGCTCAGCCATATCCGCAATGGCGCTGGTCACACGGCTGTCCGCATCGGTGGTCAGTGCCACGATGCTCACATCCACCTGCGCATTCACATCCTTGTCATCGGTGGCGGTGATGTCCGAAGTCCCGTTCACCGCTTCGATGCCCAGCGCGGCCCTGTCGCCCTTGGCGGCACCCAGTGCCCTGGCATTGGCGCAGGCCCGGGTCACGGCATCCCGGTAACGGTCCACTGCAATGGTGCAACCGCTCAGCAGGTCGGCATCCGTGGGCTTGCCATCCTTATCCACTTTGAGCATGGAGACCTGTTCCGGGGTCATGCCGATCAGGTAACTGGCAAAGGCATCCGCCTGTTCCGCCCATCCCTTTTTCAGGGAAGAGACCTCGGCCAGCGGGTAATCGTCCCCCTTCTGCCGCTTGGTGCGCCAGTCGGTGGGCAGGGTCACATGGCCGGTGCTGTCCGCCGAAACAGACACTTCCAGCTCGTCCAGCAGAACACTCTCCAGTTTCCCCTCGCCATCCAGCAGAACAGCGGCCGCTGCCAGTTCAATTTTCCCTGCCCTGTCCTGATCGGTGGCCTCTGTCACCACACCCAGACCGGTTTTCCATGCCGCTGTCTGGGTCTGTGCGGAGGATGTGCCGTTGCTTCCGCTCATGCTGCCGGAGCTGCCCGACCCGGCGTTCGTTTTGCCGCAGGCGGTCAGCAGCAGCGCCGCCGCCATGGCACAGCTCCAAAGAGCCCGATGGTTCTGATTCATAGATACGCTCCCTTTCCACACGGCCCGTTGGGCCTTTGGAAATAGGATATCCTGCTTGAAGCGGGTTTATTCTCGCGGACAGGCTGTCCTCCATACAACCTCTCCGTCATCATCGCTGACGCTCGATGCCACCTCCCCTAGTAGGGGAGGCCTTGGCAGAAGATTCATTTTCCGATATTATCGCCTGTCGGCTCCAAAACCAATATCTGACGCAAGACAAAACGCCACGCCAGCAGGGTCCTTCCTTTTCACATCAACGGGCTCAGCAGCCGCAGCAAGCTGTCCAGTGCTGTGCCCGGCAGATTGGTGCGGCAGTCGGAGCGCATGATTTCCCGGCACTGCGGCAGGGTGCGCTCCACATCCTTCCGCAGTGCGGCGATCTGGCTGTTATGGTAGAGCAGTGTTCCGCACTCGAAGTGGAGGAACAGGCTCCGGTAATCCATATTGATGCTGCCCACCACGGCCACGCGGTCATCGCTGACATAGCACTTGGCGTGGAGGAAACCGGGCGTGAATTCATAAATGCGCACACCCGCCCTGAGCAGGGGCAGATAGTAGGAACGGCTGAGCCGGAACACCAGCTTCTTATCCGGGATCCCGGGCAGGATGAGCCGCACGTCCACCCCGCGCTTGGCCGCACTTTTCAGAGCATCCAGCATCTCCTCGCCCACGGCCAGGTAGGGCGTGTAGATATAAACATATCTCTGGGCCTGAGAGAGGATGTCCAGATAGACCGTCTCGGCCAGCGGCTCCTCGTCCAGCGGGCTATCCGCGTAGGGCTGCACCACGCCATCCTGCACTGCGGGCAGGCGGGTGGGCGCAAAGGCGGTGTAATCGGTCTCCTGCGGGCGGAAGGCGTTCCATACATTGAGGAACATCACGGTAAAGTTCCAGGCAGCGGCACCCTCCAACCGGATGGCCGCATCCTTCCAGTAGCCAAAGCGCTGCTCAGCATTGATATACTCATCCGCCAGATTCACGCCGCCGGTGTAGGCCACATTGCCGTCAACCACCACGATCTTGCGGTGGTCGCGGTGGTTCATCACCAGCGAGACCAGCGGCACCACCGGGTTGAACGGGATGCAGCGGATATGCGCCTTCTCCATGCGGATGACAAAATCACTGGGCAGGCCCAGCAGGCTGCCAAAATCATCGTAGACTAGCCGCACATCCACGCCCTGGGCGGCCTTGCGGCGGAGGATCTGCTCCACACCGTCCCACATTTTGCCGGAACGGAGGATAAAAAATTCCAGAAAGATAAATTTTTCCGCCTTGTCCAGATCCGCCAGCAGCTGGGGATACATCTCCTCCCCGCAGGAAAAGTAGTGAGCAGCGGTATCCTTCCAGGCCGGATACGGCCCGAACTTTGCCACATAGCGGCTCAGGTTCCGGCTGGAGATATCCAGCGCATCGGTCTGGCCCTCGGGCTGGGCAAGCTCGGTCTGATGGGCCTGTTCCACCTTCTGCATCCGCTCCCGCAGATACTTGGCGGGGGCCTTGTTGCCAAAAGCCAGATAAAGCGCGCCGCCCAGCAGGGGCAGAAGGCCGATCAGAACGATCCAGCCGATTTTGTAGGCGCTGTTTTCATCCTTGCGCACCAGATACAGCACGATCAGGATGCTCAGCGCCTTCAGGGCACCGTTCAGCCAGACCCGCCCCGCCGTGAACGACCAGAACGCCCAGAGCAGCCAGAGTACCTGTAAAGCCACCAGCACCACCGTGATCGTGACACGGTTGAAGATGCGGTTAAAAAACTTGACGATAGGCAATCTGAACATGTGGTATCCCTCCCCTGTCGCCCACGGCGATTTTTGATGCTGTTAGTATAGCGCAGAGCGGAAGATTTTGCAAACAAAAAAGCGCCCACAACGGCTTTCCCCGCTATGAGCGCCTATTCAATCGTGGGCAGAATTTTTCCGAGGGCCGTTCGCTTATGCTTCCGCGTCCTCATAACCAACCAGCAGGCCACCCAGCTCTGCATAATAGCTGCACAGACCGCCGCATTCGCTGATGTCCACCTTTGCTCCATCAAACACAGCCTTTACCATGTGCTTCAGGCGCTCGGCGGCGGCGGGATTGCCGCAGTGAGAGATATGGAGCCTGCCGTTGGTGTAGCCGTGCTCTTTGAGTTCCAGAACGATGCGCTCCAGCGCACCATGCTCACCACGGGTCTTGCAGAGAACATCCAGCTCTCCGGCCTCACTTGCCTGTCCGATGACCCGGATGCCCAGCATCCGCGCCACAGCAGCAACGGCAGGCTTCACGCGGCCATTGCGGGCCAGATTGGCCAGCGATTCCAGCGAGAAGAGCAGATGGGTGTGCTTGTGGTAGCGGAGCATCTCTTCACAGATCTCGTCAAACTCCTTCCCCTCAGCCAGCAGATCCCGCAGATGCTCGGCCAGCAGGCGCTGCTCCGGGCCGGTGGAAAGGCTGTCCAGCACGAATACCCGCTTGCCGGGGTTCTCCTGCTGGTATTCCTCGGCGGCCAGCTGGGCGGCATTGTAGCTGCCGGACAGTGTGCCCGTGATGGTGATGGCATACACCTCGTCGGCTCCCTCGTAGGCGGCCAGCCAATCGCTGACGTTGGGGCAGGAAGTCGAGGTCTTGCCCTTATAGGTGCGCAGGGTCTGGGCCATGCCCAAGGCATCCATTGTGCCGTTGTCCAGATATTCGGCATCGTCGGTGATGATCTTCAGGGGAACGCATTCAAAATCCACGCCCTGCAAGGTGTACAGGCTGGCGGAGGAATCCACAACAATCTTGGTGTTCATAAGCATTTATCTCCATTCCGGCGGCAAAGGATGCCGCAGTTTTTCCTGTTGTTTGAATCACTATATCAGTTTTTCAAAAACCTGTCAACTGTTTTCTTGAATTATTTCAAAAGTTTTTAATTTCCTGTTGACCACATTTCCAAAACATGGTATACTGTCCGCATGAAATTAGAATCAAACCGCCGCGTTGCGGCCTGCGCCGCAGGGTTTGCCCTGCCCCGGTATGCAGAACTCCCCACCGTAGGGCTTTATCTGGATCAGAGTGTACAGTTTGTCAACGGGTGTTTCCGCACATTTCAGGGGGTGGAGCTCACCGCTTCCATGGTGAGCAACTACGTTAAGAAAGGGATCATCAGCCACCCCATCAAAAAGAAGTATACCCGGGATCAGCTGGCCTGCCTGATCTACATCGTAGTTTCTAAAAATGTCCTGTCCATGGAAAACATCGACAGTCTGTTCAAGATGCAGCGGGCGCATTATACCTCCGCGCAGGCGTATGATACCTTTTGCGATGAGCTGGAGAATTACCTACCCTATGTGTTTGGCCTGACCAAAAGCTTTTCCGAGCTGGAGCCGGATGTTGATGATGCACGCACGCTCCTGCGCAGCACCATCATCTCGGCTGTGAACAAAATCTATCTGGACTGCGTTTTCACCGACCTGCGGCAGGAGCAGGCCCTCTGGCCCGATATCCTGCCGGATCTGGCATAACAACAAAAAAGGCCCTCTCCGTCATGCTTTGTAAAGCAATGATGGAGAGGGCCTTTTTTTCTTAAAATGTAAGCGTGGGGCTGATCTCATTGCGGCGCTGGGCCTGCACGATGCAGTCCTTTTCCGGCACGACACCTGCCGCGCCCAGGGTGTTGAACATGGTCTGCAAGGCAAGTGCCGGGGTGTTATTCTCCTGCGAGAGATGGCAGAGGGCAAACTTCTTGCATCCCTCCTGGATCAGCTCCAGCAGCTTTGCCGAGCACTCATCGTTGGAGAGGTGGCCCCGGTTGGACTCGATGCGGGAGCGCAGGTAGTAAGGATACCGCCCGCTGCGGAGCATGTGGAGGTCGTAGTTGCTTTCCAGCGCCACCAGGTCACAGCCGCTCAGGGCCTGATGCACCGGCGGGGTCAGGACTCCCAGGTCGGTGGCAATGGTCATGGTCTTATTGTCCGGGGTGTGGATGCGGTAGCCCACGCAGGGCACGTCGTGGCTGGTGGGGAACATCGTCACGCCGAAATCTCCCACATCCTCTTCCCCGCCGGACAGGGTGCGCAGCTCACAGCTGGCGGGCACAATGCCGTTTGCATCCAGAAAATCCAGCGTATCATCTGCACCGTATACCGGCAGCGGATTCTTTTTGAGGAAGGTGGCCAGCCCCTTGACGTGGTCAGAGTGCTCATGGGTGACCAGAATGCCCGCACAATCGCTGATGTTCAGGCCCAGCTCCTTGAGCGCCGCCGAGGTGGTGCGCACGCCCTTTCCCATATCGATGATGATGTACTTCTCCCCCGTGCGCACCACGCTGCAGTTACCG
>ENA-ORLM01001494-ORLM01001494.1-human-gut-metagenome-genome-assembly--contig:-NODE-1494-length-14864-cov-4.797728_pt1 | contig 14864 bp, 10 predicted proteins | sample MGYA00243063_ERZ508815 | MGnify/ENA primary metagenome ERZ508815 (study PRJEB26277, sample SAMN04329768) | human gut metagenome | biome: human-associated habitat | host: Homo sapiens | place: USA...
AGATGATCGAACAGTACAACACACCGGAAAAGGTTGCTGCTGCACTGGCTGAACTGAAGGCAATGTGGGACGCTCTGCTGTCCAAGTACAGCGTCAAGACACCGGACGACAAGATGAACCGCATGGTCAACATCTGGAACCAGTATCAGTGCATGGTTACCTTTAACATGTCCCGTTCCGCTTCTTACTTCGAAAGCGGTATCGGCCGTGGTATGGGCTTCCGTGACTCCAATCAGGACCTGCTGGGCTTCGTACACCAGATTCCGGACAGAGCAAGAGAGCGTCTGATCGATCTGGCTTCCACACAGCTGGAAGACGGCGGTTGCTATCACCAGTATCAGCCTCTGACCAAGAAGGGCAACAACGAGATCGGCGGCGACTTCTCTGACGACCCGCTGTGGATGATCCTGTCTGTAGCTGCATATATCAAGGAATCCGGTGACTACTCCATTCTGGACGCTATGGTGCCGTATGACAACGACGAATCCAAGGCAAAGACCATGATGGATCATCTGGAAAAGAGCTTCTTCCATGTGGTAGAAAACGTTGGTCCTCACGGACTGCCGCTGGCAATGCGTGCAGACTGGAACGACTGCATCAACCTGTCCTGCTTCTCTGACGAGCCGGGCGAATCCTTCCAGACCTCCACTTCTCCGAAGTACGGCGAGGATAAGTATTCCAAGGTTGCAGAATCTGTCATGGTTGCTGCTCTGTTCACCTATGCAGGTCCGGAATATGTGGCAATGTGCAAGAAGAAGGGCGACGAGGCTGGTGCTGCCAAGGCACAGGCTGCCATCGACCAGATGAAGAAGAATATCATGGAATACGGCTGGGACGGCGAATGGTTCCTGCGTGCATATGATGACTTCGGCAAGAAGATGGGCTCTCACGAATGTGAAGAAGGCAAGATCTTCATCGAACCGCAGGGCTTCGCGGTTATGGGCGGCGTCGGTAAGGAAACCGGTGCAGACCTGAAGGCTCTGGAGAGCGTAGACAAGTACCTGAACTCTACACACGGTCTGGTTCTGAACCAGCCGGCATTCACCAAGTACTACATCGAATACGGTGAGATCTCTACTTATCCGGCAGGCTACAAGGAAAACGCTGGTATCTTCTGCCACAACAATGCATGGATCATCTGTGCAGAAGCATTTGTTGGCCACGGCGATAAGGCATTCGAATACTACAGCAAGATCGCTCCGGCATATCGTGAAGAAAAGTACTCCGACCTGCACCGCACCGAGCCGTATGTATACGCTCAGATGATCGCAGGTAAGGACGCAAAGCGTCACGGCGAAGCAAAGAACAGCTGGCTGACCGGTACTGCTGCATGGAACTTCGTAGCAGTTTCCCAGTACATTCTGGGTGTAATTCCGGATTGGGACGGTCTGAAGATCGATCCGTCGATCCCCCACGAATGGGACGGCTTCACCATTTCCAGACAGTTCCGCGGTGCAACCTATGATGTCACCGTCAAGAACCCGAACCACGTTTGCAAGGGCGTTGTATCGGTAACTGTAGACGGCAAGGCAATCGAGGGCAACGTACTGCCGGTATTCAGCGACGGCAAGAGCCACGCAGTAGAAGTGGTTATGGGCTAAGCTGAGTTTCCCTGAGATAATATATCCCTATTTCCTTTTCAAAAAGAGGGACTGCCATTTTTCGTGGCAGTCCCTCTTTGTTTTTAGGCAATACCGCACAAAGATTGTGCGGTATTGCCTTTATTCACACGCATGAATTCCACGGACACGCCGCTGAAAACTGCCGGCATTCTCCTGTTTCGGGATCGGAGAATTCCAGCGAATCGCAGTGCAGCATGTGGTGGGGAAACTGTTCGGAACTGGTGCCGTACAGCCGGTCGCCGGCGAGAGGATACCCCAGATATGCCATATGTACTCGTATCTGGTGGGTGCGTCCCGTTTCCAGCCGCAGGGAAAGCAGCGTGTAGGTGCCGTTGCTCCGCAGCGGCGTGTAATGCGTCACTGCGGGCTTGCCCTCCGGACGGACACACCGGCACAGCACGGAACCCTCTGCTCTGCCAATGGGAGCATCTACCGTGCCGCCGGTGGAAAGTTCCCCGCAGACCAGTGCCAGATAGGTCTTTCGGGTGCTGCTCTGTAGCTGTCCCGCGGCGTAGGCGGACTTGGCAATCAGACAGATGCCGCTGGTGTCGCTGTCCAGCCGGTATACCGGACGAAAGGGCAGCTGCGGAAACTGTGCCGCAAAGACGTTCCCCAGCGTGTCCCCGTGGTGTCCCTGTGAGGGGTGCACCGGCATGCCGGCAGGCTTGTTGTAGACAATGTAGGAATCTGTTTCTCCCAGCACAGGGACGGCTGCCGCAGAGGGGGCGAGGGCGGAGGGAACTTCGCAGTCGGTGAGCACGATCTCGTCCCCGAACTGTACCATGTCAATGGTGCGGATCTGTCTGCCGTTGCAGCAGATGCCGTTGGGGAGCCGCTTCAGCCGTACCAGCATGCGGTGGGAAACACCCTTGTGCCGTCGGAGAAACTGCTCCGCGGTCATGGGCTGGGGGAGATGCATGGTGAATCGGAGTTCAGCCAAAGAAACCACGTCCTTTCGCATAAAAATGAAAATCGGGGGAAAAATAGGCGTAGTAGAATTCGTAAGGTAACACCGCACTGATGCAGTGTTTCCATAGAGAGGAACTGTCATGCAGATTCGTCAGAACCAAAGCTTTTCCGCCCAGACGCTCCGCACCCACCGGCATTTGTTCTGGGAGTGCTGGGGCGTGGTGCTGCTGGGCGTGCTCCTGTGGCTGCTGGAACTTTTCGCAGCGGCACTGCTGCTCCGGATACAGGACACTCCGCCGGCATCTCTGCTCACGGAGCAGGCAGTGCTGTGGCGGATAGTGCAGGCATGCTGGCTGGTGCCGGCGTGGCTGGCGTGGACGGTCTGCCGCTGGCGGCTGTGGTATCACTGTACCGGAGCCGTATCCCTGCTGCCCCGCTGCCGTCCGGCAGGAACCGGAAAACGGCTGGTGCTGGCGTTGCAGAACACCCTGCTGCGGACGCTGCTGCTGCAAGCCGTGACGCTCTGCCTGTTCGGGGCATACCAGCTGGGGCAAACCGCCGCCCACCGCACAGAGGGTGCTCCGTATCTGTTCTGGGCGGTGCAGCTGTTGGTGCTGGGGGTGCTGTGTCTGCTGGGCTGGGTCTATGTCTGTCTGGGGCTGTGGTGTGTGCCCTTTGTCTGCTTTGCCCGTCCGGAACTGCCGCCTTGGAAAGTGCCCGTTGCCGCCATGCAGATCATGCACGGTGGTCGGCGGGAACTGCTGGCACTGCTGGGGTGGTATGCTCTGCAAATGCTGCCGCTGGTGACGCTCCCGTGGGTGCTGCCGAAAGCGGTGCTGTCGGTGACGGTGTTCTGCAATCTGCGGTGCCGTCTGTGGTGTGATGCCATAGCAAACGGCACATACCGGTCGTTGCCCCGATATGTGCCGTCTGACAAATGAAAGGTGGAGAAGATGTCATTCGCTCCTATTGTTCAAATTTGCGTTTTCCAATAGGACGTTCAGCTTTTCCACGAGTGCCTTGCACTCGGCAATAGAAACCTCACCGCCGCCAAAAGAGAGCAAACCGCGGATCGGCATATATTTCATCATGGCTTCCATCATGTCTGCGGTGCTTTCGCCCATGGCGTTTTCATCGGAAGAACCGCTGGAAATGCCGAATGCACCGGCGTATTTTTCCAGTTCCTTGTCCGCATGGGGAATCCGCAGCACGTCGCCTATGGTCGTGTTCAGTGTGATCTCCGCGGGGAGTGCTTTCTCCCCGTGAATGGTAAGCATTTTTTCTGTAGTCAGGTGGTCGGAGGAGTTGCCCGCTGCCAGCAGATACCTGCCGGTTTCTACTACCCAGCGTTTTTTCTGGGTACAGTAGTAGGCAAACGCACTGTTGGCGTGGAGGGTGAATGTCACCGTTTTGGTTTCGTGGGGAGCCAGTTCCACCTTTTCGAAGTCCCGCAGCTCCTGCACCGGACGCTGTACCGAGTCGGTCTTGGTCTGGGGCAGTACATACAGCTGTACCACTTCTTTTCCGGCACGGTCGCCGGTGTTGGTCACGTCCACAGAAACGGTGATGACATCATGGGACTGGTACTCGTCCTGTGCCGTCCGCAGATTGGAAACGGCAAAGGTGGTATAGCTCAGTCCGAATCCAAAGGGGAACAGCACCGGCATTTTCTTGGTGGTGTAGTATTGGTATCCCACGAAAACGCCTTCCCGATATTCGGTCACGTCCCCCTCGCCCTGATATGCCACATAGGACGGGTTGTCCTCCAGCTTTATGGGGAACGTTTCCGCCAGATGACCGCTGGGGTTGACATCGCCGTACAGGATCTGCACTGTGGCACCGCCCACTGCCTGCCCGCAGAGGTACGCTTCCAGTACACCCCTGACCTGATGCAGCCACGGCATTTCCACCGGCGAGCCGCCGTGCAGGACAACGACTGTGTTGGGGTTTGCCTCTGCCACGGCTTCGATCAGGGCATTCTGGCAGTCCGGCAGCCGCATGTGCTCCCGATCGTAGCCCTCGGACTCAAAGGTGTCCGGCAGGCCGGCAAATACCACGGCAACTTTTGCCGCCTTTGCCGCAGCCACTGCCTCTGCCATCAGGTCTTCCCGTACCACATCGTCCGAGGTTTCATAGCCCTTGGCGTAGAGGACGGGGTAGTCTGCCGCCATTTCCAGTGCAGACTCCACCTTGTGGCAGTTGATATGAGAACTGCCGCCGCCCTGAAAACGGGGGCTTTCCGCAAACTTGCCGATAAAGGCAGCGGTTTCGGTTTTCGAAAGCGGCAGGATATGGTCTTCGTTTTTCAGCAGCACCATGCACTGGGACGCGATTTCCCGTGCCAGTTCGTGGTCTGCATCGCGGTCGAATACTGCATCAGGATTCCGTCCGTCCAGATACCGCTGGACAATTCGCAGGATACGGGTGACGGCTCTGTCCAGTACGGCTTCCGGCAGTCTGCCGCAGCGAACCGCCTTGACGATTTCTGCATCCCGCATGCCGAAAGAGGAGGGCATTTCCAGATCCATGCCGGATTCCAGGTCAGCCACGCGGTCGTTGACGGCACCCCAGTCGCTGACCACAAAGCCGTGGAAATTCCACTCGCCCCGCAGAATGTCCGTGAGGGCTTCTTTGTTTTCGGCGGCATAGACTCCGTTGATGCGGTTATAGGCACACATCACCGTCCACGGCTTCGCCTTGCGAACGGGACGTTCAAAGGCGGCGAGGTAGATTTCCCGTGCCGTGCGTTCGCTCATCTCGGAGGAGCTGCTCATGCGGCGGTGTTCCTGATTGTTGGCATAAAAGTGCTTGATGCTGGTGCCCACCTGCTGGCTCTGTACGCCCTGAATGAACGATGCTGCCATTTCGCCGGCAACGTAGGGATCTTCCGAGTAGTACTCGAAGTTTCTGCCGCACAGGGGCGAACGCTTGATGTTGACTGCCGGCCCCAGCAGAACGCCGACATTTTCCGCCTGACACTCGTTGCCCAGAGCCTTGCCCATGCGTTCCACCAGACCGCGGTCAAAAGAGGACGCGGTGGCACAGCCCGCAGGGAAGCAGACCGCCTTGATGCTGTCGTTGATGCCCATGTGGTCGCCGGTTTCGTCCTGCTTTCGCAGACCGTGAGGCCCGTCGCTCATCATCATGGCGGGGATCCCCAGCCGTTCGATGGCCTTGGTATGCCAAAAGTCGCCGCCGGAACAAAGGCTTGCCTTTTCTTCCAGCGTCAGCTGCTGTAACAGTTCCGGAATATTCATGTGTCGTATTACCTCCTATTGTTCCATGAAAGCAAGGGCACTTTCCCATGCTTTTTCGTCTGAATACACAAAAAGCGTGTTCGAATCCGCTTGATTTTTGACACTTTTATTGTAACACATTTCGAAACAAATAGCAAGAGGAAAATTGCAATTTGGGGGGCGGAATGCCGGTGCAGGCGAAATTTTTGGCGGTTTGCTGTGAACGGGCAGGCGGAATCTGTCTAATATCCACAAAAATCAAGGAAAGTTCTGGAAACCGACACGAAGTCTATTTTGTGTGAAAAAACGCCCTTGTGGTTTTCAGCGGTTTTTCAGCATGGTTTCACGAAACGAACACATTGGGCGTGTATACTAAAACCATGCTCAAAGAGAGCATGTAACATCCTCTGACCACTTCGCGTACACCCCGATGCGAAGTGGACAAATCCCCAATAATCCCTATATCATAGCAAAAAACGTCCCTCACCCCGGGGCGTTTTTTGTTTTTGGCGGTGTTGCCGCTATTGTTGTAACAGCTAAAATTTATGTTGCAGAAAAATAAGCCTCTCCTGAAAGGGGAGGGGGACCAGCGAAGCTGGTGGAGAGGTTTTGGTGAAATCTTTTTTATGTGTTAAACTTTTCCTCATATTGAAAAATGTCATAAAAAGATTTTACGAAAAACCCCTCCACCGCCTAACGGCGGTTCCCCTCCCCTTTCAGGGGAGGCTATCATGAAAATTGATTTTCGTGTTCCCTATAGACTTTTCTATAAAATTGTGCTATAATAGGAATATTCTCAAAGGAAACGAAAGGACTTTACTTCATGAAACGTGTGGTTTTTCTCGCTGCGGCGGCGGCAACGCTGGTGCAGTTTACAAAATATGACCTCACTGCCCTCCAGACGCTGGGCTGTGAGATCCACATGGTCTGCAACATGCAGGAAGGCAACATCTCGCAGGCAGCCCTGCAGGAGTACAACCAGATGTTCCCCCAGCTGCACTGGCATGACCTGCCCTTTTCAGACAGTGCGGGAGCCGTTCGCCGGAACCATGCCGCCTATGAAAAGCTGGTGCCGCTTCTGAAAGAACTCCAGCCCGATCTACTGCACTGCCGTGGCACCATTGCCGGCTGGTACGGTCGCCGTGCCGCACAGGAACTGCAAATACCGGTGTTCTATACTGCCCACGATTTCCGCATTTTCCACGGCTGCCTGCTGGCAGAACGGCTGTGGTTCTCGGCGGTGGAGCGAAAATACCGGAAACAGACCAGCCGCTTTTTCGCCGTCTGTCCGGAAGATGCCGCCTATGCCAGAAAGCACCTGAATCTGGAGCAGGTGACCGAACTGCCGGACGTGGGGCTGGACTGCGACAAGTACGCCACCCCTGCCCGCACCAGAGAGGACATACTGCGGGAACTGCACATTCCGCAGGAAGCCACCGTGCTGCTGTCTGTGGGAACACTTCGCATGCAGAAGCGGCTGCGGGTGGTGATGCAGGCAATGACACGGCTGCGGACACAGGAACAGCTGCACTACGTCATCTGCGGCGAGGGGCCGGATATGGTGTTTTTGCAGAAGCTGACGGAAAAACTGCATCTGGAAGAACGGGTGCACCTGCTGGGCTACCGCACGGATATTCCCGACCTGCTGGGGGCGGCGGATATTTTCTGTATGCCGTCCCGTCGGGAGGGCTGCGGCATGGCGGCACTGGAAGCCATGGCAGCCGGTCTGCCGCTGATCACCGTCCGGAACCACGGTACAAAGGTCTACGCCGAAAAGGGTGAGAGTGCCTTTTGCCTGAAAGGCGATCTGGTTACAAGCTGTGCAGATGCCATTGCACAGCTGGCAGAGAATAAGCTGCTCCGCCGGCAAATGGGTGCCCACAACCGTGCCGCAGCAACGGCATTTTCTGACAAGGACAGAATGATGCAGCTGCGGGCGTATTATCAGGAAGTATTGCCGTAACATTCCGCGGTGTGTCTGCATAGGATAGGAACAGGAGGAGAAAGCAATGCCTTCAGAAAAACCTGTCCGACCGCTGCACACGCTGGCATACGGCGAAACGGCGGTGATTACCAGTATGTATCTGCACGGGGCGATCCGGCAGCGGTTACAGGATCTGGGCTGGATCACCGGCACAGCCGTCCGCTGTCTGCACACCGCCGGTGGCGGAGATCCTACCGCATACGCGGTTCGCGGCGGCGTGGTCGCCCTGCGAAAGTACGATGCGAAAATGATTTTGGTACAATAGGAAAAACTGCACAGAGATCCGTTTTTGCTGGGATCTCTGTGCAGTTTTTGTGTTTTGCGGGGGGGATTGCCATTTGTGCGGTACGTTGCCTTAGGCGGCGAGGTACGAGCGAACTTGACAGCACATCACGCTCCCTGCTGCACCGCTTCTGCCAGTGCCCGCAGGTGTTCCTCGTCCTCCGGCTTGACGGCGGAGCGAATGGTGACGGTCGGCTCCAGCACAGTGATCTGCTTCATGGTTTCCAGCACTGCCCGCATGTTCTTTGCGGCACAGGGTGCCCATGAACCGTTTTCCACCAGTGCGACGGTGCGGTTCTGGAATGCCTTATATTGCAGGTGGAGCAGAAATTCTTCCATCGGCAGGAACACGCCGCCGTCATAGCTGGACGCAGCCAGCACCATGCGGTCATACCGGAACGCCTGTGCCACCGCTTCCGCCATGTCGCACCGGCACAGGTCGATGACTGTGACCTTTTCGCCCAGAGCCTTCAGCTGTTCTGCCAGATACGCCGTCGCTTTGGCAGTGTTGCCGTGAATGGAAGCGTGTGCCACCAGTACGCCCTTTTCCTCCGGCGTGTAGCTGCTCCACGTCTGGTACAGGTGCAGATAGGGTGCGAGGTCGCCGGTCAGCACCGGACCGTGCAGCGGGCAAATGGTCTGTATGTCCAGTTTTGCCGTCTTTTTCAGCAAGGTCTGTACCGGTGTGCCGTACTTGCCCACAATGTTGAGGAAATACCGCCGTGCTTCGTCTGTCCACGGCTCGTCCGTGCACAGTGCCCCGAACTTGCCGAATGCGTCCGCGGAGAACAGCACCTTTTCGGCAGACTCGTAGGAAACCATGACTTCCGGCCAGTGCACCATCGGTGCCATGACAAAGTGCAGGGTGTGAGTGCCCAGTTCCAGCACGTCCCCCTCCTTGACGGCAAGGGTGGGGTTCCGGGGGAGATCCCGGAAGAACTGGGGCAGCATAGCGAGAGCCTTTGCGGAGCCTACCAGTGTCATTTCCGGATAGCGTTCCGCCAGAGCCTGAATGCTGCCGGCGTGATCCGGTTCCATGTGGGAGATCACCAGATAATCCGGAGCCGTGCCGTCCAGCACTTCCGCCGCCTGTTCCAGCCACTGCTCCGTGGCACGGGGGTCTACGGTGTCCAGCAGAGCCGTCTTTTCGTCCCGAATCGCGTAGGCATTGTAGGAAACGCCGTGGGGAACGGGGTACTGGTTTTCAAACAAATCAATCGTGGTGTCATCTACGCCGATGTAAAAAATCGAACTGTCAGGGGAAATCGGTTTCAGCATGGAAATACCTCCTCAAAAATCTGCACATCGCTTTCTTAATGAGAACTGTTCTCATTTGTTTTAGTATAACAGGTAGATACAGCCATTTCATGAAAATTTTCCGGAAATTTTGAGAATTGTGGGGCTGTGCGGGATTGATGCAGGGGAAGAAGGGAGTCAGATACGGAAATCAATTCTTAAAAATATGCTGATTTTAATTGTGCATGAAGTTGGACAAGTAAGGTTTCCCTGAAAGGGCACCCGTAGGGCGTGCCTTGTGCTGAGCTGGCAGTGCGTAGCACTGACTGAGGGGGGTTACTTACGCTGAAAACGTCATAAAAAGATTCTACGAAAGAACCTCTCCACCGCCTAACGGCGGTCCCCCTCCCCTTTCAGGGGAGGCTATTATGAAAATTGATTTCCATGGATTTCAAAAATAAGGGCTTGCTTTTTTTGGCGGAATACGGTATAATAAGATGAATCAATATGTTTGCATGATGCAGGCTCTGAAAAAGAACCTAAGGGCAGCACCGCACAAAGCCCGCCTGACGGCTTTGCACACAGTCTTTGTACAGGACTGCCCGAACAAACGGGAGGATTATTAAATATGCCAAAATATGTATTTGTCACCGGCGGCGTTGTGTCCGGACTGGGTAAGGGAATCACCGCGGCTTCGCTGGGTCGTCTGCTGAAAGCCCGCGGCTATAAGGTCACGATCCAGAAATTTGACCCGTATATCAACGTGGATCCGGGTACCATGAGCCCGTACCAGCACGGTGAAGTATTCGTAACGGACGACGGTGCAGAAACCGATCTGGATCTCGGTCACTACGAGCGTTTCATCGACGAGAGCCTGTCGATCAACAACAATGTTACCACCGGTAAAGTGTACTGGACCGTTCTGAACAAGGAACGCCGCGGCGACTATCTGGGCGGCACTGTGCAGGTGATCCCGCACATCACCAACGAGATCAAGGACCGCATCTATCGTGTCGGCAAGGAATCCAACGCAGATGTTGTCATCACAGAGATCGGCGGTACCGTAGGCGACATCGAGAGCACACCGTTTCTGGAAGCGATTCGTCAGTTCGTCACCGAAGTGGGCAGAGGCAATGCCATGTACATTCACGTGACACTGGTGCCGTATATTGCCGGCTCCAATGAACTGAAATCCAAGCCCACACAGCACTCCGTCAAGGAACTGCTGTCTATCGGCATTCAGCCCCACGTGGTAGTCTGCCGGACAGAGCTGGAGATTCCGGAGGATATGAAGCGGAAGATCAGCATGTTCTGTAATGTACGGGAAGAAGACATTATCCAGAACATGACGGCACCGTCCCTGTACGAAGTGCCCATGATGCTGGAGAACGAAGGTCTGACAGACAGCGTCTGCCACCACCTGGGTCTGGAGAATCGGGAACCCGACCTCACCGAATGGACTGCCATGACCGAACGGCAGAAGCGTGCCGACAAAGACGTGACCATTGGTCTGGTGGGCAAGTACGTGGCATTGCAGGACGCATATCTGTCTGTGGCAGAGGCTCTGCACCACGGCGGTATTGTCAATGATGCCAGAGTGAAGATCCAGTGGATCGACTCCGAGAAGATCACACGGGAAACGGCTCCGGAAATGCTGAAGGACTGCGATGGCATTATCGTTCCCGGCGGCTTCGGCGACCGCGGTATCGAGGGCATGATCGAAGCCATTCGCTATGCCCGTCTGAACAAGGTGCCCATGTTCGGCATCTGTCTGGGCATGCAGATGGCAGTGGTGGAATTTGCACGCAATGTGGCTGGTTTTCCGGACGCAAACTCCTCCGAGTTTGAGCCGGACGGTGCACACAGTGTCATTCACATCATGGAAGACCAGAAAGACATTACCAACATGGGCGGCACCATGCGTCTGGGACTGTATCCGTGCAAGCTGACAGCGGGCAGTCTGGTACACCAGATCTACGGCGAAGACCTGATCTATGAGCGTCACCGCCACCGGTTTGAATTCAACAATAACTTCCGCAAACAGCTGACCGAAAAGGGCTTGCAGATCGCCGGACTTTCTCCGGACGAACGTCTGGTAGAGATCGTTTCCCTGCCGGATCACCCGTGGTTTATCGGCGTACAGTTCCATCCGGAATTCAAGTCCCGCCCGAACAAGCCCCAGAAGCTGTTCGCTTCCTTTATCGGTGCGGCACTGAAAAAGCGGAATCAGTAAGAGTGCTTTGCGGTATTGCCTTACGCAGCAGCCAGGAACGATCGTGAAACATATCATACTTTTCATACCTTTCTAGGGAGGTGGAACCCATGAGCAAAATGTTGATCGTAGACGATGAAGAAAAAATTCGTGCCGTAGTGCGGGAGTACGCAGAGTTCGAGGAGTTCGAAGTGACCGAAGCACGGGACGGCATGGAGGCGGTGGCACTCTGTCGGGAAAATGATTATGACATCATTATCATGGACGTGATGATGCCCCGTCTGGACGGCTATTCCGCCTGCAAGGAGATCCGGAAGCAGAAAGATGTTCCCATTATCATGCTGTCCGCCCGCGGCGAGGAATACGACAAGCTGTTCGGTTTTGAAACCGGCATCGATGACTATGTGGTAAAGCCCTTTTCGCCCAGAGAACTCATGGCACGGGTGCGTGCAGTTCTGGCACGGAGCCATGCGGCAAAGCAGGGCGGCGGCGATACCCAGCAGCGGCTGAAATTCGGCGGGCTGGAGATCGACCTTGCCGGACGGGAGGTGTATGTGGACGGCGTGCGTGCGTCCATGACACCAAAGGAATACGACCTGCTGTTCTATCTGGTGAAAAATAAGGGACTGGCTCTTTCCAGAGATAAGCTGCTGGAAGAAGTCTGGGGATACGATTTCTTCGGGGACGACCGTACTGTGGATACGCATATCAAGATGCTTCGCGGCAATCTTGGACCGTATCGTTCAGATATTGTGACCTTGAGAGGAATGGGATATAAATTTGATCCGGAAAATGACGCATCACCGGCATCATCTCGGTGAACGCAATCTCCGCATCGGCGTAAAGATCTGGCTGTTTTTTATGCTGTTTGTGTGCGTGGTATTTCTGCTGATGTGGCTGTTTCAGATCATCTTTCTGGAATGGTTCTATGAGTCCATGAAGATCCGCGACACGGCAAAACTGGCACAGCAGCTGGTGTCGGACTATGGCAGTGAGGACTTTTCTGACGATGCACAGGAGATCTCGCTGCAAAATGAAATGTGTATTGAACTGCTCAATTCCAACGGCAGGGAAGTGTACTATAACTGTGTGTATAACGGCAAGTGCCTGCTGCACGGCAAGGAAAGCGGAACGCTGTTCTATCTCATCGACCTCCAGAACAGCAGCACCGGCACGATCTGCCGGCGGGTGTCCAACCCGACACTGCAAAATGAAATGCTGGTCTACGGCTGTACCATGTACAGCAAGGACGACGGCAGCGTGCTGGGCTATCTGCTGCTGAATTCGCCGCTGGTGCCGGTGGAATCCACCGTGTCCATTCTGAAGCGGCAGACCATGATGATCACCATTATGCTGGTGTTCTTCGGGTTCCTGATCTCGTTCTATGCGGCGAATCACATCGCCACTCCCATTACCCGCATCACCCAGTCCGCCAAGCGGCTGGCACACGGGGATTATGCGGTGAAGTTCGAGGGCGGCGGCTATGCCGAAGTAGACGATCTGGCGGAAACGCTGACCTATGCGGCACATGAGCTCTCCAAGACAGACCAGATGCAGCGGGATCTGATCGCCAACGTTTCCCACGACCTGCGAACGCCCCTGACCATGATGAAAGCTTATGCGGAAATGATTCGTGACCTGTCGGGGAACAATCCGGTGAAGCGGGAACAGCACTTGAACATCATCATCGAGGAAACCGACCGGCTGACGCAGATCGTCAACGATATGCTGGACTTGTCCAAGCTGGAAAGCGGAGCACAGAAGCTGGATTACAGCACGTTTGACATCGCCCAGTGCATGGCGGAGATCGTGCACCGCTATGAGGGCGTGTCGGAGCGTATGGGCTATCAGATCCATCTGACGCTGGACGAGCCCTGCATGGTACGCTGCGACGAGAGCAAGATTGACCGCGTGATCGGAAATCTGATCAATAACGCGATCAATTACACCTCCAAGGAGGACAAACAGGTGTTTGTCACTCAACGGAATCTGCCCCAGTGCGTGCGAATTGAGGTGCGGGACACCGGCGACGGCATCGAGGAGGACAAGATCAAGCTGATCTTCGATAAGTACTACCGTTCCGAGAACCATAAGCGGGAAGTGGTAGGCACCGGACTGGGCTTGTCTATCGTGAAAGAAATCCTGAAGATGCATAACTATAATTATGGTGTCAACAGTAAGCTGGGCGAAGGCTCTACGTTCTGGTTCGAGATACGGGACATCGTGCCGCCGGAAAAACCAGAGGACGAGGAAATCCCGGATGCGGAGATTCGACAGCTGTAAAAGGAAGAAGCGGACAGTGTAAGTGCTGTCCGCATTTTTGTTTGGGGTATGAGAAGCAGCCCACAGCAAAATTTGTCGCATTGTACAAACTGGATTGGTGAAAATTGTACAAGCTGCGAATTGGAAATTGAATTTTTTTGCGGTATAATAGAATTATCAATACATAACACACTTGGGACATGAAAGGTCGGGTGGTATTTATGAAAAAAATCAGTTCTATTTTACTGACGTTGTGCATGCTCGTGGTATGCGTGGTGTCTGCTATGCCGGTTTCTGCGGCATACGGACAAAACGGCAACAACGAAATCGCAGATGCAGCAACCTATCAGTGCATAACGGAAAAAATCACTGCCTATGCGGCGGAGCAGGGCATTGACCTAAGCGGCGGAATGCTGTCCTATGCTTATCTGCCGGTAGATCCGCTGAAAAATGCGGAACGGGGAACCTTTTTGGACGGAAAGTATGTGACATTCCAAATGGAAGATGCGGGCTATGTGTCCGGCTATTTCACATGTTCCGCCGGCGAGGAGCAGGACTGCACCTATACACCGCTGCACTCCAGCCTGTTTCTGGACGCCATGTACAACGAACGGTGGTATACTTTATATTCTGCCAAAAGCTGTCTGATCGAGGGAAAATCCTATGATCTGGTAATGGAACTGGAGGGGAAAGTGTACGACCTGCGGGACGATACTGTAATCAGTGAGCAGGAACTTTCCAATTTGCGGGTAGAATCTCTTTTGACCGGAGATGTCAATCTGGACGGTAGCATTGATATTACAGATGTGGTGCTGCTGAACCAGTTCGCCAGCGGTTCGGTTGAACTGACAGAGGTGCAGCAGAAAAATGCGGACTGCAACGGGGACGGAAATGCAGACCAGACAGATGCAGTGGTACTGCTGCAATTCCTGCTGCGAATCGTGGATACGCTCCCTGCTACTGCTGCATAAATCCATTTGTTTTGCTTATCGAAGCGGACAGTGTAAGTGCTGTCCGCTTTTTGCTTTGGTGTATGAGAAGCCGCCCCTGAAAGGGGTGACTCCCCACGGGGTGGGGAGATGCCCGCAGGGCAGAGGGGACCGCTCAGTACGAGGGGGACC
>ENA-ORLM01001499-ORLM01001499.1-human-gut-metagenome-genome-assembly--contig:-NODE-1499-length-14844-cov-3.081262_pt1 | contig 14844 bp, 9 predicted proteins | sample MGYA00243063_ERZ508815 | MGnify/ENA primary metagenome ERZ508815 (study PRJEB26277, sample SAMN04329768) | human gut metagenome | biome: human-associated habitat | host: Homo sapiens | place: USA...
ATGAATTGCTTGCGTTAACATGAATGATATGTTTGCGGAAATAATCATTAGAAGAGTAGTATATTGAGATGTTCGGATTTATTATTCTTAAGCAGACCGTTGAAGCACGTTGGTACTTAATAAGTGACAATTTATTGGCACGAATTTAGTACCACTACGTGCTGAACCGAACGAGAGCGCGTCTGCGTAGAAAATAAATCCGAACATCTCAGAAACAATAATAGGTTTATTGATTATTTTCGCAAACTATAATATGTAGATTCGCAAGCATTATAGGAGGAAAAATATGACGATTACAGATGAAACAATTGATTATGTAGGTATTCTGGCGAAGCTCGAGCTTTCTGATGAGGAAAAGGAGCAGGCGAAGCAGGATATGTCGAATATGCTGGAATACGTCAGCAAATTAAATGAGCTCGATACCGATTCCGTGGAACCGATGAGCCATGCGTTTCCGGTCAGCAACGTATTCCGTGAGGATGTTGTGACAAATGGGGATGACAGAGACAATCTTCTGGCAAATGCACCAGAGCAAAAAGATGGCTGTTATAAAGTGCCGAAGACATTTGACTAAGGAGGGCGGTATAGATGAGAAAAGATTTAATGAAATTAACCGCCGTTGAACTCGGCAAGAAAATTAAAGACAAAGAAGTGACCGTCGTAGAGGCAACGAAGGCGTGTCTGGAGCGAATCAAAGCACTCGACGAGACATACAACTGTTTCGTCACTGTGGATGAGGCAGGCGCACTGGCACAGGCGGAAGCAATTCAGGCAAAGATTGACAGTGGAGAGCTTACCGGACCGCTGGCTGGTGTTCCGGTTGCCATCAAGGATAACATGTGTATCAATGGTATGCTTACAAGCTGTTCTTCCAAGATTCTGAGTAATTTCGTTCCGACGTATACAGCAACTGCCGTTGAAAAACTGCAGGAGGCAGGTGCGGTTATCATCGGAAAGACAAACATGGATGAGTTCGCTATGGGTAGTACAACGGAGACTTCTTATTATGGTGTGACAAGAAATCCGTGGGATACAGACAAGGTACCGGGCGGTTCTTCCGGTGGTTCGGCAGCAGCCGTTGCAGCAGAGGAAATTCCATATGCACTTGGTTCCGATACAGGTGGAAGTATCCGTCAGCCGGCCGCATTTTGCGGTGTGACAGGTATCAAGCCGACATACGGAAGAGTGTCCCGTTATGGTTTGATCGCGTATGGTTCATCGCTTGATCAGATTGGACCACTCGCCAAGGATGTAACAGACTGTGCAACGATCCTTGAAGCAATCTGTAAGCATGATGACAAGGATTCCACTTCCTACGCACAGGCAGAGGATGATTTCACATCGGCATTAGTGGACGATGTAAAGGGTATGAAGATCGGTATTCCAAGAGATTATTTCGCAGAGGGTATCGATGAGGATGTCAAGACTGCCGTGCTTGCAGCCGCAAAGAAGCTTGAAGAAAAGGGCGCGATCGTGGAAGAGTTCGACCTTGGTATGGTAGAATATGCGATTCCTGCTTATTATATCATTGCATCCGCGGAGGCATCTTCGAACTTAGAGCGTTTCGATGGTGTCAAATATGGTTACCGTACCGCAGAGTACCGTGACCTTCACAATATGTATAAGAAGACCCGTTCCGAGGGCTTTGGTGCAGAGGTAAAGCGTCGTATCATGCTTGGTTCCTTCGTCCTTAGCTCCGGTTATTACGATGCATATTATGTAAAGGCACTGAAGACAAAGGCGCTGATCAAGAAAGCCTTTGACGATGCATTTGCAAAATACGATGTGATCTTAGGACCGGTTGCACCAACGACGGCATTGAAGATGGGCGAATCTTTAAGTGATCCGATCAAGATGTATCTGGGAGATATTTATACAGTATCTGTAAATCTTGCCGGTCTGCCGGGTATTTCCCTTCCATGCGGACAGGATAAGGATGGTATGCCGGTTGGCATGCAGCTGCTCGGACAGACATTTGACGAGAAATCAATCATCCGCGCAGCGTATGCATTTGAATGTACAAAGACTTATAAGCGTCCGGATGCTCTAGGCACCGTGGAAGCAGAAAGGGGGCTTGCATAATGAGTAAAACATATGAGACAGTCATCGGTCTGGAGGTTCACGTAGAGCTTGCCACGAAGACGAAGATTTTCTGTGGATGTTCGACTGCATTTGGCGGTGCACCGAATACACATACCTGTCCGGTTTGTACCGGTATGCCGGGATCCCTTCCGGTGCTCAATAAGGCGGTAGTTGAGAAAGCAGTTGCGGTTGGTCTTGCAACGAACTGTACAATCACACAGAACTGTAAGTTTGACCGTAAGAATTATTTCTATCCGGATAACCCGCAGAACTACCAGATTTCGCAGCTTTATTATCCGATCTGCCGGAATGGTAAGGTAGAGATCGAGGTTGACGGGAATAAGAAATATGTCCGTATTCATGAGATTCATATGGAGGAGGATGCAGGTAAGCTGGTACATGATCCGTATACAGACAGCTCGCTGGTTGATTACAATCGTTCGGGCGTGCCTCTGATTGAGATTGTATCCGAGCCGGATATGCGTTCCGCAGAGGAAGTCATTGCTTATCTTGAGAAATTAAGACTGATCATCCAGTACCTTGGTGCTTCGGATTGCAAGCTGAACGAAGGGTCCATGCGTGCCGATGTCAACCTGTCTGTCCGTGAAGTCGGTGCAGAGAAGTTCGGTACAAGAACCGAGATGAAGAACCTGAATTCCTTCAAGGCGATTGCGAGAGCCATCGAGAACGAGAAGGAGCGTCAGATCGATCTGATTGAATCCGGTGAGAAGGTCATCCAGGAGACAAGAAGATGGGATGATACAAAGGAATATTCCTATGCAATGCGTTCGAAAGAGGATGCACAGGATTACCGTTACTTCCCGGATCCGGATCTGGTTCCGGTTATGATCAGCGATGAATGGATGGAAGAGATTCGCAGCCGCCAGCCGGAGCTGCGTGACGAGAAGCGCATCCGTTACAAGGAAGAGTACGATATTCCGGATTATGATATTGACATTCTGACGAACTCCAAGAAGCTGGCAGATATCTTCGAGGAGGCGATTGCGCTTGGCGCAGCACCAAAGAAGGTATCGAACTGGTTGATGGTTGAGACGATGCGTCTAATGAAGGAAGCATCCATCGATGCCGATGACTTAAAATTCTCAGCAAAGAACCTTGCTGCTATCATCAAGATGGTCGATGACAAAGTCATCAATGGTACCGTTGCGAAGGAAGTGTTCGAGAAGGTATTTGCAGAGGATATCGATCCGGAAGCTTATGTCGAGGAACACGGCTTGAAGACCGTCAATGATGAGGGCGCACTTCGTACTGTCATCTTAGATGTCATCGAGAAGAATCCGAAGTCTGTTGCAGATTTCAAGGGCGGTAAGGAGAAAGCAATCGGTGCACTTGTCGGACAGACGATGAAGGCAATGCAGGGTAAGGCAGATCCATCCGAGGTTAACCGTATTCTGCGCGAAGAATTAAGTAAATAATTTTGGCTTGCCGGTTTGTTGTACGGACGAACTCCAGGCTGTAAAGAAGTCCACCTCAAAAAATTCACGTTACAATTTTTGTGAGGTGGACTTTTTGCATCCCGGAGTTCTGGTAAAGGAAAAACGGAAAGCAAAAAAATTTATGAAAATATTCTTCGCTTAAAACGGTTCGCCTTGTGTAATACAAGAAATTATAATAAAATTAAAGCATAAAGGTAAGCACTACGGAGAAGTAATATCTATATTTGAATAGATATTATTAATTTATTCAGTATGTAAGGAACACGGCGGGATGAAAAATCAAATTCATAAAAATTGTAACGTGAATTTTTTGAATTTGATTTTTCACCCGTCAGTGTTCCGTGGTTTGAAGGAAAAACACTATGAAAAAAGAAGGATATTACTCGACAGGCGAGTTTATGAAACAAGCGAATATTACGAAGAAAACCATCCGCTACTACGATGAGAAGAACATCCTGAAGCCATCCTTTGTCAGCGATTCGGGCGCGCGTTACTACACGGAGAAGGATCTCGCGAAGCTCCAGCAGATCCTCCTGTTAAAGTATCTTGGATTCTCGCTGGGAGATATCAAGGAGATGCAGGTGGACGATGCAGATAAGCATTTTATCGTCAACTCCCTGAACATCCAGCAGAAGCTGGTGGAAGACCGCATTGAACAGTTACAATTGGTCGCAAGCACGATTCGGGAGGCAACCGAAGATCTGCAGGCAGACCGGGAAGTAGACTGGACGAAGCTGTTCGAGTTGATTCAGGTGGCAGATTTGGAGAGCATCCTGAAGAAACAGTACAAGGACGCCTCGAATATCATGGCGCGGATCAACCTGCATAAGCAGTATTCGGTCAACAAACAGGGCTGGTTCCCGTGGATCTATGAGCAGATGCAGGTAAAACCGGGACAGAAGATCCTGGAGCTTGGCTGCGGCGCGGGTGATATCTGGGTGGAAAATGCAGAGAAGCTTCCGGAGGATATTTCAATTACAGTTACGGACATTTCCGATGGGATGCTGCGCGATGCAAGACGGGAAATCGGCAGGGAGGATGCAGTGTTTTCGTATGCGATCTGCGGTTGTGAGGCGATTCCGTTTGCAGACGAAACCTTTGATCTGGTCGTGGCGAACCATGTGCTCTTTTACTGCGATGACATCGGGCAGGCGTGCCGGGAGATCCGACGCGTGCTGAAACCGGGAGGTGTGCTTGTTGCGGGTACGTATGGCTCGGCGCATATGAAGGAAATCAGCCGGTTAGTCATGGAGTTTGATGACCGAATTGTGCTTGCGGCGGAGAATCTGTATGACCGGTTTGGCAAGGAGAATGGAACAGATATTCTTCAAAGTACATTTGAGCAGGTGGAGTGGCGGCAGTATGAAGATGCGATTGAGATTGACGATGCCGAACCGCTGATCTCATATGTTTTGTCGTGTCACGGAAATCAGAATCAGTATATTGCGCATAAATACAAGGAATTCCGGACATTTATGAAGAAGAAAATAGTGGGTGGCTTTCACATTACAAAGGATGCAGGAATATTTCTTGTAAAAAAATGAAAAAAACACTTGACTATGCCCTAGGGGCACCCTGTATAATAAATACATAACAAACACATATTCGAATATACCGGATTGTGTTTCGACTCAAAAGCGCGAGACAAAATCAAGAAAATAAAGGAATGATTTAAGGAGGTAGAAAAGTGAGAACGTATTTAGTAACTGGTGGTGCCGGATTTATCGGTTCCAATTATATTCACTACATGTTTAAGAAGTATGATAACGAGATTCGCATTATCAACGTCGATGTGCTGACATATGCAGGCAATCTTGAGAATCTGAAGGATATCGAAGACCGCGAGAATTACACATTTGTAAAGGCAGATATCTGCGATAAGGAAGCAACCTCGAAGATTTTTGCTGAGAATGATATCGACCGCGTGGTACATTTCGCAGCGGAGTCTCATGTAGACAGAAGTATCAAGCATCCGGAAGTATTTGTACAGACGAATGTACTTGGTACCGCCGTTATGCTGAACTGCGCGAAGGCTGCATGGGAGCTGCCGGATGGCACATTCAAGGAAGGCAAGAAGTTCCTGCATGTATCGACCGATGAGGTGTACGGTTCCCTTCCGGACGATAAGAATGCATTTTTCTATGAGACATCACCATATGAACCACACAGCCCATATTCTGCAAGTAAGGCAAGCTCGGATATGCTTGTAAAGGCATATATGGACACTTATAAGTTCCCTGCAAATATCACGAACTGCAGTAACAATTATGGACCTTACCAGTTCCCGGAGAAGCTGATTCCTCTGATTATCAACAATGCATTGCAGGGCAAGAAGCTTCCGGTTTATGGTGATGGTAAGAATGTCCGTGACTGGTTGGTTGAGGATCATGCCAAGGCAATCGATATGGTTCAGGAGCAGGGACGTCTGTTTGAGACATACAATGTCGGTGGACATAATGAGAAGCAGAATATTGAAATCATCAATATTATCATTGATACGCTGCAGGAGATGCTTCCAGCAGATGATCCAAGACGTGCACTTGTATCGAAGGATCTGATCACTTATGTAGAAGATCGTAAGGGACATGACCGAAGATATGCAATCGCACCGGACAAGATCAAGGCGGAAATCGGCTGGTATCCGGAGACTGATTTTGCAACTGGTATCAAGAAGACAATCGCATGGTTCTTCGAGCATGAGGACTGGATGAAGAACGTGACAAGTGGTGATTATCAGAAGTACTATGACGACATGTACGCAAATAAATAAGACGTGCGAAATCATCTATAATGCCGATGCGGGCACGTCGTATCGAATGCAAGGGGGCGGAAATTATGAAAAGACAAGCATGGAAGCGAATGCAGGCGTGGCTTCTTGTCGTTGCAATGCTCGTTTCTGTTGTAACAGGAATTGGCACTACGAAAACTGCGAAGGCAGCAACCAAGATGGGTGTTACCTATACCGTGCATGTACAGACCTATGGTGACCAGCAGGGATGGGTTCATGATGGTACGATGGCAGGAACGAAAGGACAGGCAAAACGTTTAGAGGAGATTCGCGTCAAACTGACCGGTGATGAATATTCCGGAAGCATCCAGTACAAGACACATATCCAGAGCTATGGCTGGCAGGATTGGTCATACAATGGAGAGAAAAGCGGCAGCCGTGGACAGGCAAAACGTCTGGAAGGCATTGAGATTCAGCTTACCGGTGAAGTGGCAAAACATTACGATGTTGTATATCGTGTGCATTGTCAGACCTATGGCTGGATGGACTGGGTGAAGAACGGTGTCAAGGCAGGAACAAGCGGACAGGCAAAACGTTTAGAGGCAATCCAGATTAAACTTGTTCCAAAGAGACCTTATTAAAATCAGGTTGAGGATGGTAGTCACGCATATATGAAAGGGTGGCGTAGTGGGGCGAAGACTGCTGAGACCACCTGGACATATATGTTGTTGTTGATTATTATTCTCATGTATACTAACCGCAGCCCCCCCAGACCAATTGCCTGCTTGTCTGGGCGAAGAATGGTGAGACTGCCGGAACAAGCGGCATGGCAAAACGTTTAGAGGCAATCCAGATTAAGCTTGTGCCAAAGAACAGTGATACCAGTCAGTTTGAGGATGGAAAGAAAGCCTATATCAAAGGGACGCCAACTGCGAACTACTCAACACAGGCACAGGAAGTTCTGGCACAGTGTAATGCACAGCGGCAGGCAAATGGTATTGCGGCACTTTCCTTAGATCCAGAGCTTACAAAAGCAGCCAATATCCGGGCGCAGGAGATTGCAACCTTGTTTTCCCATACACGTCCAGATGGAAGAAAATGTTTTACCGTGTTAGATCAGATCGGGTATTCCTATTGGTCGGCGGGAGAGAATATTGCGGCGGGATACGGAAATTCTTCTGCTGTAATGAATGGTTGGATGAATTCGCCGGGACATCGGAGCAACATCCTCAATGCCGGTTTTAAGAGACTGGGTGTTGGTTATGTGTATATTCCGAATTCAGAATATGGATATTACTGGGTACAGATTTTCTCGAATTAGAATTTAGAATCAGAATTAAAAAGAGAGTCCAAATCGTTGAGATATGGACTCTCTTTTTTTCGTTGTATTAAAGTGTATAGCCGTTTTTCTCCAGCAATGCGCGGGCAGTATCGACGGAATCAACTCCTGTGCTGTTCTTGACTGGCGCAAATTCATGCTCGCGGTCGACCTCGAAGATCAGACAGTCGTCCATCTCGTGGATCAGATCGAGAGCCAATGTCTCAAATTTAAATGCATTTGGCTCTGCCGGGGTAACCGGATTACCGGATTCGTCCACGTAAGGAACCTTTTTCTTTACTATATGCAACGGCATGGATTTATCCAAAGTTTCCTTCAATTTCTGGATTGGGAACAGATAGTTCAGGATAGCTCCAAATCCGTAGGCAAGACTGCCATCTGGCAGACGCTTGTTCAACATATCATCAGTCATTTCGTAATACTCGATAATATGTGGCTTGCCATCTTCCTTGCACATGACACCAACTTTTTCTTCCGGACACGCTTTGCGGACAACCTTTGCTCCACTCATCTTTCCACTGTCGATGGTTGCACCTAAGAATACCGGATCGGCAATCCGCTGCAATACATTGTCCACAGAAAATACATTGATCCATTCCAGATTGGATTCAAAAATTCCTTCCAGAAGTCCAGCTTTGTGCATAGAAGAGAACCAACCGCCGTTTCCGTTTGGAGACAGGGCAAGCTCGTATTTGGATTTCAACAGAATCTTTCCGTTAAAGTCCGTAGCCGGGTTCAATTCCTGTACAAAGAAATGTACATAAGCTGGGTTATAACCAAAATAATCATGTGCTTCAAAGAAAGTCACAGTATCCTGATAGTTAATGTTGCTCGTCATAATATAAAGCGGAATCCATGCATCTGCAGCACGCACGATGTCTAACGTGTGCTCAATCAAAAGCTGGAAGATGTAGAGTTCCTTTGTAATACCAACATTGAAACAGCCCTTTGGTTTGTCGAAACCAAGACGAGTGCCCTGTCCTCCGGCGAGAAGCAAAAGGCAAAGCTTTCCTTCCTTGATTGCCTGCAAGCCGATAGAACGATAACGTTCTGAATCTGCCTGGATCTTATCCAGATGCAGTGCATCGATCTCCTCAATCATGGTATCTTCTTTTTTCTTGTCGTTGTGAAATGCCTGTTCAAATCCCCAGTCAACTGCATCGATCTGTGAAAATAAGATTTGCTTTTCATCATCATTTAACTGGTCGAGAAAGCGTAATAGATGTACCTGTTGCTTCCCCTCCAATAAGTTCTTTCGTTCCTTAAAATTCATATATTCAAATAAATTCCTTCCATAATATAGTAGTCAAAATTTAATTTAGTATAGCATAGGCATACTTTGTTTACAACAGTCAAAATATGAAAGTTTTTTGAAAAATTAGCAAATAAGGAAAAAGAATATTGTAATTTTATGAAGAATCATGTATGATAGGTAAATAGTTTGGTTTAGAAAAAACACAAAGATGGAAGGATAAGAATATGAGCAGGAAAAAGGCAGGCATGAGTGCAAATGCCAAATGGGGAATTGCATTTCTGATTGAAATCGTTGTTATGTTTTTTATGGTTGTCGGATATTTTTTCTTTTATGCAAATCGAAAATTAGACAACATTAACCGCCCGACAAATTGGGATGACAGTAAAGAAAATTTGGATATTAATGAAGATGCGAATGAGGCACAGAAGGGATATCGGACAATTGCATTGTTTGGTATCGACTCTAGAAGCACAACTTCCATGGCGGAAGGAAACCGAAGTGACTCTATCATTATCGCAAGTATTAACAATGATACAAAGGAAGTAAAGCTTGCTTCAGTATATCGTGATTCCCTGCTTCAGGTAGATTATGATGGCGGTATCACGACGAAGATTACACATGCATATGCATATGGTGGTCCAGAGATGGCAGTCCGTGCATTGAATGCAAACCTGGATTTAGAGATTACAGATTTCGTGACGGTTAACTTTACAGCGTTGGCACAGGCGATTGATGATCTGGGTGGAATTACGATCGATGTCCGTGAAGCAGAGCTTGAGATGCTGAATGCATGTATTACAGAGCAGATTGGTATTTCCGGCGAATATTCTGATGGTGTATTTTCAGCAGGTACACAGTTGCTGAATGGTACACAGGCAACTGGCTGGGCACGTATCCGTAGTACAGATCAGGGAGATATCACCCGTACAGAGAGACAGAGAACCGTTATTGCGAAGATGATTCAGAAGGCAAAGAGTTCCGATTTGTCAACCATCAATGATATTATTGATGATGTATTCCCAAACATTTATACAAGCTTGACAAAGAAAGAGCTGATGAGTCTTGCAAAGGATATGTTTGATTATAACCTTGGAGATACAATCGGATTCCCGATGGCATATGCACCAGTCACAACAGATGCAAAGGGTGCCGTACTTGTTCCTGCAGATCTGACAACGAATGTATCCGCATTGCATGAGTTCCTGTTCGGAACACAGGATTACACGCCGACCTCTAAAGTACAAGGCATTAGTTCTTCCCTTCAGAGTGAGACGGGAGTTGGAGCACAGGAGATTGATTTGAATATCTTCAATCCGCCGACCGAATAAAGTTATTATTTTGAAACGTATTATATATAGAAGAAACGCATTTTTTACAGAATACTGTGAGGGATGCGTTTCTTTTTTGTATAAGTGATTATTCAGAAGTGCATGTATTCTGAAATGATAGTGAAAAAACTTTGTGAAAATATGGATTTGCTTGTTATTTTCCACAAAAATACAAAAAATGGTTTACATTTCGAATAAAGTGTTGTATTATAGGCGCATGAGTTGAGAAAACAAAGTGAAAAATGTGTTTTACTTGATTTTCGTCAGCACAAGATTTTTTCGAGAAAGGAAAGACAAGCATGACGCAGATAAGAGATGAAAGAGCGCATATCGCAGAACAGGGCATGTATGATAGCAGCTTTGAACATGATAACTGCGGTATTGGTGCAGTAGTAAACATTAAGGGTATTAAGACACACAAGACAGTCAGCGATGCACTTCGGATTGTGGAGAATCTGGAACATCGTGCCGGTAAGGATGCAGAAGGAAAGACCGGTGACGGTGTTGGTATATTGCTTCAGATCTCACACAAGTTCTTCAAGAAGGCAGCAAAGGAGCTTGGCGTGGAGCTTGGAGAGGAACGTGATTATGGTATTGGTATGTTCTTCTTCCCACAGAATGAGCTTCAGCGTAAGCAGGCAATGAAGATGTTCGAGATCATCGTGGAGAAGGAAGGACTGGAATTCCTCTGCTGGAGAAAAGTTCCGACGAATCCGGGAATCCTTGGACATAAGGCTGTCGCTGTTATGCCATATATTATGCAGGCATTTGTGAAGCGTCCAAAGAACGTGGAGCGTGGACTTGATTTTGACCGGAAGCTGTTCGTAGTACGCCGAGTATTTGAGCAGTCAAATGAGGATACGTATGTTCCATCTCTTTCAAGTCGTACGATCGTATATAAAGGAATGTTTCTGGTAGGCGAGCTTCGCTTGTTCTATCAGGATCTGCAGGATGAGGATTATGAGTCAGCCATTGGTCTGGTACATTCCAGATTCTCAACGAACACAACACCGAGCTGGCTGCGTGCACATCCATATCGTTTCCTTGTTCACAATGGTGAGATCAATACAATCCGTGGTAACGAAGACCGTATGATTGCCCGTGAGGAGACAATGGATTCCGAGTATTTCAAAGGAGAGTTCCACAAGATTACACCAGTACTTGATCCGGATGGTTCCGATTCTGCAAGACTGGACAATGCGCTGGAGTTCTTCGTTATGAACGGAATGCCGCTTCCACTTGCAGTTATGATCCTGATTCCGGAGCCTTGGGATTCCAATAAATATATGCCGAAGGCAAAGCGTGATTTCTATCAGTATTACGCAACGATGATGGAGCCTTGGGATGGACCAGCATCCATGCTCTTTACCGATGGCGATTACATGGGAGCCGTGCTTGACCGTAACGGACTTCGTCCTTCCCGTTATTATATTACCGATGATGATTATCTGATTCTTTCTTCCGAGGTCGGTGTTTTGGATATTGAGCCGGAACATGTAGTGATGAAGGATCGTTTACGTCCGGGTAAGATGCTTCTCGTCGATACGAAGGCAGGAAAGCTGATCTCGGATGATGAGCTGAAAAATCAGTATGCAAATGCACAGCCATATGGTGAATGGCTCGACAGCAATCTGACATATCTGACCGATATTCCAATTCCAAATGAGCGTGTGCCGGAGCTTTCCAACGAGGAGAGAAGCCGTCTGCAGAAAGCATTTGGTTATACCTACGAGGAGTTTAAGACAGCAATTCTTCCAATGGCACAGAATGGAGCAGAGGCGATCGCAGCAATGGGTGATGATACCCCGCTTGCGGTGCTTTCCAACCAGAAGCTTCCGTTGTTTAACTATTTCCATCAGTTGTTTGCGCAGGTAACGAACCCGCCAATCGATGCGATCCGTGAGGAGATCGTCACATCGACGACGGTTTACCTTGGACGTGATGGTAATATCCTCGAAGAGAAGCCGGAGAACTGCCGCGTGCTTCGCATCAACAATCCGATTCTGACGAATACGGATATGTTGAAGATCAAGAATCTGAATACAGAGAACTTGAAGGCAGCCGTTGTGCCAATTACTTATTATAAGAATACATCCTTAGAGAAGGCAATCGACCGTATCTTCGTCGAGGCAGATAAGTTCTTCCGTGATGGAGCCAATATCCTGATCTTATCTGACCGAGGTGTCGATGAAAACCACGTAGCGATTCCGTCTCTGCTTGCAGTATCTGCGATGCAGCAGCATCTGGTTCGGACGAAGAAGCGTACTTCCGTTGCATTGGTTATCGAGAGTGCAGAACCACGTGAGGTACATCATTTTGCAACGTTGCTTGGTTATGGTGCTTGTGCAATCAACCCATATCTGGCAATCGATACGATCAAGGACATGGTTGATACGCATTTCCTGAACAAGGATTTCTATGCGGCAGTCAATGATTACAACAGCGCAGTCCTGCATGGTATCGTAAAGATCGCATCGAAGATGGGTATTTCTACGGTGCAGTCTTATCAGGGGTCACAGATCTTCGAGGCAGTCGGACTGTCCGAGGAATTTGTAAAGAAATATTTCACGAACACGGTAAGCCGTGTCGGTGGTATCGGAATTAAAGATATCCAGCGCCATGTGGAGGAACTGCATAATTCTGCATTTGATCCACTTGGATTGTATACGAACCTGAGTCTGGAGAGTATCGGAAGCCACAAGATGCGAAGCGGGAAAGAGGAGCATCTGTATAATCCGAACACGATTCATCTTCTGCAGCAGGCAACATGGACAGACAACTATGATCTGTTCAAACAGTATTCTGCAGCGATTGATGATGAAGAAAAAGCGTTCCATCTGCGTGGACTGATGGAGTTTAATTATCCGGAAAATGGTGGAATCCCGATCGATCAGGTAGAGCCGGTTGATTCCATTGTAAAGAGATTTAAAACAGGTGCCATGTCTTATGGATCCATTTCGCAGGAGGCACATGAGTGTATGGCAATCGCCATGAACCGTCTCGGCGGCAAGTCCAATTCCGGTGAGGGTGGCGAGAGCTTGGAACGTATGCGTGGAAGCAAGGACGGCGTGAATCGTTGTTCTGCGATTAAACAGGTTGCTTCCGGTCGATTCGGTGTTACATCCGAATATCTGACAAGTGCGAAAGAGATTCAGATTAAGATGGCACAGGGTGCTAAGCCGGGTGAAGGTGGACATCTGCCGGGCGGAAAGGTATATCCTTGGATCGCCAAGACCAGACATTCAACGCCGGGCGTAGGTCTGATCTCACCACCGCCACATCACGATATCTATTCGATCGAGGATCTGGCACAGTTGATCTATGATTGTAAAAATGCAAATACAGATGCACGTATCTCCGTAAAGCTTGTATCCGAAGCTGGTGTCGGCACGATTGCTGCTGGTGTTGCAAAGGCGGGCGCACAGGTTATTCTGATCTCCGGTTATGATGGTGGTACGGGCGCTGCTCCGGCAAATTCCATCCATCATGCAGGACTTCCTTGGGAGCTTGGTCTGGCTGAGACACACCAGACGCTTATTATGAACGATCTTCGTAACAAGGTAATTCTTGAGACCGATGGTAAGCTGATGACCGGCCGTGATATTGCAATCGCGGCAATCCTTGGTGCGGAGGAGTTCGGATTTGCGACAGCACCGCTTGTAACAATGGGCTGTGTCATGATGCGTGTATGTAATCTGGATACCTGTCCGGTCGGCGTGGCTACACAGAACCCGGAGCTTCGCAAACGGTTCAAGGGTAAGCCGGAATATGTCATGAATTTCATGCGGTTTGCAGCACAGGAGCTTCGTGAATATATGGCAAAGCTTGGCGTGCGTACGGTGGATGAGCTGGTAGGAAGAACAGACCTGATCAAGGCCGGCAAGATGGCTGAGGAATATAATGTTGATCTGTCCCGTATCATAGACAATCCGTTTGCGAATGATGCACAGAGTAAGATCAGCTATGTAAATAAGACTCCTTATAACTTCGAACTTGAGAAGACGGTCGATGAGACGGTTCTTATGAAGAAGCTTGGACCTGCGCTTGAGAAGAAGCAGAAGAAGACCATCGAGATCGATGTATCGAATATCAATCGTTCACTCGGTACGATCTTCGGTTCTGAGATTACGAAGAAATATGGAACAACTCTGGATGAGGATACATTTGTTGTCAAATGCCACGGCAGCGGTGGACAGAGTTTCGGTGCATTTATCCCGAAGGGACTCACACTGGAACTGGTTGGCGACAGCAACGATTATATCGGTAAGGGACTTTCCGGTGGTAAGATCATCGTCTACCCACAGGATGGTATCCGCTATGATGCATCCGAGAATATCATCGTCGGAAATGTTGCACTCTATGGAGCAACTTCCGGTAAGGCATTCATCAACGGTGTTGCCGGTGAGCGTTTTGCTGTTCGTAACTCCGGTGCAACGGCAGTTGTGGAGGGCGTCGGCGAGCATGGCTGCGAGTACATGACAGGTGGCCGTGTCGTGATCCTTGGACCAACCGGCAAGAACTTCGCGGCTGGTATGAGCGGCGGTATCGCATATGTACTTGATATGGACAGCGACCTTTACATGAAGCTCAACAAGCAGATGGTCGAGGTTGAGTCTGTCGTTGATAAATACGATGTTATGGAATTAAGGGACATG
>ENA-ORLM01001500-ORLM01001500.1-human-gut-metagenome-genome-assembly--contig:-NODE-1500-length-14839-cov-2.475139_pt1 | contig 14839 bp, 22 predicted proteins | sample MGYA00243063_ERZ508815 | MGnify/ENA primary metagenome ERZ508815 (study PRJEB26277, sample SAMN04329768) | human gut metagenome | biome: human-associated habitat | host: Homo sapiens | place: USA...
TGATCTCCGTTGAGCGGATCGTCATAATGGTCTTGCGGCTCAAAGGCTTGTCGCTTGACCTACGCTGACGCTCCTTTTTAAGGCATCGCTTTTTGAAAGACATATTGATGGCTTTTTGCAGATCGCCTTCGGTCAGCTCGTCAATGCGGATGTCCCCACAGACAGGCAGAATATAGTAATCTCCGTATTTCTTGCACTGCTCAACATAGGATGTGCCGCAGGTGAGCTTCAGCTCTTCCACCCACTCGGCATAGAGCGTGGCCACCTTCTTCCTGCCGTCCCGGATGCTGTCATCAAGCCATGCATCCGCTTTTGCGTTTGCTTCACGCTGGCCGGTGCGGCCGGGTGTGCTGCTATAAAACCGCTTGCGGGTACCGTCCTTCTGCACCGCGATGCACCAGCGTTTTTCCTTTTCCACCCAAAATGCCGTGTTGACTCGTTTTTTCATAAAATCCACCTCCATACACAAGGGTACACTTTGACAAGCCTGCCCGGAGGTGGTACAATACAAGTGTTCATGTTGGATTGTACCCTCTGGGGCAAGCCACTCTGCAAACGCTCTCGGTGTTGGTAGCACCGGGGCGTTTTTTGTTTTTATTGAGCTGTTGCAGATTTTGCAACGGCTGGAAGCAATGTGCAAAATTTGCACATTGTTTGGCCTTACTTCTTCGCTTCAGCTTTTTCGCTGCGCTTACGCCACTGGCTCTTCAGGCCGTCAATATGCTCAAACAGATCAGGCTTGATATCAGCCCACATCGGGTCAAGGATAAAGTCCACGCCCTCCCGTCGGGCAAGCTTGGCAGCGGGGACAAAATCACTGTCACCGGCAATCAGAATGATCTGATCAACCTTACCATTTAATACTGCTGCCATTGCACCAGCATCCTTGGAGATCTGATAGAAGAAGGCATCTTCCAGCTGCTTTGTGCCAGCAAGAAGCTTGCGGGTCACATCCGGGCGCAGATTGTAGGCTATTTGGTTGGACAATGTACCAAGGCGGAGTGCAAATTTTCTGCGCTTCCGCAATTCTTCCAAAAAGGTCTGCGTCCATGTATAAGTATCAGATTTGTCCAAATCCACATTCTTCTTTGTCAGCGGGTGGTACACGCTGCGGCGGCCTACTGGCTCACAATCGTATTAGAAAATGCGGTACAGCTGACGCTCCTCGTTGCCGTCCTTATCGTGAAGGTGAGCCATACAGTAAGCATTCAGTTCCTTCGCACGTTCCTCGGCGGTCTTTTTGCCCCACAAGTGGGCTGCACGTTTGCGGTAAAAGCCGCCATCAACCAGAATTGCTGTCTTTGCCATTTGTGTTACACTTCCTTTGGTAAAAAATAAGACCCCAGGATTCAGCCTTCCCCATATCGGCGGGGGGCTTACTACCAGGGGTCTGTTAAGCATTTTGAAACATCATGTTTCTGACGGCATCCTGTAAAGATGCACCCCTATTATATGCGTTTTTGTTGATTTTGTCAACTCATTTTGCAAAATAATCAATTATTGGTTATTTTTCGCAAATTTTAGTGAAATATCGCTTTTCACCCTACCCAGTGCGTCCAGCCTACGGCCTTGCCCTCAATGTGCACCTCTTCCAGCTGGGGGCCGGTGTAGATCATGGGCGCATAAGCCGGGTTTGCGGGCATCAGGGTCAGCGTGCCGGGGTTGTAATATACCCGCTTGAGGGTAGCTTCACCATCAATGCGCACTGCGGCGATCTCTCCGTTCTCAACCTCCGGCTGGATGCGGATATACACCACGTCTTTATCGTGAATGCCGGCATCCACCATGCTGTCACCGTGGCAGGTCAGGGAAAAATCGCACCGGATGTTCTCCGGAACGTCCACCATTTTTTCAATGTTCTGCTCTGCCGTGATGGGTTCCCCGCAGGCAATGCTGCCGATCAGCGGGATCTTCTTCATCTTTGGCATCGGCTCAAAGCCCGGGGGAATGGTGGGCTTCTTGGGTTCCGGCTGTTCTTCCCAGCCCATCAGGTAGGCGGGGGTGGTCTGCAGCGCATCAGCAAATGCTGCAATTTTTGATTGTGGGATATCGGCTTTACCATTTTCAATCTTACTTATAGAAGATTTATCTTTATAGCCCATCTTGTGAGCCAGTTCTTCGACTGTTAAGCCAAGCTCCGTGCGGCGGCTTTTGATTCTGTCGTATAGAGTTGCCATAAAATCACCAACCTTCGCTCTTATCTTATCATAGAGTGGAATAATATTCAAGTATTTTTTATTTTTTCCTCAAAAAAGGTTGACTTTATTTCCACTCGGTGCTATTATGTGGTTAGTGGAATTCAATTCCACTTTGAAAGGAGGTGACAACCATGACCGACACCAATGCGCTGCGTTCCATCATTGCAGATTCCGGGCTTAAATATAAGGCCATTGCCGAAATTATGGGCCTGACACCGTATGCTTTGCAGATGAAAATTGATAACGAGACCGAGTTTAAGGCCAGTGAAATTGACACTCTGGCCAATACTCTCGGCATGGACATGCAGCAGCGTGATTCCATATTTTTTTGCAAGAAAAGTGGAATTTAATTACACTTTTGCAAGTTCATCCAAAGGAGGCGAAGAAGATGAAGAACAACATCCAGAAAGAAATCCAAGAGCGCCGCGAACACGCCGAGCGCTTAAAGAAAATCGCCCTCAAGCTGTTCGAGCAGCTCAAGAGCGAAAATGTCAGTTTTTCGGACGCAGAGCGAATCATTAGTCTGCTTTCTGCATCCGTAAAAACTGAGCGCGATGACCGGATTATTTAATCCATGCTGGAGGGACTATAAATCTTACTATCCTCAAGATTGATTAGTTGCTCCAGACAGTCGCTGTACCAAGAAGCCAGTACGCAGGCCGCCTGTGCAGGGTCATTCAAGTCAAGACCCTGCGGACGCTCACCGCGCTGCAACGCAATCTGCAATTTGTTGTTTGCATAAGCAAGTGCCAGATTGTGCCGAATTTTATTTCCATCACTCATGATTTCCACCTCCCTTCTGCCCAAGTATACCGCAGGAGGGAGCCAACCACAAGGAGGTGAACCACATGGACAACAACAAAAAGCCCAGCGGACCTGTGGAAGAGGAACGCTGGGCGAAGATAGAAAAGGAAGTTCAGGAGCTTAAACGGAGCAGGTCAATCCTCAGCATCGGCTTGTTCCTGCTGAGCGGCCTGTATGGAATCTTGATCCTCTGCATCATCTTGAGAATCATCCGAATCGAGGACACTTTGACCTCGATCATCCAATTCAACGCTCTGGTTGGCGAGCATCTCCAAAGCCTCGGCGATTCGCTCATTCGTATCCTCAACGATTTTGAAATGCTCCTCCGTGCGCTGTCTGAAGTTTTCTGATCTTTCTGCTTCCTCTCGCTGTATTTCGAGCATTTCCTGTTGATATTCTGCCGTTGCAGACCATGAAGATTCTTCCTTTTTGTCATGTTCGCTGGACAATGCCTGACCTGCCAAAAACAGAAGAATTGTAACGATGATGCTGATAATTCCAACCCAGTCTTTTTGGGGGATTGCATTATCCGGAGTTTTTACTTCGGCGATTTTGGCGTTGATAGTTTCAACCGCCTCTGTAGGTAGAAGTGGTTCGACTTCATCCAGAACAGCTTGAGTACTTGCCAGCGGCACGGTTTCGGATTCTTTTTCGCTGTAAGTACTTTCGCTCCATATCGAGGCTAACTGATCCGCAAAAGCCGCAGCATTTGAGTAAAGATTTGTAATGTTGCTTGTTCGGAGTGCGGTGGTGAGATTTAGCACATTGGAATTCAGCATTTCTGTCGATAACCGGAAAGCGGGACTTTCCATTGCCGATCCGTAGAGCGCCGAAATCTGATTGGTGAAATTGAGATTTGCTCTGGCCTGACCAGCCAGATTCTTGGCGAGATTGGATAGTTGATACTCTGGCACACATAATCTGGCATCTTTCGCCAAGCGGTACGCCATGTTGTTCCATTCTGCGGTTTGGTAAATCGATTTCATCTGGTTGCTCACCATGCGAACAGAATCCGCCATTTTCGCTGCTTCGGACACATAATTGCTGAGTTCTGACAGCTGGTATGCTGCCGTCTGAGCTGCAGAGCTCAACTCGTAAAAATTTTGCATTTTATCACCTCCCTTCTGCCCCTCTATTCTACCGCAGAAGGGAGCCACCCACAAGGAGGTACATCTTCACCATGAACGACATCATCTTATCCACCCAGAACGGCGAACCGGTGGCATCCAGCCGGGAAGTCGCTAAGCGCTTTGGCAAGGAGCATAAGCACGTTCTGGCGGCTATTCGTCAACTTTTAGTGGCCGAAAATTCGGCTACTAAATTCTTCCACGAGACCGAGTTCGAGTATCGCGGCCAGAAATTCCCGGAATACTTGATGAACCGTGACGGCTTTTCCCTGCTGGCCATGGGCTTTACCGGCAAGGAAGCCGTGCAGTGGAAGCTGAAGTACATTTCCGCGTTCAATGCAATGGAAAAGCAGCTGGCCGCGCAGCACAAAGGGCAGCGGGCCGTGCAGGATGCCAACATCCAGAACGCCATCGACCGGGTGATCGAAGCCCGGAAGAAGCTGGACGAGAACCCCGCGTTTCTGGACGAGTGCAGCAAGAACCGCGAGGACAGCAAGGCCAAGTATATGCAGGTCAAGGCCCTGTGCGGCGAGTTCAAGGCCATTTACGGCCAGCATTGCGACACGGTGCGCACCATGGAGAACGTGGTGCGCGGCTCCCAGAGCTTCCTCACCAGCGCCATTGACAACCTGACCATCGTTTCCAAAGGCTACCCGTTCTACGCCGCCCTGATGGACAGCCTGCTGGATGGGCTGCCCGCCGAAAAGAAGGAGGAATAAAATGTTGAACACATCAACCATTCGCGGCACTTTCAAGCAGATCCCATACTGGAAGCTGCGGGGACGGTTCCACAGCTGCGGCTACCGCGATCAGGAAGTGGCCGAGTACATCGGCATTGGCCGGGACACCATGAGCGGCAGGATGCAGGGACACAACCCGTGGACCAGCACGGAGATCACTGCAATGTGCGAGCTGCTGGGTATCCGGCAGAATGAAATCGGGGAGTATTTCTTCCCGCGTGTCGAGGAAGGAGAATCCACATGAGCAAACAGTACACCCTTGCATCCGAGCGGGCCGACGCGCCCACCGGATGCGCGTACGTGGCACCGACGTTCTGGAACAAGTGGTTCCGCTGGGATGGAAGCCGGGCATCCGGCTGCTACCAGCTGGGCGGGCAAGTCAAGGACGAAACCCACACCGGCCTGCAGGTTTTTGCAGATGGCGAATGGCACCCGGTCATTGGATGGACATTGGACAGCTGCGGCCCCGCAACTGACTATCAGGAGGTAGGAGCATGAAAATCAACCCGAACGCTCAGTTGAAAATCCAGCTGGGATCGGATGGCAACCCCAAAATTTACGCCTGCGGCACACAGATGGAACAAGCGGCTCTTTGCACCGCATTGGTCGCGGGAATCTGTATGGACAGCAAAGACCCAGCAGAGACAATCATCAACATCATGACAGCTGCCGCTGATCTTATGGACAGAATGGAGGAAACCCACCAATGAAGATTAAATCCTTTGTCTGGTACTGGCTGGCAATGGCCTGCTTTGTGGTGGGCCTGCTGTACGGCATGGGGCTGGAGGGCAGCTTCCAGACCGGCGGCACCGTCTCGGACGGCGCGTTCATCACGGCCATGGTGCTGATCCTGCTGGCGGTATTCTTTGCCCGGCTGGGCTTCTACGCCGCCGATCAGGAGAAAAAGCGGAGTAAGAAGGTGCACCAGCAGCCCCGCAACACCGTGAAGAGCGGAAGGAAGGCGGGCTGACACCACCCATGAATAAAGGAAAGCACTTTACCCGCGTTTGTTTGGACTGCGGCAAGGTGATGGAAAATGTTGCTGGCAACCTGCGCTTTTGCGCTTCCTGCCGCAGAGAGCGCCACAACCAATATTGCAGGGATTACAGGGCGCGCAATAAAAACCCTGCCCGCGTCATGTGGTACACCGTCTGGGACGCAAAGACCGGCGATCTGCTGGCATCCGGCACGTCTGAGATGTGTGCCTGGCGGCTGGGCTACAAGAGAGCGAACAGCTTTGCGTCTGCCGTCAGCCATGGGCTCAACGGCAGCCATCGAACTTACAAGTACACATTTGCGCGGGAACGTATCGACCGCAGCGAGGTGGACAGCCTGCCGCCGGTACGCACTATACGAAAAAAGCCCGCCGGTGCGCCAACACCGACGAGCCCAAAGGGTGATGGAATTTGAAAGCCCCATCACCCCGATGATATCACAAAATCGGAGGTTTTTACAAGAAAATGAACGCAGAAAATAAAAACGCACTGTTGGAGCACATCAAAAACGTGCCCGAATGGCAGTCCGCGCTGATCTACGAGCAGCTTGCTGCCCTGAACAAAGCAGCAGCCGACATCTCCACCGGTACTTCCACACTGGAGCAGGGCTTTGCCGACGGCAAGCTCCGGCCCGACCGCTATTACTGTTCCGACAGGATCTTCCGCCGGGACTGCAACACCGGCGTTCTGGACAGCATCGCGTCCGCCCTTGGCAGGGCTTTGGCGGCGCTGGAAGTTCTTTCCGCCCTGTCCGATGCATTCCAGCGGGAGTACCTCTCCAGCGTCGAAATCTCGCAGGGCATCTACTACAACGAGCTGGAAAAGCTCTGCCTCAGACATGGGTACACGAAGGAGGATAACACATGAAAGGCATTCTGATCGAACCGGGCAAGGGTCCCGTGGTCACCACCCTGCCGGATACGCTGCAGGGCATTGAAGCATGGTTGGGCGGGCACGCCGACCAGAAATATTTCTCCCGCACGCCTGCCATCCTGATGCACAGTGCCGCAGGCCGGGAGCCGAACCGCATCTGGCGCGGCGAGGTTCTTTGCGGCACTCTTCTGTGCTACGGCTGGCGCGGCGGCCGCCTGCAGCCCCTGAACAAGGCCCTGCAGGCTGAGCTGCTGGACCGCCTCAAGGACACGGAGGTGCGGGTATGACGGACTACACCATCAGTTCCAAGCTTTCCAACGAGACGGTTTATGCCTATTACCGTGGCCGGTTCTGGCGCTGGGACGGCAGCATTTGGAAAGAAAGCCACCTCATGACGCAGAAATTCGAGCGGGCCAGAGCGGCAGACAAGAATCTGACCCCACAGGCGTTTCTGACCAATGGCGCGGAGTTCGCCCCGTTGGATGAGTATGAAATCGACTGCGCAATGCTGGACGCGTTGGAAAATGCCAAGCCCTGCAAGAACGCGCCCATTGAACCGGTGGAAGAACACCCTACCCCATCCGCGCAGTGTTCGGATGCTGCCACTGCTGCGGAAAGCCAAACTGCGGCATCCCCGGCAGCGCCGGAGGAGTCAAACCCTACGACGGAACTGGCGACTGCTGCCGACGCACCCGGTGTTCCGGTCAGTGCAGACGAAAACGCGCCTGTGCCCTCGAGTACCGCTCCCACTTTTGACTTTGGCGCAGACGACCAGACCAACGCCCTGTTGTTGCAGGATGCGCAGACCTTCATCACCGGCAACATGGCCCGCATTATGGCCGCAAAGCACGCTCACGACCTGACCGCAAACCACTATCAGGGCAGCTGGGGCAAGTGGTGTGCCGCCGTCGGCATCAGCCGGGACACCGGTGACCGCATGGTGAGCGTTGCCGCACAGTGCGGCAATATCCAGATTGAGGGCAAGTCCATTCTGGACGTGCAGCCCCTGAAACTGCTGTATGCTGCGGCCAAGCCCAGCACCCCGGAGGTGGTCAAGCAAGCCGTTTTTACCGGTGACATCACTACTTATAAAGAGTATCAGGAGCTTCTGGCCCAGCTCAAGGCCAAAGAGTACAAACTGAACGAAACGCAGGCCAGATTGAAGAGCGCCTGCATTCAGGAGCAGGAGTCGCGGAACGCAATGAATACCGCCAATGCTCAGCTGGAAGCCGCAAATGCCGACATTAAAGGTCTGACAGAACAGAACGATCAGCTCAGAAATCGGTTGGACGCCGCCGAAGCCCGGGAAGAGGAAGCATGGAAGATGCAGACCAAGGCCGAAGCCCGGGCCAAGAACGCCGAGGATGCCCTCAAAAAGCAGCCCATTGTGGGCGTGACTGACCCGGAAGAAGTCCGGCGGCAGGCGGATGCCCTTGCCGCCGAAGCAAAGGCGCAGGCCCGCAGACAGATCGAGGACGCTCAGCGCCGGACTCGTGAAGCCGAAGCCAGATACCAGAAGCTGCAGCAGGATGCAGACGGTTTCCTTGCGCCGGAGCAGTCCTGTGCCCAGCAGGCAAAGATCATCGCCGATTCCATGCGCAGCATGTATCTGGGCTGGTTCGGCCTTGCCAGCACCACCGGCACCCCGCTGGCCCGCATGGCCGCGCCGATCTATCAGGTGTGCGATGAAATTCGTGAATCACTGGAAGAAGATACCACCATCAACCCTACTGCGGAGGGCAGTGTGGAGGACGCAGAACGGGAGGCGTTGTTTGAATGAGATTTGACACAAAAGCATTGCTCAAACTGATGAAGCAGAGCTGGCGGGGCGGCGGCGTGAAGATCCAGCGCACCGAGCACCGCGGGCTGTGGGATTCCTTTTTCATCACCGGCGCGGGCTGGGCGCTGCTGATCCCGAAGGAAAACTGCCCCGGCGAGATCGCAGGCCAGATCGTCACATGGCTGGCGGACATGCCCAAGATCGGCGAATCCAAGTGGGTGGTCAAGGGCTGCGACCCGCAGGACATCCCCGAGGACGACCGCACCATCGATATCAGCCGCTACACCACCGGCAATTATGAGACCGGCATGGCCTGCCTGCCGCTGTGCACCGCCACAGATGCCCTGATCCAGTACGGCGCAGACGACCGGGCCGCAGCGTTCCCTCTGGACGCTTTTGCCGTGGTACAGGCCGGTGCGAACCTCGGCTTTCTGGATACGGAGGCCGGCATCGCCTGCTGGAAAGACGAAGACACTCACGGCCTGTTCTGGCTCTGTGACAACGCGGGAAATGTCCCGCAGGACGTTCTGGACGCCGTGAAACATTTCACCCCGCAGAAACACTAAGGAGGTATTTTTATGGTTGAAGTTACCCGTGCGACCCGCGAAAAATCCAAGCTGCGCATTGCGCTGGCCGGTGTGTCCGGCGGCGGCAAAACGCTGGGTGCCCTGCTGCTGGCCTCCGGCCTGACAGGCGGCGATTTCTCAAAGGTCTGTCTCATCGATACTGAGCACCGGCGCGGCGAGCTGTACGCCAACCGCACAGATCTGGGCGTCGGCGAGTTCTGGTACATCGAGCTGAAAGCGCCCTACTCTCCGGAGCATTACAAGGAATGCGTGGATGCCGCCGTGAAGCAGGTCGGCCCAGACGGCGTGGTCATCGTGGACAGCCTTTCCCATGCATGGAGCAACGCGGGCGGCGTGCTGGAGATCAAGGCCGACATCGCTGCGAAACCCGGCAAGAACAGTTACACCGCGTGGGACGAGGCCGGACGCATCCAGAACGATTTCATCAACTATCTGCTGTCGGTCAACTGCCACACCATCTGCACCCTGCGGGTCAAGCAGGATTATGTCCTCACCGAGAACGACCGCGGCAAGCAGGTGCCGGTAAAAGTGGGCCTTGCTCCGGTGCAGCGGGACGATGTGGAGTATGAATTTGACATCATGTTCACCATCGGACGGGACCACATTGCCACCACCAGCAAGGATGTGACCTTTCTGGACGGCTTCGGGGCGGTCATCACCTCGGATCTGGGCAAACAGCTGGCCGAGTGGGCCAACGACGGCAAGGAGCCGACCCGCTGCGAGGAGTGCGGGCGGCTGGTATCGGCCACCAGCAAAATGACCATTGACCAGCTGGCCGATTACACCCGCAAGACCTACGGCAAGTGCCTGTGCGCGGCCTGCGCCGTCAAGCTCGAAAAAGCCCGCCGTGCCGCTGAAAAGGAAAAGGAGGCCGCCCATGCGCCCCAGTGATACCCGCACCCGCCAGAAAAAGAACCGGTTGCAGCAGGCCCGCAACGCCCGGGGCAAGGTCTGGCAGAATGACCTGCTGGACATCCTCTGCGGCATCCCCAAGGTCTGGTGCAGGGGCTGGCCTGCTGACTATTCCGGGCAGCCCTACGACATCGAGGCCACCATTGACGGCCGCAGCTGGGGCATCGAGTGCAAGCACATCGCCAAAGGCAGTCTGCCCTTCTCGGCCTTCCGCCCCAATGAGGTGGAGAATCTCTCCCGCAAGGAGGATGCCGGCGGCATTGCGGTGGTGGCGGTGCGCCGGGACAGCCCTGCCGTGGACTGCTACTTCCCGTGGTATTACATCCGCGACCGCATCGAGAGTGGCGAGCGCGGCAGCGTGAAGCTGGAAAACCTGCCCACCGACATCCTGAACGTTTTGGAGGTGGTGCACCCGTGATCTACACACTGGACGGCGAACTGCACCTGCAGGACGTGCCGACGCCGCTGCTGCACAAGCTTATCCGGGAGCTGACCGTGCCGAACCCCAAATACACGAACGCCCTGCGGCTGGGCAGACCCACCTACAACATCCCGGAGACCGTGATGCTGTACGAGATCCGCGGCAACGCCCTCACCCTGCCGCGGGGTATGGCAGAGGAGGTCTGGCGGGAAAAGCCGGCCGGAACCACCGCCCGGGACAAGACCCTCAAAGGTGAGCCGCTGACTTTTGACACTTCCCACTTCACCTTGCGGGGATATCAGCAGAAAGCCGTGAACGCGGCTCTCTCCTGCCAGTGGCATCAGGGGGTGCTGATCGCCCCCTGTGGCGCGGGAAAGACCGAGATCGGCATGGCGGTCATCGCTCATCTGGGCAGACCCGCGCTCTGGATCACCCACACGCTGGATCTGGCGCAGCAGGCCAAGGAGCGGGCGCAGCTGCGTCTGGGGCTGGATGAGCGGGAGGTTTCCATCATCTCCGGCGCACACAAGCGCTGCGGCACCAAGCTGACCATCGCCACCGTGCAGAGCCTGTACCGCATGGAGCTGGACGAGCTTGCCCGCACCGTGGGCGTGGTGATCGTGGACGAATGCCACCATGTGGTCAACAACCCGGAGCAGGCCAGCATGTTTGCGGCGGTGCTCAAGTGTCTGCCCGCCCGCTGGCGCTTTGGCCTGACCGCCAGCGACACCCGCAGCGACGGCCTGAGCGAGACCATCTTTCAGGTGCTGGGTCCCCGCGTGGCGGTCATCGAACCGCAACAGCTGGAACAGATCACCATCACGCCCCGGGTCGAAACGGTGCCCACCCGCTTCGTCTATACGCCCCGCGCCAATGAAAGCCCCATCGACTATGTGCGCCTGATGCGCTGCATGGCCACCGATGCCGACCGGATGCAGACGGTGGAAGGCGTCATCGACCGTGCCGTCACCGAGGGCAGCAGCTGGCTGGTGCTGGCAGCGTCCCTCGCCATTCTGGAACGGCTGCACGCCTACGCGCTCAGTCTGGGCCTTGCCGCCGAGTTTGTCTGCGGCGCAACCAAAAAAGCCGAGCGCACAGCTGCCCTCGCCCGCATGAAAGCCGGGCAGGCCCGCATCCTGTTCGCCACCTATCAGCTGGCAAAGGAAGGACTGGACATTCCCTGTCTGGACCGCCTTGTGCTGGCAACACCCACCCGCAACAAGGTCATCGTGCAGCAGAGCATCGGCCGCATCCAGCGCCCCGCACCCGGCAAGACCGAGGCCCTTGTGATCGACCTTGTGGACGAAAAGACCCCGCAGCTTCTGGTGCAGTACAAGCAGCGCCGGACCCTGTACAAGAAAATGAACATCACAGAAAAGGAGTAATTACCATGTCTGAACTGAACTATGCATCCGCCCTCGCCGCTCTGGACGGCGAATTTGAATCCGCCAGCGCCCAGACCGGCGGCAGCGGCGTGCCCGCAGGCCGCTACAACGCCATCCTGAAAGAGGCCAAGATCGTTGCCCGCACTGGCGGCGGCATTGCCCTGAGCGTGTCCTTCATCGTGACCGAGGGGCCGTACAAAGGCCGCTATGCCTTTACCAGCTACGGTTTGAGCAAGAACGGTCTGCCCTTCTTCAAGGGCTTTCTGCAGATGATCCAGCTGCCCCTCACCAAACTGAGCGAGCTGGAAAAAGCCCTGCCCCTGTTCCCGGGGCACATGTGCGTCATCGATGTGCGCCCCGACCGCAAGAACCCGCAGTACACCATGACCTATGTGGACCGGTATCTGGGCATGGGCAATGTGGCCGACTACCTCAAGCCCCCGGCACAGCCCGCTGCACAGGATGATCTCATCCCGGTGAACGAGCCGGATGATTTTCCTTTTAACTAACAGGAGGTGCGCATGCTCGAACAATTCCCGCAGGCTCTGAAAGAGAGCCGCCGCTGGGTCTGCTTCGATGCCGCCAAAACGCCCATCAACCCCGCCACCGGGCAGAATGCAAAGCCCAACGACCCCGCCACATGGGGCACGCTGGAAGCGGCACAGGCCGCAGTCTCCCGCTTTGGTCTGCGCGGCGTCGGGGTGCTTTTGGGCGATGGGCTGTGCGGCATCGACATCGACCATTGCCGGGACCCGGACACCGGTGCCCTCTCGGACATGGCCCGGGAGATCATCGACGGGATGCAGACCTACGCCGAGGAAAGCCCCAGCGGCACCGGTGTGCACCTGCTGTTCACCGGCCAAAAGCCGGCCGGTGCCTGCCGCAAAAGCAGCATCGGGCTGGAAATGTACGATGGCGGGCGGTACTTCACCGTCACCGGCAAAGCGCTGAACGATCTTGCCATCGAAGAACGCACCGCCCAGTGCGCCGCCGTGCACGCAAAGTATCTGGAAAAGCCGGAAACGCCCCGGGTACCTGCGCCTGCCGTCGTGTGGCAGAAGGTGGACCGCTCCGACGAAGAGCTACTGCGCACCGCCTGCGCTGCCCGGGACGGTGAGCGCTTTGCTGCCCTGTATGCCGGAAACTGGCAGGCCTACTACAACAGCCACAGCGAAGCCGACCTCAGCTTCTGCAACCTGCTGGCCTTCTGGTTTGGTGCCGATGTGGAGCGCATGGATCATGTGTTCCGCACTTCCGGCCTCATGCGTCCCAAGTGGGACGAACGGCGCGGTGCCAAGACCTATGGCCGCTGGACGCTGGAACGGGCCGTCAATGACTGTCAGGAGGTGTACACTCCCTCGCCGGAGCCGGACAAAACGCCCTTCGCCGATCAGGACGAAGCCCTCCGCGCCCTGAACGCCAAGTACGGTGCGCAGCCGCCCGCCGCCGCACCCGCCCCCGGCGTCAAGACCTACTCGCTGGACGACACCGGCAACGCCCGCCGCTTCCGCGACCGGTACGCCGACCGGGTGCGGTACAACCCCACCGACAAATGCTGGATGGTGTGGGACGGCGCCCGCTGGAAGCGGGACGACCTTGCCACCATCAAGGGCCTTGCAGATGAGATGCTGGACCAGATGGACAAGGCCTGCTTCGGCATCCGGGATATCAACACCGCCGGGGCACTGCGCCGCCATGTGCAGAAGAGCCGTTCCAGCCGCAGCAAGGAAGCCTTCCTGAAAGAAGCCCAGCATCTGCCCGGCATCCCCATGCTGCCGGAGCAGTTCGACAAAAACAAAGGCCTGCTGAACCTGCGCAACGGCATCCTGAACCTTGCCCGCCGGGAGCTTGTGCCCCACGACCGGGAACGCTACATCACCCGCATGGCGCAGGTGGACTACGACCCGGCCGCCAAAGCCCCCGTGTGGGAGGCCTTCATCCAGTCCGTCACCGGCGGGGACGCCCAGCTGGCGGAGTACCTGCAGGTGATGGTGGGCTACTGCCTGTGCGGCTCCACCCGGGAGCAGTGCATGTTTTTCCTGTACGGCGACGGCGCCAACGGCAAAAGCACCTTCCTCGAAACGCTGGCAAAAATGCTGGGCGACTACTGCATGAACGCCCAGGCCGATACCATCGCCAGTACCCGCAGCCGCTCTTCCGGCGCGGCACGCAGCGATGTGGCCCGCCTGAAAGGTGCCCGTTTCGTCACACTGGAAGAGGGCGATCAGGGCGCAACGCTGGACGAAGGCCTTGTGAAGCAGATGACCGGCGGCAACACCATCACCGCCCGCTTCCAGTATGGCAAGGAATTTGAGTTCCGGCCGGAGTTCAAACTGGTGGAAGCCACCAACCACCTGCCCAAGATCCACGGCACCGATGTAGGCATCTGGCGGCGCATCCGGCTGGTGCCCTTCACCCAGAGCATCCCGGAAGAAAAGCAGGACATCCTGCTGCCCCAGAAGCTGGAAGCTGAGCTGCCCGGCATCCTCAACTGGGCGCTGGACGGCCTGCAAAAATGGCTGGCCAACAGTCAGGGCGGCAGACGGCACGGCCTGCCCGCCAGTGCCGCCGTGGACAGCGCCGTGAATGCCTACAAGCAGGATCAGGACCGCATCGCGGCCTTCCTGGCCGACTGCACCGAGCCCGCCGAGGGCAGCACCGTGCAGGCCAGCGTGCTGTTCCGCACCTACCTGAACTGGTGCAGCGAGAACAACGAAAAATGGCGCATGGCCAACAAGCAGTTCGGCATGGAGGTGAAGAAGCACTACGAGATCCGCAAGGGCATGTACTACAACGAATATGTAGACATGGCCCTCTCGGACGAAGGAATGCGCTGTATGGCGCTTGGCCGCGGCACCGAGCCATCTGTTGCACCAGCCAGAAGCCGTCCTCTCTATGAACAGACCCGCCTGAAAAACTGAGCGTATGGAGGGTATGGAAGCAGGAAGGGCGTTTCCCAGACTTTTTACTATATATTTTTTGTTACATCTAGGGAGTTTTCAAAAATAGCTTCCTAT
>ENA-ORLM01001510-ORLM01001510.1-human-gut-metagenome-genome-assembly--contig:-NODE-1510-length-14758-cov-3.143178_pt1 | contig 14758 bp, 14 predicted proteins | sample MGYA00243063_ERZ508815 | MGnify/ENA primary metagenome ERZ508815 (study PRJEB26277, sample SAMN04329768) | human gut metagenome | biome: human-associated habitat | host: Homo sapiens | place: USA...
TGCAGCATTTATATGCATCGCCTCAATATTAATTTGGTTAAAATGAACAACTTAAAATGTTTTTCAAACACGCTCTAGTAACAATTTTAAAAGAAGGCAGGAAATTCATTTGATTTCATATATTAAGGGAACAGTTGCATATAAGGGGAAGGATTCTGTTGTGATAGAGAATCATGGAATTGGTTACCAGATAAAAGTGCCGTCAAGAGTTCTTGAGGGTGTGAATAGTGGTGAGGAAGCGATGCTTCATACCTATCTATATGTACGAGAAGACCAGTTGGCATTGTTTGGATTCTCTTCGATTCAGGAGTTAGAGACTTTCCAGATTCTGCTTGGAATTTCAGGCATCGGACCGAAAGCCGCATTATCGGTACTTTCCACGATGTCAGTGGAAGATTTGTATTATGCGGTTTTTAGTGAGGATGCGAAGAGTATCGCTAAGACACCGGGTATCGGTCCCAAAGGTGCGAAGAGAATGATCATCGAGCTGAAAGACAAGCTGAATCTAGAAGCTTTAGAGTCAGTTTCAGGGGCAGAGGAAGCAGCGCCACAGAGTTCCTTTACAGAAGGAGACAGCATTGCGGATACTGTACAGGCATTAGTAGCATTAGGCTATTCGAATGGAGAAGCATATCGTGCCGTACATAGTGTGCCGGAAGCAGAGAAGTTAGATGCAGAACAGTTATTAAAAGAAGCATTGAAGAAAGTATTAACATTTTTATAAGGTGATAACATGGACAGAATGATCAGCACAGAGCTGATGGAGGAGGATATTGCGGTAGAAGGCAGCCTCCGGCCACAGAATTTATCAGAATATATAGGACAGGAGAAGGTAAAAAAGAACCTTCGGGTATTTATCGAGGCGGCTAAGATGCGAGGAGAGTCTCTTGACCATGTATTATTATATGGCCCTCCGGGTCTTGGAAAGACAACATTAGCAGGGATTATCGCAAACGAAATGGACAGTAATTTGAAGATTACTTCCGGACCGGCGATTGAGAAACCAGGAGAAATTGCGGCAGTATTGAATGGACTTTCTGATGGAGATGTTCTCTTTATTGACGAGATTCACCGACTGAACCGGCAGGTGGAGGAAGTTCTTTATCCAGCAATGGAGGATTTTTCTATTGATATTATGATTGGAAAGGGCGCTTCAGCGAAGTCTATACGTTTAGAGCTTCCTCATTTTACATTGGTAGGAGCTACAACAAGAGCAGGAATGCTTACTGCACCGCTTCGAGACCGTTTTGGAGTTGTAAACCGTCTGGAATTTTATACTGATGAAGATTTGATAGTTATTGTAGAACGCTCAGCATAACTTCTTGGAGTAAAGATTGATGAGGCCGGTGCAATGGAAGTTGGAAAAAGAAGTCGTGGGACACCAAGACTGGCGAATCGATTGCTTAAGCGGGTAAGAGACTTTGCACAGGTTCGATATGACGGTATGATTACATATGAGGTGGCACAGACGGCACTTAATTTACTTGAGGTTGATTCTATGGGATTAGATGCGACAGACCGCAACCTTTTAGAAGCGATGATTACAAAGTTTATGGGAAAACCGGTGGGTTTAGATACACTAGCAGCAGCAATCGGAGAGGATTCTGGTACGATTGAAGATGTGTATGAGCCGTTTCTTATTCAGAGAGGCCTCATTAAGCGAACACCGAGAGGCCGGGCTTTAACTGCTTTCGCCTATGAACATATGGGATATCCGGTACCGGAGGAGATTTATTAAAAGATTTTGCATCACAGGAGGGTTGATATGGAAGAAAAAAGTGAATTGTCAGTAGTAATTGACGGTAAAGTATATAGATTGTCGGGTGGAAGTGATATCTATCTCCAAAAACTTGCCTCCTATGTTGACGGCAAGATAAGAGAATTAAAAAAACAGCCAGGATATAATAAGCTTTCCACAGAATATCGTGATATTTTGCTGGCGCTCAATATTACAGAAGAACTCTTTAAACTTCGGGATGAGATTGAAGTATTTAATCAGGATGGCCGGGACAGAGAGCAGGAGCTTTATGAATTAAAGCAGCAGATTGTCGATAGAGATATGCGGCTTGATGCGGCGAATAAGCTGGTTGCAGATTATAAAGCAAAGGTGAATGAGCTGCAAAAACAGATTATTGGACTGGAGACGAACAATGAATTTCATTAAAAAGAGAAACCTGCCGGAATTACTTGCTCCGGCAGGTTCTTTCGAGCATTTAAAAGCGGCTGTTGCAGCGGGAGCAGATGCGATTTATATGGGTGGTGAAAAGTTTGGTGCCAGAGCGTATGCACATAATTTTTCCAGAGAGGATATGATAGAGGCGCTGCAGTTTGCACATTTTCATGAACGTAAGTTATATCTTACAGTGAACACATTAATGAAAGAGAAAGAGCTTTTTGAAGAATTAGGAGACTTTCTTTTTCCTTATTATGAGAATGGTTTAGACGGTGTTATCGTTCAGGATATTGGTGCGGTTCGATTCATTCGAGAGAATTTCCCTGACTTGGAAATTCACGGAAGCACACAGCTAACGGTGACAGATTTTCGTGGTGCTGTTGCTGCGAAGCGCATGGGAATGACCAGAGTTGTTCCGGCAAGAGAATTATCTTTGGCAGAAATAAAAAGAATAAAAAAAGAAACTGGCCTTGAAGTGGAAGTTTTCGTTCATGGGGCATTGTGTTATTGCTACTCTGGTCAATGTCTTTTAAGCAGTATGTATGGTGGAAGAAGTGGAAATCGCGGCCGCTGTGCCCAGCCTTGCCGACTTCCATATACTCTGATGAATGCTGATGGAATGATATTAAATCCTTCAAAGTATACGAAATATCTTCTTAGTCCAAAGGATTTATGTTCTCTTTCTATGCTGCCGTCTTTAATGGAAATTCCTGTGGATTCTTTAAAGATTGAAGGACGCATGAAAAATGTGGAGTATGTGGCAGGAGTTACAGCAATTTACCGCAAATATTTAGATAAGATTTCTGAAAACTGGGAACAAAGAGCACAATTTCAACCAGAAGAAGAGGATATACATGCCTTAGAAGAATTATACTGTCGCGGCAGTTTTACAGAGGGATATTGGAACAAGCACAATGGGCAGGACATGATGGCAGCTGTTTCTCCCAAAAATACTGGAAGAAAAGTTGGTAAAGTTCTATCTGTCTCTAAAAATAAAGTTCGGATGCATTTTGAAGATACATTACATCCAAAAGATATTTTAGTAATTCCTGTTTCAAAAGATGGGCAGGATGAAGTGATTCTTACAGTCCCTTCTAAAGATGTGGGTACTTCTTTAAAAGGACAGGTGACACTGAACGCTCCGCGCACACAATCTATTAAGCCTGGAATGCCTGTATATCGCAGGAGGAATGAAGAACTTCTTACACACATTGAAAAAAATATTTTAAATGGCGTGATAAAATACCCTGTGACAGGAGATATTACACTAAAAGTTGGCGAACCTTTGATGCTCCAGCTTTTTTGCAGAGAAGAAAGTGTATTTGTTGAAGGACCGGTTATCGAATGTTCTGAAAAGAGGCCGGTAACGAAGGAAGATATCCTGCGGCAGATGCACAAGACTGGTAATGTACCATTTACACTTACTTCTTTTGAAGTGAATTTAGATGAGGGATGTTTTCTCCCAATGTCTGCTTTAAAAAGAATTCGTCAGGACGGATTTGCTCTTTTAGAGGAAAAATTACGCATCTGCAAAAATAGAGTAGATAATCTGCCAGAAAAAAGAGAATATTTTTATGAGAAGAACTTGTCCTCAAAAGAATTGGATAATCAACAGAATCTAATGAATAAGCGCTATGATTGTCCGAATCAGGCACAACGAGAACTAAACTCAGAGCAGGAAGAGCGAATTGCAAGTGTATATAATATAAAGCAGGCATTTTTATATTGTGAGGATACTTTTTTTGATGGAATCTGTCTTCCATGGGAATTTTTTTCGGAAAAAGAGTTAGAAAATGTGGGCGAAAAGATTAAGACTGCTGGAAAAAGCCTGTATCTTGCACTTCCTCGTGTATTTCGAGGTAATAATGTGCTGGAAGATAAATTAAAAAAGATCTGTTCTCTGTCAATTTGGGATGGAATTTATGCATATACTATAAATGAAATGGAATTTCTTATGCAGTTAGAGGGATGTACTACAAGAGTGATTGCAGGGGCTTCTTTTTATCATTGGAATTCTTCGGCTATACAGGAATCAAATGCACTCTATGATAATATGACCGTAAGAGAGCTGCCTGTTGAATTGTCGGAAGAAGAAATTTCAGATATGATAAAGGGAATGGATAAAGAACAGCAGCAGATAGTTGACTTTGAATTACTTATTTATGGAAGAATACCGGTAATGCAGTCAGCACAGTGCCTTAAAAAGACGTGTGGGCATTGTAATAAAACTTCCGGGCGATTATGGCTTGAGGATAAAAAGAAAAGAAAGCTTTTAGTAACTACACACTGCCTGGATTGTTATAATCTTATTTGGCAGGATAAGCCGAAGAGTCTGATCGGAGAGAATATCAAAGAGGTTTCTTCTCACATAAAGAGACATCGCTTTGATTTATTTGAACTTACTGAAGCAGAAGTATCTTCCGTAAAACAAAGATATCTTAAATGGAAAGAACAGCATTTTACAGAAGAACAAAGTAAAGATACTTTAGATTCATACTGGAATTATGGAATAGAGTAGAAAGGTGGGAATGAAAGTATGGTGAGTTTGATTTCAACAGGATCGAATTATATTATTGTCATCATGGGTGTTATTTACGCAATTACCTGTTTTACCGTTTTTCTTCCCTCTACTGAGAAACGACAGGTAAAGCGGATGGACAGGCAGGAATTGTTTATGTTCGTATTTCATTTTATCTGTTATGGTGTATTATTTGCCAAAACTTTGGATACAAAGATTATTTTTTTGTATCTTGCGCAGGTCGTATTTTTTAAGATGCTGATTTTTGTCTATTCACGAGTATATGTAGACTGTTCGCGAATTTTGATGAATCATACCTGTTTCTTGCTTTTGATTGGTTTTGTTATGTTAACACGCCTGTCATTTGATAAAGCAGTAAAGCAGTTTATTATTGCTGCGGCTACTTCATTGATTGTTTTATTTATTCCGTATTTTATGGAAAAGGCTGTCTGGCTCAAAAAGTTGAAATGGATTTATGGCCTCCTTGGACTGATATTTTTGTCTAGTGTATTTGTAATTGGTACTTCACAGAATGGAGCAACGAACTGGATTTCTTTGGGACATGGGATTGCTTTGCAGCCTTCGGAATTTGTTAAGATTTCTTTTATCTTTTTTATTGCAGCGATGCTTACGAAAGCACCGAATTTTAAAACAATGCTTCTTACGAGCATTTTTGCGGCATGCCATGTTATCATATTAATTGGCGAAAAGGATTTAGGTGGAGCATTAATCTATTTTGTTGTATATGTTTTTCTTTGCTATGTCGCTACTGGAAGGGGAATTTATTTATTTGGAGGAATTGGAGCGGGCACTCTTGCGGCAAAGTTAGCGTACATGCTGTTTGCGCATGTGCGGGTTCGTTTTATTGCCTGGAAAGATCCTTGGTCTGTCATTGAGGGCAGCGGATATCAGATTACGCAGTCTTTATTTGCGATTGCCGCGGGAAGCTGGCTTGGGAAAGGACTGACACAGGGCAGGCCAAATGATATTCCCATTGTGGAAAGTGATTTTATTTTCTCTGCAATTACCGAAGAATTCGGAATTTTATTTGCAATTTGTCTGATATTAATTTATTTGGGAGTGTTTATTCATTTCCTAAAAATTGCGATGGACGTGAGGGGTCGCTTTTACAAGCTTTTAGCATATGGATTTTCTATTTGCTTTATTTTTCAGGTGTTTCTTACAATTGGAGGGGTTACTAAGTTTATTCCTTCTACCGGAGTAACACTTCCACTGATCAGTTATGGAGGAAGTTCTGTAGCCAGTACATTAATAATTTTTGCAGTTATGCAGGGCATATTTATCATTGCCTATAAAGAGGATGATGAGAATGAAGAAGAACAAGCAGGGCAGCCGGACGAGAGTGACCGTAAAAAATACGACTGAACGAAGAGAATCTCGCAGGCACGATCAAAAGGAAACCTTATTTTTTGATATAAAGAGCTTATTTACTCCAAGAAGAGGGAAAAAATTAAAAACGAACCGTTATATGCTACAGACAAGTATTATTGTTGTCGCACTTTTTCTGGGGTTAATTGGCTATGTGGTGAAATTTACCTTAAAGGATAGCAGCAGCGTAGCGCAAAGTTCTTATAATAAGAGAAATTCTTCTCTCTCTGACCAGACAAAACGAGGTCAGATTTTAAGTGCGAACCAGAAGATTCTTGCATATTCTGAGAATAATGAAGCTGGAGATGAGATACGGCACTATCCTTACGAAAATATGTTTGCACACATCATTGGATATACCAGTTATGGAAAGGCAGGAATGGAATCTGTTTGTAACAGTGATCTTTTGACATCACACGAAAAACTGATGAAGCAGCTCAGTAACGGTGTTGCCAGCAAGAAGAATATCGGAGATAATGTAATAACGACGTTAGATACCCGTCTGCAAAAGGCCGCTTATGAAGCATTAGAGGACTATAGGGGAGCGGTAGTGGCAATCGAACCCAAAACAGGAAAGGTAAGAGCATTAGTTTCCAAGCCCGATTTTGATCCGAATAAGTTAGATGATATCTGGGATAAGATTACTTCTGATTCTTCAGAAAGCTGCCTCTTAAACAGAGCAACGCAGGGGCTTTACCCGCCAGGTTCCACCTATAAGGTACTGACAGCGCTAGAATACATGGAAGAACATCCGAACTCTTATAAGAACTTTAGTTATGAATGTGACGGACAGACGATTGTTAATAGCGTGCGTATCAGCTGCTATGAAAATGAGGAACATGGTGAAGTTGATTTAGACAGGGCATTTGCAAAATCCTGCAATACTGCTTTTGTCACATTAGGTAGTAAGTTGGACATAAAGAATTTTGTTTCACTAAATAAAAAATGTCTGTTCAATCAGGAGATTCCTTTTGATCTTGCAGTAAAAAAGAGTCGTTTTGAATTAACCCAAAATTCAGACAAGAGTGAAATCCCACAAACGGTCATTGGACAGGGAAATACGTTGATGACGCCGTTCCACAACGCTCTCCTTATGTGTGCAGTTGCAAACGAAGGCACTTTGATGAAGCCATATGTCGTTGACCATGTAGAAGGAGCAGATGGAACAACGGTAAAAGAAACTATCCCTGAAATTTATGCCGATCTTATGTCAGAAAAAGATGCGAAAAAGCTCCAGAAAATGCTTCGGGAAGTAGTTACCAGTGGTACGGGTTATAACTTAGATACGGATTTATATACTGCCGCAGGAAAGACAGGAACTGCAGAGAATGAGGGCAAATATGCACATGCCTGGTTCGTTGGCTATTCTAATGTAGAAGACCCGGATTTAGTTGTTTGTGTTCTTGTTGAGAACGTCGGCGCTGGAAGTAAGTATGCTGTCCCGATTGCTAAAAGAGTATTTGATTCTTATTACAATAATAATATGAAAGAATATTATAGTCAGAAAACAGATATCGAATCTACACAGACGAATCAATAAATTTTTCTTGACAATATAACAATCAGATGATAATATATAGAAGTTGGTTGCATTAGCTGTGACTAATTTCTATATGCCGCTGTGGCGGAATTGGCAGACGCATACGACTCAAAATCGTACGGGAAACCATATGGGTTCGAGTCCCATCAGCGGCATTTAATATATTTTTTAAAAGAAAGTTGTCTTACTAAAAAGTAGACAGCTTATTTTTTTACTCTATTTTTACTATACTAGAGCATTTTTCAAACACGCTCTAAGACATTTTTTCTTCCCCCAAATAATAAACTCCAAAATCATATCTTCAGAAATGGCAATACACATAGCTTTTTAGTAAAATTCTTTTTATCACAAATTTGTTGTACCTTCTTAAATTGCATGCGTCATCCCCAAATTCTCCCAACCATATTCTGATTAAACTAAATCTAGTCAAAGATAGCCCTCTGAAGGCGAATAAATCCCTATCTGTGACCTCGGAGCAAGAGAAAATACCGAACGAGGTATTTTCCTCGCCACGACTAAAGTCACAGATAGGGATTTATTCGCCTTCAGAGGGCGTCTCTAATGAAATCAAATCAGAATTAAAAATACTTTCTTGTTCCCCACAATCCCGCTTTCTTTAATTCAATATACTGCTGGTAGGCATCTTCTAATATTTGCCGCTCATTAGGGAAGCGAAGCAAATGATATGCTTCGTGGTACTTATAGTAGCCGGAATCTTCAAAATATTCTTCTTTCTGAGGTTTGGAGTAATAGCTGTCCGCCATCATTAAATACCAGTGTACCTGCTTTACAACTACATCGTGTGCGGTATTAAATGTATACTGGCTCTTTCCTACGTACTTTATTGCAGAAGCCTTTACTCCTGTCTCTTCGTGAACTTCTCTTAAGGCAGTTTCTTTATATTCTTCCCCTGCCTCCACTGTTCCTTTTGGAAGAACCCATCCGTCATATCTGTTTTTATAATTCTTATATAACAGAAGTATCTTTCCCCGAAATATTACAACACCACCGCAGCTTGTCGCCTTAATCATTGTTCTATCCTCCTGTGCTGACAATTCTGGTGTGTTCTACACTTACATTAAGTATACCAAATCGACAGAAGGTTTGCAACAGAAGCCTTTTACATGTATTATCAGTTTATTCCTTTAAAAGCTCCTTAATATATTTTTTCATATCATCTATCCGATTTTGGGACAGTAAAAAGGAGAGTGCCTGTAAATGATTATTCATATCATGATTTTGCCTGCGAAGAAGAATATTTTGTTCCTGATATTGTTTGTAAATAAATATTTGTTTTTCAATTCGCTTCTTTTTTTCTTTATTAACCCGAATCTGTTTTAAGATGACTGGAATTTGAGTCACCGCATGCAAAAATAAAAGGCTTAAAACAAATAGAATAAAAAACAAGAGAATCCAGCCGGTCATTCCGAATAATTCAGGTAAAAAGATAAGAAATCCATTTGTACATAATACAGGAAGCAGAATCATTTCCACAAACGTTGTGAGATGAATAAACCGAATATATCTTTTCCATAATAGAGGAAAGAGAAAGTTAAATGCTATTTCGGCAAGGGCAGCAGGTAAAAAGAAAATAAGTATAGTAGATACTTTTTGATTAGGAACATTAATATACGGGGTATAGTGAAGACCGAATAATTTTTCGCAGATTCCTTTCCAGTAAAGAGAACAAATAACAATCTCTAAGATACCATCAAAGAAAACCAGGATAAAAAACAGCGATAATTTTTTTAAGAAAGATTCTTTGGTAAATAAAAAAATTGTGATGAGAAGAGCGAGGTAAAAAAGAAAGCTTCTCATTCCAGACTGTACATTGGCTGTTGCAATTTCATATAGAAAAGGAATAAATAGAAAAAGAAAACTAAAAAGGTAATACATAAATTCTCGAATACGCAAGGGCAGAATCTGCCCAATGGCAAAACTTAATGAGAATCCTATAAAAAGCTGAACGGCTGCTACAATATAAATATAAACTGGTGTAAAATCAAACATTTGGTTTAAAGTCATAAAAAATCCTTTCTTTACCATTTTAATCGTTAGAATTAGAGCGTGTTTGAAAAATCATTCCTGCAATCTGCATACCTCAATCTGCAAAAAGCATTTTTCAAATATATTCCAAGATAAAACATATTCGTTTGCGGTGGTATTATAAAAGATAACGAAGCATTATACGAGATTCAAAAATATTTCCCCGATCTTCCCACTCACAAAATCCATCATAAGATTTTACAATCTCTTCAATGATAGATAATCCAAATCCATGAGAAAGGGAATCTGATTTTGTTGTTTTTCTTGCTAATGAGTTAAAAATCAAGGCTGTTTCCTTTGTATTTTGCATGAAGATAATTAAGAAATCCCCCTTATAATCAATTGATAATTCAATTTTAGGATTTAACGAGGAAGCCATCTGGCAACTTTCTATGGCATTATCAAGTAAATTTGAAAACAGACTAATTAAAACAGAAAAAGAAAAATCATTCTTTTCAGGAAACAAAATCGTATATTCAAAAGAAATATTATGTTGGATACATTCTGATTTTTTGCTTTGTAAAATACCATCAACGATAGAGTTGGTACAGCAAATGATATCGGTATCTTTAAGAGGAATCTGTTCACCAAGTATTTTTTGTGCAGTTGTTAAATCATTTTGCTCTAAAAGTATGTAAAGTTCTTTCAATTTTTGGGTAAAATTATTTTTATGAAGTTTGAGCTGCTTATGAGTAAACTGTTCTATTTCGCGTTGCTGCTTTGAACTTTCTTCTGTAGTTTCTAACGTAGAAAGAGAAGTTCCTGTCCGGTGTTCTCTTAAAGATGCAAGAAAGATATTTAATGGGAAAATAAGAAGAATCGCATAAGAAATCATCATGCATAGGAATGAGCGAGGTGACTTAGCGGAACAAAAATAAAATAGAACCACAGATTCTGAACAGGCAATAAGAATTGAAAGAAAAATCATATCTTTTTTATGCATCATTAAAGCTCTCCTTTCGCTTCTTCATTTGTAAAATACATCCCATCTGCCCATATACATCTGGCAAATGTCTTTTTTAAACTTTCGTAACAAGTTCTGCTGACTGGAACAGAAGTATCGTTTGATAAGATAGCATGGTGACGGTCTAAATTAACGATGTGCCGTCCATTTACGATATAGCTTCGGTGAGATGGACAAAACCAGGGACATAAACGTTCTAAAAGAGAATCCATCTTTTCTGGTGTCTGATAGATTGTATCTGCGGTATGAATATTTGTAGTACGCATAATTCGTTCTAAATATAAAATCTTACTTTGTGCAATACGAATATGCTGCTGCTTTGATTGGATAATCAAATAGTACTGATTTATCTTTGCTATCTGCTGTATGGCCTTTTTTAATGCGGTTGAAAGATAGGTATCTATATCTTTCTTTAAAATATAGTAAATATGTGATGTCTCATAAACAGAGGTAAAATAGTTTGTATAATTTGTAATATATATAATCTGACAGTCTGGATGCCAGGCGTTAATCTGTTTTGATGCCTCAATTCCAGAGGAAACATCAAATTCGATGTCCATAAAGATAATATCAAACAGCTTGTTTTCATTATGAATAGAAAATAGTATATCTTTTATGTGATAAAATACAGAAACTTCCGCTTCAATAGGGCAGCATTGTTTTACTTTTTCTGAGATTTCCTGCGCGGTAATCTCATTGTCATCACAGACAGCAATTGAAATCATAAAATAGTCCTTTCATGTAAAATACATTTTTTATTAAAAAATATATCATTGTTTTTAAATGATGTATATATTATATAATACTTTTTCTTATTTACAAGCAGGGAATATAGAAAATGTGGTTGTTCAAGACATAAAATTTACATTTCGTGCAATAGTACTTGAAAAATATGAGAAAAAACATATAATACAGAATGTACTTTGCATTTTGCATAACCCCGTCGAAAGTGAGTATGTTCTTTGGTTTTTCGCTTTCGACGGGCTTTTCTTTATCATTTTATACTATAGAGATTTCATATTATCGTAAGAAATGAGGTTGTGGATATGAAATATACCGTAAATTTGGGCATATAGATTGCAAGAATATTTTTTCAAACACATATTAAAGATATGTGGAAAGTTCTTTTCGTAGATTTTCCTCTAATCGAATCAGTTTTTCTGTTATTTTTTTAGAAATCACATCGGCCATGGCATATTGATTTAGATATTTATTTAAAGATTTAATTCCCATATTACATCCATCGGTAATAAGGTTAGCCACTGTTTTATCACTTTCATCGATTCCCATTTTGACATTTGTTTTGATAAAAGACATGCCTTTTGCAATCGGATCGGGTTCTTTTTGTTCTTCTTTGTGATAATTAAGCAGGGAATGAATCTCTGATTCTAATTCTTCGTGTGCATTTCTGCTCTTAGTTAGAATCTCATTTAATTTTGTATCTTCAACCTTTTCTAAAATTTCATTAATTGAAGAAATCGCCATCTTTGTTCCTGCATCACATTCTCTTAAAAGTTTTGTAGTATCTGTCAGTTTTTTTGTATCTGATTCCATAGTAATCTCCTTTAAAAAATCTAAAATTTAGTACTCATAGTATGTATAGAAAGAGCGAAAATATTCTGTTTTGTTAATGGAGATACACTAAAAATATTAGATAAGAATTATTCTATAAGTATTTCATGAAAAATGAGTGTAGCGTTTCTTTATTTTATTTCATGCAATGTAATTCGAAACACAAAAAAATAGAAACACAAAATTTACTATAAATCTTGTCTTTCTATTTTATCTGTTTGCATACCGATTGTTCAGATTTTTAGTACTTTCTTAATTTGTGCTGTCAGTTTGGCCGAATCATTTTGTCCTAAATAATTCATACGGTATGTATGTTCCGCAGTTCCTCTATCGACAAAAACTCGTCCGCTAGCTGTATCAATGACTAGTCCGCTGTTTCCAGTGTATATAATCAGATTTTCACCATGACCGGTAAAAGATTCATGAGGGATGAAACTGTACCAGGTACAATGGTAGGAATAATCTTCGAGAATTTCCATAATTCTTCTGTATTCTACAGAACTTGCAGACAAAGAAAAGGACGATATATTCGTGTCATTGTCTGACAGGCTGACAGTCATTGCCGTATCTGTTTCTTGTCGAAGTACTTTGCGAAGAGGCAGCGGCCAGAGCATGATTATGGAAAATATAATAATCATGACTGAGGCAACAACCAAAGTACGTTTTAAATATTTATTCATAAATACCTCCACCCTTTTTATTTTATTATATCGCCTTGTTGTTTTATGGTCAACATACCGATAGACGATTAATGTAGGAAATCAAGAGAATAATGTATAATAATAAAAAAGTGCTGGAAGAAAAAAATCTGTTCGCAAAGAAAAAATTATCTGTCGGAACATCTAAATTTCTGTTATAATTTATAAAAAACTATGATTTACTAAGGAGGAACACAAATGAATCAAGCACAAAAAGCGGCAGAGTATCATCAGAAAGGTTATAACTGTGCGCAAGCAATTGTCTGTGCATTTTGCGATAAGGTAGGCCTTGATGAAAAAACAGCATTTAAAGTGTCAGAAGGATTAGGGCTGGGTGTCAGTGATACTTATGGTACCTGCGGCGCAGTTACTGGTATGGCACTTGTTATGGGTATGGCTAATAGTTGTGGAAATCTTGAAGCACCAACTTCAAAAGCGGCTACTTATCAGAAAGTACGAGAATTAAATGAGATATTCCGTAAGAAAAACGGATCGACAATCTGTCGGGAATTGAAAGGGATGGATACCGGTAAAGTACTTCGTTCCTGTCCTGGCTGTATAGAAGATGCAGCCAACATATTGTCTGAAAAATTAGGCGAATAGTATATTTTTATTAATAAAATTAACTAAAAATAAGCTTTTTTATAATTTTCTCTTGCAAAGCACTTAAATATGTGATACTATTCGAAACGTGACAAGGGTGTCTAAAGTATAACAATTATACTTTAGGCGCCTTTTTTGTTTTCCGGAAGAGCTTTAGTAAATTAAAATGATGAATCATCAGAAAAAAGAGAAGAAAGGACTTATATAAATTATGAATACAGGAGATACAGCTTTTATGATGATCTGTGCTGCTCTCGTCTTTTTTATGACACCAGGGCTTGCATTTTTTTATGGTGGTTTAGTTAGAAGAAAAAATGTTTGTAACACAATTATGGCATGTGTGGCAATTATGGGTCTTTCCGTTGTTATGTGGACACTTTTTGGATACTCTTTATCTTTTGGTGGAAACCATGCAGGAATTATCGGAGATTTTCGCTGGTTTGGATTAAATGGTGTTGGAATGGAAGCAGGACCTTATGCAGATAGTATTCCACATTTGGTATTTTGTGCTTTTCAGATGATGTTTGCAATGATTACGCCAGCACTTATTACTGGTTCCCTGGTAGGGCGTATGAAGTTTAAAGCGTTATTTCTTTTTGTAGCAATCTGGTCTGTTATTGTTTACTACCCAATGGCTCATATGGTATGGGGAGATGGCGGCTTTCTTGCGGCAATCGGTTCTGTAGACTTTGCTGGTGGTGATGTTGTACATATCAGTTCAGGTATCAGTGCATTAGTGCTTGCTATTATTCTTGGAAGAAGACGTGGTTATGAACATACAACCTATCGTATTCATAATATTCCATCTGTTGTTCTCGGAGCCTCTCTTCTTTGGTTTGGATGGTTTGGATTCAATGCCGGTAGTGCATTAAAAGCAGATGGCCTGGCTGCACATGCATTTATGACTTCAGCCATTTCTGCGGCAGCAGCATTGTTATCCTGGATGTTTATTGATACAATAAAGAATGGAAAAACGACTTTAGTTGGTGCAGCTACCGGACTTGTTGTTGGACTTGTTGCGATCACTCCAGGTGCAGGTTTTGTTCCAATCTGGTCTTCTTTCATTATCGGTGCACTTGTCAGTCCGATTTGTTACTTTGGTGTTGGATTTATCAAGAAAAAGTTAAAAATAGATGATGCGTTGGATGCATTTGGCTGTCATGGTATCGGCGGTATCTGGGGTGGTATTGCCACAGGTATTTTTACACAGAAATCAATTAATCCAGTTGCCAGATGGGATGGACTTATTTTTGGT
>ENA-ORLM01001517-ORLM01001517.1-human-gut-metagenome-genome-assembly--contig:-NODE-1517-length-14668-cov-2.915907_pt1 | contig 14668 bp, 15 predicted proteins | sample MGYA00243063_ERZ508815 | MGnify/ENA primary metagenome ERZ508815 (study PRJEB26277, sample SAMN04329768) | human gut metagenome | biome: human-associated habitat | host: Homo sapiens | place: USA...
GGTCTTAATTTCTCCTTCATTAGTAGCCGCTGCCAGCAGCATGGCATCCCAGGTAGTCCGCATATGCTCCATACTGTCCTGCTTTGACACATTCCGCTCCGCCATATCATCTTCCAGAATCACCTGCCAGAATTCTTTTCCTTCCGTATGACATTTCTGTAATATCTGTTCAAATGACTGATAGGACATAGTTACTCCTCCACATTGATATAGGTCACCTTAATGATGCCGTCCAGCTGTTCCAGCCAGGCCACCGATTCCTCCGGCACTTCCTGATCTGTCTCTATGACCATAACGGCGTAGCCGCCCCGCTTGTCCCTGTAGAGTTGCAGAGTTGCAATATTCACCTGCTTTTCAGCCAGCATGGAGGTCACCTGTGCCACATGTCCCGGCTGATCCACATTGTGTACAATCAAAGTCGGCTTTTCCGCAGAGAAATTTACTTCGATTCCATCCAGTTTTGCGATCAGGATCCGGCCGCCGCCAATGGAAGCCGCCTGCACTTCTATTTTCCGCCCATGTTCTCCGGTCAGCCGCAGAACCGCCGTATTGGGATGGGCATCTTTCAGGGTAATGGTGGAAAAAGAGAATTCCATTCCATCCCTTTTCGCCAGGAAAAAGCTGTCCGGAATCCGGATATCATCCGGCCGCATTCCCAAAAGGCCTGCGATCAGCGCCTTATCCGTGCCATGTCCGATGCCCGTAGTAGCAAAGGAACCATGCAGAAGGATTTCCGCCTTCACCACATGGTCCTGAAGTAATTTTCCTGAAATATAACCGATCCGGACCGCTCCCGCAGTATGAGAACTGCTGGGGCCGACCATTACGGGTCCTAAAATATCAAACAGATTCATAGTCGCCTCATTTCTGTACGAAACATAAGCTATAAGTTTTATTTCTCCAACACTGTCAGAAGATGTTCAAAATATTCCGGCAGCGGAGCATCGATCTCCAGATATTCTCCGGTAGTGGGATGAATAAATCCCAGTGTCTTGGCATGAAGTGTCTGCCCCTGTAATTTGAAAGGACTTTTCCGGTTGGAGTAGACTTCATCCCCCAGAAGTGGATGCCCGATGCTTGCCATATGCACACGGATCTGGTGTGTCCTTCCGGTCTCCAACACACACTCTATATAAGTATATCCCTGAAATCTCTGTAATACCCGGTAATGGGTCACGGCACGTTTTCCGTTCTGGTGGTTCACCGCCATTTTTTTACGGTCATTCGGATGCCTGCCGATGGGCTGGTCGATGGTGCCTTCCTCCTGATTCAGCTCTCCGAAACAGATGGCACGGTATCTTCTGTTGATGGAATGTTCCTTCAACTGTTCTGCAATGCACCGGTGGGCTTTGTCATTTTTGCAGGCAATGACAGATCCAGTGGTATCCTTGTCGATACGATGTACAATACCGGGGCGCAGTACTCCGTTGATCCCGGACAAATCCCTGCCACAGTGATACATCAGTGCATTAACCAGAGTGCCGCTGTAATGTCCCGCCGCCGGATGCACCACCATCCCCTTCGGCTTATTCACCACGATCAGATCCGCATCCTCATACAGGATATCCAGAGGGATGTTCTCCGGTTCAATATCCGGTTCCACAGATTCCGGCACGGAGAAGACTACTTCATCATCACATTTGACACGACAACTTCCCTTTACCGGCGTACCGTTTACCAGCACATTTCCGTCTTTGATCAGCTTTTGGATAAAAGAACGGGACAGATTCTCCACAAGCAGACTCATACATTTGTCAAGCCGTTCGTCTTCCATCTCATCTGCTATCTGAAATCGGAGTTCTTCCATTATTTCATCTCCCGATAACGATTCTGCTTAAAGTTGAGGAATTCCAGATCCTTTTCCTTGTATACGAACAAAAACAGAATAAACAGGCCAATGGTAGCCACTACCACATAAATATCCGCCACATTAAAGATCGGATAATTGATCAGTACGAAGGAGATAAAATCCACTACATAATCCAGTCGGAATCTGTCGATCATGTTGCCGATACCTCCGGCAATGATCACTGCCAGCAATACATGCACGATTCGGAATTTCTTCTGTTCCGGAAGCTTGAAAAGGAAAAACAACAGCACCGCAAGAAATACGATTCCCACAAACAGAATAAATATCTTCTGGTTCTGCAGCATACCGAATGCGGATCCTCTGTTCTCCAGATATTGCAATTCCAGAACTCCGTCAATGATCACATAGGCCGGCTGGTTCTTCAGATGTACCACCGCCAGATGCTTGGTAAACTGATCCAGTACCAGAAGTACGGCTGCAATCAGGGCATCTATGATCAACATAACAACTCGACTACTTTTCTTTTCCTTATTCATGAGCATCCTCTTCACTAAAATTGATTTCTTCGATGGCAGCCAGAATTTCCTCATCCGTAACGGTTCTGTCGATAACTGCCTTTCCGATCTTCTTTAACAGAATAAATTTGATCGTACCGGCTTCCATCTTCTTATCGGATTTTGTAAGTTTCAAGATCTCCTGCGGATCGATATCGTCCACGGAGATTGGCAGATAAAACGGTACAAACATATCACGGATCTCATAAAATTCTTCCATGCTCAGCATTTCTTTTTTCCAGGAAATATATGCTGCAGCTACCGTACCCAGTGCCACACACTCTCCATGATACAATTCAAAATTCTTGTATTTCTCGATAGCATGTCCGATCGTGTGTCCAAGATTTAAGAGAGCACGGTCTCCCTGCTCGGTAGGATCCTTTTCCACCACCATTTTCTTGATGGAGCAGGTACGGATCACCATTTCTTCCAGGGTATTCAGATCCCGCTCGCAGATCTCATACATGTTCTCGATCAGCCACTCATAGAAGGGCGCATCCTTGATCAGTGCGGATTTCATTACTTCCGCAAATCCGGAATAAAACTGTCTCTCTTCCAGCGTTTTTAATACGGACAGGTTCATATATACCAGTCTGGGCATCTTAAATGCGCCTACCATGTTCTTATAGCTGTCAAAATCCACACCTGTCTTACCGCCAATAGAGCTGTCTGCCTGTGCCAGCAATGTAGTTGGAATCTGTACAAAATCAATGCCTCTTAAATAAGTAGCCGCCACAAATCCGGTCAGATCACCGCAGACGCCGCCGCCCAGTGCCAGCAGCATATCTTTTCTGTCAAAACCCTCTTCAATCAGGAAACGGTACACGTCCCTCACGGTATCCAGATTCTTGTGTTCTTCTCCTGCGGGGAACACATATTTCACAGCCTTACGGCATTTTCCCTCCAGAAACTTAAGAATCTGTGACGCATACAGTCCGTCTACGGTGGAATCCGTCACAATACATAATCTCTGCTGCGCCAAGCTCTGCCAGTTCTTCCCACAGGCCGTCAAAAGACTGCTGGAATACAATATCGTAGCAAGGCTTTTTGTTATAAAGCACCGGTAATCTCTGTGCCATGTTGTTCACCCTTCAGTTCCTTATAAACTGTTCTTTCTTGTATAATTTATATCTGTTTTTAAAAAACTTCCTGCAGTTGCCCACAGGAAGTTATCTTCATATGACATTTTAATGGCATTTGACATTTTATGACATTCCATTGTTGATCGGCATTTCAAAAGATCCGGCGCCGCCGAAAATATCCTGAAAATCACCGGAGATATCTACGCTGGCCGGCGTAATAATGAAAATATAATGGGATATTTTCAGTAAATAACCCGATATTGCGAAACAGGATCCGGAAGTAAAGTCAATGATACGCTGGGCGATATCCACGTCCAGGCCTTCCAGATTAAGTACCACTGTCCGGTTGGCCAACAGTGTCTCTGTGATCTCTCTTGCATCCTCTACGGAAGTAGGCTTGATCACACAGACCTCCATGCCGGTTCCAGGCATTTTCTTGGTCACGGTGCGGTGGATCGGTGTTACCTTAGGCTGTGAGGAACGCTTACTCTTCTCTTCCGGTTCGTCATCCTCCTGTGCCTGCTGTCTGCTCTTGGCCGGGCTGAATTTCTTTACCGGTTCTACTTCTTCCTCATCATCCAGATAATCGTCATCATAGAAACCTTCATCCTCTTCATCGTTCAGTTTCATATAATTCAGGAACTTATCCATTACACCCATTGTTGTGTGTCTCCTTTATTATTCAATCTCTTTCTAGATCGTCTTACTATAATCCCTTTCTCCGAAAATACCGGTTCCGACTCTGACGATCGTGGCTCCTTCCTGCGTGGCCACCATATAATCGCCGGTCATTCCCATGGAAAGAATATTCATAGAAATATTATCAATGTTTTTATTTCCGATGTCAACAGCTAATTGCCGAAGTTTCTGAAAATAGCCCCTGTTTTCTTCCGGATCCTCCACAAAAGGGGCGATCGTCATCAATCCTCTGATATGTATTCCCGGAAGCGTTGCAATCTCACGGATCAGTGTTGCAGTTTCTTCTACCGTAGTTCCGAACTTGCTTTCCTCCTGTGCCACATTTACCTCGATCAGGATATTGACTTCCACCTGCTTCTTCACGGCTTCTCTGCTGATCTCTTCCGCCAGCCGGAGGCTGTCCACGCTGTGGATCAGGTAAACCTTATCTACAATATATTTTACCTTATTGCGCTGCAGATGGCCGATCATATGCCATCTGACATCCGAAGGCATCTGAGGGATCTTGTCCACCAGTTCCTGAACCTTGTTCTCCCCGAAATCTCTGGCTCCCGCACGGTAGACATCCATCAGCATATCCACCGGTTTGGTCTTGCTGACTGCAAGCAGCGTCACTTCCTGCTCCGATCTGCCCGCCTGCTCACAGGCTTTTGTGACGTTCTCTTTTACCGTTTTGTAATTTTGTGCCAGTTCCATGCTCTGTATGGTCTCTTCCATAGTATCCGCCATCCTTTCTAGCTTTCCGGTGTCTGACTTTCCTGTGTTGCTTCCTGTGTGGTCTCCTGCGTCGGTTCCTCTCTGGTCTCCGCTGGAAGTGGCTCTGTGCTCTCCGGTATATTGTCGCTTACTCCCGGTTCTACACTGTCTGTAGGAATATCCGTCCTGCCGGTATCTGTTTTCTTGATATTGGTGATGATCTGATCATCCGATACCGAAGAACCGTCCAGTACAATATAGTCATATACATTCAGGCCATAGGTCGTATTGGCTTTTACGATGGAATACTCGTCATTCTGATACAGAATATTGATCTGCTTGAAGTCAGCATATCCCTTATTCACATTATACACACCGATCAGTGTTGCACGCTTGCTTACCGTATAGGTCTCCTGGCTGTCTGTCTTGTACAGGACATCTCCGGCCTTCAGCACCGAAGTATCCATGTAGTACACGCCTTCATTTTCATCGTAGCTGTACACACCGGCCTCCACAAATTCACTGGAAATGTCCCCGTTATCCCGGTAGCACTGTCTGATCACACCCTGGGTTCCCGTATTTTCATTGGTCGTGACAAAATCTTCATCGATCAGGAAAAATTCCTTCTCCACAATGGAAGAATTTGGAATCTTCAGTCCGGTCTCATCATTCAATATCAGCTCGATATCCAGAAATCTGTCGGATACAAACGTAACCATGGAATTTGTAAAGGTAAGTGACAGAAATGTATTGCCATCACTGCCGGTAAACAGCTTTGCCTGCCCCCAGGACTCATACTGATTCTTCAGAAAACGTACTTTGACATAATCCTCCTGTTGGATCTCTGCGCCTCGCTCTGCATCGATGGGAATGACCACCGACCAGTTTTCCTCCGTGGAAAGCTTGTACACCGGATCTCCCACAGCCATCAGTTCATTACCGAGCATCTGTTTCTTCTCATAATTTTTGTTATCAAATACTTCCTGGGTAACACCTTCCACGGTCAGATTTTCATAACCGTCCGTCCAGTAAGCCACGATACCGGTGGTGGGCGCATAACAGAAATTTACAATATTTGCAGCCGAACCGTTATTTCCGTTTTCAATGCTTTGCAGCATATTTACATTGGCCAGTTTCAGCACCGTGTTCTTCAAAGAATATTTAAAATCATAGGTACTCTCGTAATTTTTGTCATCATACCCATGCATAAAATTCACGATTTCATTACGGAATTCCGAAAGTTCCTGGTCACTCAGGGTATTTTCTCCAAGGCTGGCATCCTCCAGTTCTTCCGTCAGCCGGCCCGTCTCGTCCACGATGTAAACAGTGTCTCCCTTGGCCACCCGTTCGCCTTCTCTTGCATAAAAATTCACATATCCGGCAGTATCCGTACTTACAACTTCCTCTGTGCGGATTGACACTCCACGGTAAATATTATTGGTAGCCAGTGATCCTTCCGTTACTTCATAACGCACGATGTGGTCTGTCTGAAAATACAGTATCACACAAATGATTACATAAATAAAAATAGCTCCGAAGATGAGCATACCGATATTGAGGTTCAAAGGTTTTCTGTATTTTTTTATTTTTCTCGGTTGTTCTGCCATTGGAAAACCTCCTTTCCTCTCCCTTACATTTGAGAAGCCCCGGTTGACATCCGAGGCTTCTCATACGTGAAAATTATAATTCGTTCTTCTTACAAAGATACAATGATCTTATCCTTCACAGACTCCGGTAATTCGGATTCGTCCCTGGATACACTGAGGATAAAATCCACCTGGAAGAAATCACTCATTCTCTCCAGTTTTTCAACAACTGCGGAAATGTCTTTGTCTTCCAGTGCTGCGATTTTCAGAAAGCTGTCAAAATACATCTGCTCCAGATCATGATCCTGAGAAATGATACCGCATACGAATCCCAGAAATTCGCTTTCATTCTCGATCATATAACGGGAAACGTCGATCAGACGCACCTTGTTGTTCAGTTCATACATATGTTTCGTACTTTTGTCCAGATATACGATACTTCCCGCAATATCCTTTACCTCGCTGTTGACTTTGTCCAACAGCTGTTTTGTCTTGCCCTTGCCCTTTTTGCCTACAATCAACTGAACCATTGGTGTAACCCTCCTGTCGTAAAATTTATAGGAACTTCACGCAACCTATTTACTTTATTATAGTTTATAACCCCTCAAAAAACAACAGTTATTTATTGATTTGCTCCAGGAGTTGTACCATTTCCGGGTACAGCACATCACTGGCTGAGGAATTCAGGATTACCGATATATAAGGAGCTCCGCTTGTGTCTCTGGATAAAAGGATCAGACAATGTCCCGCCGCGTTGGTCGTACCTGTCTTGCCGCCGATGACTGTAATGTTCTCCGGTGCCTGAAAATCTCCCCGCAAAAAACGGTTTGTGTTGTTCACCGTAAGTTCCTTGGCTTTTCCGTCCTTGTCATAATATGCGGTTTGGTAGCTTGTCATGTGAATGATCTCATTAAAGGAATCATATTTGATTGCTTCATTAAAGATCAGATACAGGTCATAGGCTGAAGTATAATGATTGTCATCCGACAGACCATGAGGATTGGCAAAACTGGTATTTGTAGCCCCCAGTCTCTGTGCTTCCTCATTCATCATCTCCACAAAATGATCTACACTGCCGCCGATATTCTCCGCGATCAGCATTGCTGCGTCGTTGGCGGAATACATCAGCAGAATATGTAATGCCTGATCCAATGTCATGGTATCTCCGGCTTTTAATCCGCACAGCTGTGCACCGGATTCCGTGATCTTTACGCTATCCGTAGCTGTCAGCACAGAATCCGGTGACGCATTCTGTAATGCCACCAGTGCCGTCATTACCTTGGTCAGGCTGGCCGGATACAATCTTTCATGTGCATTTTTGGAATATAATACCTTTTTATTGTTTACGTCGAACAGTACAGCGGCCGAGGCCTGTGACATGTCTACGCTGCCATCCCCCGTCTGGTCCTCCGTCACCACACACAGATCCGCAGCAAAGGGCTCTGCCCTGCCCGCTCCGGTTCCTGCCAGCACATTGAAACTGCTGACACTGGAATTGACATCGTACGGAAATGTATACGCCACATTACCGCATCCGGTAAGCAGACTCATGCAGAGGATCAAGGACATGCAGAAGCAGATCCGACGAACTTTATTTGTACATTTCACGCCACTCTAAATCTCCTCTGTCTAAGGACTTGATCAACAGTTCCGCGCTGGCGAGATTCGTTGCCAACGGAATATTATGCATATCACACAAGCGCATTACATTGCTTACATCCGGCTCATGGGCCTTGGGTGCCAGTGGATCCCGCAAAAAGATCACCAGATCGATCTCGTTGTGTTCGATCTGTGCACCGATCTGCTGTTCTCCTCCCAGATGTCCAGCAAGATATTTGTGTATATTCAGGTTGGTGACCTCTTCGATCAGCCTGCCGGTAGTTCCTGTGGCATATAATTCATTTTTACTTAAAATTCCGCGATATGCAATGCAGAAATTCTGCATCAGTTTCTTTTTTGCATCATGTGCGATCAGTGCAATGTTCATATAGTCCATACCCCTTCTCTGTGTAATGTATGATTTCTTTTGTCTAGCTTCTCTTCGCCTGTAATCGTACGTTCAGTACAACACCCATTCCAATATACAGACTCATCAGCGAGGTCAGGCCATAGCTTACAAAAGGCAGCGGAAGTCCTGTATTCGGTAAAATAAACGTAGCCACTCCGATGTTCACAAAGCTCTGGAAAGCGATCAGTCCCCCCATTGACGCCGCTATGATCGTCCCCGCGGTATCTTTCGCCTTTCCCGCGATAGAAACGCACTCCATTGCCATCAGCATCAGCAGTATGATCACTACGATACTTCCCTTAAAACCAAACTCTTCACCGATAACAGCGAATATGAAATCGGTTTCCGCTTCAGACAGGAAATTGCCATTCTTTACCGATGTGATCTCATTGTTTTTATAGCCCTTGCCGTCCAGTTCTCCAGAGCCTATGGCCATTACAGAGTTCAACTGCTGGTAAGCCAGATCCGTGGAATATTCCTCCGGATTGACGAAGGCAAGGATACGATTTTTCTGGTAAGTCTCCAATATGGTACTGTCCGGCTGCATTGCCAGAGATACCAGTATGATCACTGCAGGAATTGCCACCGCCAATGCTCCGAAGATCAGCTTATAACTGATGCCTCCGGCATACAGGATCACGCAGAAAATAAAGATCAGCACAAGGCTGGTAGACAGCGCCGGCTGTTCCTTTACCATGATCCAGGGAACACCCATAAGTACCGCAATCGATGCGATCACAGGGAAAGTATTCAGCTTCTCCTTATATTTCATAATAAACTGTGCAAAGAATAAAATCAATAAAATTTTTGCAAGTTCTGAAGGTTGAAATTGCAGTCCACCGATCTTAAGCCACCTCTGGGCTCCGTTGCCTTCTTCACCCATCAGTATTACCAGTCCGAGCAGTACCAGATTGCCTATGTACATCAGCCAGTAAAGCTTCAGGATCACGGAATAATTAAAAAAAGAAAGGGCGATCATGATAACAAGCCCCGCAACTACACCCGCCATCTGTTTGGTCTGCTGGGCAGGTTCCGCACTGCCGATGGTTATGATGCCGATGATGGACAGTGCAAGTATCAGTATGATCAGTTTAAAGTCATAATCCCGCAATCTATAATTCTTAAACATCCGTTTGACCTTTCTGTTTTTTATGCTCCTTATGGCATTTTCGCAGTCTTCTGTAAATCAATAATGGGAATATTGGCAATCAGGCTTGGGCTCTTATTCCGTCCACCCTTACTGCCCTTTGCCTGTATCTCGATTTCCATATGATCAGTATCGATCCGCATATATTTCGAAATCACTTTTGTAATATCCGCCTTGATCAGTTCCATCATCTCCGGAGAACAGTTCACCCGGTCCGATATCAGCAGGATTTTCAGACGGTCCTTTGCCACCTGGCAGGAGCTTTTCCTGCGAAAAAAATGTTTCATATTCATCCCGTCCCCTTCCTATGCTTTCCGAAAAATACCGGTTACTTTTGTCCAAAAAGATACTCCTTTTTCGAAATCCAGGAACGGAATTTCTTTTCCCAGCACACGATCCACCACATTGCGGTAAGCCTTACCCGCCGGTGTATCGCTTCCGACTAATGGTTCTCCCTGATTGGTGGCGATGACTACATTCTCATCATCCGGAACGATTCCGATGAGCGGTACCGCCAGAATATCCACCACATCATCCGCAGACATCATATCTCCGCGCTTTACCATATCCATGCGCAGTCTGTTGATGATCAGATCCATCTGTTTGAAGCCGTTGGCCTCCAGCAGTCCGATAATACGATCTGCATCTCTGATGGCCGAGACCTCCGGTGTTGTTACCACCAGTGCCCTGTCGGCCCCGGCAATAGCATTCTGGAAGCCCTGTTCAATTCCCGCCGGGCAGTCCAGAATGATGTAATCAAATTGTTCTCTCAAGTGGTCGATCACCTTCACCATCTGTCCCGGGGTGACTGCCGATTTATCTCTGGTCTGTGCCGACGGCATCAGATACAGTCCCGGATGTCTCTTGTCCCGGATCAGTGCCTGTTTGATTCTGCAGTTCCCTTCGACCACATCTACCAGATTGTAAACGATACGGTTCTCCAGTCCCATGACCACGTCAAGGTTACGCAGACCGATATCCGTATCGATCAGGCAGACTTTGCTGCCCGCTTTTGCAAGACCTGTTCCAACGTTTGCGGATGTAGTGGTCTTACCTACACCGCCTTTTCCTGAAGTGACGACAATGACTTCGGAGCTTTTCTTCTCCGTGGAAACGTTTTGTTCCATTTTGGATTCCTCCTGTTTGATTTTGTCGTCCCCTGGATTCTTTTAAAAAGTACCCAGTAATTCTTTTGTAAGGGGATCAAATACGATCTTCCCGTTCTTCAGGTGTGCAATTTTCGGTTGTACTTTGAGACGAATGCCCCATTTCGACTGTTTCGCATTGGTTTTATATTTGAAATCGCCGATTTTTAATCTTTCCGGCTCCATTTCAAGCGCTACAATATAACAATCTTCTCTGCCAGATCCGCCCGCATAAGCTTCCCCGTACAGTCCTCCCAGAATGATGATGTTGCCTGCGGAGATCACCGCACTGCCCGGGTAGACATCCCCCAGGACCACGATGCTGTTCTCGGTTTCTATGACTTCCCGGTTTTTGAGGGTTCCCTTGTAGAACTGCCCCTCGTCCCCGGTGGAAAGCTTTTTCTCCATATGCTGCAGAGCTTTGATAAAGTTCTTGTTCGTGGTCTCATCATGGCCCACGATACAGGCGATCCTCACATTGCTGTTCTTCCGGATGGTATCCAGAATGCGGATTTCTTCCACTTCGGTCACCTCCCGTCCCTCCATGGATAATGCCATGGTGGACGTACCGAAGAAGTTTTTCGCCTCTGTGAATTTCACCGCCAGTTCCTGCAGGATTTCTTCCAGGGAAGCATCCTCCCTCATCAGAAGAGTGATCCCGCTCTGATAACTTTTGATCAATACTGCATCTTTCATTTTCTTATACCTGTCTTTTTATTTTCTTAATATCCGAAGTCCCACATTTGGCATTCATCTGTCTGTGTTATCTGACTCCGGATAGTTACATCTCATTGGATACTGCATTGTCGAGAGTATCCGCAGTACCTGTGATCAGATCATCCTCTTCCGCCAGTCCGTAATAATACTTGATAATATCTCTGGTGAACTGGGCTGCATAGTCTGAAGAATATCCGAAAGGTATTCTTGTGGCAATGGCGATCTCCGGATTCTCATACGGCGCATAGCAGATAAAAAGCGCATGGTTTGGTCGGGAAGCTGTCTGCTCTGCCGTACCGGTCTTACCTGCGGCATTTACCGCCAGATCACTAAAGTACTTTTTGTTTTCCACCACCTGACGCATTCCCAGATGGAACGCATCCCAGTATTCCTGCGGCAGGTCAATCTGATTTCTCACTTCTGCATGGTACTCTTTCAACAGATTGCCCTGGGAATCTGTTGTCTTATCCAACAGTGTCAGATTATAGCAGGTCCCACTGTTGGCAATGGTAGTGACATATCTGGCCAGTCCAACGGTAGTGTAGCTGTTGCTGCCCTGTCCGATGGCAGAACGTACCGGATCCTTGGTGGATATATCCGGTGCATATTCTCCGATCTCCACTCCCGATTTATCTGTCAGTCCATACAGATCCGCATATTTGCTCAGGGTATCCAGACCCGCTTCCTCATTATAGCTTCCGGTTCTGGTAGCCAGCTGGTAGCCCACATTGTAGAAGAAGTAGTTACAGGAATCCTTGATGGCAGATGTCACATTTTCATAGCCATGTCCGGAAATTTTCCAGCATCTGGGGGATGGTGTGATCTCGGTAAAAGTACCGACACAGTTCACACGGCTCTGAAGATTAATCACATTCTCCAGAAGTCCCGCTGTAGCGGATACAATCTTGAACGTGGAACCGGGTGCTGCCTTATACTGGGTGGCAAAATTCAGCTGTGGGCTGGACTTGTCCGCATTCAGCTGCGCATAATATTCCGCATCCACGGTATTCGCCATTTTGTTATTGTCATATCCCGGATAAGACACCATAGCCAGCACATCTCCCGTATTGACATCCGTAATGACTACAGAGGCATTGCAGGGATCCAGTGCCAGTTGGGCCGGTGTGATCTCCAGATTATTGATCCGGTTCATCATAAACTGATATGCCGACAATTTACCTGAATACAGTGCTTCTTCATCCTCAGCCGGGATGTCCACCACCTGCTGTTCACACAGGAGCATACAGATCTGTTTCCCGGTGATCTTGTCATTCAAAAGCATATACTTGTAGAAACGTTTCTGGAACTCCGTGGTATGGTCGATGGCATTAATGGTGTACTCCAACAGTTTGTCATAAACTTCTGTAGAATCCGAATATTTGTCATTCAGATCCAGCTTGCTGACATCGATCCAGTTCATGGCGATGCAATACTGCAGATACTCCTTTAAGGAGATCACTTCCTCCTTCGCCCAGGCCGTCTGCGTAGCATCGTTATCATCCACCAGTTCCTTCATGATCACGCCTTCCTCCCGAAGGAGGCTTACGATATTACTCTGATAAACCTGATATTCCTTGGAAAGCTTGCTATAGGGAGTTGCCCCTTCTGTAAGTTCGTAAGTCAGTCTGTCGTAAACACCCTGCTTATACTCCAGATAAGCGGCATAGACTGCCTTTTCCGTCTCTCCGGCATCTTCTGCCTCGAAATGTTTTCTGTCCAGGATATTGTTGTTGATCATGGCAAAATACACGTCATAGATCGGGATCTTAATGGACGAGCTCTTGGCATTCTCCGGCAGATTGAATTCTTTGGCGTTGATGATCTTGCTTGCCACCAGACCGGCCAGCTTCTGTTCGATGATATTATATACTGCCTCCGTAAGATCCTTATCGATGGTCAGGTAGACATCCGCTCCCGGCTGTGCCTCTTTCCGCTCTAAAATAGTGATCACCTTACCGGTATTGTTCACCACCACTTTTTCACTGCCCTTGGTACCCTGCAGAGTAGTCTCCATATATGCCTCAATACCACTCTTACCTACCACATCATTGATGGTATAGGTATCCTCCAGGCCGCCTTCCGTCACCACCTGGTCATTTAACTCTGCCAGTTCATCGGAAGAGATTTTGCCGGTATATCCCAGCACATGGGCGAAATATTTGCTGTCTATGTAGTGGCGCACCGTATCCTCTACGATGGACACACCGTCCAGCTGGTCGGAATTCTCCATGATCACCGCCACTGTCTCCGCACTGACATTGGTAGCCACAGTGGTTCCCACATATTTCCGGAAGGAGGTCAGATTCATGGCATACCGGATGGTTACCATCTGCAGCCACTCCTCTTTGGTATAACCTTTCCCCGGCACGAAGGGGGTCTTGGTGTTCTCGGGATCTTCGTATTGACCGATAGCAAAGCCCTTGGCACTGCTTAAGTACTCTATCAGTTCCTGGGCTGTCATGGCTTTTTCTTCTTCACTAAGCTCGTCTATGGTTCTGTATCCAAGCACATCCGCCTGAAAACGAAGCAGCGCCGTACCATCCACGGAATAGGCATAATCGCCGTCTTCATCAATAATGATCTTAAAATCCGTGATCACACTGTCACCGTTTTTCTCGATCAGCTTTATCAGCCGATAGACAACGTCATTGACCTTTGCGTTCTTATTCCGGCTGGACTCAAACACATCCTCGATCTTCACAGAATAAGCCAGTTCATTTTCCGCCAGTACATTGCCGTTCCTGTCCAGGATCCGTCCTCTGGTACTGGATATATCCCTGGTCTTCTCGATCTGAAGGATAAAGTCGTTCAGATACTCTTCTCCGTTTACGATCTGCAGGTTGAAACAGCGGTAAAGCAGAACACCGGCAAAAAAAGCAAACAGTATCATAAGTACTGTCAGTCTGCTGGTCACAATATTAATAATGTGATCTCTAATTTCACGAAACAAATTTCTGTGCGCTCCTTTTTTCCTTCTCCTCCAGTTTCTGATTAATCTTCAGGATCAGAGGATACAAAATAATCGTAACAACGATGGTGTAAAGTGCCTCCGGCAGGATCACACTTGTAAAATAATACGGGAAATGAAAACGCCCTCTCAAAAGAAACATCAGAATGTAACAAATCAATCCATAAGAAATGTCGCTGACAATAATAAGCGCCAACGGCAGCTTGATATCCTCCGGATAAAAGATCCGGCTGAATTTCCCGTTAACAAAGCCTAT
>ENA-ORLM01001523-ORLM01001523.1-human-gut-metagenome-genome-assembly--contig:-NODE-1523-length-14621-cov-3.609323_pt1 | contig 14621 bp, 10 predicted proteins | sample MGYA00243063_ERZ508815 | MGnify/ENA primary metagenome ERZ508815 (study PRJEB26277, sample SAMN04329768) | human gut metagenome | biome: human-associated habitat | host: Homo sapiens | place: USA...
GGGCTGGGTACAGGCAGTGTTCGTGGGTTGTGACAGAGTGGCGGCTAACGGAGATACGGCCAACAAGATCGGCACCAGCGTAGTAGCAGCGGTAGCAAAGCAGTACGGTGTACCGGTATATATCTGTGCACCTACATCTACCATTGACATGGCTACCGTTACCGGCGCAGATATCTGCATCGAGCAGCGCAAGGCGGAAGAGGTCACCGAGATGTGGTATAAGGAGCGCATGGCCCCGGAAGGTGTAAAGGTATACAATCCCGCTTTTGATGTAACGGATCATGAATTGATCGCTGGAATCGTAACAGAGTACGGTGTGGCAAGAGCGCCTTACACCGAGAGCCTGAAGGAGATCATGGAACGCAAGGCACAGAGAGGCTGATGGTGAAGATATGAAGCGAAATGTAAGCCTTGCGGAGATATCCGATGGCCGATTATACAAAGCAAATGATATGGTAAAAGCGGATTGCGGTGGTTGCAATGGCTGTTCCCGGTGTTGTCACGGCATGGGCAATTCCATTATCCTGGATCCCTATGATGTGTACCGGATGACTACAGGAATGGGGAAAAGCATGCAGGAGCTATTAGCGGCATCGGTGGAGCTCAACGTGGTGGACGGTGTGATCTTACCGAATCTGAAAATGCGGGGGACAGAGGAAGCCTGTGCGTATCTGGACGGAGAGGGTCGATGCAGTATTCACCCGTACCGTCCCGGAATCTGCAGACTGTTTCCTCTGGGAAGATATTATGAGAATGGAGGATTTTCTTATTTTCTCCAGACCGGAGAATGTGCGAAGGAGAATCGCAGCAAGGTGAAGGTCAGCAAATGGATCGATACACCGGAACTGACCAGAAACGAGCAATTTACCTTACAATGGCATGACCTGTTACATGCCATGGAAGAAAGACTGACAGGAGAAGACGAAGGGAAACAGAGGGAAGAAAATCTCCTGCTGCTGCGTCTGTTTTATTTATTGCCGTATGAGGGGACGATAGATTTTTACACACAGTTTACAGAGAGGATGGAACATTGGAATGGACAGAACGGACAGATTTAACAGTTTAAACAAGCTCTCCATTGAGAAGCGCCTATTGAAAGTATTTCGTAAGACCACGATACTGCTGAGCATGACGGGTGTCATCGCCTGTGTGGCCATGGGAATCGTGAGTTATCAGTATTCCTACGCCTTGAAGCATTACGGTTTCGCGCAGGGTGACATCGGTAAGGCGATGATCGTTATCGCGGAGATGCGGAGCGAGACCCGTGCCGCCATCGGCTATGATGACGATACGCTGATTGCTAAAGCAAAAAATGCCCATGACATGACGGCGGAACAGCTGGATACCTATATCAGTGCCCTGGAAGATGACATGATCACGGATGAGGGAAGAGCTACCTACCAGCAGATCAAGGACGGCATAGCTTCTTATCAGCAGATCGAGGCACAGATACTGGAACTGGGAACAGCTTCCGATTCTGCTAAGCGGATGCAGGCACAGCAGATGGCAGGCGAACAGATGGATCCCGTGTTCCAGCAGGTCTATGCAGATATGACGAGCCTGTTGGACAGCAGTGTAACGAACGGAAATGCCATGGAAGCCAAGCTGAATGTTTTCCGTGTGGTTATTTTTATCGTAATCCTTCTGATCATCGGAGTAGGCTTTGCGGGATCTGAAAAAGCGGGAAAAAGAATAGCCAAAGGAATCGCCGGACCGCTGAAAGCGCTGGCAGACAGACTGGATGGCTTCGTAGCAGGTGATCTGACATCTGATTTCCCCAAAGTGGAGACAGAGGACGAAATGGCAACGATGAACCGTGCGGCTACAGCAATGGCGACAAACCTCAGGATGATCATTGAGGATATCAACCAGGCATTAAATGCTATGGCAAACGGCGACTGGACAGTGAAGTTCCGTTATCCCGATCTCTATGTGGGCGATCTGGATGAACTAAAAGAAGCGCTGAGAGATATTAAGTATAAGATGAATGAGGCACTGTACAATGTCAATGAAGTATCCGGACAAGTATCCATGGGTGCCGGAAGTCTGGCAGATGCGGCGCAGTCTCTGGCTGAGGGGGCAACCGAACAGGCAGGAGCTGTACAGGAGCTTCAGGCGACGATTACCAATATTACTTCTATGGTAGACAATACCGCAGAACATACGAAGAATTCCAGCAGACAGGCACAGGAATACTCTGCTAAGGCAGATGAAGGCCGTACCGAGATGAATCATCTGATGGAGATTATGGAACAGATCAACGAGACTTCCGAGAAGATCAGCAACATCATCGGTGAGATCGAGGATATTGCCAGTCAGACCAATCTGCTGTCCTTAAATGCGTCCATTGAGGCAGCCAGAGCGGGGGAGGCCGGAAGAGGTTTTGCTGTGGTGGCAGACCAGATTGGTAAGCTGGCAGAGCAGAGTGCGCAGTCCGCTGTCAATACCAGAGAGCTGATCGGCGGTACACTGGAGGAGATCCATGCCGGCAATGAAGCTGTGGATCATGCGTCCCAGACGTTGAGCGTTATCGTGGAAGGCGTCCGCAGGATCGCACAGGATTCTGAGGAACTGAACCAGATTGCAGCTGCTCAGTCAGATGCCATGAATCAGGCGGAGAGCGGTGTGAACCAGATCTCCGAGATCGTACAGTCCAACTCTGCGGCAGCAGAAGAATTATCCGCTACCAGTGAGGAACTGCTGGCTCAGTCCGAGAATATGACCAATCTGGTAAAGCAGTTCAAGCTGATCGATGAGGAGAAGATTCAGGCGAGAAAAAAGGAGGCTGACCATGCCGGTATTTGATTTCAGCAGTATCCCGGAAAATGAGAAGAAGCAGGATCCCGTATGCACCTATACCATGTTCCGTTCCAATGAGGCTGCGGCAAGTCCCGAAAAGCCGATCCTGATCCTGGACAACAGCAGCGAGCAGTGGAAGCACCATGCTATCGGTGTCTTCGGCAATCAGAACAAACGCACGAATTTCGAATTCAGGGAAGAGGGCAGCAGTGCCTATGCCGATATTTTACAGATCGATGCAAGATTCGTAAGCCTCGTCAGATGGTTAGGAGAAAATCACATCAATGTCCGGCTTTCCGGGGAAAACCGGGAAGAAGGCTATGCGGTATACAAGATCCGAGAGACTGCATTTGGCGGCGGAACCAAGCTTTCGGCAGAAGATGGATTTTTACAGTTCATGATGGAAAGACTGTTCGCCAGCAGTGCTCCCGCAGAAGAGGAACAGGGGGAGGACGAAGAGGAAGACGGCGATGATATGAAGCTTACCAGCCTTCAGAGTATCTCCGATTTCATGACATGCGCCGGAAGGACTATGCCGGAAAACATCCGCCTGTGGGCCAGAAGAAATCTGGCGGTGGCCAGATCCCATGAGGTGTCTCCGGAAGAGAGAAGACATGCCCAGAGAGCGCTGTCCATCATGATGAACATTCAGTGGAAGGGCAATTACTTCGAAGCCATTGATCCGGTGGAAGCCAGACGGATCCTGGACGAGGAATTGTACGGCATGGAGAGAGTCAAGCAGCGGATCATGGAGACCATTATCCAGATTAACCGTACTCACACCTTACCGGCTTACGGACTGCTTCTGGTGGGTCCGGCCGGAACCGGTAAATCCCAGATCGCTTATGCGGTGGCGAGGATCCTGAAATTGCCCTGGACAACATTGGACATGAGTTCCATTAACGATCCGGAGCAGCTGACCGGAAGCTCCAGAATCTATGCCAATGCCAAGCCGGGCATTATCATGGAGGCTTTTTCCATGGCGGGAGAGTCTAATCTGGTATTCATCATCAATGAGTTGGACAAGGCGGCAAACGGCAAGGGTAACGGCAATCCGGCGGATGTGCTTCTGACACTGCTTGACAATCTGGGATTCACGGACAACTATATGGAATGTACCGTTCCCACCTTTGGTGTCTACCCCATCGCCACTGCCAATGACAAGGAGCAGATCAGTGCTCCGTTAATGTCCCGTTTTGCAGTGATCGATATCCCGGATTACACACCGGAGGAGAAGAAGATCATTTTCTCCAGATTTGCATTGCCGAAGGTGCTGAAAAGGATTGGACTGCAGGCAGACGAATGCACACTCACCGAAGAGGGACTGGATGCGGTGGTGGAGATCTATTCCAACACCAGTGGAATCCGTGACCTTGAGCAGGCGGCGGAGCATCTGGCAGCCAATGCCCTGTATCAGATCGAAGTGGACGGGGTAAAGGAAGTTGTATTTGATGCAGAAAAAGTGAAGAAATTATTTCTATAAGTAATAGAAGCAGGTAGTCGCAGGATGCGGTTGCCTGCTTTTTGTGCAAAGTCGGGGGCTTTTGCCCCGGCATCATTATAGAAAAACGAGTAGAGGAGAGGGACATGACAAAGAAAGTATTAGTGATCACGGATGCACAGAACGAATTCATCACCGGAGCGCTGGGAAACAAGGAGTGCGAGGCGGCGGTAAAGTATATCGTTGCGGCAGCAGAAAGCGGGGAATACTACAAGGTGATCTTTACAAAGGATACCCATACGGCGGATTATCTGCACACCCAGGAAGGAAAGCGTCTGCCCGTTCTGCACGGACAGGAAGGCACAGAAGGATATAAGATCCATCCGGATATCGTGAAGGCGGTACAGGAGCATTATGCGCCGGAACAGATCCTTACGGTGAAAAAGCCTACTTTTGGCAGTCTGGATTTTGGAAATACGCTGAAGGCAATCTGGGAAGAGGTGACGGCAGCAGGAGAGGCAGCAGAGGGTGAATATCCCATGGAAGTGGATTTTACCGGATTCTGCACCGGAATCTGTGTGTTAAGCAATGTGGTCATGGCAAAGGCATTTGTACCGGAAGCGAGAGTGTGTGTCATTGAGAAGGCCTGTGCCTGTGTGACACCCCAGACGCACCAGACGGCCATCGCAGCTATGGGACCGATCCAGGCGGATGTGATTTAGAGAACATATCATATTTACACAGTTGTGAATCTAAGAGAGAAAGAGGATAAAATCATGCAATTACCACAGATCATCAACAGCTTACTGGAAAATGATATGTACAAGTTCTCTATGGGACAGTGTATCTACCACCAGTTCAGCGCTTATAAGACTACCTGGACCTTCAAATGCAGGAATACAGATGTATTTTTCACATCTGAAATGGTAGAAGAAATCAAGGCGCAGATCCGGGCCTATTGTGACTTACGTTTTACGGAAGAAGAACTGGCTTATCTGGAGAACGTAAAATGGATCAAGGGTTCCTATGTGGATTTTTTACGTTTGTGGCAGCCCAGATACGAGGATTTTGAGATCGGCACAGAGGCAGACTGCGGTCTGACCATCGAGACCAAGGGATCCTGGCTGAATACTTCTATGTATGAGATCCCGACGCTGGCTATTGTTAATGAAGTATTTTTCCGTATGAATTATGACTATGAGAAGCTGTATGCCTCCTTCCGGGAGCGTCTGGCAGACAAGCTACAGAAGCTGGTGGACGGAACGTATTGCCTTGGAAATTTCAGTGAATTCGGTCTGAGACGCCGTCTCTCTGCAGAGGCACAGGAACTGGCAGTACAGGAGCTGGTGGGGCATAATAAGGATTATGAGGACTCCGCCTGCATTGGTACCTCCAATGTCTATCTGGCAAAGAAATGGAACGTGACACCGGTAGGCACTATGGCCCATGAATGGATCATGTGTACCGGGCAGGGCAATCACAAGCACAATCCGGCATATTCCAACTGGTATGCCCTGGATGCCTGGGTGAAAGAGTATGGCATTTTGAACGGAATTGCTTTGACGGATACGATCACCACGGATTGTTTCCTGAAAGATTTCCAGCTGACCTATTCCACTCTGTTTTCCGGCGTGCGGCATGACAGTGGGGATCCCTTTGCATGGGGGGAGAAGCTGATATCTCATTATGAATCCCTGGGAATTGATCCGAAGCGCAAGACCCTGCTGTTCAGTGACAGTCTGGACTTTGCACGGGCAGATGAACTGCGTAAGGCATTCCGGGACAGGGTGACGGTGGCTTTCGGTATCGGAACCTATATTGCCAATGATACCTGCGAGGAACCGTTGAATATTGTCATGAAGACCACTGCCTGCAACGGCATGGATGTGGCAAAGATCTCCGATACTCCCGGCAAGGAAATGTGTAAGAATGCGGATTACGTGGATTATCTCACCAGATGTATCAGATGGAGACTGGAACATGACAGATAGGAAGCAGCAGAAAATCAGAAACGGCGGGAATACAGCATGGATGAAAAAAACAGAATAGAAAACAGAATCGGTGTGCTGGATGGAATCCGTGCCATAGCCATCGGGATGGTAGTGTGGTTTCATTTCTGGCAGCAGACATGGCTGACACCGTATCTTCGGATTCCAACAGAGTACACAAAATATATTGGAATCACAGAGATCAACTTAGCTGGATGGGTCAGATATGGATTCGTTTTTGTGGATATGATGATCCTGCTCAGCGCATTCTGCAATTTTTATCCTTATGCAAGATCTATTGTTCTGGGAGAGGACTGGCCGGACACGAAGACATTTTACAGAAAGAGGGCAGCAAGAATACTGCCTTCTTACTATTTTATGTTGGCGATCGATCTGTTTTTCTATATTTTACCGGGACATAAATATCGGAATGTGGGAGCATTGTGCAAGGATATTGTGACACATGTATTTTGCGTTGCACCAAACTGGTCGGACACTTATATATCCACCTCTTTTAACGGTGTGTTGTGGACGGTACAGATGGAAGTGATTTATTATCTGCTGCTGCCGTGGATCGCAAGATTGTTCCGCAAGTGGGCCTTTGCCACTTATAGTGTGATGTTGATGATTTCCGTTACAAGTACTGCGGTAATTCTGAACTGTTTTGCGGGAAAAGAGAGAAATTATGGAAATAATATTCTGACGTTTATGGGAATCTATGCCAATGGCATGCTTTGCTGCATCCTGTATGTCATGTGGAAGAAATATGTGACAGAAAATAAATACTCGCGGCTGGCAGGAACAGTGATCTCTGTTTTGTGTATTTTTCTGATGAACGGGGTGATTCATAAATACGATGGGGATGTGAATCTGCAGGCAGTTCAGCTGCAGAGCAGGCTGGTGCAGTCGTTCCTGTTTGCATTGTTCCTTTTCAGCACAGCCTGTGCGGGAGAATATTATCAGAAACTATATTCCAACCGGGTGGCATCACTTTTTTGCAAATTTTCCTATAATCTGTATCTCTGGCATCAGATGATCGCCGTCTGGCTGAAAGAAAAAAGAATTCCTTATTGGAGCGGGGATACGCCGCCAAATATGACAGGTGACCGTGTATGGCAGTGGAAATATCAGATACTGATTATCTTGGTGTCTGCGGTGGTGGCGGTAGCGGTTACTCTGATCGTGGAAATTCCTGCGGCCCGATATCTGCTGAAAGACAGGGACAGCCATAAGGAAGAAGGAAAACAGCATGACAGGATATGAACATATTGAGCACACGTTTGCACCGGTGTACGATGCGGATTCGCTGGTGCTGATTCTGGGAACATTGCCCTCGGTGAAATCCCGGGAGAACCATTTTTATTACGGACATAAGCAGAACCGTTTCTGGAAAGTGATGGCAGATCTGTGCGGGGAACCGGTGCCGGAGACCATAGAGGAGAAAAAGAAAATGCTGCTGACCCACCATATCGCCATATGGGATGTGATCCAGAGCTGCGATATTAAGGGATCCAGCGACAGTAGCATCCGCAATGTGAAGCCGACGGATATTCGAAGGATCCTGGCGGAATCACAGATCACGCGGATCTATGCCAACGGTAACAAAGCAGGAGAGCTTTATCGAAAATATCAGCTGCCCCTGACCGGCATAGAAGCCACGGTGCTGCCCTCCACCAGCCCGGCCAATGCGGCATGGAGGCTGGAGAGTTTGTGCGAAGTGTGGCGGGAGACGATAGTACTTTTATAATTTTTGAAAAATACGACAAAAAATGAAAGTACTATTGACAATTCATGAGATGTTTTATATAATTTAAGAAATGATACCAAAGGTATCAAAAGCAAAAGGGGATTATCGTATAGAACAGACCGCGCATCTAATAAGGATGCGCGGTCTGTTTTTATATATGGCATATAGTAAAATATAATTTAGTAAAGCATGATTGACTAAATTATAAATTAGCATTATGGTAAGGATGCGGAAATGGAGGGCAAGGGAAACTTGTAGATAGCGGAGAAAGGCTTGGTAATATAAAATGAGCAAGGAAAATGTGGATATAAAATATGAATTGATACCCTATGATGGGTTTATCGGCTCAAAAGAATTTGATTTTGATAAAGCCATTTATGATTTGAATAGTCAGATTGAATTATTATCAAGCCAGGCGGATAACTTGGATTATGTTGTCGCAATTGCAAGTGGTATTGCTTGTGGCCTATTGGACATTCTTTGGGTCGGAGAGTTTGATCTGACGAATGGACGCAGTATTGCCAGTGATAAAGTGGATACCTTCGTAAAAAAGACAGCAGAAATGTTTGAGGGCGAGAAATTTGATGATGTAAAATCCGCAGTGAAAGCGTTGGAGAAACGATTCCCAATTCCGAGTGATGGAAATACACCTGATTTCGGTGGTGGACTGCAACATCATCTGAGAGATTTTGCTCACCATCCAACAATTGTAGGTTTGGCATTCTCTTTATTAACGCAGTTTACGGAAAAATCATATGGAACAGATGTTAACGGGGTATTCCTTGTTGTTGATGTTCCGGAAAAAAGCAAGCCTTTCATTGGAAAGGATGTACCGCAGAAGATTTTAATGGGAACTATAACATGGTTCTTCCATCTTGTAAGTGATGTTGCTGGGTCAAGCAGCACGGCGGGGGTTACCGGTGGTACGGGAATTCCTGGACCAATCCTTGCTTTGGCAAAGGAGATTTCGGCAATACCGTTTTTCAAGGATATAAAGGTCGATGATGATATGTCATTGTCCCTCTTTCTTTCAAAGTTGTTTAACGGTACGCTTATGATGCAGCGTGATGAAAATGGACAGATTATCAAGGAGTCCGTTGTTAAATTTGATTTGCGTGGCGAACTTGGTGTTGCTGTGGAATTATGTAAACAGGCTGTTCCGGTAATTGCTAACGAGTGCATTGTGCGTGCATTTTATTTTATAAGACGACTTGCAATGGCAATGAAAGAAAAATGTGTGAGTTGCCTTGCAGACATGAAGAAGATTGACTGGAATTCTGTTAAGCCCGCAAACAACCCGACCATTGCACGTATGCTGACTGTTTCAACGGGGGTATTTACTGCACTTGATATGGGTGAGGCAATTGCAACACAAAAATATTGGGTATCCATTAATTATGTAGGTGTGGGAAGATTTGCGGTTGCTATCGGTTCTGATGTGAGTTGGGGACTTAAGGCTCGAAATGTTAAAAAGGTTCGAGATGTGTATGAGAATATAAAGCAGCAGACATTCAGAAAGGCCGATGCAGATATCTATAAAAGAATAGGAGCAGACATGGATATACAGATGGATAAACTCGGTCTTTCGTTGGAGCAGACAGAGATACTTTATAACCTTGAATATTACAAAACACTCAATGATATAGAGCGTACCAACATTCCTATAACCAGAGAAGGCGTTAAAGAACTGAAAACTACATGGCTTCAAGACTGGGCGAAGTTTATCTCTGATGGTTTTGAGAGTTTTACACAGGTTCCTGGAGCGAAAATGCATTGGTACACTATGGATGAATTGCAACAGTGCATTGCCGGACAAAATCCTAATGAACCGTGGTATCGATTAATTCTTCTTGAAGCAATGTTGTTTGAACCGTATTATCCGCTTGGAATGGAGAAGGATAAAAAAGGTAATGATGTACCGTGCAAAAAATATAAGCATCTGAACAATCCGATTAACGGTTTCAAAAAAAGCGAAGGTGACCGATTCCTAAACGAGCAATTTACGGGCAAGTATTGTGAAAAAGAATATGTAAAACGATTGCGTAAGTCTTATGACAAGCGAATGAATGAACTTAATGAGGTCCTTAAGACTGTGATTACGTCTCTGTCCATCACTGCGGTTATCTCAATAGTTACTGTTGCAACTGCGGGTGCCTTTGCGGGACCGATTGCTGTGGCATTGGTAGGCTCAAATTTTGCCGGGCTTAGTGGGGCAGCATTGACCAGCGCCTGTCTTGCATATCTTGGTGGAGGTGCTATAGCAGCAGGCGGTGCTGGAATGCTTGGTGGAACAATTGCTATCGTTGGCGGCGGAGCTGCACTTGGAATAGGGGTTGGTGCCGGAGTCGGTGGTGCTGTTGGTTCAGCAGGACTTTTAGGTAAGAAAAATACCATTATGCAATCGGCAAAATTGCTCACTTCTGTACGAGAAATTTTCCTTAATGATGAACACGATGTCGAGTTTTCTAACAGCGTGTATGAGCAATATCTTCAGAATATTACTGAAGTCGAAAAGGGTCTTGTGGAACTCAGATTAAAGAAAGATGTTGCAAAGGGCAAAGAGAAAAAAACCATTGCAGAATCTATAAAAAAGGCAGAAGAATCTGTGGAAGCAATGAAAGTTGCCCGAAAGAATATGCTCAAGTACAACAGCTCTTTTGCAGAAGGCTTGCAGGTACAACGATAAATTGCATTGAGAAATGGGGTGGATAATAACACTGAAATCGAGGTGAGAACATGGCAAAGAAGAATAACGGAAAAGATTTTCTGTTTTCTGATGACTGCGGATTTATAAATGGTGATGATGAGGGTGGAGAGTCTTATCGATATTCTGATGGAAGTGGATACTATTACGGTGCTGATGGAAGCGAAGGATACATTTATTCTGATTTGACATTCATTTTGTTGGGAACAAATATGGACCTTGCAGAAAAGAAAAATGATGTGATGAAGATGCATGCTGACAGGAAACAGCCAACAGCAGATAAAAAGAAAGAAGCGGTGATTTAGCCGCTTCATATGTAACAAGCAGGAAAGCGGCCAATTTAGGCTGTTTCAGAATGTAGACAAAGAACGTATTAACAATCAAAAATGGTATATTTAAAGAAGGATGCCAATGCTCTACCTATATATTCGATTATTTCTAATATAAGGGATACAAAGAAAAATCATAAACAACAAAATATGAGAAGGTATTACGTTTCGTTTAAATATGATTTGGAGTTTGTCCTATCTGCAATTACTATGCACAATTTGAAGGATAAAGAAATGTATGCCCGTATTAAATTTTCTGTAGATATAAATAAAATTCTGAAAGAAAAAAGGAAAAAAGATGTAAGTGAGATAGATAATTTGTTAACAGATATTTTTACAAATTACTATAAAATTGAGATTTTGGAACAAAAAATAAAAGTAGTATTAAGTAAAGGGACTTTTATCGGAAGAGGAGTATGCTTCGGCAAGGGAGAGTACCTTAAATGCCCATTATACAAGCTACAGGAAGCGGTCAGCCATATTGACGGAGAGATAGAAGCGGTGGAGCTGGATGAGCTGGCAGATGAGCTTGCGGATGCCACCATTCCGGCGGACCCGGATGTCAAGAATTACAGCTACACTCTTGTGGACGATAGGGTGTATTACCGTGAAAATTCCATTATGAAGCCTGTGGATATGTCCGATTCCATGCAGGAACGTATCAAGGGCATGGTGGGTATCCGAAATTGTACGCAGGAGCTTATCAATCTGCAATTAGAAGAATATCCGGATACGGTAATCAAGGAAAAGCAGGCGGAGTTAAACAGTTTATATGATGCTTTTTCCAAGAAACACGGTCTAATCAATTCGCAGACCAACAAAAGAGCATTTAATCAGGACAGCAGCTATTGTCTGTTGTGTTCTCTTGAAAAATTGGACGATGAGGGCAATTTCAAGGGCAAAGCGGATATGTTCACGAAGCGTACCATTAAAAAGGCAGAGGTTGTCACAAGTGTGGATACGGCAAGTGAAGCATTGGCAGTATCCTTGTCGGAAAAAGCAAGGGTTGACCTCGATTACATGGCAGAGCTGACCGGAAAAGATGTGGATACGGTAAAGGAGGAGCTGACAGGAATTATATTTCAGAACCCATTGATGGATAAATGGGAAACAGCGGATGAGTATCTGAGTGGAAATGTCCGTGACAAGCTGGAAACAGCAAAGGTCTATGCAGAGAGCCACCCGGAATACGCCGTGAATGTGCAGGCACTTACACAGGTACAGCCGAAGGAACTGGATGCTAGCGAGATTGAGGTGCGTATCGGTGCCACATGGATTGCCCCGAAGTATATTGAGGATTTTATGAGGGAGACCTTTGAAACGCCGCAGCATTTGTTAGACAGGAATGTCGTAGGAGTCCAGTATTCCGATGTGACAGGACAGTGGAACATAAAGGGCAAAAATGCGGACTATGGAAATTCCCTTGTAAATATGACCTACGGTACAAGCCGGAGAAATGCCTATACCATTCTGGAGGATTCCCTTAATTTAAAGGACAGCCGTGTTTTCGATACCATAGAGGAGGACGGCAAAGAAAAGAGAGTCCTGAATAAGAAAGAAACCACCATTGCATCACAGAAGCAGGAAGCCATAAGGGAAGCATTTAAGGACTGGGTGTTCCGTGATCCGGAACGCAGACTGGTACTTGTGGCAAAATACAACCAGCTTTTCAATTCAACAAGACCAAGGGAATATGACGGTTCACATCTGAAATTCCCCGGCATGACACCGGATATTGAGTTGAAGACCCACCAGAAAAATGCGGTGGCTCATGTACTTTACGGAGATAATACCCTGCTTGCCCATTGTGTGGGAGCCGGAAAGACTTTTGAAATGACAGCGGCAGCCATGGAGAGCAAGCGTCTGGGATTATGTCAAAAGAGTCTGTTTGTGGTTCCGAACCATTTGACGGAGCAGTGGGCAAGTGATTTTTTGCGGTTATATCCCGGAGCCAATATCCTTGCTGCAACAAAGAAAGACTTTGAGCCTGCCAACCGTAAGAAATTCTGTTCCAGAATAGCCACGGGAGATTATGATGCGGTTATTATCGGGCATAGTCAGTTTGAGAAAATTCCGCTTTCACAGGAAAGACAGGTAGCCATTATTGAAAGGTAGATTGATGAGATAGAGCTTGCCATTGCACAGGCAAAAGCCGACAACGGAGAACGCTACACCATTAAGCACATGGAGAAATCAAGAAAATCACTTCTTACAAGGCTTGAAAAGCTGAATGATGCATCAAGGAAAGATAATGTAGTGACTTTTGAGCAGCTTGGCGTGGACAGGCTTTTCGTAGATGAGAGCCATAATTACAAAAATCTGTTCTTCTATACCAAGATGCGAAATGTGGCAGGAATTGCACAATCAGAGGCACAGAAGTCCTCGGATATGTTTGCAAAATGTCAGTATTTAGATGAGTTGACGGGCGGTAAGGGCGTGACCTTTGCAACAGGTACGCCGATTTCAAACAGTATGACGGAGCTTTACACCAATATGCGTTACCTTCAGTATGGTACTCTTCAGAAGCTGGGGCTCGGACACTTTGACAGTTGGGCATCCTCTTTTGGAGAAACGCAGACAGCCATTGAGCTTGCACCGGAGGGAACCGGATACCGGGCAAAGACAAGGTTTGCAAAGTTCTTTAACTTGCCGGAGCTGATTGCACTTTTTAAGGAGAGTGCGGATATTCAGACACCGGATATGCTCAATCTCCCCGTGCCGGAAGCAGAATATGAAAATGTGGTGCTAAAGCCAAGTGAATATCAAAAGGACATGGTGGCATCTTTGGCAGAAAGGGCAGAAGCCGTGCGTGACAGACAGGTACAGCCTTATGAGGACAATATGCTAAAGATTACCAATGACGGAAGAAAGCTGGCATTAGACCAGAGGCTTATCAATGATATGCTGCCGGATGATGAAAATTCAAAGGCAAGCACTTGTGTGGAAAAGGCATTTGAAATATGGGAGCAGACAAAGGAGCAGAAATCAACGCAGCTTATTTTCTGTGACCTGTCAACACCGAAAGGAGATGGTACCTTTAATGTTTATGAGGACATCCGAAACAAGCTGATAGAAAAGGGTGTCCCGCCGGAAGAAATAGCATTTATACATGAAGCAAATACGGAGCTTAGGAAAGCGGAGCTGTTCGGAAAAGTAAGAAGCGGACAGGTCCGTTTTTTACTTGGTTCCACACAGAAGATGGGAGCCGGAACTAATGTGCAGGACAGACTTATCGCACTGCACCACCTAGATGTGCCTTGGCGTCCTTCTGATGTAGGACGGATTTTGCGGACATTCAAAATAAAAAAGAATGTGGAGGTAACAGACAATGGCAAAGACAATTTTTGAGGAAATGGGCGGCAAATATCAAAGGCAAGGCGATTACTTAATACCGTGTTTGACTGTACCCGCCGAAGAAGAACAGCCGATAGGCATCTGGGGACAGCGGCATTTGGATTATCTGAAGCATCACTGTAAAGTTACATACACCAATCTTCTTACAAGCGGCAGACTTAACGCTTACCTTGCCGACATTGACAGACAGGCACAGGAACGCTTTGAAAGGCTCATAGAGGGTATGAAACAGGCACAGGGCATAACGGAACAGCTAAAG
>ENA-ORLM01001529-ORLM01001529.1-human-gut-metagenome-genome-assembly--contig:-NODE-1529-length-14551-cov-3.222261_pt1 | contig 14551 bp, 9 predicted proteins | sample MGYA00243063_ERZ508815 | MGnify/ENA primary metagenome ERZ508815 (study PRJEB26277, sample SAMN04329768) | human gut metagenome | biome: human-associated habitat | host: Homo sapiens | place: USA...
TCGCGGCCAGGTCGGTGCCGCCGCCCGGGGTGCGGGACTTGCCGGAGAGGGCGATGCCCAGCGGGTAGAGCAGCCAGCCGTTCTTCTTCTCCATGCTCTCGGCCAGCGTCTTGCACGCCTCAAAGATCGCGTCGCGGGTCCAATCGGTCTGCGCCTCCAGCACGGGCAGCAGGGCGGTCAGGGCCTCCTTCGCGGACTCGGGGGTCGTTTTCTGCTTCTTGTTGCGGTACATCTCAGCGTCAATGGGCAGCACGGCGTCAAAGAAGTCGAGCTGCGGCGGGATGTCCTCCAGCACCTCGCAGCGGGGCTGCAGGTTGGCACAGAGCAGGTCACGGTCAATGCTGCAGTGCACGGCACTGTCGATGAACGGGTCGGCCAGACGGCGGAACTCCTCAGCGGGCAGGGCACGGATGTAGGCAGCGTTGATGGCACGCAGCTTCAGCGGGTCAAAGATAGCCGGAGACTTGGAAATGCGGGCCGGGTCCCAGATCTTGATCATCTCGTCCAGAGAGAAGATCTCCTGCTCGCCCTCGGGTGCCCAGCCCAGCAGCAGCAGATAGTTCAGCACGGCGGCGGGCAGATAGCCCTTCGCCACGAGGTCCTGATAGCTGGCATCGCCGTTGCGCTTCGACAGCTTGTTCTGCGCGTCCTTCATGACGGGCGGGCAGTGGATGTAGACGGGCTTCTCCCAGCCGAACGCATCGTACAGCAGGTTGTACTTCGGCGTCGAGGACAGATACTCGCTGCCGCGGATGACATGGGTGATGCCCATCAGGTGGTCGTCCACGACGTTCGCAAAGTTGTAGGTCGGCATACCGTCGGTCTTGATCAAAATCTGGTCGTCCAGTTCCCTGACATCGACCTCGATATGACCGTAGACAACATCGTCAAAGCCCGCCACGCCGCTCTCGGGGATCTTCTGGCGGATGACATAGGGCTCGCCCGCGGCCAGCTTGGCGGCAACTTCCTCGGCGGACAGGCGGCGGCAGTGGCCGTCGTAGTGGGTCATTTCGCCCGCAGCGCGCTGGGCCTCGTGCATTTCGTTCAGGCGCTCCTCGGTGCAGAAGCAGTAGTACGCCTTGCCGGCCTTGACCAGCTGCTCGGCATACTGCTTGAACATGCCCATGCGCTCGCTCTGGACATAGGGGCCGACAGGGCCGCCGATGTCGGGACCCTCGTCCCAGGTCAGGCCGGTAGCCTTGAGCGTGCCGTAGATGATGTCGGTAGCGCCCTCGACCAGGCGGCCCTGGTCGGTGTCCTCAATGCGCAGGATAAAGGTGCCGCCGTTGTGGCGCGCCTGCAGATAGGTGTACAGTGCGGTGCGCAGATTGCCTACATGCATATAGCCTGTGGGGGACGGCGCAAAGCGGGTACGAACATTTGCCATAGTGATTTCCCCTTTTTCTAAGTTGCGTAAGTAGTTTTATTATAAGCGCATCGGCATAAGGTGTCAATGCGGCAGGCGAAGCTGGAGAGTAGAGTTTGAAATTAAGAGTTTAGATTTGGTGTACCCGCCGCGCGGGCACAAATTTACAATAAGGCGTAGGGCGGGGTGCCCCCACCCCGCCGGGGAAGCTGACGGCTGCAGCAGCCTCCGTGGCGGCCCTGCAAACTGGAATTTGTAATTACATTCCATACATATTGGCATTCTTTACAATCACTCTATCTCCTTTTTCTAATTGTTCCTTAGAAACTCCTCTTAACCCAAGTCCAACATATTCTGTTTTATATCCACAACCATTTGATTTTCGTTCTTTTGTATGTATATCGATGGTAGTAATTATAGTCTCTAATACACCTCCATTTGTTTTATAAACACACGCATTTTCTCCTTCTCTACACATTCCTGTTGATATGTTTCCTGTGGCAACTGTTCCAACCCCCATAATTGTAAATACATCATCAATAATCAATTCAAAGTCTTCTTTTAAACATAATGGAACATCTAATCTGTTCATATACTCTTTTTCTCGCTCTTTTTTGCTTTTACCAAATAATCCCATAGTGTTTCTCCTTTATAACTTCCGATTTGTCAGTGTGCTATACTGGGGCAGTCACACCAAATCTGAATTCTAAATGTTTGCTTTCAGGCGCTAAGCAAACGCATTTGCGGCATCAAACCAAAAACTCCTCAAACCGATGCAAATCGTCAATTTTGACTGTGCCGCGGTAATACACGCCATCCTCGCGGTATTCCTCCGCCGCGACGCTGCCGCGGCTGCGCAAAATGTCCGCCAGCGCCAGCTTGTCATAGGGCAGCACGATCTCGATCGTGCGCACGCGGTGGTTCAGCGCCTCGTCGAGCTTTGCCAGCAGTGCGGGCAGACCGTAGCCGGTTTTCGCGCTCGTCAGCAGGATATCCGGGTCAAAGGCCACGGTGTTGGCGGTGTCGCACTTGTTGTAGACGACCAGCTGGGGGATGTCCGCGCAGTCGAGGCTGCCCAGCACCTCATCGGTCACGGCCAGCTGTTCGGCGGCCTGTGCGTCGCCCGCGTCGGCCACCTTGACGATGACATCCGCGAACGCGGCCTCCTCCAGCGTGGATTTGAACGCCTCCACCAGATGGTGCGGCAGGCGGCTGACAAAGCCGACGGTATCCACCAGAATAATTTGCAGACCGCTGGGCAGCACCAGCTTGCGGGCCGTCGGGTCCAGCGTCGCAAACAGCATGTCGGCTTCAAAAATCTGCTCGCCGCACAGCGCGTTCAGCAGGCTCGACTTGCCGACGTTCGTGTAGCCGACCAGCGCGACCACAGGCACATTGTTCTTCCGGCGGGCCCGGCGGGTCTCGCCGCGGCGCTTTTCCAGCTCCTTTAAGCGGCCCTCAAGATGCTCAATGCGGTGGTGCAGATGGCGGCGGTCCAGCTCGAGCTTTGTCTCACCGGCACCGCGGCGCGCACCGCCGCCGCCACCACCGCCGCCGCCCTGGCGGCTCAGGGATTCGCCCAGCCCCTGCAGACGCGGCAGCTGATAGCGCAGCGTGGCAAGCTCGGTCTGCAGCTTGCCCTCGTTCGTCGTGGCGCGTGCGCGGAAAATCTCCAAAATCAGCATCGTGCGGTCCAGCACCTCGACTTGCAGTGCCGCCGACAGGTTGCGGATCTGGCTGCCGGTCAGCTCGCCGTCAAAGATGGCGGCTGCCGCGTTCACATTCTGGCAGACAAGCCGCGCCTCGGCGACCTTGCCCTCACCCAGCAGCGTTGCGGCCTCGGGCACCGCACGCTTCTGCACGACCTCGGCCACGGCGTCCATGCCGTTGGCGTCGGCCAGCGCCCGCAGCTCGTCCAGGCTGCGCGCCATATCGTACCTGCCCTGATCCAGCGCCAGCAGCACCACGGGCAGCTTCTCGGCGTCGGTGGCTTTCTGGGCAGTGGTGCCAAAGTCTAATTCTGTCGTGTTATCGGTCATAATTCCTCTTTCAAAAGATGGTAGGCGCGGCAGGGGACCGGCGTGCCGTCAAACTTGCGGTCCGTCACGTCATGGTCGTAGACAAAGCCTGCCTTCTGCAAAACTGCGCTGCTGGCAATGTTCTCATTGGCGTGGACGGCAACCAGCCAGTCTGCGCCCACAGTGTCAAACCAGTAGTCCCGCACGGTACAGAGTGCCTCGGTAGCGTAGCCTTTATTCCACCACTTGCGGCCTAGCGCATAGCCGACCTCCCAGGCGGGGCCAAGGCGTTCGGTGTTCAGGTGCCAGCCCATCTTCAGCGCCGGGGCGGGGAAGAGGCTGATCGTGCCAAACAGCACCTTGGTGTGCCTGTCGGTGATGCCCCACTGGTAAAAGGCCGGGTCATCATAGTGTTTTTCCCACTCGTTCAGCGTCTCGGCGGTTTCGCCCCAGCTGCGGTGGGCGTTCCAGCGCAGGTATTGGGTCACCTGCCTGTCGTTGGCCCAGTTGTTGTACATCATTTCGCTGTCGTCAATAGAGAGCCGCCGCAGGACCAGCCGCTCCGTTTCCAGCTCTTGTGTGCCGCAATGCTTCATGTTGTCGCCTTACTTTCTATGGAAGATGCCGCGCAGGATGCCAAGGCCCATGCTCCAGAGCCTGGCGAGCTGTGCGCGGTAGAGGGTGCAGTAGATAAACAAAATCACGCCTACCAGCGCAAATTTTATAAAGAAATGCTGCCACAGCAGCGTGCCGATGGCCGTGACCGCGAACGCCAGCAGAAAGCCGGAGATCGTCTTGGGGTAGCTGGCCACCGTGCGGTAGTACATCTGCCCCGTGATGCTGCGGTACAAAAACGCAAGGCCGTTGCTGGCGGCCAGCGCCAGCGCCGCGCCGGTCAGCCCGAACGCGGGCACAAGCAGGGCGCAGAGCCCAAAGTTGGACAGCGCCCCCAGCCCGATGCCGATCGTGTCATGCCACGGCTTGCGGGCAATCGAGTTGCCGTAGACCGTGCCCTCGCACAGGATGTTGAACACAACGGCCAGCATCAGCAGCGGAAAAATGGCAAGGCAGCCGCGCTTGTCCGGGAAGATGACAAAGACGATGTCCTCGAACATGACCAGCACGCAGAAGAAGCCGAAGATCAGCAAATTCAGCACGTCATGCACGCGGCAGATGCGCTCCTGCTCGTCGCGGTAATGGCTGTAGACGTAGGGCCCCCAGTAGGTGGAAAAGCCCGCCTGAATGGCCGTGACGAGCTGCGCCAGGCTGTAGCCGAAGGCAAACAGGCCCTGGGCGTTCTCGCCGCTGGCGTTGCCGACGAACGAAAGGCAGATGCCGCTGGACAGGCTGAACAAAATCTGCGCCGGGGCCAGCGCCACGCCGTAGGGCACGGTCTGGCGCGCGATGCCGCCCAGTTGTGCGCCGGGCAGCGGCGCAAACACAGCGGCGCGGTATTTATACCCAAACGCAATCGCCACAACACCAAAACTTAGAATCGCCGCAACAGCCAGAACAAAGACGTTGGATGTAAAAAAGCCCGGCAGCAGGTAAAACAGGTTGTAGCAGCCCTGCATCCAGAGCGTCTCCGCCGTGTAGGCGCGCAGGTCGTTTTCCAAGCGCAGCAGCACGTTTAAGTAGCGTACCAGCATATACAGCGCCGCGTTGAGGAACAGCAGCGGCACAATGCCCGGCCCGGCGCTGCCCAGACCGAACGCCGCTGCCAGCGGCTGCGCAAAGAACACACTGCCCGCTGCGCCCAGCAGCATCATAAACGCCGCCGAAATCCGCGTGCAGGCCGCGAACAGCTGCCGCGGCTCGGCCCCGGCGGGCGGCTCATGGTAAAAGCGCAGCAGCGCCTGATCCAGCCCCAGAATGCCGCTGTTCATGATCGTGGCCGTGTAGGTCATGAAGGTGACCGGTGCGCCCAGCACCTCAGCGGGCAGCAGCCCCTTGACGATGAGCGCCAGCCCCGTGATGGCAAAGCCCAGATAGGGCCCCACCTAATATTAAATCACATCCCCGGCGACGTATCCCCCGGCGGAGCTTTTTTGATATGACATTGTTGCTGGCCGGGGCTAACGGTTGTCGGGGCCGGGCATGCCCGGCCCGCGGCCTTGCCTTTGCCGCGCGTTTGCCGTACAGTGCAGGGCCGGGCATGCCCGGCCCCTATGCGGTGGTCGTTATTTCACAAACGGCTTGATCCTTGCTTCCATCGCCGCGACCTGCTCCGGCGTCACATGCGCCTTGTCCACGTAGCCGTAGATGCGTTGGGCAAAATTGGCCAGCGGCGGGCAGAAGGCAAAGAGCTTCTTCGGCTCCCAGCCGCGGCGGTAGAGGAAGTGTACCCCCGCCAGCGCGCAGAATTTCAGCTTGTTGAAGTGCGGCGTAAAGCCGTCGCCCATCGGCTCGTCCCGCGGGGGGTTCTTGTACACGTCCTCCAGCAGGTCGGCCATCCGCTTGTAGGCGGGCGTCTCGCTGGGGTCAAAATAGCCCTCGATGACGTCCTTCGCAATCGGGAACGGCGGCTCCGGCTCGGCCATGGCGGCGGCAAACTCGTCGTAGCGCGTCACGTAATGGGCGTCCTTGTAAATGACCGGGTCGTACTCGTGTTCAATGGGGACGGGGCGCAGGATGTGGCAGCTCTTGCCGGCCATGTAGACCTCGGCAATGGCGGTGCTCATCCAGATCGAGATCGAGTCCGCCGCGACGATCCACTGCTTGACCGAGTCCGCAAAGATCACGTGGAAGTTGGGGCGCTTCTTCGCCAGCTCCTCCAGCGCGGGGCTGTTCCACTCGCTGGGATGGCGGCGGTAGACAAGCTCCACCTCCGGGTGTGCGCCCAGATATTCATCGAACCAACGCAGCGTTTCCTGCATCGAAACGCGGTTGGTTTTGGCAAAGCCCGTAAAATCGGTGCCCGCCATTTTGGAAAGCTCGGCGACCTCGTCGTCGTTCATGCTGGCATAGCCGAAGCTGGAAATGTACAGGTGCAGCTGCTTGGCCGGGTCAAGGCCGAACTCCCTGCAGAGCGTTTCCTTGTCCTTAAAGTAGCCGTCAAACTCCGGGCGCAGAAAGTCCATCATGACCGCGCCGGTCACAGGCGTGTTTTTGGCGTCCATGCCGTGGGCCTGCAGGCGGGCGGCGGTGCGCTTGCCCCAGCAGGTCTGCACGCAGCGCTTGGCGTTGCCGTTCATGTTGAACCAGTCGCCCTCCTCCTGCGTGTCGGAGAGCATCTGCTCCCAGTGCAGGTTGACGATTTTGTTGCAGCGGCCAATATTGTTGTACACATGGCTGTTGATGGCCTCGTTGTCATACATGCAGCTGGCGACGAGCACCTCGGGTTTGTCTTTGCCGAACAGCCGCAGATGCTTGGGGTCCAGCAGCTGGCGGATCTCCGCCGTGTAGCCGCGCCGCTCGAGCTCGAGCTTCAGCAAAAGGTCGCTCTCATACTCGCGGACGGTGTGCTCATACAAAATCAGAAAGTCTAAAGCCATGTGTACCTCCTAAAAAGCCTTCCCCCTTGGGGCTGCGCCCGCAGGCGCGTGTCGGAGCGCAACCGCCGAAGGCGGCTCTTAGCGCGGAGACTGAAGATGGCCCGCAGGGCCGGATGAGGGGAGAGCTTATGGATATTGCCCATTTATGGGCGGTTGTGGGAAACTTCGCCCTCATCAGTCCGCTTTGCGGACAGCTTCCCCCGAGGGGGAAGCCTTTCAGCGTGCTATATCCCCAAACAATTCCTGCGTCCACTCCGGCAGTCCATATCGCTCATCCAGATGGAATCCGTCAAAAAACTGCTTGTCATCGTCGGTAATAACGCTGCCGCCCCACTCGTAATCCAGCAGGGTAAAGCCGCATTCATCAGCCCAGGCGGCCAGCGTCGGCAGCACCGTGCCCTGCATGGTCTCGGTGATGCCGAACACATCACAGACCTCGGTCCGCACGTTGTCGGCCATCGGCGGCAAAACTACGATGAGCCGCACGCCCTCGCTTTGGCAGCGCCGGGCCAGCGTGTGCAGGCGGTTGAACTGCTCGTCATTCAGCGCCCAGCTTTTGCAGCGCGGCGTGATGGTCGCGGTGTAGTCGTATAATTTGCGGTGCAGCGGCAAAACTGTGCCGTCATCGGCCAGATAATCCGCCGCGACCCAGTCGCCGGATTCAATCGTATCGGGCGTGCCGCGCAGTGTGTCCATGGCAACGGTCAGCGCGTTGACGTTGTACTCGAGGTTGAAGCAGTAGGCCAGCGGATTGTTCAGCGTTTCCTCCAGCGTGGCGAAGCGGTCCGTGTTGTAGCCCGCGTTCAGCGTGTAGAACGAGACCTCGACCAGCAGTGTGTCTGCGTCGTGGCCGGAATCCAGCAGATAGTCGGCCAGGTCAAGCGTCTCTTTTAACGATGCACCGCCGAACGCGAGGTTCTGCCACGACTGCCCGGACAGGCTGTCCACAAGGTCCATGTCAAAGTGGGCCAGACGGCTGTCACCCAAAATCAAATTTGTGCCGGGTTCCTGCTGGTATGCCCGCACCCGCGCAACCGGCTGGCTGGACGTCGCGGAGGCCTTCAGCCCGAAATAGTTATTCGGCTCAAATGCAATGAAAAAGGCGAGCCAGAGCAGCACGGGAATTGCCAGCAGCGCCAGCTTTTTGAGAATGTTTTTCACGGACCGGAAACCTCCTTCCGTAATTTTTGTAGAACGTAGGGGCCGGGCATGCCCGGCCCGCCACCTGACGATAAATGACATCTGATGGGAAAGCTGCGGGCGAGGCATGCCTCGCCCCTACAGCGCAGCTGTCAGAACCCCGCGTACATACCAAATCCGCTGCTCCCAAACCCGCCGCTCTGCATGATATAGCCTGCCAGCAGGGCGATGACAAGGGCATAATATACGGCCCAGCGGTGCTTTTCATTGGCCAGGCAGATTTCGGACGGCTTGTTTTTAAACGCAAACGCCCGGCGGGTGTCAAGGTAAAACGCCAGCGCCAGCACCAACGCCACAAACCCGTAGTACGCCACGACCATGATGGCGTTGGCATAAAATCCGTCGGACGCGGCGGCGTACAGCTCTGACGCAAACCGCGCGGGGCCCCAGCCCATAAAGCAGCGGCCCAGATACGCGAACGCATCCCCGACGGTCAGCGGTGCGGCGGCGGGGGACGACCCCACACGGAAGAACACCATGCTCACGCACCACAGCACAAACACACCGGCGCGTTTGGCCCACAGCACGCGGGCCGGGGCTTTCTTTTTCGGTTTGCCCAAACGGCGGTGCAGCAGCTCCTCGCCCAGGCGGTAGCTGGCCTGCAAAAGGCCCCATACCACAAAGGTCAGCGTGTTGCCGTGCCAGAAGCCGGAAACAAAAAACACCGTGAACACGCAAAATTCCGCGGGCAGGCGGCTGAATTTGCCGCCCGTCAGCCCGGAAACATCCGCCCACGCCAGCGGCATGAACAGATAATCCTGCAGCCACGACGAGAAGCTGATGTGCCACCGGCTCCAGAAGCCCGAAAAATTCGTGGCAAAGAACGGCGTCTTGAAGTTCTCGGGCAGCTCCAGCCCCAGCAGCAGACCCACGGCCCGCGCGACCTCGGAGTAGCCGGAGAAGTTAAAATACAGCTGGAACGTGTAAAACACCGCGGCCAGCACCAGCATAGGCCCGCCGTAGCTGCGGTAGTTCGGGAACACCTCATCCACCAGAAGCCCCAGCACGTCGCTGACGGCCACTAACTTAAACAGGCCCAGTGCCATCAGCCGCAGCGCACGCACCGTGCGGGCGGCGTCAAAGCGGTGCTCCTTTTTAAACTGGGGCAGCAGCGCCCCGGCGCGGCAGATGGGCCCCTGCGTGACGGTGGCAAAAAAGTTCAAAAACAGCGCACAGTCAATGAAATTCTTCTCGACCTCACAGTCGCCGCGCGCGGCATCAATTAAGTAGGAGATCGCCGCAAAGCTGTAAAAGCTGATGCCCAGCGGCATGGCGACGGCCTGCCAGCCGCCGTCCGACGCGAACGCGCCGTTATACTTAAAGAACGCCAGGATCGCCAGCAGCCCTATAACGCCAATGCGCAGAAACGCCGTTTTGCGGGCGCCTTCCCGCGCGGTCATGCCGCGTCCGCACAGGTAGGTGAACACGGCAATGGCAATCGTGACCGGCAGCATCGACGGCATCGCCAGCGCGTAAAATACCCAGCTGGCCGCCAGCAGAAACGCGCTCTGCCAGCGCTGCGGCAGATGCAGGTAGACGGCGGCCACGACCAGCAGAAAGCCGAAAAATCCAAAACTTTGCAGGCTCATGGCCACACCTCCCCTTTATAATCATCGGTAATATCCTATTATACACGATTCCGCGTCCCAGCGCAAGGGATTGGGGCATAAAGAAAGCGGCAGGCCGAAGCCTGCCGCTTTAAGGGTCATACTTTTAAAGCTTTTCGCCAAGCCTTTTCCCGAAAAGGCTTGTTACTCCGCAATAATGCTCTTGCCGGTCATTTCCTCGGGGACGGGCAGACCGATATAGGGCAGCATCGTCGGGGCAATGTCCGCCAGGCAGCCGCCCTCGCGCAGCTTCACATCGCCCGCGCCGATGACCGCGAAGGGCACGACGTTGGTGGTGTGGGCCGTGAACGGGGAACCGTCGGGGTTCTTCATCTTCTCGGCGTTGCCGTGGTCGGCAGTCAGGAAAACGACGCCGCCCGCGTTCAGCACCGCGTCGGTGACCTCGCCCACGCACTTGTCAACAGCCTCGACGGCTTTGACCGCTGCGTCAAACACGCCGGTGTGGCCGACCATGTCGCAGTTGGCGAAGTTCAGGATGATGACGTCGTACTTGCCGCTCTCAATGCGGGCCTTGCACTCGTCGGCAACCTCGTAGGCGCTCATTTCGGGCTTGAGGTCGTAGGTGGCAACCTTCGGGCTGGGGATGACCTTGCGGTCCTCGCCCTCGCAGGGCTGCTCAACACCGCCGTTGAAGAAGAAGGTCACATGGGCGTACTTCTCGGTCTCGGCAATGCGCAGCTGGGTCTTGCCGTGGGCGGCCAGATACTCGCCCAGCGTGTTCTTCAGCTCCACCGGCGGGTACGCGACCTCGCAGTTGGGCATCGTGGCGTCGTACTCGGCCATACAGACATAGTGGACCTGCTTGCGGCCGCCGCGGCGCTCAAAGCCGGTAAAGTTGTCGTCGCAGAAGATGCGGGTCATCTGACGGGCACGATCCGGGCGGAAGTTCATGAAGATGACGGTGTCGCCGTCCTGCACGCGGCCACCCTCGCAGGTGACAACGGGAATGACGAACTCGTCGGTCACGTCGGCGGCATAGCTGGCCTCGATGGCCTCGGCAGCGTTGGCGGCGTGGTTGCCCTCGCCGTAGACGAACGCGGCGTAGGCCTTCTCCTCGCGGTCCCAGTTGTTGTCGCGGTCCATGGCGTAGTAACGTCCGGAGACAGAGGCGATCTTGCCCAGCCCCAACTCGTCCAGCTTGGCCTGCAGGTCGGCCAGGAAGCCCTTGCCGCTGTGCGGGTCGGTGTCACGGCCATCCATGATGCAGTGCAGGTAGACGTCCTTCGCACCCATGTGCTTGGCCATCTCCAGCACGCCGAACCAGTGGTCGGCATGGCTGTGGACGCCGCCGGTGCCGACCAGACCCATCAGGTGGATAGCCTTGCCCGCGTCGATGGCAGCCTTCATGTTCTTGACCAGCACGGGGTTCTTGAACATCTCGCCGTCCTTGATGGACTTGGTGATGAGGGTCAGCTGCTGGTAGACGATACGGCCCGCGCCCATGTTGGTGTGGCCAACCTCAGAGTTGCCCATCTGGCCGTCGGGCAGGCCGACAGCCATGCCGCTGGCCTGGATGGTGGTCATGGGGTAATTGGCAAAGATCTTGTCCAGATTCGGCTTGTTCGCGGCGGCCACGGCGTTGCCGTAGGTCTCGTCCGGCGTCCAGCCGAAGCCGTCCATGATGCAGAGCATAACAGGTTTTTTAGACATAAATTCGTAGACTCCTTAATAATAGGGTTGTAGGAGCGGCATACATGCCGCTCCTACAAAAGGGGATTTAGCCCTTCGTGGCAGCGTCAACGATGACCGCAAACTGGTCGGCCTTCAGGGAAGCACCGCCGATCAGGCCGCCGTCAACGTCGGGCTTGCTCAGCAGCTCCTCGGCGTTCTTCGGGTTCATGCTGCCGCCGTACTGGACGGTCAGGGCCTTGGCGGCGTCCTCGCCGTACAGCTCGCCGACGACCTTGCGGATGGCGGCGCAGACCTCCTCGGCCTGGTCAGCGGTAGCGGTCTTGCCGGTGCCGATGGCCCAGATGGGCTCGTAGGCGATGACGACGTTCTTCAGCTCGTCAGCGGTCACGCCGTTCAGCGCGATCTTGACCTGCATACGGACCAGCTCCTCGGTCACGCCCTGCTCACGCTGGTCGAGGCTCTCGCCGACGCAGATGATGGGCTTCAGGCCGCCGGCCAGAGCAGCCTTGGTGCGCTTGTTGACGGTCTCGTTGGTCTCGGCAAAGTACTGGCGGCGCTCGCTGTGGCCGATGACGACGTACTCAACGCCGAGGTCGGTCAGCATGTCAGCGCTGATCTCGCCGGTGAAGGCACCGGACTTCTCAAAGTGGACGTTCTCGGCGCCGACGTGGATGTTGGTACCCTTGGTCATCTCGACAGCGGTGACGAGATCGGTGAAGGGAACGCAGATGACGACCTCGCAGCCGGCGTCCTTGACAGCGGGGATCAGCTCGCTGATGAGGGCCTTGGCCTCGGTAGCGGTCTTGTTCATTTTCCAGTTGCCGGCGATGATAGCTTTACGATTCTGTTTATCCATGGTGATTACTCCTTCCATAATAAGCCTTCCCCCGCGGGGGAAGGTGGCCGCAGGCCGGATGAGGGGCGGGTGTGCGGATATGACCCGTCAACGGGATAATATGGCAAACTCGACCCTCATCAGTCGCCTTCGGCGACAGCTTCAGCCTCCGCGCTAAGAGCCGCCTCCGGCGGTTGCGCTCCGACACGCGCCTGCGGGCGCAGCCCCTCAGGGGGAAGCCTTTACATAAAAAGCGCGGCGGCTCTGCCGCCGCGCTCCTGCGGGTATCCTTACAAATTATGCCTTCTGGATGACGGCGATGCCGGGCAGCTCCTTGCCCTCGAGGTACTCGAGAGAAGCGCCGCCGCCGGTGGAGATGTGGGTCATCTTGTCGCCCAGGCCCATCTGCTGGACAGCTGCAGCAGAGTCGCCGCCGCCGATAACGGTGGTAGCGTCGCTCTCGGCCATAGCCTTGGCAACAGCCAGGGTGCCGGCAGCCAGGGTCGGGTTCTCAAACACGCCCATGGGGCCGTTCCAGACAACGGTCTTGCTGGCCTTGACGGCGTCAGCAAACAGCTTCATGGACTCGGGGCCGATGTCGCAGCCCTCCTTGTCAGCCGGAATCGCGGTGACGGGAACGATCACGGTATCGACGGGAGCGTCGATGGGATCGGGGAAGTCCTTGATGCAGGCGGCATCGACGGGCAGCAGCAGCTTAACGCCCTTCTCCTTGGCCTTGGCCATCATGTCCTTGCAGTAGTCGAGCTTGCTGTCGTCGCACAGGCTCTTGCCGATCTCGTAGCCCTGGGCCTTCAGGAAGGTGTAGGCCATGCCGCCGCCGATGATCAGCGTGTCGACCTTCTCCAGCAGGTTGGAGATGACGTTCAGCTTGTCCGCAACCTTGGCGCCGCCCAGAATAGCGGTGAAGGGGCGCTCGGGATCGTTCACGGCGTTGCCGAGATACTTGATCTCCTTCTCCATCAGGTAGCCGACAGCGGTATCTTTGATATAGTCGGTCACACCGGCGGTGGAGCAGTGAGCGCGGTGGCAGGAGCCGAAGGCGTCGTCAACGTAAGCGTCGGCCAGGCTGGCCAGCTCCTCGCTGAAAGCGGGCTCGTTCTTGGTCTCCTCCTTGCGGAAACGGGTGTTCTGCAGCAGAACGACCTCGCCGTTGCCCATGGTGGCAACAGCAGCCTTGGCGTTCTCGCCGACGACATTGTCATCGTCCGCAAAGGTAACAGGCTGGCCCAGCTTCTCGCTCAGGCGGACAGCAACGGGGGCCAGGCTGAACTTGGCCTCGGGGCCGTTCTTCGGCTTGCCCAGATGGCTGCACAGGATGACCTTAGCGCCGTCGGCAATCAGCTTCTTGATGGTCGGCAGTGCGGCGTTGATGCGGTTATCGTTGGTGATAACGCCGTCCTTCATCGGGACGTTGAAGTCGCAGCGAACCAGTACGCGCTTGCCGACGTAGTTCTCATCGTCAATGGTCTTTTTACCCAAACCCATAGTAAAAGCTCCTCTCGGTATGTTTCACATTTTTGGCGGGGCGCACCGCGCCCCAAGGGGTTTATCCTTATTATACGCATAAAACCGAAAATGCGCAAGTGTTTTTGATATATTTTTAACCGCTTTGGGCGGCTGTGTCTGTAAATTTTTTGTGTATGGCCTAATTGGCCGCCAAGCTCCCGCCGGGTGACGGCCGCTTTGCGCCGGGCGCGATGCTCTGCGTCGGGGCAAAGGTTGCGCACGCGGGGCATTTATACTATAATGAAGGGGTCAATGCTCGTCATCGACCCGGGAGCTTTGCCGCAGCCACGCCGCCATACACATCCCCCCACAAGGAGCCGCCATGAAACAAAAACCGCCCCGTTGGGTACAGATCATCGCCGCCGTACTGCGCCGCTACCTGGCGCTGGACATGGCGGTCTACGCCGGGTCCGCCACGCTGTTTCTGCTGACGGCGTCCTTCCCGCTGCTGATGTGGGTGCTGATGCTTGTCAACCTGGTGCCCGGCTTCTCGGTAGAAGGCGTCGCCGAGCTGCTGGCGGACTTCCTGCCGCAGATCCCCGAGATACAGACTGCCATCCTCGGCCTTTTGCAAAATTTAAGCGGCCAGTCTGCACAGTTTGTGGCGTCGCTGGCTTTGCTGACGACCATCGTCTCGGCGTCGGGCGGTATGAACGCACTGCAGATCGGCCTGCAAAGGCTGACGCCCGGCTCGCACCGGACGCTTTTGAACCGCCTGCTGGCGATTGGCTACACCTTCGTGTTTGAGCTGCTGCTTTTGGTCATGCTGGCGCTGCAGGGCATGCACTCCCTGTTTGCGCGCTTTGCCGATACATTGCCGTTTTTTCGCCATTACGCGGCCATTGTGGCCC
>ENA-ORLM01001537-ORLM01001537.1-human-gut-metagenome-genome-assembly--contig:-NODE-1537-length-14477-cov-2.195417_pt1 | contig 14477 bp, 8 predicted proteins | sample MGYA00243063_ERZ508815 | MGnify/ENA primary metagenome ERZ508815 (study PRJEB26277, sample SAMN04329768) | human gut metagenome | biome: human-associated habitat | host: Homo sapiens | place: USA...
TGAAATGGGTCATCGACCGTGTGCCGGAGGGGACAGTGGAAAGCGTGCTCAATTTTTGCCATTATTCGTTAAACGATGACCGGTTAGCCGATTTCTTGGATTACTTCGAGGCAAAAGGAATCGGAGTCATCAACGCATCTCCATTCTCTATGGGGTTGTTGTCGCAGCGTGGTGTACCGGAATGGCATCCGGCTCCGGCTGCATTGGTCGAAGCTTGCCGCAAAGCCTCGGACTATTGTCTGTCACAGGGTTATCCTATAGAAAAGTTAGCGATTCAGTTTTCGGTCAGCAATCCTCGTATTGGTACCACCCTTTTCAGTTCTGCCAATCCGGACAACGTGCTCAAGAATATACAATATATCGAGGAGCCGATAGATTGGGATTTGGTAGCTAAAGTGAAAGAAATCATCGGAGACCAACAACGTGTAACGTGGAAAAACACATAAAACCGGAAAGAGATGGAATATACAATCATTGATGCCCATTCCCATTTATGGCTCAGACAAGATACCGAAGTCGACGGGCTGCCCATCCGCACCCTCTCGGGAGGCAAATCGCTTTTCATGGGAGAAGTCCGGCAAATGCTCCCGCCTTTTATGACGGACGGAAGAAACACTGCTGAAGTGTTCCTCTCCAACATGGACTATGCACAAGTCAGTGCCGCCGTGGTCACACAAGAATATATCGACGGCATACAGAACGATTACCTGATGGACGTACAGGCCCGTTACCCGAATCGCTTTTTGGTATGCGGTTTGTGCGAATTCCGCAAACCGGGATTTCTGGTGCAGGCCAATGAACTGATAGGGAAAGGATTCAAGGCCATCAAGGTTCCGGCCAACCGCTTGGTTTTGTCCACAGGCAGGATTCCGTTGAACGGCGACGAAATGATGGCCATGTTCCACCTCATGGAGGGACACCGGATCATCCTGTCGATAGACATGTTGGAAGGCGACACCCAAGTGGAGGAGTTGCGAGACGTGATTACGGAATGCCCGGATCTGAAGATTGCCATCGGACATTTCGGGATGGTGACTTTTCCCGGTTGGATGGAACAAATCAAATTGGCACGTTATCCCAACGTATTCATAGAGTCCGGTGGCATCACATGGCTTTTCAACGATGAGTTTTATCCTTTCAAAGGAGCCGTGCGTGCCATCCGGGAAGCTGCCGGACTCGTCGGGATGGAAAAATTGATGTGGGGATCGGACTATCCGCGCACCATCACGGCGATAACCTATCGCATGTCCTACGACTTTGTTGTAAAGAGCAATGAGCTGAGCGATGAGGAAAAATCCCTGTTCTTGGGAGGCAATGCAAAAACTTTCTACGGCTTCGGTGCCTTGCCCGTATTACCTTATATTAAAAACATGTCAGAATGAAAGCATTTCAGATTATATCGCCGCTTCATACGGCTTTAAAGGAAATAGAAGCGCCAGCCTGCCGGACGGGCGAAGTATTGTTACGTATCCGTTATGTGGGTTTCTGCGGCTCAGACCTCAACACCTATTTGGGGCGGAACCCGATGGTACGGATGCCTGTCATCCCCGGCCATGAAGTGGGCGCTACGATAGAAGCTGTGGGCACGGATGTCCCCGACTTTCTGCGCCCGGGACAGAATGTCACCGTCAATCCTTACACGAATTGCGGCAAGTGTGCCGCTTGCCGCAACGGGCGAGTCAATGCTTGTGAACATAATGAAACGTTAGGAGTGCAACGCAATGGAGTGATGTGCGAATATGCCGTATTGCCTTGGACGAAGATTATTCCGGCTGGTAATATCTCTTCTCGCGATTGTGCGTTGATTGAGCCGATGAGTGTCGGATTCCATGCGGTATCTCGTGCGCAGGTGATCGATAATGAATATGTGATGGTTATTGGCTGCGGTATGATTGGTATCGGTGCTATTGTACGTGCTGCTTTGAGAGGGGCAACGGTCATTGCTGTCGACTTGGATGACGAGAAACTGGAACTGGCGAAAAAGGTAGGTGCTTCTTATGTGATTAACTCCAAGACAGAAAATGTACACGAACGGATGCAACAGATAACAGAGGGCTTCGGTGCCGATGTGGTGATTGAAGCTGTCGGCAGTCCGGTCACTTATGTGATGGCGGTGGATGAAGTCGGTTTTACAGGACGGGTCGTTTGCATTGGCTATGCCAAAAGCGAAGTAGCTTTCCAAACGAAATATTTCGTTCAGAAAGAACTGGATATCCGTGGTTCCAGAAATGCGTTACCTGCCGATTTCCGTGCGGTTATTAATTATATGAAAGAAGGCAACTGTCCGGTGGAAGAACTGATTTCGAAGATTGCCAAACCGGAAGGAGCTTTGGAAGCTATGCAGGAATGGACGGCTAATCCGGGAAAGGTGTTCCGTATACTGGTTGAGTTCTGATAAGTTCTTGTAATAAGAATAGTTGTTGATACCTGTTGTTTGGGTATGTAATAAGTGAGAGGAGGCTGAATACAGTCTCCTCTCTTTGGGAGATAGGGTGATGTAACATGAGTAAATATAGATGTAACATTCTTCATTCGATATGTAGCATCACAAAGAAATCATGTAGCATACTTTGGGCAATATATCTGTTTGCATTTTCTATTTTTGTGATGTGGAAGATAACAAGGAATATTTTAAATAATTAGCTTTCAAATAATAGATAATGTAGCCAGTTAATAAAAAACGATGATTATGCTGAAAACAAAAATCAACACTATTCTACTGTGTACTCTTTTTACATTGTTCTTTCCGCTATCAGCCGGAGCACAATACCGTAATCCTATTCTTTATGCTGACGTGCCCGATATGTCGGTGTGTCGCGCAGGTGATTACTATTACATGGTTTCCACTACTATGCACCTGATGCCGGGAGCGCCTATCATGCGTTCGCCGGACATGAAACATTGGGAAACTATCAGCTACGTATTTCCCCGCATTGACGATGGTCCCCGTTATGATCTGCTCGAAGGCACTGCTTACGGGCAAGGACAATGGGCATCATCTATCCGCTATCATGACGGTAAATTCTATGTATGGTTTACAGCCAATGGCGCGCCCGGACGTGGGTTTGTCTATACTGCGACAGATCCGGCCGGTCCCTGGAAACTTCTTTCGCGCCCCCCGCATTTCCATGACGGTTCGCTTCTGTTTGATGATGACGGGCGGGTGTATCTCTTTCACAGTACGGGACAGCTTACGGAGTTAAAACCCGATTTGACTGATGTACTTCCTGGTGGCATCAATCAGCAAATATTTGAACGGGATGCTGACGAACAAGGTCTGTTGGAAGGTAGTTCCGTCATCAAGCATAATGGGAAATATTATTTGCTGATGATTTCTATGGATTGGAGTATTCCCGGCCGTCTGCGTCGTGAAGTATGCTATCGTGCCGATAAGATTACCGGACCTTACGAAAAGCGTGTCATTCTTGAAACGGAGTTTGACGGGCATGGCGGTGTTGGTCAGGGATGCATCGTAGACGGGAAAAACGGTGAATGGTACGGACTGATTTTTCAGGATCGTGGTGGCGTAGGGCGTGTGCCGTGTCTTATGCCTTGTACATGGACGGAAGATGGTTGGCCTATGCTGGGAGACAAGGATGGGCACATTCCGAATGATACCACTTTATCGTATATGTCAATGGATGGTATCTGCGGTTCGGATGATTTTTCCGCTTCCGGGCTTTCCCTCTATTGGCAGTGGAATCATAACCCCGTCGATCAGGCATGGAGTCTTACCGACCGTCCCGGATTTCTGCGTTTGAAAACTTCCCGTGTGGTAGATAACCTGTTTGTTGCTCCCAATACGCTGAGTCAGCGGATGGTAGGGCCGAAATGCATGGGCACTGTCAGTCTCTCTCTGGCGGGGATGAAAGATGGTGACCGTGCGGGATTATCGGCTTTTAATGGTGACAGCGGTGTGCTTACGATTGAAAAGAACGGAAATAAACTGTCTCTTGTGATGAGTGAACAGAAAAGTGTGTTTGAGAAAACAAAACATGCCATTAGCCGTGTGGATATGACCGAACAAGCCCGTATACCTCTTAACAAAGAGCTTGTCTATTTGCGTGTGGAAGGTGACTTTACCAATGGACGGGATGAGGCTCGTTTTTCTTATAGTCTTGATGGGAAAGCATGGATACCTGTCGGTCTGCCTGTCAAGATGAAATTTGACTACACCCGTATGTTTATGGGCAGTAAGTTTGCCATATTTAATTATGCTACACGTTCCGTGGGCGGTTATGTAGATGTGGACTCTTTTGATTATTCGTTCTGTGATGCGTCAATGTAACACACAAATATGTATTTGTAACCAATGAAACATTGTTTTATTGGAAAATAGGCTATTTTTGTTTCCAAATTAATCATAACTAATAAGTATAATATTATGAAAAGAGGTTGGATACCGATTATGGGTGTTTGTTTGGTGTTATCGTTTTCGGCATGTAAGCAATTGCTGCCTTACCAGGACACTTCTTTAACGGCGGAACAACGGGCGGAGGATTTGTTGCCCCGGTTGACTTTGGAAGAAAAAGTATCATTAATGCAAAATGCGTCACCTGCTATCCCTCGACTGGGAATTAAAGAATATGAGTGGTGGAATGAGGCGTTGCACGGTGTGGGACGTGCCGGATTGGCTACTGTTTTTCCCCAGTCTATCGGTATGGGAGCTTCTTTTAATGATTCATTATTATATGAAGTGTTCAATGCCACTTCCGATGAGGCTCGCGTAAAATCGCGTATTTTCGGTGAAAGCGGCGTGCTGAAACGCTATCAGGGATTAACATTCTGGACACCGAATGTCAATATATTCCGTGACCCTCGTTGGGGACGCGGTCAGGAAACTTATGGTGAAGACCCTTATCTGACAGGACAAATGGGAATGGCTGTAGTCCGTGGTTTGCAAGGACCGGAAGATGCCAGGTATGATAAGCTGCACGCATGTGCCAAGCACTTTGCCGTTCATTCAGGACCGGAGTGGAACCGGCATAGTTTTGATGCGGAGAATATAGATCCCCGGGATTTATGGGAAACCTATCTGCCTGCTTTTAAAGATTTGGTACAGAAAGCGCATGTAAAGGAAGTGATGTGTGCCTATAATCGTTTTGAGGGAGAGCCTTGTTGTGGCAGTAATCGCCTGTTGATGCAAATATTGCGGGATGAATGGGGATACAAAGGCATTGTAGTCTCTGACTGTGGAGCGATCTCCGATTTCTATAGACCGGGAACGCATGGGACTCACCCGGACAAGGAACACGCTTCGGCCGATGCTGTGCGGGCAGGCACAGACCTTGAATGTGGAAGTGAATATGCATCACTGGCGGATGCTGTAAAAGCCGGTTTGATTGACGAAAAAGAAATAGATATTTCATTGAAACGTTTGTTGACGGCACGTTTTGAACTGGGAGAAATGGACGAACAACCGGCTTGGTCGGAAATTCCAACCTCTGTGTTGAATAGTAAGGAACATCAGGCATTGGCTTTGCGTATGGCCCGTGAATCATTGGTGCTCTTGCAGAATAAAAACAACATCCTGCCTCTGAATACCCATCTGAAAGTAGCCGTTATGGGACCTAATGCCAATGACTCCGTGATGCAGTGGGGAAATTATAACGGTATTCCGGCACATACGGTTACCTTATTGGAAGCTGTCCGTGCCAAACTACCGGAAGGACAAATCATATACGAACCGGGTTGTGACCGTGTGGACGGAAAGACACTCCAAAGCCTGTTTGATGAATGTAGCATAAATGGTAAACCCGGTTTCTTGGCAGAATATTGGAATAATCGTGATCGTGAAGGGGAAGTGGTTGCTACCGATCAGATTTCCACTCCGTTCCATGCTCCTGGGGTGGAGATAACAGATTTCTCGGCTCGTTATGAATCTGTCTTTCGTCCTTCGCAGTCGGGTGATGTTGCTTTCCGTTTCCAACTGGATGGTGAAGTGACTCTTATTATAAATGGTGAGCAAGTGGCTCAGAAAATATATGTTAAGAATCCGACGAACCTCTATACGTTACAGGCGAAAGCTGGAAAAGAGTATCATATCGAGATTTTATTCAAACAACGGAATGAAAGGGCTACACTTGATTTTGATTTGGGCAAGGAGGTAGGGATTGACTTGAACCTCGCAGTGAAGAGAGTAATGGATGCTGATGTGATTCTTTTTGCAGGTGGAATTTCTCCAAGTCTGGAAGGTGAGGAAATGCCGGTAGAAGTTCCCGGATTTAAGGGTGGTGACCGTACGGATATTGAACTTCCGGACGTTCAACGTGATTTGTTGAAAGCTTTGAAGAAGGCTGGTAAAAAGGTTGTCTTTATCAATTATTCCGGTTCAGCTATCGGACTAGTGCCCGAAACGACTACTTGTGAAGCGATTCTGCAGGCATGGTATCCGGGACAGGCGGGTGGTACAGCTATCGTTGATGCTCTTTGGGGAGAGTATAATCCCGGTGGACGCCTGCCGGTCACTTTCTATAAGGATGTGAATCAATTGCCGGACTTTGAAGACTATTCTATGAAGGGGCGTACCTATCGATATATGCAACAGCAACCACTTTTCCCATTCGGTCATGGGTTGAGTTATACTACGTTTACTTATGGAGAAGCTAAATTGAGCAAGAATACAATCGCGAAAGGTGAAAATGTAGTATTGACTATTCCGGTAAGCAATGTCGGGCAACGTGATGGAGAAGAGGTGGTTCAGGTTTATTTGAGACGTCCGGGTGATAAGGAAGGTCCCCGTTATACTTTGCGTGCTTTCAAACGCGTTCATATTCCGGCAGGGAAAACTGAATCAGTAGCTATTCCTCTTACCGGTGAGAACTTTGAATGGTTTGATGTAGAGTCGAATACGATGCGTCCGTTGGAAGGTACTTATGAATTACTGTATGGAGGAACTTCTGATAGAAATAAGTTGAAAACGATTGTAATGAACGTACAGTAATACCGCTTTGGAATTTTGTTTATTTTTACAGATAGACAATCCGGATTTATTTATTGAATGAATAAAGAAAGAACGACCTTGTTCCTTTAAAAGGAACGGGTCGTTTCTTTTAAACCAAGCCTCCGTTTCTTTTAAACCAACGGGGGCTTTCCTTTAAAGGAAAATGAATATTTGCTAATATTTGATATTCAGTCTTTTACATGATGGGGAATAAAAGTGCTGAAATAATAGGTAATGTAGTTATTTATCTTACCATTTTTCTGTTTTGAGGCTTTTTGTTACATCAGAAAAGAATCATGTTACATGTCTGTGATAAATGTAACCTGTATATAGATGCCTGTATCATGATTGTACATATATGATAAAACCGAATCGATACATTTGCAAACACTACTATGGAACAGAAAATTATAGAAAATAAAAAGTGATAATATGAGAACATTAAAATTGATTTTGTCGGGCTGGCAATCCGTGGGTCTTGTCGTATTTTTTATGCTGTTTTTTAATATGGAGGTGAGTGGTAAGGGTAAAATAACAAAAAATGCTCCTGTCTTTACGCAATTTATTTATCAGGGGGAGGATGCTATTTATCAAAACAATCCTTTAAAGCCGGGTGAGTTCTATAATCCTATTTTGCAGGGTTGCTATCCCGATCCGAGTATAACGCGGAAAGGTAATGATTATTATTTAGTGTGCTCATCTTTTGCTATGTTTCCCGGGGTGCCTATTTTCCATTCTAATGATCTGGTCAACTGGAAACAAATCGGTCATGTGCTGGACAGAACGTCACAATTAAAGGTTGAAGATTGTGGTATTAGTGCAGGTGTATATGCTCCTGCTATAAGATATAATCCCAATAATGATACGTTTTATATGATAACCACTCAATTTTCCGGTGGCTTTGGAAATATGGTGGTAAAGACAAAGAATCCGGAGAATGGCTGGAGTGATCCGATCAAACTTCAATTTGAAGGCATTGATCCTTCTCTTTTCTTTGATGATAATGGCAAGGCATACGTGGTACATAATGATGCTCCTGCTAAATCAAACGAGCGTTACTCGGGACACCGTGTCATAAAAATATGGGATTATGATGTGGAGAATGATAAAGTGGTTCCGGGAACGGACCGGATCATAGTAAACGGTGGCGTCAATATAGAAGAAAAGCCGATATGGATTGAAGCTCCTCATATCTATAAAAAAGATGGACGTTATTATTTAATGTGTGCCGAAGGAGGAACCGGAGGTTGGCATAGCGAAGTCATTTTTGTAAGTGATCATCCGAAAGGACCTTATCTTCCGGCAAATAATAATCCTATTTTAACTCAACGTTATTTTCCTGCAAACCGGACGGATAAAGTAGACTGGGCTGGTCATGCAGACTTAGTGGAGGGACCCGACGGAAAATATTATGGTGTATTTTTAGGAATACGCCCCAATGAGAAGAACAGAGTGAATACCGGACGCGAAACTTTTATTCTTCCGGTGGACTGGAGCGGAACATTTCCCGTTTTCGAGAATGGGCTTATCCCTATGAAACCTACATTGAAGATGCCTTCGGGAGTAGAGAACCAGACAGGGGAAAACGGTTATTTGCCTAGTGGCAACTTTGTCTTTAAGGATGATTTCTCTGATAAAACATTAGACTTAAGATGGATTGGTCTTAGAGGTCCTCGTGAAGATTTCGTTGAGATGACCGATAAAGGGTTGCGGATCATCCCTTTTACCTCAAATATCAATGAAGTGAAACCTACTTCTACCTTGTTCTACCGTCAGCAGCATAATCAATTTACAGCGGCAGCAACCATGGAGTACAAACCGAAAAATGAGAAAGATTTTGCCGGTATAACATGTTACCAAAATGAAAGATATCACTATGTTTTCGGTATCACTAAAAAGGGAAAAGACTATTACCTGATGCTGCAAAGAACCGAAAAAGGACAAGCGAGTGTCCTGGCTGAGGTGAAAATAGAAATAGAGAAACCTGTGACACTGCAAGTAGCAGCCAATGGAGATGATTATCGTTTTAATTATTCGATTGATGGCAAAAGTTTTACAAATGTTGGAGAAACCGTTTCCGGTGATATTCTTTCTACCAATGTGGCTGGTGGCTTTACAGGAGCAATGATTGGACTGTATGCAACATCTGTTGGTAATTAATTAGAAACCTTATTATTCTATAATTATGAAAATACATCATCTATTTTGGGGTATATGTTTATGCTTCAGTACAAATGTTTTATTCGCACAGAACTATCAGAAAACATCGTCCGGCATCAAAACCACTGTAAATGCAGTGGATATAGAAGTACAATTTTTTGCGTCTGCTGTGGCGAGGATAATAAAGTCTCCGGAAGGTGTTGCCTATGAAAAAGAGAGTCTTTCTGTAATTGCAAAACCTGAAAAGGTGAATTTTAAAACTGACATACAAGATAATAAGATTGTATTGAATACCAGTGAACTAAGTGTCAGTGTGGACACCGGGACGGGAATTGTTTCTTATTTCTCAAAGGATGGCAAGTCGTTATTGGCAGAGAAATCCGGTATGCAGTTTATTGATTTCGATGATGCCGGGACAAAAACTTATCAGGTTTATCAACCTTTTGTATTAGATAAGGAAGAAGCCATTTATGGTTTGGGACAATTGCAAAATGGAAAGATGATTCAGCGGAACATGACTAAACATCTGGTACAGGGTAACGTTGAAGATGTGTCGCCATTTTTCCAGTCCACCAAAGGATATGGTGTGTTTTGGGATAATTATTCGCCGACTCTTTTTACGGACAACGAGACTGAAACATCTTTCCGTTCTGAAGTGGGGGACTGTGTGGATTATTACTTCATGTATGGGAAAAATGCCGACGGTGTTATAGCACAGGTACGCAACCTGACCGGGCAAGCGCCGATGTTTCCTTTATGGACTTATGGTTACTGGCAAAGTAAAGAAAGATATAAGAGCCAGGAGGAAGTGGTAGACGTTGTTCGTAAATATCGTGAATTGGGTATTCCCTTGGATGGCATTATTCAGGACTGGCAATATTGGGGGCATAACTATTTGTGGAATGCGATGGATTTTCAGAATCCGACTTTCAATAATCCTCAAAAGATGATGGAGGATGTCCATGCGATGAACGCACACATGGCTATATCTATCTGGTCGTCATTCGGACCGATGACCAAACCTTATAGAGAATTGGACAAAAAAGAGATGTTGTTTAACTTCACTACTTGGCCGCAATCGGGATTGGAGTCATGGCCCCCCAACATGGAATATCCTTCCGGTGTAAGGGTGTATGATGCTTACAATCCCGAAGCACGTGATATTTATTGGAAATATCTGAATGATGGAATTTTCAAGCTGGGAATGGATGCCTGGTGGATGGACTCTACCGAACCCGATCATCTGGATTGGAAGCCGGAGGATATGGATACCAAAACCTATCTGGGCTCGTTCCGTAGGGTGCGCAATGCTTATCCGTTGATGACTGTCGGAGGGGTTTACGACCATCAGCGTGAAGTGACTTCGGACAAACGTGTGTTTATTTTAACCCGTTCGGGATTTTTGGGGCAACAACGTTATGGTGCAAATGTATGGAGTGGTGATGTCGCTTCCACATGGGAGAGTTTTAGAAATCAGATTCCTGCCGGATTAAACTTTTCTTTGTGTGGTATGCCTCACTGGAATAGTGATATTGGTGGCTTTTTTGCAGGACATTATAATAAAAGCTGGAATGATGATAGTGCTTCAAAAAATCCATTGTATCAGGAGCTTTATGTGCGTTGGTTGCAGTTTGGAACGTTCAATCCGATGATGCGTTCGCACGGAACCGATGTTTACAGGGAAATTTATAAATTCGGGAAAAAAGGCGAACCTGTATATGACGCCATTGAGAAGATGATAGGTTTGCGCTACTCTTTATTGCCTTATATTTATTCTACTTCTTGGGAGGTAAGCAATCGTCAATCGAGTTTTATGCGCGCTTTGATGATGGATTTTGTAGATGACAGAAAGGTGTGGGATATCAATGACGAATATATGTTTGGAAAATCGCTCCTTGTAGCTCCGATTGCTCATGCACAATATACACCGGAAGCTGTGGTAAAAGTCTCCGAAGAAGAAGGATGGAACAGAGATGGAGCGAAAAAAACAAAAACTGACGCTGCTGTGGATTTCATGGAAACGAAACCTACTAACATATACTTACCGGCAGGAACGCTATGGTATGACTTCTGGACGAACGAGAAACACGAAGGCGGAAAGGAAATTACCAAAGAGACTACACTTGATGTTATTCCATTGTATGTAAAAGCGGGTAGTATTATTCCTGTCGGTCCACAAGTTCAGTATGCAACTGAAAAACCGTGGGATCATCTTGAATTGAAGGTATATGCGGGTGCGAATGGAAACTTCATTTTATATGAAGATGAATTTGATAATTACAACTACGAAAAAGGCGTTTATACGGAAATTCCAATCTCGTGGAATAATACATCTTGTAAATTGACGATAGGAGCAAGAAAAGGTGCGTATGAGGGAATGTTGAAGAACTGTAAGTTTACTGTAACTCTCCAGGACGGGACTCAAAAAAACGTCGATTATAATGGAAAGGCTATTTCTGTAAAGTTTTGATTGTAATAGAATGTGTGATTATGTCAGTAGAGAAGAATCTGAAAAATAGAAATATGATGAAGTTTTTTATAGTAATGGCTATGCTATTGGGTAGTAGTGTTGCAAGTGCAGAAAATAAACAGATAACAAGTCCTGATGGAAAGTTGGTAGTAACAGTCTCAGATATGGATGGAAGACCTTCTTATTCTGTTAGTTATGACAATATTCTCTTTTTGAAGCCATCTCCATTGGGGATGATTGCAAATATAGGAGATTTCTCATCGGGGATGTCGCTGGAGAAGAATGTTTCAACAAATAAAATAGATGAAACATACGAGTTGGCTTCTATTAAAAAGAGTAAGGTACATTATGTGGCGAATGAAGCTGTATTTTCGTTTACGCAACAAGGGAAAACAATTTATGATGTTATATTCCGCATAAGTAATAACGATGTTGCTTTTAAATATAGGATGTATCCGCAAGGTGAGACACTAAGTTGCGTGATTAAGAAAGAAGCTACAGGATTTGCGTTTCCTGACGGAACCACCACTTTTCTTTGTCCGCAAAGTAAACCGATGGGGGGATTTGCCCGTACTTCTCCAAGTTATGAGACGTCTTATACAGCAGATGATGTCGCAGGCAAAAATGGCTGGGGAGAAGGATATACATTTCCCTGCCTATTCCGTAATGGAGATAATGGTTGGGTGCTTGTTTCCGAAACGGGAGTAAATGGTGGATATTGTGCGAGCCGTCTGTTGGGACACAAAGAAGGGGTGTATACCATTGGATTTCCGCAAGAAGGTGAAGCAAATGGGAATGGTACAGTTTCTCCGGGGATAGCATTGCCGGGCGAGACGCCTTGGCGTACTATTACTGTGGGCAAGACTTTGGCTCCAATAGTGGAGACAACGGTTCCTTTTGATGTTGTAAAACCGCTTTATTCGGCAAAAGGAGAGTATACGTATGGCAGGGGTTCATGGAGCTGGATTATCGGTATGGATGGAAGTACTAATTATAAAGAGCAACTCCGGTATATTGATTTCTCGGCAGCAATGGGCTATCAGTCCGTGTTGGTGGATGCTTTGTGGGATAAGCAAATAGGACGTGATAAAATTGAAGAATTGGCTAAATATGGGAAGAACAAAGGGGTAGCTCTTTATTTGTGGTATAATTCGAATGGGTATTGGAATGATGCTCCGCAAACTCCGAGAGGTATTATGGATAATGCGATAGCCAGACGTAAGGAGATGAAATGGATGCAAAGCATTGGTATCCGTGGAATAAAAGTTGACTTTTTCGGAGGTGACAAGCAAATGACTATGCAGTTGTATGAGGATATCTTGTCGGATGCAAACGAGTACGGTCTTTTAGTTATTTTCCATGGATGTACTTTGCCTCGTGGCTGGGAACGTATGTATCCTAACTTCGCATCGAGTGAGGCTGTATTGGCTAGTGAAAATCTTCATTTCTCTCAAGGCAGCTGTGATAATGAGGCCTTTAATGCTACCTTACATCCGTTTATCCGTAACACGGTAGGTAGCATGGATTTTGGAGGTAGTGCATTGAACAAATATTATAATGCGGATAATGCCCCACGGGGAAGCCGGCGGGTGACATCAGATGTCTACGCACTGGCTACGGCGGTTCTATTTCAAAGTCCGGTACAGCATTTTGCTCTGGCACCGAATAACCTGACCGATGCTCCGTCGTGGGCAATTGATTTTATGAAAGAGGTTCCAACGACTTGGGATGAGGTACGTTTCATTGACGGTTATCCTGGCAAATACGTTATTCTTGCCCGTCGTCATGGAGACAAATGGTATATTGCCGGAGTAAATGCGCAGAAGGAAACACTGAAACTTAAAGTTAATTTGCCGATGTTCTCCAATGGAGAAAAGGTGAGACTGTTTAGTGATGATAAGGCATTACACGGTGGTGTGAAACAAATAGAAATAGGGAAAAATCAGGAACTGCAGCTATCTATTCCTTGCAATGGCGGACTACTGATTACTAAGTAGTTTATTATGAAATGTAATATGAAGTATATTGTTGTATTTATATTCTTTTTCTGCATATTGGAGGAAGTCCACGCAAAGAGCCGGGTAGAATATAGAAAAATGCCATGCACAATGTTGCAAGGTATTACAGAGCGGGAATATACGATATATTTGCCGGATGATTATTATTTATCGGATACCTGTAGTTATCCGGTATTATACTTATTACATGGTGGAAATTGCTCGAATACAGATTGGGTTCATTGGGGCAATTTACAGGTGGTTACTGACTCTCTGGTTGCCAAAGGACTGTCATCTAAAATGATTATCGTATGTCCGGAGGCGAAAAAGAATAATATGATTTGGTTCAATGCTCCCCATTGGAAATATGAGGACTTTTTCTTTTACGAATTTGTGCCTTATATTGAAACTCATTACAGGATAAAGTCTGAAAAGAGATTCCGGTCACTTGCCGGATACTCGATGGGTGGCGGAGCATCTATTGTGTATGGTCTATATCATCCGGAGATGTTTAATGTTGTATATGGTATGAGCAGTTATCTTCGCAGTCAGTATTTAGAGTTTCTGAAAGATGATCCTTCTGCTCCATGGCGTCAGCAATTAATTGATGATAATAATCCGATTCACACAATACAGTCAGGAACTGCAGACGAGATTCTGAAGTGGAAAAAGATACATTGGTTTTAGGCGGACAGGAATTTACTTCAAGATTTATTCTTGGTTCCGGAAAATATTCATTGGATTTGATCAAGGCATCGGTAGAAAATGCAGGTGCGCAGATCATTACGCTGGCACTTCGCCGCGCAAATGTCGGAGGTACAGCAAATATACTTGATTACATTCCGGAGGGTGTCACCCTTCTTGCCAATACTTCCGGTGCGAGAAATGCAGACGAGGCAGTTCGTAT
>ENA-ORLM01001546-ORLM01001546.1-human-gut-metagenome-genome-assembly--contig:-NODE-1546-length-14350-cov-2.606109_pt1 | contig 14350 bp, 12 predicted proteins | sample MGYA00243063_ERZ508815 | MGnify/ENA primary metagenome ERZ508815 (study PRJEB26277, sample SAMN04329768) | human gut metagenome | biome: human-associated habitat | host: Homo sapiens | place: USA...
AAGCCCAGAAGTGCCAGTACAAAAGCCTTCTAGGCTAAGAGCAAACCACCCGTTTTACGGGTGGTTATGATTACAAAGTATAGAAAAAAGGGGAATACTAATATGGATGAATTTAAAGTAATTATGGTTATGAATGAAGCAATGATGGAATTGTTAAAAGATAAAAAAAGAAATTATGATAATAATAAAAGAATTGCAGAATACTTAAAAGACGAAGCATTTTTTTTCAAAATAAGTAAAGAGCAAGCTTTTGTTGTGTTAGAAAGTGTTGGAGTAAAAAAGCTTGAACAATATGAAAAAACAGTAGAATTTGTTGATGATGACGGTGTGGAGGATCAGGTGATAAACGTTTATCCGCAGGTGAAATACCAGAGCTGTGAAGGATTTGGCGGAGCTATTACGGATGCGGCAGGTTATGTGTTTCAACAGCTGGATCCGGAGCAGCAAGAAAGAATTCTCACGATGTATTTTCATCCGGACCATATGAATTACCGGAAGGTGAGGATCCATATGGACAGCTGTGATTTTTCAACACATTTGTATTCTGCCATAAGCGATCCGCGGGATCAGGATCTGGAGTCATTCGATTTTTCGGACACAGAGAAATATATTCTTCCGCTTCTTGCTGCCGCGCAGAAGATGGCACAAAAGCCATTAAAGATCATGTTGTCTCCGTGGTCACCTCCTGAGTTTATGAAGACAAATGATTCGCGAAAAAATGGTGGAAGCTTAAAAAAGGAATATTATCCGTTATGGGCAAAATGTATCTGCCGTTATATCACAGAGTTTGAAAAACGTGGCTATGAGGTGGAGCGTATATCAATACAAAATGAACCAAAGGCTGTCCAGCTCTGGGACTCTTGCGTGTATTCTGCAGAGCAGGAAAAAGAATTTCTTACAGATCATTTATACCCGACGATGAAGCAGGCCGGTCTGGAGCATGTAGAAATCTTTATATGGGATCACAACAAGGAACGTGTTTTTGAAAGAGCCTGCGATCTGATTGATGTGACGACAGATGGCATGATTGCCGGAACAGCATTTCATTGGTACAGTGGGGATCATTTTGAGGCATTGGACCTGGTACGACAGCAGTTCCCGGATAAAAAGCTTATTTTGTCCGAAAGCTGCCTGGAATACAACAAGTTTGATTCTGCTGCAGAAGCGGTCAATGCCGGTCGACTTGCTCATGATATGATTGGAAATTTGAATCATGGTCTGAATGCATTTTATGACTGGAACATCCTCTTAAATAAAGAGGGGGGACCAAATCATGTGGGAAACTATTGTGATGCACCGTTCTTGTTTGATGAGGAACGCAAGGAATTGCTGCAGAGGATGAGTGCGGATTACTACTGGCATTTTGCACATTTTATCCAACCTGGTGCAGTGCGTCTTGGCTTTAGCAGATATACCGATGAGATAGATGTCACCGCATGGGAAAATCCGGATGGCCGGATCGTATTGATCCTGTTAAACCGTGGAGAAGAAGCAGTACCGGTTCATATACGGATTTCCGGAAAAGAAACAGAAATTGTTCTGTCTGCCCACAGTATAGTCAGTGGTGTGATCATTAGGGAGTAAATGGATTGATCATTTTTATGCAGCCGAAATGACTCGTTTTGAGAAGATACCGAGAGTACATTTTTTATGAAATGGAGGAAACAAATATGCTTAGAAATCCAATATTAAAAGGTTTTAATCCGGATCCTTGTATCTGTCGGAAAGGGGAGGACTATTATATTGCCGTATCTACCTTTGAATGGTTTCCGGGGATTCCGATCTATCATTCTCGCGATATGAAAAACTGGGAGCTTTATACCCATGTGCTGACAGATGACAGCAATCCGGATCTAAAAAAACTTCCATCAGCGAAAGGAATTTGGGCACCATGCCTGACTTACTGCGAGACAGAGGATATGTTTTATGTGATCTATGGTGTGATGAATTCCATGAATGCACGTTATTTTGATGTGGATAATTTCCTGATCACCGCTAAGGATATTAAGGGACCATGGAGTGAGCCTGTATATTTGCATTCCTCCGGTTTCGATGCATCTATTCTTCACGATGATGATGGGCGAAAATATATTGTATCTTTGGATTGGGAGACAAGAGAAGGCTATGAGAAACCAGGAGTGATTGCTGTTTCTGAGTATGATCCGGAGAAAAAGGAGATTATTGGGTATCCAAAACGGATCTGGAAGGGTGGAACAGACAGAGGCTGTATTGAAGCACCACATCTGACCAAACGAAATGGATATTATTATATTATGTGTGCCGAGGGAGGAACCGGATATAATCATTGTGTAACCATGGGGCGTTCCAAAAATGTATGGGGACCTTATGAAGGAGATCCACAGAATCCAATCGTTACGTCTAATCCGATAGAGTCCAACGAAAGACATGATCCGGACCATTTAAAGCCAAAGTATTTCAACCCGGATGTGGTATTGCAGAAAGCCGGTCATGGAAGCTATGTGGAGACGCAGCTTGGAGAGGTATATCTGGTACATCTTTGCTCCAGACCATTCCGCCCGGAGCTTCGCTGTACGCTTGGCAGGGAGACTGCCATCCAGAAAATGAAATGGACCGAGGATGGGTGGCTTCGCATGGCAGACGGAAGCAATATTGCCAAGGAATACTGCGAAGAAAGTGAATTGCCGGAATATAAGGTGTCCGAAATACCGGACTTTGATGAATTTGACGGAACGGAGCTTGGCAACTTTTATTATGCACCTCGTCTCATGCCTCAGAGCTTTGCAGACATTCATGCTAGAAAAGGATATGTCCGATTAAGGGGACAGGAGTCAAGAACTTCTCTAAATAAGGTGAGTATTCTGGCAAGGAAACTCACAAGTGTTTATGCAACGATAACGACAAAGATGGAGTTTGTACCGGAGGTACATCAACATTCGGCAGGTCTTATCATTTATTATGATAATATGAATTATATCAATCTGCGGAAATATTACAGCGAAACGCTGGGACAGAGTGCAATTTCCATTATCGCTCTGGAAAATGGAGAGAAGACAGAATTTGTCAATACAAGAAAAGCAGTGGATGATGTACCGATCTATTTTCGATTGGAAATCCGAGGAAAACATTCGCAGTTTTACTGGGGATATGACGGTGAACATTATGAAAAGATCGGCATTCCATTTGATACCACAAAGTTTTCTGACGAGTATTGTAAATATGGAGAGTTTACCGGAACAATGGTGGGCATCACCTGTGCGGATCGTGTGAAACATAAGCATTACGCCGATTTTGATTTCTTGGAATATGTGGCAAAGGAAGACAGCCCGGTGGAGTAGAAATACTTTATATATTTAATGATGGCAGTGATTCAGCGCTTTAATTTGTGCCTTGCCATACGATTAGTCATGGATGATGATCGATTATGGTGTCATCATCCACGACAGCATTTTTTGATGTGATGTCGGATCTGATTAATCGTATGACGGCAAAGCATTGGTAAAAATGATTATGAGATAATCTTATTCTATAGTTATCTTACTTTTTTCAAAGGCCTTGATCAGTATAGTGCCAAGGATCAGACCAACGATTCCTTGAATGGCATTGGCCGGGATGTTGACTGCAGAAGCAATAAAGCCATACATAAACCCCTCAAATACATAATAACCAAGTACCATTATGATCTCAGCTAAGATACCGCTGACAATGCGTGCAGGAAGATTATGACCTAAAGATTTGCGTATCAACTTAAAGGTATAGCAGGCGATCAGAGCCATAAGACCTTTAATAATAAAGGTGGCCGGGGCATAGACAAGATAACCGGATAATAGATCGGCTAATCCGGAACCAAGACCGGCTGCAACAAAACCGTATACCGGAGATAACATCCAGCCACAAAGCAATACGATGCAGTCACCAATATTTAAGTAGCCCTTTAAGGGTGATGGGAATTTGATGATCATTGTTGCAACGCAGGCGAGTGCTGCGAAGAGTGCTGCGGTTACTAATTTCTTTGTTTTCGTTTCCATAATTTTTACTCCTTTGTTTTTATTCATGTGACAGTATACAATAAAATTGACCGAATAACAATATAAAGCAGAGAACTCTGAAATCGAAAGTCAATTGACAAGTACGCATTTCAGGATATAATGTAATAGGATTGTTTGTGTTGGAATGGAGGATATATATATGGACAAGTTGTACATGGTCATATTATTGTTAACAATAATTCCTATACTGATTTGTATAAAATATGCCAGAAAGGTAAAAAGTGATGTGGCAGATTCTATTACCAGATGTTTGTTCTTTGTGACGATCACGATAATTGGCAATATCGTATTTGCTTTTTCGCAGTATCAGCTGGTGGCATATTTTATGGAAAGTGTTTATTTGTTTTTCTTTGATCTGGTGTTGATATACATATTACAGTATTCCCAACAATATACAAGGGTATTTAATGAAGTGTCCGCATTTCGAATCGGATGCTTTATTGTTGCGTATTTGGATGGGATTTCTTTGCTCTTAAATACATTCTTTCACCATGTCTTTACGTTAAAAAAGGTAAGCTATATAGGGATTCAAATGCATTGTATTAGCAGCAAAACTATTTTTTATGATCTGCATTATGTTTTTGTGTATTGTTTGATGTTTTGCGTGATTGCATCTTTTCTTACAAAGATCATGCGTATTTCGAGCTTTTATCGTACGAAATATATTCCGATCTTTGTAGTCCTTTGCGTGATCATGGCATTGAACATAGCGTGCAATGTTTCCGGTTTTCCGTTGGATCTGTCACTTCCATTTTATGTTTTTGCGGCAATTTTGATATGTTATCTGACCCTGTATCGGGCGCCGAGGGAATTGATCGAAAAGACGTTGTCTTTCGTTGTAACTAAAATGAATAATGCGGTAGTTTGTTTTGATATCAATCAAGAGTGTGCCTATGCAAATGACCATTTTCGCAGTATGCTCTCATCTACAAATGATGATTTTTCAAAAATTACACAGCTGATATGCCGTTGGATCAACGAGAATGATTTTCAAGATCAAAATAGTGTGGAGACGAGTAGTCAATGGGTTATTGACGGTGTGACGCATTATTTTGATATTGAATACCGAAAAATATTTGCAAAAAAAGGGGAGTATATCGGATTCTTCTTGAATTTTATAGACACTACGGAAAAACGACTTGCCTTTGAAAAAGAAAAATTTTTGGCAACGCATGATGCTTTGACCGGATTATATAATCAAAGTTATTTTGCAACAAAGGTGTCAGAGGCTTTGCAGCAAACGCCGGATGTGGATTGGCTGCTGCTTTGTTCTAATATTAAGGACTTTAAGTTGATCAATGATCTCTTTTGTCTGGAAAAAGGAAATGAAGTGTTAAAGATGGAGGCTGATCTTCTGAAAAAATACTGCGGTAAAAACGCTGTCTATGGAAGGATCGGTGGTGATAAATTTGCAGTATGTATTCCAAAGGATCAATTTCTAGAGCAGAAGATTATGCAAGTGATACAAGATATGGGCCAGACTTTTAATAATAATATGTATCATATGCATATATATATCGGTGTCTATGAAATAACAGATAGAGACGAAGATGTTTCGATCATGTGTGATAAAGCAAATATTGCTATTAAAACCTTGCGCGATAATTATGACAGATCAATTGCATATTATAGCGATACAATATTGGACAAGACGATTAAGGAAAAGCAGCTTGTGGGAGATTTTGATGAGGCGATTGAACAAAAACAGTTTTGTATGTATTTACAGCCTCAGATGACATCGGATGGTAAAATGATCGGTGCAGAAGCTCTGGTGAGATGGCAGCATCCAAAACGCGGACTGATCTTCCCGGGTGACTTTATTGAAATTTTTGAGCGAACAGGACTTATTTACCGTCTTGATCGATTTATATGGGAGCTTGCTGTACAACAATTGGCAAAGTGGCAGAAAGAGGGACGTGATGAGCTATACATATCTGTAAATATTTCGACCAAAGATTTTCAGTATATGGACGTTTATCAAACGATCACATCTCTTGTGGAACGGTATGGCATTATTCCATCTACTTTGAAGTTGGAGATTACAGAGACGGCGATCATGATGGGAAATGCCGGAGAACTTGAAACTATTGGCCGTTTTAGAAACTATGGTTTTGAAGTGGAGATTGATGACTTTGGCAGTGGATATTCGTCCCTTAATACATTAAAGGATATAGACGTTGATGTGTTAAAGATCGATATGGGCTTTTTGAGGACAACCAGATCGGAGCGATTAGAAAGAAGTATGTCAATCTTAAATATGATCATTTCGCTAAGTAAAGTCCTTGGTTTGTCCGTGGTGACAGAAGGTGTGGAGACAAAAGAACAGGTCAGCCGTCTCTCGCAAATGGGATGTGGAGTGTATCAAGGGTATTATTTTTCTAAGCCGATCCCCGTCCATGAATTTGAGGAGCGGTATATGTAAATTAACTGAAACTTCCGGTATGGGAAGTTTCAATAAATTAATTCATACAAACAGATCCAGAAGGACGTCCATCGAAGAGCACGAAGGACATGGAGTTAAAATCCTTAAAGAAAAAGTATAAAGCGAAAGGTTTTGCGGCGGGATGCTCTCGTGAGGTCATCGCACGAGGCGCTGAGCAGCTTGGCTGGGAGTTGCCAAAACTATTGGAAATGACATTGCAGGCAATGGCGGCATCTGAAGACACGATCAATGCGGAGATGGCCGCGATTGAGGCGCAAAAGTAGTTCGCACAGATGCAGTCATAATTTTGTAAGAAATTTGGAATAAAAATATCACAAAGTCGTGATACGAATTATAAAAACAGTCTTTTTTATTTTGCTAGGATGTTATCAGAAGCAGATAAAGGAGGCTATTTTTTATGGAAAGAAGGAAACACAGAAAACATAGATTCATGAAAGTGCTGGCGTTTATTTTGACGGTGATCGTAATGGGGAAATTGATAGGAAATGCGGGAAGCTGGGTCAGGCAGTGGCAGTCGGATGAGGAGTATGGCGTGTCTGCACAAAATATGTCTATTCATGATGCGAAGGAGAAGGCACCGCAAAAGCTTAGTACAACGCAGATTAAGAAGAGACTGCACAGTTTGGCTAAGAAGGATTCAGCCTATATAAATATTTATGACAATCGGGATAAATATCCCACCGTGTTGTTGCGTTCCCTTTGTAATAATGCGGAGATGTTGGAGTTTGTGAAAGGTTATTTGTCAGCGGATGGCTTAGCACACGGTCATTTGACGAAGAAAGAATGTAAGGAAAAGATACCACTTTTGCTGCAGTGGGATCAAAGATGGGGATATGTTTCCTATGGAAGCAGCGACATTGCTTTATCCGGTTGTGCACCTACCTGTTTGTCAATGGTGATCGTGGGTTTGACCGGAAATCATAATGCAACGCCGGATAAGATTGCGAAGTATGCACAGGATAATGGGTACTATCTAAAAGGAACGGGAACGAGTTGGAGTCTTCTTACTGAGGGAGCTTCTCATTTTGGTGTTGTGGGACGTGAGATCAGTTTAAGCAAGGAAACTGTTTGTGGTGTCTTAAAACAGGGACAGCCGGTCATCTGCAGTGTGGGGAGAGGAGATTTTACGACAGAGGGGCATTTTATAGTATTGACGGGAATGAAAGATGGCAGAATTAAGGTGAATGATCCAAATTGTATACACAGGAGTTGTTTATGGAAGTATGAGACATTGGAACCACAGATTAAAAATTTATGGGCGTATCAGGGATGAAGGATATTTGCAGAAGCTATTTGCTTGTAGTACAATGACCTCAAATAAGCAAATGAAAGAGGGGAATAGGCAGATGGCGGAGAGTATTTTAGTGGTAGACGATGAGCAGGAAATTGCCGATCTGGTAGAGGTATATTTACAAAATGAGGGGTATACAGTGCATAAGTTTTACAATGCAAAAGATGCTCTGAATTGCCTGGATAAGACCACGATCAGTCTGGCATTATTAGATGTTATGCTTCCAGATATGGATGGCTTTTCGCTTTGCAGGCAGATCAGACAGAAGTTTTATTTCCCGATTATCATGTTGACGGCAAAAGTGGAAGATATGGATAAGATTATGGGTCTGACGGTCGGCGCTGATGATTATATTACCAAACCCTTTAATCCGTTAGAACTTATGGCGCGGGTCAAAACACAGTTACGACGATATACGCGCTACAATACGGCAGGTGTTACGCAGGAGCGGGATGAGGAGATTGATATACGAGGTATGCACATATCAAATATTAGTCACAAGTGTATGCTCAATGGACAGGAAATTGCATTGACACCTTTGGAGTTTGATATTGTGTGGTATTTGGCAAGAAAACAGGGAAAGGTTGTTTCTTCCGAGGAATTGTTTGAAGCTGTTTGGAAAGAAAAATATTTGGATAACAATAATACCGTGATGGCGCATATTGCCAGAATACGGGACAAAATGCATGAGACGGCACGTAAACCAAAGTTTATAAAAACGGTTTGGGGGGTAGGATATACCATTGAGTAAGAACATAACATTAGAGGCGAAACAAGGGGAGCAGCATGATCATAAAGCGATGCAGTTTTTGATGCAGTATGTAGTCACGCTGGGAATATGCATAGGCGGTTTGGTAATACTTGTGGTATTATCAAAATTGGTGTTATCCACGAGAATATGGTATCAGACAGATCCTTATTGGCCGATGCTACATTGGTTGAATTTACATGTGATCTCAGTCTGTGTTGCAGCTAGTGGCGCAATCTGTCTTATTGTGACGATTTATTATTTGTTCCGTGCTTTCCGGCAGATGGATGAAGTCGTGGAAGCAGCAGGAAAGTTAGTGCATCAGCCGGAACAGCCTTTACGGTTGTCGCGTTCTCTGCAGGGGGTGCAAAATGAGTTGAATCTTGTGCGGGAACAGGCATTGCGCAATGAGATGGCGGTGAAAGAGGCTGAGCAGAAAAAGAATGATCTGATCGTATATTTGGCGCATGACTTAAAAACACCACTTACTAGTGTGATCGGGTATTTGTCATTGCTTCGAGATGAGCCGCAAATATCGGAACAGTTGCGACAGCGGTATACAGGCATTGCGTTAAATAAAGCAGAACGATTGGAAGAACTGATCAATGAATTTTTTGATATTACACGTTTTAATCTGTCGGTCATGACCCTGGAAAAGGAAACAATCCATCTGAGCCGTATGCTAGAGCAGATTGCCAGTGAGTTTGCACCGATTTTGCAGGAAAAAGGTTTGACATTGGAGCTTGCAATAGAAAAAGAGGTCGATCTGTCCGGAGATCCGGATAAATTGGAACGCGTCTTCGATAATCTGCTTCGCAATGCGGTCAATTACAGTTATCCGAATACAGTGATCCAGTTGTCGATGGAGCAACGGAAAGAAGAGCATAAAGTATTGCTTCGTGTACAAAATCATGGGCGGACGATTGCAAAAGAAAAATTAGAGCATATTTTTGAACAGTTTTTTCGTGTGGACGCGTCAAGATCCTCTGCAACGGGTGGGTCCGGACTTGGCTTAGCGATCGCCAGACAGATCGTGGAGATGCATCATGGACAGATTCGGGCAGAGAGTGTGGATGAGATGATAGTGTTTGAGGTGGAATTGCCAATATAAAGAGCATTCCTTTGGGATCAGAACGGTCGTTTCAGTACTTGGTGTTGGAAGAGTGATCGCCGCATTTAATCATTTCTTTATGGAACGCATGGTTGCCGCAGCAGGTGTAGAATGAGGGGAACCAGGGTGAGATCTTTCGCACAGCATATGTGTATGTACGAAATGCGGGAGTGTTATGGATTGCGCTAGGATAGTAGAAGAATTGTATTTCAAGGAATAACGTGGTAAAATATGGCTAAATACAGGTGGCTGTGATTGTGGGGATCCGGCCTGCCTAAGGAACGATAATTACGATGTTAGAAGTAATAGATATAGAGGGACAGAAGATGGAAAAGGTAAAGAAAATTATTATTCGTGTTACGGATAAACTAGAAGAGAGTTGTGTACTGGGGGCTATCAGGCAGGCGATGATCATGATGATCCCGCTGTTGGTGGTTGGCTATATGTCGGCAATGTTTCTTAATTTGCCGATTCCTGCATATCAAACGTTTATTACAACGTTGTTCGGAGGACGTGTTACTGAAGTGCTGCAGTGCGTCTATTCGACAGTTAATGATTTTTTCTCTGTATTTTTGGTTGTAGCAACAAGCGTGAGTTATTCGATCATAAAACAGAAAAAGCAGGGAATATATGAAGGTACCGGGAATATTATTATTCTTGTCATTATTTCTTTGGCAGCATTTGCCGGGTATTCCGGAATACAGTATGATGATTTTTCTATTACGAAGTTTAGTAATATGTATGCGTTTAGTGCATTGCTGGTTTCCTTGGTTTCGAGTGAGATGTATTGTGTGCTGAAAAATAGTGGGCTTTTTCGCTTGAAAAAACAAAGAACGAATACGGATAGTGTTTATGAAGAAGCAATTGAGGAAATTATTCCGGCAGTGATCATTGTTGGCTGCTTTTCTTTATTGCATCAGTTCTTTCGTGTGTGTTTTGGAGTAGATGGTCTGCAAGAGTTGATGGAGAGGATGTTTAATTATATTTTAGGACCTTTGCAGAATGGTTTGGGAGCGGGGCTGATCGTCATTTTGCTGACACATGGATTGTGGTTTTTTGGTATTCATGGGCATAATATGTTGGACACAGTCATCAAACAACATTTCGCAGATGTGACAGCAGGGATTTTTAGCAAAACAATGCAGGATGTATTTGTACTGCTTGGCGGAACGGGAGCTATGCTTTGCTTGGTCGTGGCACTATTGCTTTTTGCTAAGAAAAAGGGTACTCGTAATCTTGCGTGGATGGCGGCACCGACAGTTGTATTTAATATTAGTGAGATCGTGTTATTTGGTATTCCGATCATATTAAATCCAATTTTTGTTGTGCCGTTTATGCTTGTTCCACTTGCTAATTTTTTGATAACTTATGCGGCAATTTATTCGGGACTGGTACCGCATCTTGTTAGTGAAGTGAATTGGACAACACCGATTTTCCTAAGTGGCTATCAGGCAACCGGTTCTTGGGCGGGAGCAATACTACAGATGGTATGTCTGGCGGTTGGCGTATGCATCTATATGCCATTTGTTCGCTTGTATGAGGAGCAGAGTGTTCGTAAAATGGAGCGTGATCTTAAGCTGCTCGTTCAGGAAATGCAGCGTGAGGAAGAAAATAATGCAATTATGACACTGACAAAACGTGAGGATAAATTAGGACATGTAGCACGAAGTTTGGCGGTAGAACTTGTAGAGGCGATACAACATCAGGAATTGTACCTCATGTATCAGCCGCAAGTAAATTGTGAAGGTGTGTGTGTTGGTATTGAGGCGCTGATTCGTTGGAATCACCCGGAACTTGGTTTTATTTATCCGCCACTGATCATTGAATTGGCAAAAGAAAAGCATGTATTATATTTGCTGGAACAATATATTTTTGATACAGCGGCAGCTACCGCAGAAAAGTTAAAACCATATGCAGGAGAGGAATTTAAGGTATCCGTCAATATCACCAATGAGTCTTTAGAGTGGGAGGGCATTGAACAATGCATTTATGATACGGTGGCTAAATATGATATCCCGAGCGAGTGGTTCTGCTTAGAGATCACGGAGCAGGATGCGCTTTCCTCCTCCATTGATATTGCAGATAAGATCAAAAATATTAAGGCAAAAGGACATAAATTCCTGATTGATGATTTTGGAATGGGACATACTTCATTGACATATTTACAGACAAATTATTTCGATGTAGTGAAATTGGATGGATCATTGACTAGAGATGTTTTATGCAATGAGAGAAACAGTGACATTATCGGTTCCATTGTGTATCTTAGTAAGTCATTGCATTTTAAGATCATTGCCGAATATGTAGAGGATGAGAATCAGAGAGATGAGTTGAAGCGGCTTGGCTGTGATGCGTTCCAGGGTTATCTTTACAGCAAACCATTGGAGGAAGATGCACTTCTTACATGGATGGAAGAGAGACAGAACGTGTGAATTGAATTTTCAGGAAAAAGGTAGTAGATATGTTGACATCATTAGCGTTTATTTTTCTGGTAGGACTGGCGATGGGAGCCATCTGCCAAAAGTTAAAGCTGCCAAGGATCATTGGCATGCTTGTAACGGGTATCGTATTAGGACCGTATATTTTGGATCTGTTAGACCCATCAATTTTGGGAATCTCAGCGGATCTGCGCAAGATGGCTTTGATCATTATTTTGTTGAAGGCAGGACTGTCATTAGATCTGGCGGATCTTAAGAAAGCGGGGCGTTCGGCAGTAATGATGGCGTTTGTGCCGGCATCTTTTGAAATCGTCGGGTATATCGTATTTGCGCCGATGATCTTAGGCGTGAGCAGAGTGGAGGCGGCTGTGATGGGAGCAGTGCTTGGAGCGGTATCACCAGCCGTGGTTGTGCCAAGAATGGTTAGCCTGATGGAGAAGAAATACGGAACAACAAAAGCGATACCACAGATGATCCTAGCAGGGGCATCTTGTGATGATATTTTTGTGATCGTGCTTTTTACGACCTTCTTAAGCATGGCGCAGGGTGGCAGTGCTCATGTAATGGACTTCGTTAATATACCGATATCTATTGTTTTAGGTGTATTACTGGGCGCTGTAGTCGGTTATGCCTTGTATTTGTTTTTTGAAACAGCGTATGCGAGAAAACACTGTGTACGCAACAGTATGAAAGTCATTATTGTACTGGGATTTTCCTTCCTGTTGATCGCTATCGAAGGATGGCTGGAAGGAAAAGTGTCGGTATCCGGTCTGCTGGCAGTTGTCAGCATGGCGTGCGTCTTGAAGTTCAAAAGTACCGAATTTGTATCCAAAAGATTATCCGAAAAATTTGGCAAGCTCTGGCTTGCAGCGGAAGTTGTGTTGTTTGTGCTTGTTGGTGCGGCAGTGGACATTCGTTATACGCTGAGTGCCGGACTGGCGGCGGTACTGATGATTGCAGTGGCACTTGTCTGTCGTGCAGTTGGTGTGCTCCTTTGCGTTACAGGGACACAGCTTTCTTGGAAAGAGCGAATCTTTTGCGTGATCGCCTATCTGCCTAAGGCAACAGTGCAGGCAGCAATTGGTTCGGTGCCTCTGTCTGCAGGACTTCCTTGCGGCAAGATCATTTTGTCTGTAGCGGTGCTCGCCATTATCATTACGGCACCGATCGGAGCAATCGGCATTGACTGCAGTTACAAAACGTTATTAGAAAAAAATTAGGATTTGGTGTGTGTAGTACGATAGGTCTGGATCTAGACGGTTATATCGGGAACATGGACATTTTCACAGGAATTGATTATAATAATAACATTAGAAACAATAATGCTATACGGAGGACAAGCAGATGTGCGAGACGATACAAGAGAAATGCGAGAAGGCAGTAGCAAAAAAACATAGCGGTTATAATTGTGCGCAGGCGGTTGCCTGCACTTTTTGCGAAGAGGCAGGCTTAGATGATGAAACAATGAGAAACCTCATGCAGGGGTTTGGTGCGGGGCTGGCAACGATGGAAGGAAATTGCGGTGCGATCGCCGGAGCGGTAGCGGCAGCAGGAATGATCAATAAGGATCAGATGAACACTTTTCAGGATGCGCGTTTGATTATGCAGCAGTTTATGGAGCAGAATGGAACTGTTATCTGCAAAGAACTGAAAGGAATAGAAACAGGACATGTGGTCCGCGACTGTGATGACTGCGTCAGAGATGCGGTTCGCTTTTTGGAGGAAGCATTACAGAAATGATCGCTTATTATAATAGGCAATGATAGTTGGAAGAATGGTTAAAAAGAATTTGTATAGATGGTAAAAATATGGATTGGCTGGCTTATGTAGAGGTGTTTAAAGTTTTATTGAAATTATGTATAATTTTGCCTATAATAGGGGAAGATAATGCGCAAGTTAGGGGAAGGAAGAGAGATACAAGAAGTTAAAAATGCCTATTGTGCTTATGGAAAGATAGCAGAAATTAATCCTTATAGTATTCGGGATTTGAAAAAGTATCATGGAATTATGACAAAATATCTCGAAGAACAATCGGGAGATTTTCGTAGAGGGGAAGAAGGTGTATTTCATGGTGATGAGTGTATTTTTATGGCACCTCCGGCACAGTATGTCCCACAGTTGATGGAAGAACTTTTTGCATGGATGAAGGAGGTAGCGAGAGAAATACATCCACTGATTCTTAGCAGCATATTTCATTATGAGTTTGTATTTATCCACCCGTTTTCAGATGGAAATGGTCGAATGGCAAGGCTATGGCATACGGCAATTCTCTATCGATGGAAACCAATATT
>ENA-ORLM01001571-ORLM01001571.1-human-gut-metagenome-genome-assembly--contig:-NODE-1571-length-14119-cov-5.005555_pt1 | contig 14119 bp, 12 predicted proteins | sample MGYA00243063_ERZ508815 | MGnify/ENA primary metagenome ERZ508815 (study PRJEB26277, sample SAMN04329768) | human gut metagenome | biome: human-associated habitat | host: Homo sapiens | place: USA...
CTGCCGAAGCCGATGACAGCGACGGTCTTGCCGTCCAGCACGCCGAGGTTGCAGTCGGAATCGTAGTATTTCTTGATAGCCATGGTAGTTGTTCTCCTTTTTGTTTTGTGTTTATTCAGTGGCTGATTGTAAACATTTTATTTTTTCGCTCCTTGAGAGCGGAAAAGCGAAGTTTTAACCCTCTCAGTCATCTCGCTTTGCTCGATGCCAGCTCCCCCGAGGGGGGAGCTTTTATCATACCTTCTCTTTTGATGATGCATAAAACCTCGCCCTTCGGGAGAGGTGGCACGGCGCAGCCGTGACGGAGAGGGTTCGTTCTTACTTTCTCTCCGGGCAGTGGGTCCCCGGCAGAGGCAGCTGTGCTTCGCGCACCTCCTGCGGAGGCTTCTGCATATGCTGATGCATCCCGCCGCGCTCCAGTGCGGTAACACCGGTGCGGCACTGCTCCAAAATTTTGTAATCTGTAAACATTTTCAGGAAGGCATCGATCTTATCCGGCTTGCCGATCAGCTCGAACACCATGCTGTCCGGCGAAAGGTCGATGATCTTGGCTTTGTAGATGCTGGCGATCTCCCGCAGCTCGCTGCGGTTGTGCACATCGGATGCTACCTTCAGCAGCAGCAGTTCCCGTTCCAGAGATTTTTCGCCGTCCAGCACGAACACCTGACGGGTAACTTCCAGCCGTTCGGTCTGCAGGATCAGCTGGCTGAGTGCCTTTTCGTCGCTGGTGATGGTAACGGTGATGCGGCTGACCGCCGGGTCGTTGGTAGCCGAAACGGTCAGGCTGTCAATGTTGAAGCCGCGGCGGCAGAACAGGCTGGACACACGGGCCAGAACACCGCTCTGGTTGTCCACCAGCAGGCTGATGACCCTGCGCTTGTTGGATTCCATATTGCTGTGTCCTCCTTATTCCATGATGATGTCGTTGATGTCGCCGCCGCCGGGGATCATGGGCAGCACCTTTTCGTCTTTATCGATGATGCACTCGATCCAAGTAGGGCCTTTCTGCTTCATTGCATCGGCAAAAGCAGCCTGAAACTCCGGCAGGTTTCTGCAGCGGTAGCCCTTCAGGCCAAAGCCCTCGGCCAGCTTGACGAAGTCCGTCTTGCGGTGGGGATCGGTCTGGCTGTAGCGCTTTTCGTAGAAGGTGGTCTGCCACTGGCGCACCATGCCCAGCACCGAGTTGTTGAAGATCACGGTGATGATGGGCAGCTCATAGCTCACGGCGGTGCAGGCCTCGTTCAGGTTCATGTGGAAGGAGCCGTCGCCGGTAAACATGACCACCCGCTGGTCGCGGCCCAGAGCCATCTGTGCGCCGATGGCGGCACCGTAGCCAAAGCCCATGGTACCCAGACCGCCGCTGGTGATAAAGCCGCGGCTCTTGGCGTGGCGCAAGTACTGTGCCGCCCACATCTGGTGCTGGCCCACATCGGTCACATACACGGCCTCCGGGCCGCACTGGTTACACACCTCGCCGATCACCTGATGGGGCATCAGGCGGGTGGGGTCGGACACCGGGTGGTAATCCTGTGCCTGCCACTCATGGATCATCTTCATCCAGTCGGGATGCTTCTTTTCCTCGATCTGCGGCAGCATGGCGTTCAGCACGTAAGCGGCATCGCCCACGATGGAAAGATCGACCTCCACATTCTTGCCCAGCTCACTGGGGTCGATGTCGATCTGGATGATGGTGGCATTCTTTGCAAAGGTCTTGGGGTTCAGGGCCACACGGTCCGAGAAGCGGGTGCCCACCGCGATGAGGACGTCACAGTCCGCCACGGCCCGGTTCGAGGTGTAGCAGCCGTGCATACCCACCATGCCGATGTTCATCGGGTCGCCGTAGGGCACGACGCCTGCGGCCATCAGGGTGTAGGTGGCCGGGATCTCTGCCTTGTGCAGCAGATCACGCAGCGGCTGGCAGGAGGCTGCGCTGCGCACGCCGCCGCCAAAGTAGACCAGCGGTCGCTGGGCCGCATTGATAAGATCCGCTGCCCACTTGACCTGCTCCGCGTTGAAGGTGGTCACGGTGCGGATGGGCTCCGGCTTTTTGGGGGTGAACTCGCAGACGGCTGCCGTCACGTCCTTGGGGATATCCACCAGCACCGGGCCTTTGCGCCCGCTCTGTGCAATACGGAAGGCAGAGCGCATGGTATCGGCCAGCTCTTCCACCCGGCGCACCGTGAAGTTGTGCTTGGTAATGGGCATCGTGATGCCCTCAATGTAGGCTTCCTGAAAGCCGTCCTTACCAAGGCCCGCCGTGGCTACGTTGCCGGTGAAGGCCACCATGGGCACCGAGTCCATATAGGCTGTGGCAATGCCGGTGACCAGATTGGTGGCACCCGGGCCGCTGGTAGCCAGCACCACGCCGGTGCGGCCGGTCGCGCGGGCATAGCCGTCTGCCGCGTGGGCCGCGCCCTGTTCATGTGCCGTCAGCACATGGGTGATGCGGTCCGAATTCTTGTACAGCTCATCGTAAAGGTTCAGCACTGCGCCGCCGGGATAACCAAAAAGGGTGTCCACGCCCTGCTCGCAGAGGACCTCCACAAAAATCTGAGAACCATTCAACTGCATGGTGAGTTTCTCCTGTTTTCCTAACCTTTTTCCACTTTTTACACGTTCCCGGGGAGCTTCTTTTTTAAAAGAAAAGGCCTTTGTCCCCTGTTATCAAGAGACAAAGACCTTGTGATCATCAAGCTCTCTGCGGTACCACTCTCGTTGGCGTGCTGTGCACACCCTCTCACGGGCTTCCAACAAAGCCCTGCACGGTAACGGCTGCAACCGGCGCTGCTTACAAGGGTTTTGCACCCGTTGGGCAGGCTGCTCCGGGATGATTTTCCGCACGAAGCACTGACTGCCTTGCACCAGACGGCAGCTCTCTGAACAGTGGGGATCGTGTGGTACTTTTTCCCATCTGCGCATTTGTTGATGTAAATTATACTATAAATCGGCCTTTTGTCAATCGACAATTTGTAACCTGAATCACCCCAAACATGAAGTTAATTGAACACCTCTTGCGCCATAGCACAATGCGCTGTATACTTCTGATATGCGCGCCTGCGCGTTTAATTTAAGACCAACTAGAGGACAGGAATATGAAATTGAGAGAATGGAATGCCCGGCTGCACGGGCTTGTTGTTTTCCGCAGCCTGCTGGACGACCCCGTTGTGGCAAAGCTTGTGGACCTGACCGACCGCATGGAAGCCGGTGCGCCCGGCTATGGCCCGGTGTGCGACGCTGTGGCCCAATTTGAAGCCGCACTGTTCGAGCACACCACCAACTGGGGCAGCTACCTCAGCGCCGCTGTGCTGGAAGCCGAGACCGTCTGCGTGCGTCAGGCTGCATCGGGCACCCTTGCCCCTGCACTGCAGACCGCGCTGGACAGTGAACTGGCTTTTCTGCAGGCTCTGTGCGGCCTGACGCTGGACGAGCTGCTGGCCGCTGCCGGTTCTGCCACAGGGCAGGCGCAGGAGCTGGCTTTCCTGCCCCGGTGGGAGACCTCCAGCATCGACCTGCCTGCCGCCTACGCCCAGCGCATGAGCGAGGTGGGCAAAAAGGGCTACGGCATGTTTGCCAAGCACCATGTGTTCACGGTGGAGAACGGCCAGCTGGTGCCGGTGAAATACCCGGACCCTCAGCGCCTTTCCGAGCTGCCCGGCTACGAGAAGGAGCGCGAAAAGGTCATTGCCAACACAAAGGCCCTGCTGGCCGGGATGCCCGCCAACAATGTGCTGCTGTACGGCGATGCAGGCACCGGCAAGTCCAGTGCGGTGAAAGCCATTGCCAATGAGTTTGCACCTGAAGGCCTGCGGCTGGTGGAAGTGAAGAAGAACCAGCTCTACCAGATCCCGGATCTGATGGACAAGCTGGCCGCGAACCCGCTCAAATTCATCCTGTTCATCGACGACCTGAGTTTTACCGCCAACGACGACAACTTTGCCGCGCTCAAGGCCATTCTGGAAGGCAGCGTGGGCGGCCGGGCCAAGAACATTGCGGTATATGCCACCTCCAACCGCCGCCACCTTATTAAAGAAACACTGACCGACCGCACCGGCGACGACATTCACGAAGCCGATACCCGACAGGAGCTGATGAGCCTTTCGGCCCGGTTCGGCCTGACGGTCACTTTCCAGCGGCCGGAGAAGGCCCGGTTTGAGAACATTCTGGCCGAACTGGCAAAGCAGCACGGCATCGACATGCCGATGGATCAGCTGCTGGTCAAAGCCGAAGCCTTTGCCATCCGCGCCGGCGGCCGCAGTCCCCGCGTGGCAAAGCAGTTTATTGAGCAGTGCGAGGCGGGCTTGCAGAAGTAATTAGTTTGTCTTTATTTTAACATCAAAGTCTCTGACAAATCTTTCACAAAATGCCGAGAAGTCGTGAATTTTTTCACCTTCTCGGCATTCTTTGTCTATTTTTTATTTATCGGTAAAAAGCCTTGCATTCTATTGAAATTCAGGCTATAATATGGCCAACATCAGCCAATTGAGCACTTCTGGAGGGCAACTATGGGCTTTTTAACGGGTAAGACCGCTATCATCACCGGCGCAGGCCGCGCCGTACTTTCCGATGGCAGCTGCGGCTCCATCGGCTATGGCATTGCCACCGCCTTTGCAAAAGAGGGCGCAAATCTGGTCATCACTGGCCGTAATGTGAAAAAACTGGAAGGGGCAAAAAACGAGCTGGAAGCCAAGTATGGCATCCGCGTTCTGCCGGTGCAGGCAGATGTGTGTGCAGGCACCGACAACGAAGCCACCGTGCAAAATGTCGTCAATCAGGCTGTGGATACCTTTGGTGGCATTCAAGTGCTGGTGAACAACGCACAGGCATCCGCTTCCGGCGTGCCGCTGGCAGAGCACACCACCGAGCAGTTTGATCTGGCCCTTTATTCCGGCCTGTACGCTGCATTTTACTATATGAAGGCCTGCTATCCCTATCTGGCCAAGTCCAAGGGCAGCGTGATCAACTTTGCATCCGGTGCAGGCTTGTTTGGCAACTTTGGCCAGTGCTCCTACGCTGCCGCCAAGGAGGGCATCCGCGGCCTGTCCCGCGTGGCCGCTACTGAGTGGGGCAAGGATGGCATCAATGTCAACGTGATCTGCCCGCTGGCCTGGACCGCCAAGCTGGAGCAGTTCCAGCAGGCATACCCGGATGCGTTCAAAGCCAACGTCAAGATGCCGCCCATGGGCCACTACGCCAACCCCGAGACCGAGATCGGCCGGGTATGCGTGCAGCTGGCCATGCCGGACTTCAAGTATCTGTCCGGCGAGACCCTCACGCTGGAGGGCGGCATGGGTCTGCGCCCGTAATTGCTGTTCTCATTCTTCCTCATACATGCAAAAGGGGCTGTGCCAGCGGCACAGCCCCTTTTATGTTTAGGCCTGATCATTCGCGCACGGCGATGCACTCGATCTCCAGCTTTGCGCCCTTGGGGATGGCGGCCACCTGCACGCAGCTGCGGGCAGGGAACGGCTCAGCAAAGGCCTTGGCATACACGGCATTCACAGCGGCAAAATCGTTGATGTCAGCAAGGAAGATGACAGTCTTGACCACATTTGCCATGGAAAGGCCAGCCTCGGCCAGAATGGCCTTGAGGTTTGCAAGGCTCTGTGCAGCCTGCTCTTCAACCGTATCGGCCATCTTGCCGGTAGCAGGGTCTACCGGGATCTGGCCGGAAACAAACACCATATTGCCCAGATCGATCGCCTGGCTGTAAGGGCCGATGGCTGCGGGTGCGTTGGAAGTGGAAACGACTTTCATGATAAAACGTTCCTTTCTTTTTTCTTCTATTATACTCTTTCGCTCACAAGCTGGAAACCCTCTTTTGCAAGCTCTGCGCGGATCTGCTCGATCTGCTCGGCATCGCGGGTCTCAAGGGTGAGCTTGAGGAAGCAGCTGGAGATGGGCATATTGGGATCGGAGCCATCGTGCTGCACCGACACCACATTGCTGCCGCAGCGGGACACGATCTCGGCCACCTTCTTGAGCTGGCCGGGCTTGTCCTCCAGCGCAATGGTCATGTTCGCCTTGCGGCCGCTCATGACCAGACCACGGGTGATCACGCGGTTGAGGATGTTCACATCGATGTTGCCGCCGGAGACGACGCAGGCCACCTTTTTGCCCTCGACCGGCAGCTTGTGGAACAGCACTGCAGCCACCGGCACGGCTCCGGCACCCTCGGCAACCAGTTTCTGGTTCTCCATCAGCGAGAGGATGGCGGCAGCGGTCTCATCCTCGCTCACGGTCACGATGTCGTCCACATACTGCTCACAGATCTGGTAGGTCAGCTCACCGGGAGTCTTGACCTGAATGCCGTCTGCAAAGGTAGAAACGGCTTTCAGGGTCTGGTACTTATGCTCGTGCAGGCTGCGGTACATGCTGGGTGCACCCTCGGCCTGTACGCCATAGACCTTCACCTCCGGGCGCAGACTCTTGATGGCAAAGGCCACGCCGGAGATCAGGCCGCCGCCGCCCACCGGCACAACGACCGCATCCACATCCGGCAGCTGATCCAGAATTTCCAGACCGATGGTCCCCTGCCCCGCGATGACCTGCTCATCGTCATAGGGGTGGATAAAGGTCATGCCGGTCTCTTCCTGCAGCTCCACAGCCTTGTCGTGGGCATCATCGTAGGTGCCGGGCACCAGACACACCTCTGCGCCCAGATTCTTGGTATTCTCCACCTTCATGATGGGGGCACCGTCCGGCATACAGACGATGCTCTTGATGCCGCGACGGGTAGCAGCCAGCGCCACGCCCTGTGCGTGGTTGCCGGCAGAGCAGGCGATCACGCCCTTGGCGCTCTCCTCCTCGGAAAGCTGGCTGATCTTATAGTAAGCACCGCGCACCTTAAAGCTGCCGGTGGCCTGCAGGTTTTCGGTTTTCAGGTACAGCTGGCAGTCCTTGGAGAGCTTGGGTGCCTCGATGAGGTCGGTCTTGCGGGCAACGTCCTTGAGCACAAAGGCGGCGTGGTAGATCTTATCCAGAGTCAGCATGGTTTTCTCCCTCTATTTTTATCGTTCCCTGCTCTGCGGCTTTTCCGCCCTCAGAGCCTTTATTTCTGGCTTATTATGCATGTTTCTCAGTATAGGTTAACAAAGTTGATTTGTCAAATGAATTTCCTTCACGCCTGAAACCTAAAAAGAGAACTGCCGCAGGCATACCGCCCACAGCAGTTCTCCGTGTTTTTGTGTTTTTAACGGCCGCGGCCACCGCCGCCGCCGTGGCTGCCGCCGCCGCCCATTCCACCGAAGGAGCCGCCGCCGAAGCTGCCGCCGCCGAACGAGCCGCCTCCGCGGGAGCCACCGAAGGACCCGCCGCCAAAGCCGCCGCCCATGGGAGGACGGGGCGGACGCCGGTTGTTGTTCCGGGGCGGGCGGGGCCGGTCATTGCGGGGGCCGGGGCCATAGCCCGGGCCGTATCCGGGACCAAAGCCGGGGCCCGGAGGGGGCGGCGGGCCGGGACGATAATGCCGACGGGCCGAACCTGCCATGTAGCCCCATGCGAAGGGGCCCCAGTTCCAGCCCACTGCATGGCCGATGGGTGCAATGAACACCCGGAACACGAACAGTACGATGATCAGCATCACCATCAGGGACATGAACAGGATCACGATACCCAGAACGATATCCCCAAAGGTGGTGGGGCCGTCGTCCGGCTCCGCGTAGCCGCCATCGTCATAGCTGCCATTGTTCAGATTTACCCCATAAACACTTGCAATGGTGTCGGCCACATTGTTGGCACAGGTGATTACTGCATCGCTGTAATCGCGGTTAACAAAATCACCTTCCATGGTCTGAGCGAGGGCGCTGGCCTGACTTTCCAGCGTGGTGTTGCGGAAGCCGTCGCCGTAGGTCACGTAGTAATCGCCATCCTCGTAGATGGGCGATTCCATCACCAGCAGGATCAGCACACCGTTGTTCTCGGAAGCCGAGCCGATGCCCCAGGCGTTGATGGCCTGTGTTGCATAATCCTCAGTAGAATAATTGCCCGTATAATCTACAGTCAGTACGCCGATCTGTGCCCCGTTGCAGCTTTGTTCCAGCTGGGCATTCAGGTCGATGATGGTCTGGGTAGTGCTGTCGCTCAGGATGTTGGCATCATCCACCACACATTCGTCTTTGGGCAGGTCCGGCAGGCTGGCGGCGGCAAGGGCCGCCGGGCACAGGGCCGCTGCGCCCACCACAAGGGCCAGCACCAGAGCGCTTACGCGTTTTGCAAAATTTTTCATGCGAAGGGTTCAACCTCCTTTACACCGGCAATGGCTCCCAGCACGCTGGCCGGGAAGCCGCCGGTCTCTTTCTGGTAGTCGTAAACGGCATCGTTGTATTTCAGGGTGCCGATGATGGTAGCCGCACTGTTGAACTGGCCGTACTGGCCCTGCACCGCGCCCATCTTCATGGGGTCTGCGGCCTGCTCCTGCAGCTTTGCGTAGAGCTGGTCGATCCGCGACCCCAGCACCTCGTTGGCCTGATACAGCGCATGCATCGTGCTGCCCTGATAATAGGGCAGCGAGGTGAGTGCCTGACTTTTGCCGCCGTTCTGCACGGCTTCCAGACAGGCGGTAAAATCGCTCAGCGCGCTCTGTGCGGCCTGCACCTCGGCACTGTCCGCTCCCAGCGTGCTGCTGGCGGTAGTGATGATGTTTGCCGCCGTGTTCATGCGGGTGGTCAGCTCCTCGTTGAGGTTATAGCCGTTGTCTGCCGCCACACCCACCGTGTACCATTTGCGGACTTCGTTGTACCGGCTGCGCAGCTTGGCGCTGCCAAAGCCCAAAAAGGCCGCCAGCATCACCACCACGCTCAGCGCCAGTGCAGCTGCGCGGGTGGAAAGGGCTGCGGGCAGCTTTGCTTCCAGCCCTGCCAGCTTCTGCTGCAGAGGTGTCAGCGGCACGGCCTGCTCCGGCTGCTTTTGTTCGCGGTAGCTGCCCGCGTCAAAACCGCCGGAAGTGCTGTTCTGTTTTTGCGAAAAATCTGCGTTTGCCATCTCAGCTCCGGATCTCCATCATTTTTGCTTTCAGTTCGTCCTCGATGCGGTTCAGCTCCTGCTCGGCGGCAGCGCGCTTTGCGCGGCCCTCGCTCTGGATCTTGTTCAGCTCGTCCAGCGTCTCGATCAGGCTCTTGTTGGTCTGCTGCAGGGTCTCGATGTCCACCACACCGCGCTGAGACTCCTTGGCGGTCTCGATGGTACCAATCTTGAGGGCCTCGGCGTTCTTCTTGAGCAGGTCGTTGGTCATATCGGTAACGGCACGCTCGGCCTGCATGGCCTGCTGGCTGTGGGCCAGACCCAGTGCCAGCACCATCTGGTTCTTCCACAGCGGGATGGTGTTGACGATGGTGGACTGGATCTTTTCCGCCATCATGGTGTTGTTGTTCTGCAAAAGGCGGATCTGGGGGCCCATCTGCAGGCTGATGGTGCGGGTCAGCTCAAGGTCGTAGAGCTTTTTCTCAAAGCGCTCGCACTGGTCGGCCAGATCGCGTGCGGCCTGTGCGTCCTCAGGCAGGCCGGAAGCCTTTGCCTTGTCCATCGCCTGCTGCAGCTCGTGGGCGCGGAAGTCGGCCAGCTTCTTCTTGCCCGCGAGGATATACATACTCAGCTCTTTGAAATAGGCCATGTTCAGCTCGTACATCTTGTCCAGCATCGCAATATCCTTGAGCAACTGCACCTGATGCTTTTCGAGGGCGGACTGGATGGTCTCGACGTTCGTTTCCGCTTTGCTGTACTTGGTCTTCATGTTGTCGAGCTGGCTGCCCTTTTTCTTGAAGAAGCCGAGGATGCCCTTTTCCTCTTCGGCGGCGTCAAAGTTCTTCAGCTCCCCGATAAGGTCGGTGATCATGCCGCCCACCTCGCCAAGGTCTTTGGTGGACACTTTGGAAAGTGCCGTCTCGGAGAAGTCGCCGATCTTCTTCTGGCAGGCGGAGCCGTACTGCAGCACCTGCTGGCTGTTGGTGATGTCGATCTTCTGAGCGAAGGCGTCCACCATCGCCTGCTCCTCGGGGCTGAGCTTGACCTGTTCGGCCTCGGGGGCCGCAGCGGGTTCGGGCTGCTTCTCCTCGGCGGCAGGTGCTTCCACCGGGTCGAGGGTCAGGGTGGGAACAGCGGGTGCGTCTAAGTCAAAATTGAACGTATTATCAGCCATGAGAGATTCCTTCCTTTCCAAATCAGGCGTTTAGCCTAAGCCTTGTCCTTTGAGCATATTCTGCAATACCGTCAGATCCGCCGAGAGGTCCATGCTTTCAGCGGCATACAGTGCATCCAGCTGGTTTTCGAATGCAGTGGCGATGGAAGCCGCGTTCCGCTCCACCTCTGCCCGAATCGAAGCGGCATTTTCGCCCCGCACGCCCTGGCGGGCCAGCTTTGCGTACTGCTCCAGCACATTCACCGCATCGGGCAGATAGTAGTTCGCAAAGCGGCGTACCTGCTTTGCCTTGGCGGGGCTGGCCTCCACCGTCTCCACGATGGAGCGGCCTGCCTTTTCCATCCGGGTCATGGCGGCGGAAAGCTCCGGGTCGGGCAGGGCCTCGTTCAGCGCGTGGAGGGCATCCAGCTTCTGCTGGATGTCGGCCAGCATCTCGTCCACATCGCCGCTGCCGGTGTGGAAAGGCACTTCATGCTCCACCACCCGGGGCGGGCAGACCTTCTTTGCCGCGCCGAACATCACGGCTGCGCCGCCCAGCGCGATCAGCAGCGCCCACAGCTTATATGCTGGCAGCGCCGCGCACAGCACCGCGAACACCAGCGCCGCCGCATACCACGGCAGGACGCTGGGCTTTTGGGTGCGGATAACTTTGCTCATGCATTTTCTCCTTTCCCGAAGAGGCGCACCGCCCCTTGTACTCTTCCATAATAAATCCTTTTATCCACAAAACGCAAGTGTTTCATGAATAATTTACAGGTTGGAAACGGTTATATAATCTTTGAGGGCCTCGCCCCAGACCTCGCGCAGGGTTTCGGGGCGGCAGGCGGCGTTGGCGGGGCTGGTGCTGGGCAGCTTGACCGCCGGAATGCCGGAGACCGGCAGCAGATATTTGGTATAAATGCGGTGGGCCGTGGCCCCGTTGCAGAACACTGCCTCAATGGGCGCTTTTGCCAAAAGAGATGCAATGTCGTTCGGCACCACGTCCCGGATAGAGGCGTCCGACGCGCCGGTGATGGTGCAGCTTTCCAGCGTGTCCCACAGGGCGAGGCCGTGGCGGAGGATGATGCCCTTTTTGGCCTCGATGTCCTCCCGGGCGGGGACAGGCTCGCCGGTGAGGGCCGCCATCATGGGCCAGAAACGGTTCTGCGGGTGGCCGTAGTAGAAGGCCATCTCCCTGCTTTTGGGGCTGGGCCATGTGCCGAGGATGAGGGCGCGGCTGTTTTCAGAGTAAACGGGTGCGAAGCTCATCGTTCCATCGTCTCCCATGCAGAGCCGAAGCTGCGGTCGGAGGGCTCCGCCTTCGGGCCGTCGAACCACAGCTCTTCAATAAGGGCAGCAAGTCCGTCCTCCCGCACGTCGCCGATGACGCGGTCAGCGGCGGCTTTGGCTTCGTCGGTGCCGTTGGACATGCAGCAGCCGAGGCCCGCCGATTTCAGCATCCCCACATCGTTGGCGGAGTCGCCTGCCGCCACGGCCTCAGCGAGGGAGAGGCCCATCTTCTCGCAGAGGTCTGCGAGGCCCGCGCCCTTGTCGATCCCGCCCCGCACGATGTCGTAGAAGTGGGAGCCGTCGGGCAGCTGACCGCCCGTCTGCATGAAGTGAAGGCCGAGGTGGCCGTACTTTTCGTTGAACCGCTCCAGCGCCCCCTCGGGGAAGAGGCAGAACGCCGCGTGAGGCATATCGATGAGATGGCGGTCCTGGTCTTCACCGTCCACGCAGTCCAGACCGACGCTGTTCATCTGGGCGTAGCAGCTGCGGAGCGTCTCATACTCGCAGTAAGCATAGTATGCGTCCCGGAAATTGAATTGCAGGGGGTAGTTGTAGTCCTCACAGAAATCCACCAGCGCGTACATCTCTTCGTTGGTCATGGGGTGCTCTGCCACGATGGTGCCGTTCTTATCCACGACGCAGGCACCGTTGCAGGTGATGGCATAGTCGAACCGGATGCCGCCCAGCTGGCCTTTCCGGTTGATGGCTGACCAGGATCGGCCTGTGCTGAGCACGAATTTTCCCCCGGCGGCCTGAAGCTTCTTCACGGCCTTGACCATGGCCGGACGGGGCTGGTTTTCCCCGAAGGGGACGAGGGTGTTGTCGTAATCGCTTGCGAGAATTTTATATTGCATGGTGTTCTCCTTATATCTATATATAAGCTGAGTATATCACAAAATAGAGGCTTTGTCTCCAAAATAAAAAGCACCTGCACGCTTCTCCGAAGAAAAGGTGCAGGTGCTTTGCAAATACTCAGGCGATGAAGGCCACCACGATTTGGATGCCCACGCCCACAGCGGCGCCGCAGGCCCAGGTCAGGCCGGTGATGAAGAGGTTCTGCTTCCAGGAGGGATTCACCCGCCACAGCACGGCGAGGCCTACGCCCGCGCCGGTGCAGAGACCGGCCACGAGGCTCGAGAAGCGGAGTGCGCCCTCGACGTAGAGCTGGGTCATCAGGACACTGGCGGCACAGTTGGGGACAAGGCCCACCAGTGCGGCCACCACCGGCTGGAAGAAGCCCATCCGGCCCAGTACCGAGGCGAAGACATCCTCGCCGACGCCCTCGACGATGAGGCCGAACACGAGGCTGAACACGAAGATAAAGACAAAGATCTCGAGGGTGTGGCGGAGCGCGGCCTTCCAGATGGGCTGGGGATGGCCCTCTTCGTCGCTGTGCTCCTCGTGGCAGTCCACCTCGTCGGCGTGGCCGGTGTAGCCGCCGCGCAGGCTGCGGGGCAGGGCCTTGCGGAGGACGAAATCCAGCAGAAAGCCCACAAAGACAGCGTACACGACTTTGATGACCATCAGCAGGATCAGCTTATCCCAGTAGGCGGGCATGGACACCAGCAGGGGGATAGCCTCGTCGCTGGTGGCAAGATAGACGGCCATCAGCGTACCCAGCGTGATGACGCGGGAGGCGTAGAAGTTGGAGGCGATAGCCGAGAAGCCGCACTGCGGCACACAGCCCAGCAGGGCACCGGGCACTGCGCCCCAGCGCCCGCCGCCGGCCAGCAGCGGCGTTGGATTCCGGACCCGGGGACCGATGTACAGAGCGCCGATGCCCTTGGGCCCGCCGATCTTGTGGGCGGAGATGGTGAGGAAGTCCGCCCCCAGCGTTTTTGCGGAGCAGGGGACCTTCAAAAAGCCTTGGACCGCGTCGGTGTGCAGCAACGTCTGTGGGTTCTTCACCGCCAGGCCCCGGGCGATCTCAGCGATGGGATAGATGTTTCCCAGCTCGTTGTTCACCAGCATGCAGGACACCAGCGCCGTGTCCTGCCGGACGGCGGCGAGGACCTGCTCCGCAGAGAGGGAGCCGTCCTGAGCCGGGACAAGATACGTCACCTCGTATCCCTGCCGCTCCATCCAGCGGCAGGCTTCCAGCACGGCGCTGTGCTCCACTGCGGTGGTAACGATGTGGCGGCCCAGGTGGCGGTTCTGCCAGCAGGCGGCGGTGACAGCCCAGTTGTCCGCCTCTGTGCCGCAGGAGGTGAAGAACAGCTGCTTGGCCCCACAGCCCAGTGCGTCCGCCACGGTCTTCCGCCAGGCTTCCACCCGGCGCTTCATCTCCAGCCCCATGGGGTACTGGGAGCTGGGGTTGCCGAACTGTTCGGTGAGCACCTCATACATGGCATCCGCCACCGCCCGGGGAACGGGCGTAGTGGCGGCGTGGTCCAGATAAATCATGAAAAACGATCTCCTTGCAGTTGGGCCTTGCCCAACAGTAAAAATTACAGTATAATCGAAACGCATCAAGTTATTATATAAAGGTTTTGCGGAAAGTGCAAGGAGATTCCATGAAAGTTGCCATCTATACCTTGGGCTGCAAGGTGAACCAATATGAGACCCAGGCCATGGAGCAGGAGCTGCTGGCAAGGGGGCACACGCTCACGGAGTTTTCCGATGAGGCGGATGCCTATATCGTGAACACCTGCTCCGTCACGGCAGTCAGCGACCAGAAGTCCCGGCAGGTGATCCACCGGGTACAGAAGCAGTACCCGG
>ENA-ORLM01001586-ORLM01001586.1-human-gut-metagenome-genome-assembly--contig:-NODE-1586-length-13988-cov-2.748616_pt1 | contig 13988 bp, 10 predicted proteins | sample MGYA00243063_ERZ508815 | MGnify/ENA primary metagenome ERZ508815 (study PRJEB26277, sample SAMN04329768) | human gut metagenome | biome: human-associated habitat | host: Homo sapiens | place: USA...
TTTTTCTCCCCCTGCAAATTCCAGACAGGCAACCCTTCCCGGCGCTGTGCCCTGCAAGGCAGCCTTTGGGCCGGCCTTGCAGCATGTTGTCACGCTTTCTTGGCACGCTCCCCGGACGAATCCAGATCATGGCGCTGCTTCCCCAAAAGCGGTACGGCAGAGGACGCTATTCAGTTGTCGTGAGAGGAAGTATATCTCCTCTCAATTACAATGGATAGCGTCGAAGAGTGGGAATGGGACGAGGAAAATAAAAAAATATTTTTGTAGTGAGCAAATGGTGCAGTAGCTCCAGGAAATGTTTGTTATTAATCAGATTGAATGATTTTATTTTAAATGAAATATGTGGTTGATTTGCTTCGCTAACAATTGCTTGACATTTTCTACGGTCATACATTTCACTCCTTGCAGTTAGGTGTCACAGTGGACACTTTCTAACTACAAGGGCCTCTTTGCTTACCGAAGTAAGCAAAGAGGCCGCACATTCTGAGCTTGCTAGAGCCAACTCCAGACGACCTTGTAAACTTTTTTGACGATTTAGCACACAATGACACGCTAGTGCCATATTCTGTACCTGAAGCAACTACAGTATGCGCATCTATTTAGAACCCGTGAATCTCCGTCAGTGGAACCTGTTCGATAATGTAAAAGGCTCCGGCCATGTAGAGTGTTTTCTTGCCACTCGTGATATGCAGCTTGGGGATATCGTAATTCTGCATGTCGGCAAACAGGACCCCGCGCATGAGAGTGGTGTGTATGCCTACGGCACGGTCATTTATGGTCCGTACATTCTCGAAAATCGTCCCGCTGAATACTGCAACAACAAATTGACCGTGGATGTTCGTATAGACCATATCGTATATGACACACCCATCATCACCCACGAGCAATGTAAGAGATACACCGGCCAGTATAGAAATGTTCACGTCATCGCAGATTCTTTCAATGACAATTTGAAAGTTACTCTGGGTATCCAGTAATACTCCACAAAATGAAAAAGCGCTCACCGTGAAAGGTGGGCGCTTTTCTCTTTCTTAATCTGTACTTATAAAAGGTATATCACACCAGCATATCGAACAGTCCAATCATCAGAGGCATCGTCATGATGGAAAGCAGCGTACTCAGAACATACAATGCACTTGAGTGCGCCGCATCACGATTGTAGAGTTGCGCCATTGAGGTGACTGTCGCACAAGACGGCGTAATAGCCGATAGATAGACTGTCATTAAAATTGCTTTACCATCTGCAATCCAGTCAGATGCGTGGAACACGCGAAGTAGCAGCAGAACAATGATAGGAACTACAATCAGACGAAGTGCAACGGGAAGATAGTTGCGCGGTGTACAGAAGACTTTCTTTAACGGCACTTCTGCAATCGCCATACCGGCCAGCAGCATCCCCATAGGCCCTATCATAGCACCTACGCTGCTGAGCGTACTCACAATAGGCGAGGGCAGCGAGATATGCAGAAGGTACAAGAGCGCACCGGCGACAATCGCAATCAAATTGACATTGGTCAGAATCTTCTTCCATTCAAGTTTTGCGCCCTCTTGCAGGCAGGCACTTGCGTGCGTCCAGAGAAGAATCAGCTGAACGATGACGAAAGCGCAGGAATACACGACATATTCCTCGCCGAGCAAAGCCTGAACCAGAGGGATGACGAGCGCGGCCGCATTGCTGTAGATGATGTTGACCTGCTCCACGACATCCAATCTGAGTGGCTTCTTAAAGATGGCATTGAGGACCAGAAACACGATATGCATTCCAACCGCTATGCCCATCGAATACAAGAGTCCTGTGCGAATCTGCGGCGTATCATCGATTTGAAATGCGTTGAGAACAACACACGGCATGACCAGATACACGAAAACCACGGATAAAACCTTGCTGTCTGAGGCTTTCAGAAGCCCTGCCTTGACGACTACATAGCCCATCAGAAGAACGATAAACAGCTGGGCTATCTGCTGCATGAGCAATATACTGACTTCCATAATAATCCCTTCCTTCGATTCAAAATAGCGTACTCCTTTCTCTGGAAAGAGTCAATATGCAACATGACGGAAGTTTTTAGAAAAAGGCGAAAATCAACAGTTTGTGGCGAAGGTTGGGAGATGGCCATATGTACTGGATACTATGCACAGTTACAGGATGTTGCATTTATGCAAACAGTAGAACTTGATAGAGGAGTTGTAAAATCTATAAAAATCAATGTAAACGCGATGTTTTCTTTGATATAATATAGTTAAGAAGCTATCCCCTAAAGGGAAGGAGGTTTACTATGAAAAGGAGAGTTAGTGCAGCGAAAAAAATCGTTGCTGTAGCTTTAGCTGCTACGGTTGCGGTTTCTTTGACCGGCTGCAAGAAGAGGAAAAACAACACCAATGCGGCAAGTTCGGACGTGACTACAAGCCAAAGTCAGGCAGCGGTTCCGGAAACGCCGGAAGTGACTGCCACACCTGCACCGACGGCTACGCCCGCACCGACCGCCGCGCCCGCTGAGAACACCGATAAGAAGGACAACACCACCAGCGAGCCGACTAAGACGGAGAAGCCGAGCACCGGTACTTCGACTTCCGGCGGGACGACAAAACCGGCAGCGACAAAAACACCGGCACCTGCTCCGGCAGCTACTCCGGCTCCTAACGCAAAGCCTCAGGTAAAATACACCTTCACGGTTCGCCGTCATGAGGCGACCTGCACCACGCAGGGCTACGATGAGCATATCTGCCATGAGTGGGGCGGCATGAACTACAACGACCGCTTTGTTCCGGCAAAGGGACATAGCTGGGATGGCGGTACAGTCACGAAGGCTGCTACTTATACCGAGACCGGTATCAAGACCTTCAAGTGCAAGGAATGCGATGAGACGCGCACCGAGGAAATCCCGTCTCTCGACAAGACCTATCATATCAAGAGCGTTGTTGCTCCGACCTGCGCCGCTGAGGGGTATACCATCTATGAGTGCAACGAAGTCCCCAGTCTTACTTATAAGGGCGATTACAAGGCAAAGCTGCCGCACGCCTACGATGCCGGTAAGATCACAAAGCCTGCTACCATCTACGAGAAGGGTACGAAGACCTTTACCTGCTCCTCCTGCGGTGCTACTTACACGGAGGATATCCCGGTAGTCGAGAAGACATGGCATAAGGGCACTACGGTAGAGCCTACCTGCACAGAAAAGGGCTATACCATTTATATCTGCGACCAGGATTCCGCTCTGACCGAAAAACGCGATTATACGAATGCACTGGGGCATGCCTGGGATACCGGTACAGTCACAACGGCAGCGACCTGTACGACAGCTGGCGTTAAGACCTATACCTGCACTCGTAATGGCTGCAATGAGACTAAGACCGAGGAAATCCCGGCTCTGGGCCATAAGTGGGATGATGGTACTGTCACCAAGGCTCCTACCTGCACCGAGGACGGTGTCAAGACCTTTACCTGCAAGAATGATGGGAGCCACACCTACACGGAACCTGTTCCGGCGACGGGACACGCGTGGGACGAAGGCGTTGTAACGAAGGAAACGACCTACGAAGTATACTGTTATCGCTCCTATAGCAGTCTGAATGACAAGACGCATGTTCATAAGTAAGTAATTCCTGTATATGGCTTTACCTTCACTGAAACTGTGGTCGCTCCTACCTGCACCGAGGACGGTTACACGCTGCATACCTGCAATGAGAATCCCGCAAAGACCTATCAGGATACACCTGTTGCTGCGCTGGGCCATCAGTATAAGGAAGTCACTACTCCCGCTACCTGTGGCGCTCCTGGCAGCGTAGACAATGTCTGTGAGCGCTGCAACGATAAGCAGCATGTGAAAGACCTTCCTGCCACTGGTGAGCATCAGTGGGATGAAGGCGTTGTAACGAAGGAGCCGACCGCTACCGAGACCGGAATCAAGACCTTTACCTGCACTGTTTGTAGTGCAACAAAGACCGAAGATATCGTCAAGGTACATACCCACGATTACACGCGCCTTGGCGAAATCGTGAAGGAGTCTTCTTGTGAGACCGAGGGCGAGCGTTGGGTGTACTGCACCTACGAGGGGTGCAACGAAAGAGTGTTGAAGCCTGTGCCAGCTATCGGCAGCCATGATTGGGACTTTGCAAATGCCGAGTGTCTGAAAAAGGCTACCTGCACCGAACAGGGCACTATGCTGATGCACTGCAAGCGTGACACTTCTCATACCATGACTTACTCCTACGGTGGCACGGGTCATGTCTGGGACGAAGGCACTATCACCACGCAGCCCACCTATGATGAGTATGGCGTCAGGACTCTGCATTGCAAGAACTGTGACGCTACTACGACCGAAAAGGTTCTCCCCACAAAGTACACCTTCACCGTTACCGTTGTCCCGCCGACTTGCACAGAGGACGGCTACACGATGCACAAGTGCAATCAGGATGACAGCTTCTCTTACAAGGACAACATTGTACACTCCACCGGTCACCATGCCGACATGCGTGTCATTGAGCCTACCTGCAAGGAAGAGGGTCGCACCGAAATCTTCTGCACCGTCTGCGGTGATGTGAGCAGCACTTTCGATTTCACGCCCAAAAAAGACCACACTTGGGATAACGGTGTTGTGACTACTGAACCCACGGCTGAAAAAGATGGCGTCAAGACCTATACCTGCACAGTTTGCAATGAAACGAAGACTGAGACCATCCCACGTCTGAACGGCATCGGCAAGTAAGCTGTGAGCCTTTCAAAAAGCACAAGAAACACAAAGAGGAGCGTCTGCTTTAGCGGACGCTCCTCTTGTTTTGACTGAAAAACTGCATAAGTGCTCTTGAAAATTTTTTTGACATTGTTTGTCGCACTTGGTAGAATGATGACAGAAAAGAAAGAACGCAAATCCTATAGGGAGGTTTCGGGTATGCTGCAGATTGCAATTGTCGAAGACGAAGCAGATTTGGCTCAGCAGACAAAGGATAATGTTGTTCGCTATCTTAATGAGCATGGACTCAAAGGCAATATCGCGGTGTTTAACGATGGCATGGATATTGCTGAGAACTACAAACCTATATGGGATATTCTGCTGTTGGATATTGAAATGCCGCTACTAGACGGTATGAGTGCTGCTCAGAAAATCAGAGAACAGGATGCGACTGTCGTTATGATTTTTATTACCAGAATGGCAAAGTATGCCATTAAGGGTTATGAAGTCGATGCACTGGATTTTATTCTAAAGCCAATCACCTATGCGCAGCTTTCTATGAAACTGCCTCGCGCCATTGAACGAGCCTCTCAAAGGCAGAAGAATCATCTTTTTGTTACGGTAAATGGAGAAAAGCAGCGAATTGAGAGTTCGGCAATCTACTACATTGAGGTGCGGGGACATTGGCTGTATCTGCATCTGCATAATCAAACCCTGGAGGTTTCCGGTAGTTTGCAAGAAATTGAAGACCGCCTTAAAGACCAGCAGTTTTCGAGATGCAGCAACAGCTACTTGGTAAATCTTCGACATGTGGATGCTGTAAAAAAAGACTCTATTGTTGTCGGCGCAAACACACTTCCCCTTAGTCGCGGTCGAAGAAATACATTCCTCAGCGGCCTGGCAAATTCTGTGACGGGAGGAAATATGAAGTGAATTTGCTGCAAGATATCATCAAAATTTTGCATCAACCGGTTCAGTTATTGATTGCAGCACTCATGTTTGCTTACAAAGAACCAAAAAGAAAGTTTTGGCTGATTCGTACTGTACTGGCAGCAATCTTAGGATTTTTGGTTTTGAAGCTTTGCATTACCGCATCACCAGAAATCCTTTTGAATAGCTTTTTGGCTTCTTTGGTATGGAGCATAGGCAGTTTTCTTATCCTGCTTTCTATAGAATACTCGATGTTTGATGTAGAACTCAAAATGGCTGCTTATTTCACTACATTGGCTTACCTAACTCAGCATATCGCTTTTTGTGCGTGGGATGCTATTCAGCCCGGAGCAGGTTATAATGAACCTCATTACTGCTCCCTCAAAGACATAGTAGTAGATACCTTCATTCCCTTTGCTGTATTTGCATTGGTATATGTCGTGATATATCTCTTGATTGCACGACCTATGGTCAAACATGGGTATGCTTCGGTGAGCGTCGGGTATTCTTTTACGACAATGATAGCGGTCCTACTGATATCTATTGTGTTTAGTGCGGTTGTTCAGACCAGCTTTCAGCACCAGAATTACCTGTATCGGTGCTGCAGGATATATTCGATGATATGCTGTGTTCTGATATTGTGGCAGCAGGTGAGTTTTCAAAACAAATTGGCTCAGCAAGAGGAGCTATCCCTTCAAAAGCAGTTGTGGATGCGCCATCAAGCGCAATATGAACGAGCATCGGATAGTGTGAAACTTATCAATCATAAATGCCATGCACTGAAATGCCAGCTGTCAGAGTTGAAGAAGATTGTGGCACAAACAGGTAATGCACCGGAAAATACAGTTCTTCAAGAAATCGAAAACTCAGTATCGGTATATGACTCTATCATTGAGACAGGAAACGAAATTTTGGACACGATACTGACCGAAAAGAGCCTGTTGTGCGCTGCAAATGATATTACCTTTACCTGTGTTGCCGATGGAAAGGCAGTTGGTTTTTTAGAGGCGGTTGACCTGTTTTCAATGATAGGAAACGCTCTGGACAATGCAGAGGAAGCCGTTCGTAAGCTTGAGGACCACGACAAGCGTGCGATTTCCGTAAGCATCTTCTCGAGACATGGCATTGCCATCCTTCAAGTGGAGAACTTCTACGAGGGAGACTTGCGTTTTGTTGACGGCCTGCCCGTTACGACAAAAGGAGACCCGAACTATCATGGGTTTGGTTTAAAGAGCATCCGGAGTACAGCGGAGAAATATGGCGGTACGGTTTCCGTCCAAGCGGAGGACGGGCTGTTCCTGCTTCGTGTGGCACTGCCTGTTGAAACTGAATAAGCAATACCTCATTGCCGGGAAAACCCCGGCAATTTTCTTTTTTTGTGCAGAGTAGGAACAAAAAACGACCACTTAGGAAATACGACCTCCTTTTTTTACAGTTTCAGGTATAATGCAGACAAATGACCGAGTCCGGTCAATCAGAAGGAGGAATTCAAATGTCAAACACTGCCCCTGCAAAACAAGTACGCAAGCCGAAGAAATTGCCGTTTGTCATAATGTGCATTCTGAGTGCTATTGTTGCGGTACTGAATGTACTGCTTTGTGTGCTTGTTCCGAAATACTACACAACCATCAATAGTTTCCTATACAAGGGACCGGATGCGGATAAGGTAGCTGCTTTCCGTCAGGCTTCTGCGGATATGACGCAGAAGGTCGAAAGCGAAGGTATTGTCATGCTGGAAAATAAGAACCAGACTTTGCCTCTCGCTTCCGGAAGCAAAATCAATCTCTTTGGTTATGGCTCTCGTGACACTGTCTATGGCGGCTCCGGTTCCGGTTCCGGTGACAGCAGCAATAACATTACCTTGGAGCAGGGCTTGACTAACGCTGGATTCTCGGTCAATCCAGAACTGGTTTCTTTCTATAACGACCATTTTGTTGAGCGTACCGGTGTCGGTTTCACCGGCAACAACTTTGACATTAACGAGCCTGCTGTCAATGAATACTCTGACGAGATGATTGCAAATGCAAAGGCTTATTCGGATGTGGCCGTGTTTGTAGTGTCTCGTCTCGGCGGTGAAGGTGCAGACCTTCCCATGGATATGGACCCGAATGCAACAACGCATATTGTTTCTTCCGGTAAGGACATTGAGCAGGTTGTAAAAGGCGGTGACGCCGGCAAGCACTACCTGGAACTGCAGAGTGTTGAGCAGCAGGTTCTGGATATGCTGAAGGAGAACTTCGGCACGGTAGTTGTTCTGGTCAACTCCACAAATGCCATGGAACTCGGTTTCCTCGAGGACGAGGGCGTGGATGCGGCACTCTGGATTGGATGCCTGGGTTCTACCGGTGCAAATGCTGTCGGTGAAGTATTAAGCGGCGCAGTGAATCCTTCCGGTCGCACTACCGATACATTCGCCTATGCGGTTGAGAGCGCTCCCAGCTATTATAGCATTGGCGCTTATAACTATACAAACTGTGAGTGGGTAAACACCAGCCCCAGCGGCGGTGCTGCTCCGGACTTCTACCATTATGTCGATTATATCGAGGGTATCTATGTAGGCTATCGATACTATGAAACAGCCGCTGAGGATGGATTCATTGACTACGACGCCACGGTTCAGTATCCTTTCGGCTACGGTCTATCTTATACGGACTTTGAAGAAAGGATCTCTGATTTCTCGTTTGACGGCAACAATGTGACCATGACGGTCAATGTGAAGAATAACGGCTCTGTTGCCGGTAAAGATGTAGTAGAGGTCTACTACTCTGCACCGTATACTGAGGGCGGAATCGAGAAGAGTTCTGTCGTTCTCGGAGCCTTTGGCAAGACTGGAATGATTGAACCCGGTCAGAACGAATCTGTGACTTTGACTTTCACTGCTGAGGATATGGCGTCTTACGACTATACCGGCGTGAAAGCAAAGGGCGGTGCCTATGTTCTCGAAGCGGGCGAATATACTATCAGCCTGCGCAGCGACAGTCACACTGTCATTGATTCTCGGACTCTTACCATCGACAAGGATAGAATCTACAACGACTCTAACGATGGTGCCCGCTCTACTGACGATGTCGCAGCAACCAATCAGTTTGACTATGCTTCTTTTGGCGAATGCACAAGCTATGTGAGCCGTGCCGATTGGGAGGGAACTTTCCCCAAAGAGCGAGCCGCTGCGAGCCGTGAAGCCGGTGCTGCCGCTCTGGACGCAATCAACAATAAATCTAACGGTCTTGTTGACACAGCCGAAGACATTGCCGTTGTAAATCATGACCTGAAGATTGAAGATATGAAGGGTCTTGCTTATGATGACCCGAAATGGAATGATTTCCTGGAGCAGATTCCGGTCAGTGAGATGGTTAATCTGGTTTCCAACGGCGGCTGGGCAACACAGGAAGTTCCGGCTGTAGGCAAACTTGGCTATACTGAAGTTGACGGTCCCAACGGTATCAACAACATTATGGCAGGCTCTACCGGCAATCAATTCTGCGCACAGTCCGTTCTGGCATGCAGCTGGAATACTGAGCTGGCATACGATATGGGCGAAACCTTCGCGCAAGAAGCGGTAGCTATGAAAATCGCTGCTCTGTATGCCCCGGCTATGAACATTCATCGCAGCCCGTTCAGCGGCCGTAACTACGAGTATTATTCTGAGGATGGTCTGCACTCCGGTAAAATGGCTGCTGCTGAAACGCAGGGTATCCAGTCTCAGGGTGTTACGACCTACTGCAAGCACTTTGCTGTCAATGACCAGGAGAGCAACCGCGATTCCGGTGGTCTACTGACTTGGGTGAACGAGCAGGCAATGCGTGAAATCTATATCAAGCCCTTTGAGATTGCCGTTAAGGAAGGCGGCACACGCGGAATCATGTCCTCCTTCAACCGTATCGGTGAAATCTGTGCTGCTGAAAATGCTGATTTGCTCACTACTGTCCTGCGCAACGAATGGGGCTTCCGTGGCACTGTCATTACCGACTGCATCCTTCAGCTGTCCTATATCAACATTGACCGTGCAATCGCAGCAGGCAATGACTTGATTCTGTCTTTGATGAATATGCAGGCTCCGAGTGAGGCAGTCACCAATTCTCCTGCCGGTCATCAGGTCCTTCGCACTGCTACGCATAATATCCTTTATACCTCTGCTAATAGCATTGGTCAGGAAGTCAGCGCTATCCCGGTTCCGTACTGGCTGTATATCACGGTTGCGGTTGTCGATGCTGGCCTCATCGCACTGTGCGTGTTTTACTTTGTCCGCCGCCGCAAGAATGTTAAGCGTTGGAAAGAGCAGAATTCTGTGCAGGCTTAATATGGAGGAGCAGAATGGAGTTTTGGAATCGATTTGCAGCCAAACACCCTGAAACCGCAAAATGGGTACGAGAAGGCGGACTGTTTGTCATCGTATCGAATCTCATTACTGTTTTCAAGTATCTGCTCTTGCAGTTCTTGCCGAAAGCATTTGCAAGTTTGCCGGTAGTTGATTTCGGCTGGCCGGGTATTCCTGTTACGCTGTTTGGAGAAACCTTTCAGTGGAATATTCTTGGCTACGATGCAGCCCACGGTGGTTTACCGTATTTCTGTGCATACATGATTGCTATGGTCATTGGTGAGTGCATCAACTTCCCGATTCAGCGAAATTTCGTGTTCCGAAGCAAAGGAAATCTGGGAAAGCAGATTGCGGGATATGTGGTCGCATTCTGCATCATTACCTGCATTGTCAACTCAATCAACTGCGTGTGGGTCGCTGTTGCAGGTCTGGTTGTTCCTGATTTCATCTACAACATTGGCACGACCGTGCTAAACGGCGGCGTATCTATGGTCATCTTCTTCTTCGTGAATAAAATGCTGTTTCCGGCTGCAAAAGATTAAGCATGGACAGCAAAAGACCGCCATGACAAAATTCATTTTCTGACATTCTCTTCATTAGCGTTTTTCCTCAGAAAAGGCCGCTGTGCATTTTATGCATGGCGGCTTTTTCATTGCACAAAAAGAAAAGCAGCACTCTGTTTTTGAACGCTGCAAATCATTCAATCTTTATTTTTTTGTGCCGAAGGGGTTCAACACTAGAAGATTGGTAGATTTTTTAGAATAGCTTGTCGCTACCATGAATCGCACGATTCGGTACAACAAATCTTTAGAGTATGCCCTGCTTGTGATGGGTTACAAGATGGAGTACTGCTTTCTTCGCAATAATCTCGTTTGAAAACAACGACTCAAAAAGCACAATTAAAAGAAATCTTTTTACTTGTCAATCTGCTGTAAATTATCGAATGAATTTGTGCAAAGCTAACAAAGTGAAAAAGAGAGCCGTTCTTGTCTTGACACTCCACAAGGAATATGGTATTGTAATCATGCACAGAATAAGTCGCTATTCAAGTGCCTGATTTGTTTGTGCCTTACAAAAAAGAAAAATGTACGTGAGCAGCGTCGTTGGATTGTTACCGTTTGGCGGGCTAGACCAACTCTGCATAGCACAAGCCGAAAGCGTGTTTCAGCCTTCGGTATGTTTGCTGTGTCAAGAGTGGTCTTTTTTTATTGCCTTTTTCAACCTGAGGAGGAGAAACAATGCAATATACCGTCAAAAAACCGATCAACAACAACATTCTGCGCGTGGTGGACCCCACGGGCTGTGAGCTGATCGTCACCGGGCGCGGTTTGGGCTTTGGCGTTAAGCCGGGCTATAAAATTGAGGCTGAAACCGTGGAGCGCAGCTACCGCATGACCAGCCCTGCCGTGCAGCAGAAGCTGGTGGAGCTGCTGGAACAGATCCCCTATGAGCATCTGCTGCTCACCGATGAGTTGGTGGCAATGATCCGCAGCCGGGTGAACTACCCGCTGAACGAGAGCCTGCTCATCACGCTGGCCGACCACATCAGCTTTGCCATTCAGCGCAGCGAACAGGGGATTCGCTTTTCCAACCCGCTGATGGCTCCCATTCGGGAATTCTACCCGGAAGAGTATCGCCTTGGTATGGAGTGCCTTGCCACTATCCGCCAGCGCTGCCATGCAGACCTTTCGGACGACGAGGGCGGCTTCATTGCGCTGCACATCGTCAACGCAGAGCTCAACACCACCATGAGCGTGGTGAACGATGTCACCCGCTTTGTGGATGGCTGCGTGCAGGTAGTGGAATGCTTTTACAACTGCCATTTTGACCGGGATGCACTGGATTTCAGCCGCTTTACAGTGCATTTGCGCTTTTTTGCGCAGCGCGTATTTCAAGGAAAACAGGAGCAGGAAAACGATCCCCATGACGAAGTGTTCCGCGCCCTGATCGCCCGCAATTGCAGCGAACACTACAAATGCGCTTGCTGCATTGCGGAGTATGTGCGCAACACCTGGCACAAGGAGCTTTCGGACGAGGAACTGGTATTCCTTACGATCCATCTGAAACGGATTCGGATGGGAAAATAAGCTCTTTTGCTTCACCTTTGATTCTCCACAGGTCTTTCCTGTGTGGATATATATGCTGGATACGAACTTGAGAAAAGGAGAACTGAAGATGAAAGACAAGATCTTTGGCGTGCTGCAGCGCGTGGGACGCAGCTTTATGCTGCCCATTGCACTGCTGCCTGTAGCGGGCCTGCTGCTGGGTATCGGCAGCTCGTTCACCAACGAAACCATGCTGGCGGCCTATGGCCTGAACAGCGTCATCCACCCCGGTACCCTGATCTACACCATTCTGGACGTGATGAGCCAGACCGGCAGCGCCGTGTTCAACAATCTGGCGCTGCTGTTCGCCATGGGCGTGGCCATCGGCATGGCCCGCAAGGAAAAAGAGGTCGCGGCACTGTCCGGTGCAGTGGCCTATATCATTATGAATACAGCCATTCAGGCCATGATCAATGCGGCGGGCGGCGTAGAAGCTATGCCTGCCAACTCCACCACCATCATGCTGGGCATCACAACGCTGCAAATGGGTGTGTTCGGCGGCATCGTGGTCGGTCTGGGCGTGGCTGCGCTGCACAACAAATTCTATAAGATCGAGCTGCCGCAAGTGTTGGCCTTCTTTGGCGGCACACGCTTCGTGCCCATCGTCAGTTCTATTGTGTATCTGGTGGTCGGCATTGCCATGTTCTATATCTGGCCGGTGGTGCAGAGCGGGATTGCTGCGCTGGGTGCACTGGTGCTGGCTTCCGGCTACGCAGGCACCTTTATTTACGGCCTGCTGGAGCGTGCGCTGATCCCCTTTGGACTGCACCATGTGTTCTATATGCCGTTCTGGCAGACCGCTGTGGGCGGCACCGCCATCATCGACGGCGTGACCGTGACCGGCGCACAGAACATCTTCTTTGCCGAGCTGGCTTCCAAGTCCACCACTGTGTTCTCGGTCAGCGCTACCCGCTTCATGGCCGGTAAGTTCCCCTTTATGATGTTCGGTCTGCCCGGCGCAGCGCTGGCGATGTACCAGTGCGCCAAGCCGGAAAAGAAAAAGGCAGCAGGCGGCCTGCTGCTGTCTGTTGCGTTGACGGCTTTCCTCACCGGCATCACCGAGCCGCTGGAATTTACCTTTATCTTTGTGGCACTGCCCATGTACGCGGTGCACTGCGTGCTGGCCGGTCTGTCCTTCATGCTGATGCACATTCTGAATGTGGGTGTGGGCATGACCTTCTCCGGCGGTCTCATCGACCTGGTGCTGTTCGGTGTGATGCAGGGCAACGCCAAGACCCACTGGGTATGGGTGATCGTAGTCGGTGCGGTGTACTTTGTGCTGTACTACATCATTTTCCGCTTTATGATCTCCAAATTCAACTACAAGACCCCTGGCCGCGACGATGCCGAGGAAGTCAAGCTGTACACTCGTGCGGACGTGAACGCCCGCAATGCAGCTTCCGGCAGTGTGCCCGCCGGGAATGACCCGGTCAGCGCCCTGATCGTGGAAGGTCTGGGAGGTGCCGCGAATCTGTCCGACGTGGACTGCTGCGCCACCCGCCTGCGCTGCACCGTCAAGGACGCTGCGCTGGTCAAACAGGATGTGCTCAAGGCTTCCGGTGCTTCCGGCGTCATCTGCAAGGGCAACGGTGTGCAGGTGGTGTACGGTCCCAAGGTGGCGGTCATCAAGGCAAAGCTGGAAGATTATCTGGAAAATGCACCCAAAACCTCGGCGGCGACCGCAGCACCCGCCCCGGCAACGGCTCCCGCAGCCCCGGCAGCAGCCGCAAAGGATACCGTGCTGTCTGCCTGCCTGAACGGCACCGTCGTCCCGCTGGCCGAGGTGAAGGACGAAGCCTTTGCCAGCGGTGCGCTGGGCGACGGCATTGCCATTGAACCCATCGACGGTGAACTGGTGGCACCTGCTGACGGTGAGATTTCCTCCACCTTTGAGACCCACCATGCCGTGGGCATGACCACCGTTGACGGCGCGGAACTGCTGATGCACATTGGCATCGACACGGT
>ENA-ORLM01001591-ORLM01001591.1-human-gut-metagenome-genome-assembly--contig:-NODE-1591-length-13947-cov-2.979885_pt1 | contig 13947 bp, 13 predicted proteins | sample MGYA00243063_ERZ508815 | MGnify/ENA primary metagenome ERZ508815 (study PRJEB26277, sample SAMN04329768) | human gut metagenome | biome: human-associated habitat | host: Homo sapiens | place: USA...
GCCGAGGGCGTGCTCGACGCCGACCTGGTGCTTCTCGCGGTCCCCGTGCTGGCCATGGGCGCCGTCATGAAGGAGGTCGACCGCGCCGCGCCCGTCGATGCCGTCATCACGGACGCGGGCAGCGTGCGCGGCAGCGTGATCACGGCCGTGCGCCTGAACGCGCGTCCAGAGCGCATCCGTCACTACGTGCCCCTTCATCCGATTGCGGGCGCCGAAAAGGCGGGGCTCGAGTTTGCTACGCCGACCCTCTACAGGGGTGCGACAGGCGTCGTGACGCCGCTGCCCGAATCCGATCTTGAGGATGCGGCCGTCGTCGTCGACCTCTGGCGTGCGGCGGGCCTCACGGTCGTCGAGATGACGCCCGAGGAGCATGACCGCATCTACGCGATGGTCTCCCACGTGCCCCACATGATCGCCTTCGCGCTCATGGACATGGCCGTCTCGTCCCCCGAGAGCCGGACGGCGCTTGCCGCCGCAGGCGGGGGATTTCGCGACACGACCCGCATCGCGGCCGCCGACGCGCGCATGTGGGCAGACATCACGAGGGCGAACCGCACGGCCATCCTCGACGGCATCAGCCGCTTTGAGGCCGCCCTCACACATCTCAAGGGGCTTGTGGCCGCCGACGACTACGAGGGCTACAGGACCTATTTCGAACGCACGGCCGAGGCGCGCAGGGAGATCAACTCGAGCCTGCCGCCCGTTCAGGCGGGCAAGTCGGGCGGAGACGCAGGGAAGGCCAGAGACCCTGCACGATAATTCAGAGCAGTTCGCGCCTGTACGCGTACAATTCATGCACTGCGCACCACGCGTGCGTTTTGACCGGCCAAGAACAGAGACAGAGTGAAAGGAGAGAAGAGATGAGCAACCGTCTGCCGCGAGCGCTGCTTGCCGACATTGCCGCCGTGATCGGCTCGGGTGACCACGCGTCCGCCCTGATGATGCTGGGCGACGAGTCGGGACCCGAGGCTTCGGCCGCCGTCTCCTCCTACCGCGCCCAGTGCGCTGCGGCCCTCGGGGACTTCGACGCCGCCGAGCGCCATTTGCGCGTTGCGCTTGACCTCGTAGAGCGCCGCATGACCGCCTTGCCCGCAGACGAGGCCGCACGCGAGCGCCTTGCCGCCGCCCTCACGATCCTCCCGCCCGCCGATGCGCCCGTGACGCCGACCCTCGAGGTCATCTCGCCCGAGCTCACCGCCGTGCGCCTTCGCCGCATGCTCGCAGCCGTCTTCATGAAGGCGGGACGCGAACTTGACGCCGAGATGGAGCTCGCGCTCCTGCCCGTCGAGGCAAGAAGCCTCTGATGAACTGAAGCGGCCTGTTGAAGAGGCCTGAAAAACGAAAAAGGGACGGATTGCGGAAAAACCGCACCGTCCCTTTGTCATGTCTGAGAACCGCCGGTTGGCGCATCAATTGCGTTCCGCTTCACGCACGGCCTCGGAGGGCGTCTTCCTGCCCTTGACGACGTCGTCGAGCGCATTGCCGTAGTCCTCGAGCACCGAGAGCGCGCCGCGCACGAGTTCGGTCATGGCGCCGCGGGTCGGCAGGGGCACGCCCGTCAGGCAGAAGGTCGTCTTGAAGCAGACGACGCCCGTGTCGAGGTCCATTTCGAAGTTGCCGAGCTTGAGGCCGCAGTTGGCGCGCGTGACGAACTCCATCACGCGGCGGCGGTCTTCTTCGGCGACCTTGAAGGGCGCATAGGCGTGGCAGAGCACCACGTCCTCGAGAAGATGGATGTAGAGCGGGGTCTGGCCGATGCGGCTGTCAAGGTCGAACCCTGCGTCGAGCGTGCCGGTGCCGGCGTCGAACCCGTAGGTCCAGCCTTCATGCTCGAAGGCGAGCTTGAGAACGGTGGCGACTTCGGGCAGATAGGCCATGATGGACTCCTTCATTCAATGGGTGTGGCGACGAAAGAGTGTAGCAGGGCGATCCTTATCCGATGCACGGTTCCTTATTGGGAATTTCTCGTAGTTCTACGCAGAATGCTTTTTGGAGGTGATGAAAAGAGACGGGGCGGCAAGGAAAACGACTCAGCTTCTAGGTGAAATGTCTTAGTAGACCATCCGTATTTTTGCGGGTACACTACTCCCTGTGCGGTATGCCGGCGTCCGCAAAGCGGACGGTCAACCCCAAATTCAGATGCGGATTGCGTAGTAATACGCAGGAGAAGCCGCAGACAACATATCGGCATGCCTCAGACCAAAGCATCAAGACACTGACATGCAACCCACTTACGATCAGACGGATCCGACGTCCCCCGCCGGCTCCATTCCGCACTGGATCGATCCCGTCAGGGAGACCGACCTGGTGGCTCGCAGGCGCACGGTCCACAGGACGCCCGAAACGGGCTGGGCCGAATTCATCGCGACCGCCCGCGCTGCCGAATTCTTCACGTCGCTCGGCTTCAAGGTCATGGTCGGGCGCGAGTTCATCGATCCCATCTACGTGCGCGGCCGCTCAGAGGCCGAGGTGAGCGAGTCTGAGCGCCTTGCCAAGGCCGCGGGCGTTTCGCCCGTCCTGCTGCAGCGCATGGGCGGCCTCACGGGGCTGTGTGCGACTTTTGACACGGGGCACCCGGGCAAGACCCTCGCGTTCCGCGTCGAGCTCGACGCCCTCAAGATGAACGAGCCCGTCGATCCCGACCACATTCCCTACAGGGAGGGCTTCGCCTCCGAGCGTCCCGGCCTCATGCACGCCTGCGGCCATGACGGCCATCAGGCCGTCGCCTTCGAGCTTGGCCGCTTCATCGTGGCGAACAGGGACCGTCTGACGGGCCGCATCCGCTTCATCTTCCAGCCGGGCGAAGAGGGCTCCCGCGGCGCCTATCCGATCGTTCAGTCGGGGCTTCTCGACGACGTGGACACGCTGTTGTGCGCCCACATCGCGACCGACCTTCAGGCGGGCACCGTCGTGGCCGCCCCCGAGAAGTTTCTCTGTACCACGAAGATCGACCTTCACTTCGAGGGCGTGCAGGCCCACGCGGGCATGCAGCCCCAGCTCGGCCGCAACGCGCTTCTGGCCGCCGCCGACGCCGCGCTCATCCTCATGGCCCTGCCGCGCCACTCCGACGGCATGACCCGCGTCAACGTCGGTACGCTCCATGCCGGCGAGGGTCGCAACGTGATCGCAGCCCATGCGGACATGGAGGTCGAGGTCCGAGGCGAGAACGAGGCGATCAACCGCGAGCTCGCCCGCGAGGCCGTCACACGTGCCCAGGGCTGTGCCATGGCCTTCGGCGTCAAGATGAGCCACAAGATCATGGGCGAGGCCGTCGACTTCGTGCCCGACGACGGCATCGTGCAGATGATCACCGTCTGCGCCCGCCGCGCGCGCCATGTGCGCGAGGTCCGTCCCTCGGTGCCGCTCAACGGCTCCGACGACGCCACTCTGATGATTCGCCGCGTGCAGAGCCAGGGCGGCCGCGCAGGCTACTTCCTCGTGGGCGCGGGCCTTGAGGCCTCGCACGAGCATGCCGCCGTCGACTTCGACGAGCGCTACCTTGTCACGCTCTACGACATCTTCGCGAACCTCGTGATCGGTCTTTCGGGCAACTGGTAGCCCGAAGCCCGACCTCGGTCCTCTCATCCCGGAAAACCGGCCCCGCCTTGCGGCGGGCGCCGGTTTTCTGCTTTCCGGCGTGCAGGATTCGTGCGTTCTTTGTTTTTCGTTCATGAGGCCGCAGGGGCGGACTTCGCCTGGCTTCAATGCCCGGAAAAAGTGCTTCCGGAGGCTGTTTGTGGTGCCGAAACAACACTGGGAGTAGAGGAGACACCTTATGACTTATGAGAGACAGTTAGGTCGAGGCGCCTGAAGGACGCGCGATGCGTCGCGTTTGACGCGTTAATGCGACAGTAAAAGTTTCACACGGCCTGAATGTTCTCTGGAAAAATGCCTCACAGGTCTTGAGAAAAGACCGGACCACGGTGCAAGCGCAGTGCAAAAGCGTGCGCGCCATCTCGACGGAGCCCCTCGGGAAGCTTCCGTCGCCGCTCGCGGGCCGGCCGGTCCGGCCCGGAGCGAACCCAAAAAATGAGGAAATGCAAATGTTCAAGAAGTCTCTCGCTGCCGTCGCCGTTCTCGGTGCCTTTGCCGGCTCTGCTCTCGCTGCCGACGTTCAGCTCTATGGTCTCGTTGACCTCGGTCTCAACTGGACGCAGGTCGACAAGGGCACGACCACGACCGACAGCTTCGGCATGGGTTCCGGTCAGAACTCCGGCTCTCGCTTCGGCCTGAAGGGCACGGAAGATCTCGGCAACGGCTACAAGGTTGGCTTCAACCTTGAAAACAGCTTCAAGGCTGACGACGGCGCTTTCGACAAGGGCTCCCGCCTCTTCCACCGCGAATCCATCCTGTTCGTCGAAACGCCGTACGGTGAACTCTCCGCCGGCCGCACGGGCGGTCTTGATTCCGGTGTCGGCCGCTACGGTCAGATGGGCTCCGGTGCCACCGCCATGAGCACGGGTTGGGACAACATCGCGAAGACCAGCAAGGTCTTCCTCGGTCTCGGCGACCGCATGGACAACACGCTCACCTACAAGTCCCCGAAGTTTGCCGGTGTGACGCTTCTCGCTCAGGCTTCTCTCAAGAAGTCCAACGTTAATGAAGAGGGCGATGCCATCAAGACTGAAGAAGGCTCCTCCGACGCCGACCGCTACTACGCCCTCGGCGTGACGTACGGTGCCGGTGCTCTCAACGCTGGCCTCGTCTACAGCCAGACGGACTGGAACCGTACCGAACTCAAGGACCAGACCAACGACGACAATCAGACCGTCGTGTCTGCCTTTGCCAACTATGACTTCGGCATGGTCAAGCCGATGGTTGCCGTCCAGTACTTCGACGGCGGCAAGGATGTCGACGTTGACACCGCCCTCAACAAGGGCTACGGCTTCGTCGTCGGTGGCACGGCTCCGCTCGTCGGCGGCACGCTGAAGGTTCAGCTCGGTTGGAACGACTACGAAGACGTGAAGACGGGCGCCACCGAAGGCAACAACATCATCACCGGCGTCGGCTACGAATACCCGCTCTCCAAGCGCACGTTCGTCTACACGGCCGCCGGCTACACGCAGGTCAAGACCGAAAAGGCCGGCGTCGAAACGAAGACCAAAACGTCCGAAGTCATGCTCGGCATGGTCCACAAGTTCTGATCACTGCCTGTTCGCATAGAACGTCAGTCTGACTGAACCAAGCACCCCGGTTCCGCAAGGAGCCGGGGTGTTTTTCTCTGGCGAACGGGGTCGACGTTCGCAGGAATTCGGGGCGAAAAATCGAGGAAAAAGTCCCTCCGCAGCCCCCTGAGTGAGCGAAGTCGACATTTCGTTCTACGGGGCGTACGCGTGTCTAATTCTCGGAAACTGGGCGGTTTGTTGTAGGAATGCAACACTCCGGAGAGAAAGTCACGTTGCGAGGGTTAGCACTTATTTTTCTCCTTAAGGCTAGAGCCACAGGCATTTTCAATGTTTCCTCGTCTGTTTGTCCTCTGGAGCGCATTAGGAGATTGAAGAAGTTTTTGGGAGAATGTGGACAGGTCCTCGCGGACCAAAGACCAGATGCGGCTCGGACCAACTAAGCCGCTCTAATTTCGGCAGCGCTTCCAAGGACAAGTCTGCCGGCCGCCGACGCATCACAAAAGACGGTGCGCGGCACTCAATGAGGAAACAAATCATGTTCAAGAAGACTCTCGCCGCTGTCGCCGTTCTCGGCGCCTTCGCCGGTTCCGCCTTTGCCGCCAATGTCACGATGTACGGCATCATCGACACGGGCCTCGGCTACACCTCCACGGACAAGGGCTATGGCGAAGACGTTAATAAGTTCGACATGCGCTCCGGCCAGAACTCCTCCAACCGCTTCGGCGTGAAGGGTGAAGAAGACCTCGGCAACGGCGTCAAGGTCGGCTTCTCGCTCGAAAACGGCTTCTCTTCTGACGACGGCAAGCTCTCTACCGCTGACCGCCTCTTCGACCGTGAAGCTCTGCTCTATGTCGCTGGTGACTTCGGCGAACTCGGCATGGGCCGTCAGGGTGACCTCGCTTCCGGCAACGGCCGCTACGGTCTCTTCGGCGGCAAGGTTTCCCCGTTCTCCACGGGTTGGTCTGACATCGCCGGTCATAAGTATGTGATGGGCGCCGGCTTCGGTCGCATGGACAACTCCGTCACCTACAAGACCCCGACGTTTGCCGGCTTCAATGTTCTCGCTCAGTACTCCTTCAAGAAGGACAGCGCTAAAGAAGGCCGCGAAGGTTCCTCCGCCGTTGACCGTCAGTACGCCCTCGGCGCTTCCTTCACGGCCGGCGATCTCTATCTCACCGGTATCGTCACCCAGACGAACCTCAAGTCCCTCGGCCAGCAGGACGTTGAAGATCCCCTGACCGTCAGCCTCGGTGGTAACTACAACTTCGGCGTTGCCAAGCTCTACGTCGCCACGCAGTACTTCAAGGACTCTGACCTTGCCGTCAAGATGATTCAGAATGTGGAGAAGGTGGGTGAGTTTGACGGCTTCGGTCTTTCCGTTGGTGCTGACGTTCCCGCCTTCGGCGGTACGGCCAAGGTTCTCGTCGGCTACATGGATGCCGAAGATCAGACCTCGGCTGCTAACGACGTTCAGCGCTACACCTTCTCCGTCGGTTACGAATATCCGCTCTCCAAGCGCACGTTCGTCTACGGCGGTGCCGGCTACTACATGGACTCCTATGACAAGGCTCTCGTCGCTGGCGCTGATGACAAGGCTTCCGTCGCCGCTGTCAACGCCGGTCTCGTCCACAAGTTCTAATAACTGCCCGTTCGCATAGAACATCAGTTTGACTGAACCAGTCGCCCTGGATTCCGAAAGGAATCCGGGGCGATGCTTTTTCCGGAGCTGAATGCGAGAGGTTTCAATCCAAACAAAAGGCAGCGGTCCTGGGATCGCTGCCTTTTGTTCTTTGTCGTGCTCTGTCTTTCTCAGTTCCGGACGGGCCGGTCGAACCACCCCGAGAGCTCGTCCACAAGCTCGATGCGAAGCCCTGATGCACGCTCACCGAGCTTCTTTCTGAGACCTTCGGCAAGGAGTTCCGGTGCCTCTGCATGCGAGACCGAAGCTCGCTCGAGATGAATCACGGGGCTGACGCCGTCCGGGAAGCGGCAGCGGAACCTCAGGCCCGGAAGCCGATCGTCCTCCTTCATGAGGGCTTCGACGGCGGCTTCGGCGTCGGCTGCGAGTATCAGGTCGCGCGACGCGGGCTTCATGCCGTAGGGAAAGCGGGTGAGCAGGCAGGGCCTTGCCATCTGACCCGGATTGCGAAAGCCGAGTGCGGCGCCGAGCGAACGTATCTCGTCCTTGCTGATGTCGGCCTCTGCAAGCGGGGAGCGGATGCCGAGCTCCTCCAGAGCCTTGCGGCCGGGACGGTAGACGGCGAGGTCGGAGTGGTTCGTCCCATCGCAGAGCGGGACGTCGCCGGCGATCCTGAGAAGCTCCGTGAAGATGTGGTGCTTGCAGATGTAGCAGCGCAGGCGTCCCGCGGCGGCGAGGTCGGGCATGTCCGCAGGATCGAGCGGCACGAGCTCGGCCTCGAGTCCCATGGCTCTTGCTTCGGCGACGGCTTCGGCCGTCTCGGCGGGCGCAACGTGCGGGCCTGTGACGTGCAGGAGCCTCACGCGAAAACCCGCTAGCTTTGCGAAGAACGCGAGGAAGCGGCTGTCGAGTCCGCCCGAATAGGCGAGCGTGACCGCACCGTCGCTCGAAGCTTCGGAGAGCTTCGAGGCGAGCCGCTCAAGACGAGGATCGTCGAAGGCAGGCGTCATGGCGTTCACTCGGCTGCGGGAACGGGCTGGCCGAAGGCCATGAGCGTGCCGTTGGCGACGCCCTCGAAGATCTTCGGCGTGAAGACGGTGACGTGGTCGGTGACGACCATCTCGGGCCAGCCGCCGAAGCGTGCACCGAGCCCCAGCAGGACCGCCAGCCCCGTGGGCGTCACGGGCTCGCCTTCGCCCGACCAGGGGCGCACGGCGACGCCGTCGAGCATCGCGTAGAGGGCGGGTGCGGGATAGGGCACGACGCCGTGGGCGCAGTTGACGGTGCCGTCGGTCATCGGGAGGGGACTCGCGACGATCATGGCGGGATCGATCGTGGTCATGAAGTCGGCGATGAGCCCGACTGCGATGATGTTCGCCATGCGGCCCACCTCGTGGAAGTGGACGTGATCGGGCGTCGTGCCGTGCACGCGGGCCTCGGCGTTCGCGACCACGGACCAGATGGCGGCGGCCTTCGCCTTCGCCTCGTCGGAGAGCGTGCTCGCCTCATAGTGGCGGAGGATGTCGGCGGGCGTTCTGTGGACGTGCTCGTGCGGCGTCCTGATCGAGAGCGTGTGGCCGAGGATGCCGTTGACGGCGCGCGGGCCGAATTCGATGATGGCGTCGACTTCGGGGAAGCGGCGCGCCATGTAGGCCTGTGCCGTTCCCGCGGTCTGGCCCGTCAGGGCGAGGAGGCCGGCTAGGAAGACGTTGGCGTTGAAGCCCGCATGGATGCGGACGGTGAGGATCGGGTGGTTGAAGAGGTCGGACATGGTCGGTGCTCCTCGGTCAGCGCGCAGCGCGCACGGATTCAAGCAGGGTGAGGACGCGGGCGGCGGCGCAGGCGGCGCCGTAGCCGTTGTCGATGTTCATGACGGCAACGCCGGGCGCACAGGACGCGAGGCAGCTCGAGAGCGCAGCGCGGCCGCCTTCGGCGATGCCGTAGCCCACGGACGTGGGGACCGCGAAGACGGGCTTCGAGGTGAGGCCGCCCATGACGCTTGCGAGCGCGGCGTCGAGTCCCGCGCAGACGACGACCACGTCGCCCTTGTTGATGTCGTCCCTTGCGGCCTGAATGCGCCAGAGGCCCGCAACTCCGCAGTCCTCGAAGAGGCGGACGGTCCAGCCGAGGTACTCGAGCGTGCGGGCGACCTCGTGCGTCACGAACGCGTCGGCCGTTCCCGCGGAGACGATGCTCGCAAGGCCCGTTTCATGGCGCGGGCAGGTGCGGTGCCAGGCGGTGCGGGAGAGGGGATCGTAGTCGTAGGCGGCGCGAAGGTCTTCGGGCACGCGCGCCCAGACGGATTCCGAGAGGCGCGTGAAGAGAATGGGCTTCTCGTCGTCGGACGCAAAGCGCTTGAGGAGCGAGAGGAGCGCGTCGTGGCTCTTGCCCTCGCAGAAGACGGCTTCGGGCAGACCGATGCGCACGTCGCGGTCGATGTCGAAGCGGATGTTGTCGGGCATGCTGGCCTCGAGATGTGGTTCTGGACAAAAAGCCTGCCTGGCCGGTGAGGCGCAGGCAGGCGGCAGTCGTTCGGATGCGGGGGCGTCGGCAGACGCCCGCCGCAGGAGGATCCTTATTCGACGCGGGGCACTGTGAGGGAGCCTTCGGGCATCAGGATCATGTCGGGCGTCTCGCCCACGTACTGCTTCGCGATCTCGAGGGCCTCTTCGACGGTGTCGACGGCGCCCGTGAAGAGCATGTCCTTCGCGAGCTGGCGGTCAAGGCTCGTCACGAGGATGTAGCGGGCCTTCTCGATCGGGCGCGTGATGGCGTATGCCTTGTTGGCGCCGATCTTGAAGTTGGCCTCGAGCTCGGCCTTGATGGCGGCCGGGGTCTTGAGGCGGCGGAAGGTTTCCTCGAGCACCTTGGAGCCCGAGCCTTCCTCGCAGTCGGCGAGCAGGATCACGACGCCGTCCTTCCTGACGGCGCAGGAGGCGTTCTCCATGGTCTTCTGCATCTGGTAGACGTTGATGTCCTTCGGATAGCCGCCGCAGGAGACGATCACCATGTCGGCGAGTTTCGGAATGACGCAGCCGTAGACCTCGTCGACGAACTTGCAGGCTTCCTTGTGCGCGGCGATGTAGTCGCCCGCGAACATGCGCAGGAACTGGTGCTTGGCGTTCAGGATGGCGTTGAAGAGGAAGAGCGAGCGGCCCTTGGCGAAGAGCGCGACGCCCTCCATCTGGTCTTCGTAGCAGGGGCTGCCCGTCGTGCGGCCGAGCGCGGCGTTTTCGTCGAGCATGAAGCTGTGGTTGACGCGAACGGTCTCCATCGCGGCGCAGCCGGGAAGGATGGCCTTTCGGCCGCCGCCGTAGCCGGAGAAGTAGTGGTGCACGATCGTGCCCGTGAGGATCACGTGGTCGACGTTGCAGAGCTCCTTGTGGATGTGCACGGGCGTGCCGCGGGAGGTCGTGCCGAAGTATTCGAAGTCGTCGTCATTCGTGCAGATGCTGTTGTACATCTTGAGGCGGGAGGCGACGTTCTCGCCCACGCCCTCGACCATCTCCTCGTGCGTCATGGCGCGGTGGGTGCCGAGCGCGAAGACGATCTTCATGTCCTCGTCCTTCACGCCGAGACGGTTCATCTCGTCGACGAGCACCGGCATGAAGTCGAAGCTGTTGGCGACGCGGGTCGGGTCGTTGCAGATGAAGGCGACGGTGTCGCCGGGCTTGATGATCTCCTCGATCGACGGGCAGCCGATCGGGTGGCGGATCGCCTCGAGCACGCCGCCCCTGATGTCCTCCATCGGCGGGAACTCTTCGGTGCGGACCACCTTCAGAACGCGGTCCTCTTCAACGGTAAAGGTTTTGCGACCGCGCCCGTAGGCGAAGTCGTAGGTCTTCATGGCCATGTGTTGTCTCCTTGATTAGGCATGCGAGGGGCGGACTCCGTCCCGTCTTCAAAATGGTCTTCTCGGGATGCGGAGGTCATGCGAAAGCAGTAGTGCTTTCGAGGGTCCGGCTCTGCCGTAGATGCATTATAGGTGCCGCGCAATCCTTTTGAGAAAGGGCTTTCAAGGCAAAGCCCAGTCAGGGCGCGGAAGGTCAAGCCTTCGGGTCAAACTTACAAATCCAAGCCGAGAAAGCCCTCGATTTCAATCGATGGGATGAGAGGTACTCTTCTGGTTCGCAGATTGTCTACGAACCATGCGTTCTCGAAAAGGACGGTGTAGGATGGAAGTCATGAAAGCCAATATCGCCTACAAGTTCGAACTGATGCCTACCCGGGAGCAAACGCGAATCTTCGCTCAAGCCCACCGGGTGCCGGCGTTTTGTTTGGAACAAGGCGACCGAATTGCAGAAGCAGAGGCTTGAACACAATCTGCCGTTTCTGAACTATGCGGAACTTTGTGAAAAGCTCACGTGCTGGAAACAGGAAGACGACATGTTGTGGCTTCAGGATGCGCCATCTCAAGCGCTTCAGCAAGGTCTGAAGGATGAGTGCGCATCCATCAATGAGTTCAAGTCCAATAAGAAGGGCTTCCCGAAGTTTCATCCATCAAGAAGCACGAGAAACGAATTGCCGTTCTTCAAAAGCAACTTTGCCACAACAAGGAAGCCCGCAAGAAGCTGGCCGATTTGGGCAAGGCGGCCCCGTTTGACAAACGGGAGCCGAGTCGCAGGTGCAGGCAACTGAAGAACCAGATTCTGACGCACTATCGTCGTATCCGCAACATTCGTCAGGACTTCATGAAGAGAACGGCTCACACCATCGCACAGAAATACGGATGGGTGGCCATGGAAAATCTGAAGTTGAAGAACATGACGAAATCGGCCAAGGGCACGGTTGAGGATCCGGGCAGGAACGTGAAGCAGAAGAGCGGCTTGAACCGTTCTTTGGCACGCGTTGCGCCCTATGGTATGAGGATGGCTATCCTGTGGGCCTTGTTCAAGGCCGGCGGACGGCTCATCCTTGCCGATCCGAAGTACACGAGCCAGACTTGTCCCAGGTGCGGATACACGAGTTCATCAAATCGACCTACGCAGGCGCATTTCGGTTGCCAACTTTGCGGCGACACTGAAAACGCGGACGTCGTAGGTGCACTCAACGTGCTGAAGAAGAGCCGGACAGGCTCAGTTCGCCCGTCAAGTGAACTTGGCAACAAGTCAGCAGCGGGAACCGTCCTTTTCTTCGCGTCCTGACGCGAATACGAGGAATCCCGGGTATTCATACTCGGGAGGATGTCAAACTTCCGAGGTAGGGGACGCCCCGAATGGCCGGTCGGGGCACTCTCTCAAATGGAATTGCCTTCTGCAATCACTTCCCGTCGACGCTGTTGACGAGGTTCATGCGCATGATGGCGCGGTGCTTCGAGCCGTCGAGGCGCTCAAGGTCGAAGCAGTCGCCGTCGACCGTCGGAAAGCCCGCGAGGAAGGCGTCGATGCGGGCGACGCCCTCGGGCGGCAGGGTGCGGCCGATGAGCGCGGCGTTCCCGTCGACGTGCCTTGAGCTTCTCGTGCCGATGATCGCTGCGGCGACTTCGGGCCTCGAGAGCGTCCAGAGCGTCGAGACGTTCGCAATCGAAAGCCCGAGCGGATCGCCGATCTCCTTCATGAGGGCGAGAAGCGCTTGGAAGCCTTCCCAGCGGAGCGAATCCTCGATGACGAGCGCGTACTTGACCAGGGAGCGGTTCTCGAAGTGATCGGGCTTCGGCGCGCCAAGCCACTTCTCGGACATGAACCCGCCGGCGACGGTGCCGTAGCAGAGCAGTTTTACTCCCGTCTTGCGGCAGAGGCGCTCGAGCCGCATGGCGGGGCGGCGGTCGAGGACCGAGTATTGGCACTGGTTGGTGGCGACGGGGATGCCTGCGTCGATGAGCTTTCGAAGCTCGACGGCGTTGAAGTTCGTGGTGGAGATGAGGCGGATGAGGCCCTTTTCCTGAAGACGCACGAGCTCACCCGCCACGTCGACCATGCCCGGCACCGAATAGTCCCACCAGTGGAACTGGACTGCATCGAGTCGCTCGACGACGAGGCGCCTGTGAATCTGCGGCAGGCGAAGCCCCGCCTTCCGGCGCTCGCGGATGATGCCGCCGAAGAAGTCCTCGACGCCCGTGTAGATGTCGGCGCAGTCGAAGGTGTCGAATCCCATGTCGATGAGGCGGTTGAAGGCGCGGGACGCGTCGGCGAGGTCGAGCGGACGCTCGAGCGCGTGGCCCGCGGAAAGCTGCCAGCCGCCGTTGATGACGCGCGGCACGTCATAGTCTTCAGTAATGTGGATTCGGTCCATGAGGGGCGCTTGGGTCATGATCATGTACTCCTGGTTGTAAGGTTGCCGGACCGCTCAGGCCTTTGCGCCCAGCGGCACGACGGTGCATTCGGCGTGCGAGAGGATGCGTTTTGCGGTCCGACGGATCCTGAACTTCGCTCCGCAGTTGGGATCGGGACAGGCGATGAGCGCATCGGTCGTCATCCAGTCGTTCGGGGAGGTGGGGCGTTCCTTGGCGGGCAGTAGCGGGATGAGCGCCGCGAGCGCATACATCGAGAAGCGTCCGCCCTCGGGAAAGACGAGGTCCTCGCCTTCCACCCTGAACGCGTGTCCCGCATGGTGGCGGCAGACGAAGTCCTTTTCGTCGCCTTCAACGGTGACCTCGAGGTCGTAGAGTTCGAACGTGTCGTCAGATGTCATCGTCTGTTTCCTGTTTGTCAATCCTGAATGTCTGGCGTTATTCAGAGGGCGGTTGCAGTCTTGGCCTCTGCAGCTTCGGGTTCGGGCGTTTCCATCATGCGGCCCGTGCCCGTGAGCACCATGAAGCCGAAGACGAGGAAGAGCGCGATCGGGTAGAAGGCGGCGGTCATGAGCGTGAAGGGCGTGACGGCAGCCGCGCCCTCGAGTCCCGAGACGGCGGCCATCGTGATGAGCACGAAGGCCGAGAACGGCATCAGGACGGGAAGGCTGTTCGCTAGGCCCGAGAGGATGTGCGAGCGGCGGTACGGGTGCACGTTCGAGGCGCGGCCGATGTCGTCGGTGAGAGAGCCGACGAGTGCGACGGAGGCGGAGGTGACGGCTGCAAAGAGCGTCGTCACGACGAGCGTGGCGGCCGAGAGAAAGAGCTCGGTGCGAAGTGCGGAGGGGCGGCCCGCCGAACCCGCTTCAAGGGCCTTCGCCATCATGTCGGGCACGCCCGCCTCGCGTACGATGCCCGTGAAGGCGAAGAGCGTGACGCACAGCAGGATGATG
>ENA-ORLM01001595-ORLM01001595.1-human-gut-metagenome-genome-assembly--contig:-NODE-1595-length-13904-cov-3.270341_pt1 | contig 13904 bp, 10 predicted proteins | sample MGYA00243063_ERZ508815 | MGnify/ENA primary metagenome ERZ508815 (study PRJEB26277, sample SAMN04329768) | human gut metagenome | biome: human-associated habitat | host: Homo sapiens | place: USA...
CAAGGGTTGGGCTGTTCGCCCATTAAAGCGGTACGCGAGCTGGGTTCAGAACGTCGTGAGACAGTTCGGTCCCTATCTGTCGTGGGCGCAGGAAATTTGAGAAGAGCTGTCCTCAGTACGAGAGGACCGGGATGGACGCATCAATGGTGGACCAGTTGTCACGCCAGTGGCATAGCTGGGTAGCTAAATGCGGAAGGGATAAACGCTGAAGGCATCTAAGTGTGAAACCCACTTCAAGATGAGATTTCCCATTGCGCAAGCAAGTAAGACCCCTTAAAGACGATAAGGTAGATAGGTCAGGAGTGTAAGCATGGTGACATGTTAAGCGGACTGATACTAATAGGTCGAGGGCTTGACCGAAAAGGCAAGCGAGCTTGAAAGAAGAAAAACTACTGTCTGGTTTTGAGTGTCCTGAAGACACTTGACAAGAAGAATCTGGTAATGATAGCATGATGGACACACCTGTACCCATTCCGAACACAGAAGTTAAGCATCATCGCGGCGAAGATAGTACATTGTGCGAAAATAGCTCGTTGCCAGTTCCTTCTTTTTTTTTATGTTTTAAGAATTTTTCCTTAAGTGGTTTTTTATTTTCAAATAATGAAAGCTTTTACATATTTAAAATAATTAGTATAAACTATCCCTTGAGGTGAATATAATGGAATTAAGTATTTTGTTAATTCAACAAATATGTCAATTATTTATTATGATTTTTTTTGGCTTTTTGCTTGTAAGAGGTCGAGTTTTAACAGCGGAAAATAGTAAAGTATTATCTATTTTACTTTTATATGTTGCATGCCCTTGTGCCATTATCAATTCTTTTATGATTGATTTTACATCAGATAAGTTGATTGGTTTAGGAATATCTTTTTTAGGGGCTATTTTAGTACATATCATTTTTATTCCATTTGCTAATTTATTAGGAAAAATTTTTGGTTTTACACCTATTGAAAAAGCAACACTTATTTATTCAAATTCTGGTAATTTAATTATTCCTTTAGTAGGAGCCATTTTAGGAAATGAATGGGTCATTTATTCAAGTGGTTATATGGTTATTCAAACTATTTTATTATGGACACATGCTAAAAGTCTTGTTTGTAATGAACCATCATTTGATATAAAAAAGATTCTATTAAATATTAATATTATTGCTATCATTATTGGAATTTGTCTTTTTATGTTTCAATTACAATTACCATCTTTACTTGTTGATACTTTTTCTAAAGTAGGAAGTATGATGGGACCATTAGCGATGATTGTTATTGGAATGCTTATTGGAGAAATGGATTTAAGGAGTATTTTTGTAGAAAAGAGAACATATTTAATTTCTTTATTTAGATTAGTTGTCTTTCCATTAATTATGATTCTTATTTTTAAATTTACAGGTATGTCTCGTTTAACAGTTGATGCTGACAAAATTTTGTTGATTACAATTTTAGCTGCATCTGCACCACCAGCGGCAACAATTACACAATTTGCACAACTCTATAATAAACATCCAGGGTATGCAAGTATTATGAATGTAATGGGGGTTATTTTTAGTATTATTACGATGCCATTCATGATTATGATTTATCAATTATTATAAAAGGTAGAGATACCTTTTTTATTTATAGTTTAATAAAAGGAGTTAGAAATGAAAAAAATATTATGTGTTTTATTATTACTTCTCACAGGGTGTTCCTCTAAAACATCAATGATAGAAATCCAAAAACATGTTTATGTAGAAAAAGAATTTAAAGATAGTTGGTTAGAAACTAATGAATTTGGTGATAGCTATATTAAAGAAGAACTCCAAGGAGGATACCATTATCATTTTGATCAACAGTTTTTAGAAATCTTTTTTAATACTGGCGGGAAGATAGAACTTTATAACTACAGTATTAAAAAGAATGATTTGATTATTTCAGGGGAAATGATTCCTCCTAAAACGATTCGTTTAGTTCATCCACATCTTGATAATGTGACAAGTGAAGGAGTAATTATTCATGAATTAGGTCATTATTTTGATGAAAAACATCAATTTAGTTCTTCTAAACAGTTTACAAAGTTATATAAGAAATATAGAACATTATTTAATCAAAAGACAAAAAAAGAATATTTTGCAGAATGTTTTAAAGAATATGTTGGTGGTCATCAAGAAAAGGTGAAACCATTTCATTCATATATGAAGACAATTACTCAAAAAATACGCAAAAAAAAATAAATGAGCTATGCAAAAAGCGTGACTTATGAATAAAAAAACGATATAATGTGTCTAAAAAAGAAACTAATAAATAGGTTTTGATAAATGATATTAATGCACTTTAAAATATGATAATATGTTATGGTGAGGTGAAAATGATGGATGATTTTATTAGACCGCCAAAAAAAGAAGTAAAACAAGAAATAAAACAAAGACCAATCAAAGAAGTTTTAATTGTTATTTTGATTATTGTCTGTCTTGCAATTGGGTATTTTGCAGGCTATGTTTCAAAAAAGAATGTTATTGTTAAAAGTAAAAATGATAGCAGTATTATTAATGAAGTTTATGATACTTTAGATAAGTATTGGGTAAATACGAATGATCAAGATGTAAATTTAAATACCTCTGCTATTGAAGGAATGGTTGCAGGATTAAATGATCCTCATTCAAGTTATCTAACAAGCAAAGAAGCTGTTGAATTTAATCAAACAGTTGCTGGAAATTATCAAGGCATCGGTGTAGGTTTTTCTATGGTAGAACAAGGGGCCATGATTACTAAAGTATATAGTGGTTCACCAGCAAGTAAAGCAGGCTTAAAAGTTGGCGATATTATCACAAAAGCGGATGGAAATGAATTAGCACAAGCAAGTACTGATCAAGTAAGAGACTATGTGCGAGGTGAAGATGGAACAGAAGTTACATTAACGATTTTAAGTAATCAAAAAACAAGTGATGTGACAGTTACAAGAGGCGCATTAGATACTTCTGCTTTTTATGAAATAAGAAAACAAGGAAATGTATCTTTTGGATATATTGAATTATCAACTTTTGGAACAGATACTGCTAAGCAAGTAGAAACAGCCTTAGAAATGTTTAAAAAGAAAAATATTCAAACATTAGTTATTGATTTAAGAGATAATGGTGGAGGCTATTTAACAGCTGCTACAGATATTTTAGATTTATTCTTTACTTCAGATGAAGTAATTTATCAAATGAAAGAAAAAAATAGTGCAGCAAAAAAATATTATGCAGAATCAGATAAAAAATATGAATTTGAAAATGGTTATATTCTTGTAAATGAAAATACAGCAAGTGCTTCTGAATTAACAGCAGGAGCTTTACAAAGTGAAAAAGGATATCAACTTATTGGAAAAACAACTTATGGAAAAGGAAGTGCACAAACTCAAAAAACACTTTCTGATGGATCAGTTTTAAAGTATACGTATGCTAAATGGATGATTCCTAATGGGACATGTATTAATGGAAAGGGTCTAACACCTGATGAAGAAGTTGATAATGTTTCATTATCAGGAATTACAACAAAAGATGTAAAAGAAACCTTAAAAGTTGATTGTGTAAATACACGTATTAAATCTATGCAAAAGATGCTCAATATTTTAGGATATTCTGTTGATCGAGAAGATGGTTATTTTTCAGTTAATACACAAGCAGCATTACAACAATTTGAAACAGATAATCATTTAAACGTAGATGGAGAGTATAGTCAAAGTGATAAACAAATGCTGGTTGCAAGAATGATGATTTATATCAATAATCATGAAAATGATAAACAGTATGATCAGTTAATGAAAATCATAAAATAAGGTGGTGAAACTATGTCTCAGTTTAAACTCGTTTCTCCTTTTCAACCAATGGGAGATCAAGTTCAAGCTATTCAAGAACTTGTAGATGGTTTAAAAGCAGGTAAAAAGGAACAAGTCTTACTTGGGGGAACTGGAACAGGAAAAACATTTACTGTTGCTAATGTTATCAAAGAATATAATAAACCAGCGTTGGTTTTAGCACATAATAAAACATTAGCAGGACAATTATATTCAGAGTTAAAAGAATTTTTTCCTGAAAATAGAGTAGAGTACTTTATTTCAAACTTCGATTTTTATCAACCAGAAGCTTATATTCCAGGTAGAGATCTCTATATTGATAAAAATGCAAAAACAAATTATGAAATTGAAATGTTGCGTTCAGCAGCAATGAATTCACTTATTGAAAGAGAAGATGTCATTGTTGTTGCTTCTGTTGCTTCTATTTATGGACTTGGAAATCCTGAACAGTATAAAGAAATGATTTTCTCATTACGTGTTGATCAAGATATTGATCGTAGAGAATTATTGACATTTTTAGTCGATCGTCAATATCAAAGAAATGATATTGAACAAACTAAAGGAACTTTTAGAGTTCGTGGTGATGTTATTGAAATTGTTCCAGGACATAGTGAAAGTTATTTGATTCGTATTGAATTATTTGGAGATACAGTAGAACGTATTTGTGAAGTAGATCCCCTTACAGGACATATTTTAGGTTCTTATAATACGTATACTATTTATCCTGCTTATGGATATGTAACGAAAAAGGAACAAATGTTAAAAGCTTGTGATACGATTTCTAAGGAATTAGAAGAACGATTACAGTATTTTAAAGATGAAACAAAGCTATTAGAGTATGAACGTCTTGATCAAAGAACGAGACATGACGTAGAAATGTTAAGAGAAGTGGGAATGTGTCCAGGAATTGAAAATTATTCACGACATATCGATGGACGAAAAGCAGGTCAAAGACCTTATACATTGATTGATTATTTTCCTAAAGATTTTTTACTTGTCGTAGATGAAAGTCATGTTATGCTTCCACAAATTAGAGGAATGTATAATGGGGATCGTTCTCGTAAAGAAACGTTAGTAGAATATGGTTTTAGACTTCCAAGTGCTTTGGATAATAGACCACTCGTTTTTGAAGAGTTTGAAGATTTGATTCATCAAGCTATCTTTGTTTCTGCAACGCCAGGTGATTATGAACTAGATAAGGTTCATCATCAAGTTGTTGAACAAATTATTAGACCAACAGGGCTATTAGATCCAATCATAGAAGTAAGACCTATTGATGGTCAAGTAGATGATATTATTGATGAAATTCATCAACGTATTGAAAAAAATGAACGTGTATTGATTACCACACTTACTAAAAGAATGGCAGAAGACCTCAGTGCTTATCTTGTAGAACTTGGGTTAAAAGTTGCTTATTTGCATAGTGATACTAAAACATTAGAAAGAACAGAAATTTTAAGAGATCTACGTCTTGGAAAATATGATGTTTTAGTGGGTATCAACTTGTTAAGAGAAGGATTAGACTTACCAGAAGTTTCTCTTGTTTGTATTTTAGATGCTGATAAGGAAGGTTTTTTAAGATCGGAAAGATCATTGATTCAAACTATTGGACGTGCTGCTAGAAATAGTCATGGTAAAGTTATTATGTATGGTGATAAAATTACTGATTCTATGCAAAAGGCCATTGATGAAACAGCAAGACGTCGTGAAATACAAGAAAAATATAATAAGGAACATGGTATTATTCCTCAAACAATCAAAAAGGAAATTAGAGAAGCTATCCATGGACAAGAAAATGTGGATGAAGCCATTTCTCTTGTTAAAAAAGGTAAGAAAGCGAAGAAGAAAGATAAAGAAACACTTATTAAAGAACTTGAAAAACAAATGAAAGAAGCAGCAAAAGCACTTGATTTTGAAAGAGCAATGGAACTTAGAGATATGATGTTGGAGTTGCAAGGTGAAGTTTGAGTTTAATCATTTAGAAAAAAGTGTTTTAGATTCTTTATCTAAAAAGGGTCGAGTTTATCTTGTAGGTGGTATTGTTAGAGATATGGTGATGTATCAAAAGGTAGATTACCATGATGTAGATGTAGAAATCTATGATCTAGAAATAGATGAGATTATTGATATTTTATCTCAATATGGAAAAGTAAACGAGGTAGGTAAAAGTTTTGGTATTTTAAAATTGGATTGTTTACCAAACTTTGATTTTGCTTTACCTCGTATTGAAAGAAAAAAAGGACAAACACATCGAGAATTTGAGGTAGAAGTTCATAAAAATTTAGATATGAAAATAGCATGTCGTAGAAGAGATTTTACAATTAATGCAATGATGTATGATTATCAAAATGAAAAGCTGATAGATTATTATCAAGGACAAGAAGATATTAAAAATAAATGTTTAAAAATGGTTGATGAAAAAACATTTTATGAAGATCCTTTAAGAGTATTAAGATTAGCTCAATTTATGGCTCGTTTTGAATTTCAAGTGGATTTAAAAACAAAAGAGATTTGTCAAAAAATGGTCAATGAAGGAGTTTTACAATATTTATCTTTAGAACGAATTCAACAAGAATATAATAAGTTATTGATGTCTTCACATCCATCAATGGGTTTAAAATTCTTATTAGAACTCAATGCTCTTATTCGTCCTTTAGAAACATTAGCAACATGTCCTCAAAGATTAGATTTTCATCCTGAAGGAAATGTGATGAATCATACTTTATTAGTTGTTGACTTAGCTGCTTTATGTAAAGATAAAACAAGTTGGCCACTTGCTTTCATGTGGAGTGCTTTACTTCATGATATAGGAAAACCATTAGTAACAACTCCTGAAGGAAAAGCACCAGGGCATAATGAAAGTGGTGTAAAAGTTTTTAATCAATATTTTAGTCATTTTTTTACAAATAAAAAAATGAAAAAATATATTCGTACAATGATCTATTATCATATGCATTTGATGAATATGGTAAGAAATCAAAGCAAAGATTATAGTTACTATAAATTATTAAAAGGAATAGAAGGAATTTTTCCTTTAAACGATTTAGTATGTATGTCGAAATGTGATAAGTTAGGACGACTTGCAAATCGTCCAGAAACAATTTCAACATTAGATACTTATGTTGAAGAAAAGGTTTCAAGATGTGGAAATCATGCATTAAAACCTTTTGTGGATGGTAAACTCTTAATAGAATTAGGATTTAAACCTAATCAAGATTTTAAAGAATTACTTGATTGGGCCTATGATTTACAAATGAGAGGGCATGACAAAGAAAGTGTTATTCAATTATTGAAAGGAAGAAAAGATGGAAAATAAATTAATTATTCGAGGAGCAAGAGAAAATAATTTAAAAAACATTAATATCGATATTCCTAAAAATAAACTTGTTATTATGACAGGTCTTTCTGGTTCAGGGAAAACATCTTTAGCTTTTGATACAATTTATGCTGAAGGACAAAGAAGATATGTAGAATCACTAAGTGCTTATGCAAGACAGTTTTTAGGCAATATGGAAAAACCAGATGTTGATGCGATTGAAGGTTTATCACCTGCTATTGCAATTGATCAAAAAACAACTTCTAACAATCCACGTTCAACTGTAGGAACAGTTACAGAAATCTATGATTATTTAAGATTGTTATATGCACGTGTAGGAAAAGCTTATTGTCCTAAACATGATGTTGTTATTGAAAGTCAAACAATTAAACAAATGGCAGATACGATTGACCAATACGCTGATGGCGATCGTTTAATGGTTGTCGCAAGAGTTGTTAAAAGAAAGAAAGGAACTTTTAAAGATTATTTTGCGGACTTATTAAAAGATGGTTATTTACGTGTGGTTGTTGATGGACAAAATTATATGTTGGATGAAGAAATCGAACTTGATAAAAATAAAAAACATGATATTGATGTCGTTATTGATCGTATTATCAAAAAAGAAGGTTATCGTAGTCGTTTAGTAGATTCTTTAGAAGTCGGTTTGAAACTAACGGGTGGAGAAGTCATTGTTCAAAACTTAACAACAAAAACAGAAGAACTTTTTAGTGAACATCTTGCTTGTCCAATTTGTGGTTTTTCTGTTCCTAAATTAGAACCACGTTTATTTTCATTTAATAATCCATTAGGAGCTTGTCCGGATTGTCGTGGATTAGGGATTAAAAATGAAGTGGATGATGATTTATTGATTCCAGATTGGAGTAAATCAATTAATGAAGGTGGACTTCGTTATTTTAAAACAGCAGTAGGAACAAATCGTATTGAATGGCAAAGATTTTTAGTTCTTTGTAAGAAATATAAAATAGATTTAGATAAACCATTAAAAGATTTTACAAAACAAGAATTAAGTTATATTCTTGATGGTTCGAGAGAACCTATTAGTTATGAAATCGTATCAGATAGTGGAAATGTCTCACGTACAACAAAATTTATTGAAGGTGTGAGAACATTAATTGCAAGAAGATATGAAGAAACAACTTCAAAATGGTCAAAAGAATGGTATGCATCCTTTATGTCAGAACATACTTGTCCTACATGTAAGGGAAGAAGACTTAATGATCAAGTTCTTTCTGTAAGAGTCGGTGGTTTAAATATTGCTGAATTTACAGAACAATCAATTGAAGATGCTTTACATTTTATTCAAAATATAAAATTAACAGACTATGAAATGAATATTGCTCGATTAGTTGTTAAAGAAATCAATGATCGTCTTACATTCTTAAATAATGTTGGTCTTGGTTACTTAACACTTGCTAGACGTGCAGGAGGATTATCTGGTGGAGAAGCTCAACGTATCCGTCTAGCAACTCAAATTGGAACACGTCTTACGGGAGTGTTATATGTTTTAGATGAACCATCTATTGGTTTACATCAAAGAGATAATGAAAAGCTTATTAAATCTTTACAAGATATTAGAGATTTAGGAAATAGCGTTCTTGTTGTTGAACATGATGAAGATACAATGAGAGCTTCAGATTTTATTGTTGATATTGGTCCAGGAGCTGGTGTTCATGGTGGACAAGTCATTTGTGCAGGAACACCAGAAGAAGTTATGAATTGTAAAGATTCTATTACAGGACAATATTTATCTGGAAATAGAAAGATTGAAGTTCCTCAAAAACGACGTAAAGGGAATGGCTTATTTATTGAAGTCAAAGGGGCTAAGGAACACAATTTAAAGAATATTAATGTTAAATTTCCTCTTGGTAAATTCAATGTCGTTACAGGAGTATCAGGAAGTGGTAAATCAACATTAGTGAATGATATTTTAGGAAAATCATTAATGAGATATGTTTATCAATCAAAAGAGAGACCAGGTTTACATAAAGAAATCTTAGGAATTGAAAATATTGATAAAGTCATAGAAGTTTCACAAGATCCAATTGGAAGAACACCACGTTCAAATCCAGTAACTTATACAGGTGTCTTCGATGATATTCGCGATTTATTTGCACAAACAAATGAAGCGAAAATGAGAGGTTATGATAAAGGAAGATTCTCATTTAACGTTAAAGGTGGTCGTTGTGAAGCGTGTCAAGGTGATGGACTAAAGAAAATTTCAATGCACTTTTTACCAGATGTCTACGTTCCTTGCGAACAATGTGAAGGTAAACGATATAATGAAGAAACTTTACAAGTGACTTATAAAGATAAAAATATTTATGATGTTTTAGAAATGACAGTAGAAGAAGCGGTAGATTTCTTTGATAATTTACCAAAAATTAGAAATAAGATCCAAACACTTTATGATGTTGGTCTTGGTTATATTAAACTTGGTCAAAGTGCAACAACTCTTTCTGGTGGAGAAGCTCAAAGAGTTAAACTTGCAAGTGAATTACAAAAGAAGTCAACAGGGAAAACTGTTTATATTCTTGATGAACCAACAACTGGATTACACAGTCATGATGTTGCAAGACTTATCGATGTTTTACAACGTATTGTTGATCAAGGAGATACAATTATTGTTATTGAACATAATTTAGATGTTATTAAAGTAGCAGATCATATCATTGATTTAGGACCTGAAGGTGGAGCTGGAGGAGGAACAATTGTTGTTACAGGTACTCCAGAAAAAGTAGCAAAGTGTGAAAAAAGTTATACAGGTCAGTTCTTGAAATCAATGCTTTAAGGAGAAAAAAGATGAAATCAATTACAGTAGAAAAATTATTAGGGAATAATAAAAATTATCAACAAGTTACAGGAAATGAAGAATCTTTAAAAAGAGTTATTTTAACTGGTGAAATCAATCGACCAGGTTTTGAATTAGCAGGATTCTTTAAACATAGTGACTTTAGAAGAATTATTGTTTTTGGTGATAAAGAAATGGCTTTTATTGCTGAGATGACAGAAGAAAGACAAAAAGAAATCTTTCCGTGTTTAATTAATGAAGAAGTACCTTGTATTGTAATTTGTAAAGGACATCCTTGTCCTGAAGTATTAAAAAATATTGCTGATGAAAGAAACTTTCCAATTTTTCAAACAGAAATGATTACAGGTGTTGTATCAAGTGAACTTATGAATACCTTAGAAGAAAAACTTGCAAGAGAAACATTAATGCATGGTGTTTTTCTAAATATTCATGGTAAAGGTGTCATTATTAAAGGGGATAGTGGAATCGGTAAATCAGAAATTGCTTTAGAACTTGTTAAAAGAGGCCATTTATTAGTTGCTGATGATGCTGTAGAACTTTATCGTATAGGACAAAAAATCGTTGGTAAAGCACCTGCTGTTCTTGCTAATTTATTAGAAATTAGAGGAATTGGGGTTATTGATGTTTCTAAGATGTTTGGTATTTCTGCTATTTTAGATAGAAATGATGTTGATTTGGTGATTCAGCTAGAACGTTGGGTACCATCACGTGAATATACACGTGTAGGGGTTGAAGAAAATGATATTTCAGAAGATGTTTTAGGAATTAAAATTCCTAAAATAGTTGTTCCTGTATCAAGTGGTCGTAGTATGTCGGTTATTATTGAAGCGGCAGTTATGAATATGCGTTTACGTGACGTAGGTATTGATTCAAGTAAAGAATTTGTTGAACGTATTCTTAAAAATATTGATCATAATAAACAAGAACAATGAGATTCTTCCCAAGTTTTAATACCTTTATAGAAATTGGACCACTTTCTATACAATGGTATGCAGTTTGTATATTGACAGGTGCAGCAATTGCTTATTTTTTAGGGCAATATCATTTTAAAAAATTAGGTTATTCAAAAGAAATACTTTCTGATTATGTTTTTGGTTTATTATTTGTAGGAATCATTGGTGCTAGAATTTGGTATGTAATTTTTATGTGGAATGAATTGTATGCCAATAATCCGATGGAAATCATTATGATCAATCATGGAGGACTTGCTATTCAAGGAGGAGTTATCACAGGACTTATTTATAGTTATTTCTTCTTTAAAAAAAGAAATATTTCATTTCTTGTTGCGGGGGATGCCATCATGCCAGGTGTCCTTATTGCCCAAGCATGTGGGAGATGGGGAAACTTCTTTAATCAAGAAGCTTATGGAAGTGCAGTTGATTTAAGTTTCTTAAAAGCACTTCATTTACCACAGTTTATCATTGATAAAATGTATATTCATGGTCAATATTATCAACCTACATTTTTATATGAATCCTTAGGATGTGTGATTGGTTTTTTAATTATTTTCTTTATTATTAGAAAGTACCAACAAAAACAAGGAATTCAGTTTTTTACTTATTTTATTTGGTATGGAGTTATTCGTTTTTTCATAGAAGCATTTAGAACAGATAGTTTATATGTTTTTGGATTAAAAACAGCACAACTTGTTTCTATTGTATTTGTTATTGTTGGTTTAATAGGATTTATTTATTGTCATTTTAAAGGACAAGATGTATTGGAGGAAAGATAGTGCATAAGACTATCTTTTTTTTGTAAAATAGATATAATAATTTACATTAAGGAGAAAAGTATGAAAAAAGCAATTATTTTTGATTTAGATGGAACACTCTTAAATACAAATTTATTAATAAAAAAATCATTTATACACACATTTAAAAAATATAAACCAGGTTATACTTTAAGTGAAGAAGAACTGCTTTCATTTCTAGGGCCTTCTTTAAAAAATACCTTTAGTCGATATGTAGAAGAAGATCAAGTGGATGAATTAATTCAATATTATCGAGAATATAATCATGCACATCATGAAGATTATGTCACAATTTATCCATATGTTGAAGAAATGTTAAAATATTTAAAAGCACAAGACTTTCCTCTAGCTGTAGTTACAACAAAATATAAAGAAGCAGCTATATTAGGATTGGATTTATTTAATATAACACCATATTTTGATGTCATCATTGGAGAAAATGATGTGAAACGTTCAAAACCTGATCCTGAAGGAATATTATGTGCATTAAAAAAATTAAATTGTCAAGAAGGTTATTATGTAGGTGATAATGTAACTGATATTCAAGCGGGTAAAAATGCGGGAATTAAAACAGTAGGAGTGAAATGGTCACCTAAAGGATATGCTCTTATAGAAAAAGAACATCCAGATTTGTTAATTAATGATTATCAAGAATTTATAAATTATATAAAGGAGAAAGAAAAATGTTAGATTTAATAATTATTGGTGCTGGACCTGCGGGGTTAAGTGCTTGTTTATATGCGAGTCGTGCGGGATTAGATGTTTTAATATTTGATAGTGCAGCTCCAGGTGGTAAATTAAATGTTACTGCCCAAATTGAAAACTATCCTGGACTTAAACCAACACCAGGCCCAGAATTTGCTTTTACAATGTATGAAAGTGCCTTGAGTTTTGGAGCAAAAATGGAATATGGTGAAGTTTTAGATATTAAAGATTACGGAGATTACAAAGAAGTTGTCACTGCTAAACAAACATATCAAACAAAATATGTTTTAATTGCGACAGGTACAAAAGAAAGACAAATGAATCTTGAAAAAGAAAATGAACTTGTTGGACGTGGAATTTCTTATTGTGCTGTCTGTGATGGTCCTTTCTTTAAAAATCAAGAAGTTGCTGTTATCGGTGGTGGAAATTCAGCGCTTGAAGAAGCAATGTATCTTGCAACATTATGTAAAAAAGTACATTTAATTGTAAGACGAGATGTTTTTAGAGCTGATAAAATTATTCAAGACCGTTTATTAAAAAGTGAAAATATTGAAGTTCATTTTAAAAGAAAACCAGCTGAGATTTTAGAAGAAGATAACAAAGTAAAAGGTCTTGTTTTAGAAAATAGTGAGACAGGTGAAAAAGAAGAATTAATGGTCAATGGTATTTTCCCATTTATTGGTTTGGATCCTATGACACAGTGTGCAAAATCATTAGGAATTGTCAATTCAGCAGGTTATATAGATGCAAATGAAAATATGGAAACAGCTGTTAAAGGAATCTTTGTAGCAGGAGATGTAAGAAATAAACAATTAAGACAAGTTGTTACGGCTACAAATGATGGTGCTATTGCTGGACAATACATTGCTTCATTAAAATAAAAGTTCAGATGGTTACATCTGGCTTTTATTTATAGATGAATTTTGATAGAATAGAAACGAAAAATAGAAAGGAGAGGTATTATGGATAAAATTGAGATTGTCATTGTTACAGGTATGTCAGGTGCTGGAAAAACAACAGCGATGGCCGCTTTTGAAAATATGGCTTATTGTTGTATTGATAATTATCCAATTGCTTTATTAGGAGCATTTTCAGAATTTTTAAAGGATAATACGAATTATCAAAGAATAGCAATGGCAGTAAGTTTAGCTGATGCGCCAAAAGCCATTCGTTTTTTAAATAATGTAGATTGGCTAAATGTGTCGGTTATTTTCTTGGACTGTGATGATAATATTATTTTAAAAAGATATAAAGAAACAAGGAGAACACATCCTATTTTGATTTCTAATAAAGCCTCTACACTTGTAGAAGCTATTGGATATGAAAGAAAATTAGCAAGACCTATTTCTAAAGAAGCAAATATGGTTATTGATACAACAAATCTAAAAGGAAATAAGTTCCAACAGTTATTAGAAAACCAATTTAATCACCAATCTATAGATCCATTTAGAATAAGTTTTGTATCCTTTGGATATAAACATGGTATACCTAAAGAT
>ENA-ORLM01001597-ORLM01001597.1-human-gut-metagenome-genome-assembly--contig:-NODE-1597-length-13888-cov-2.504236_pt1 | contig 13888 bp, 14 predicted proteins | sample MGYA00243063_ERZ508815 | MGnify/ENA primary metagenome ERZ508815 (study PRJEB26277, sample SAMN04329768) | human gut metagenome | biome: human-associated habitat | host: Homo sapiens | place: USA...
TACGGCTTGGGTAGTTTCGTGGTGATTCCGGGTATCAAGCCCAACGGCCTGGGCGAGGGGTCGGCGCTTGCCAGCCAGTTAGAGGGCAACGGACTTCTGGGTCTGCTGAACGTCTTTTCCGGCGGTGCATTCGGCAATGCGGCTATCTTTGCACTCGGAGTCATGCCGTACATCACCGCCTCCATCATCATCCAGCTCATGGGTATGATGATCCCGTATTTCCAGAAGATGCAGAAGGAAGGTGAAAGCGGCCGCCGCAAGATGAATCAGTGGACGCGCTTCCTTACCATCGGCGTGCTGATCCTCCAGGGCCCGGCGTATATCGCCAACCTGTACCATCAGGTGCCCTCTGCATTCGTTTACGGCAACTCGTTCGGCTTCGTAGCCTATGCGACGACGATTCTCATCGCCGGTACCATGTTCATCATGTGGCTCGGCGAGAAGATCACGGACAAGGGTATCGGCAACGGTATCTCGCTGATAATCATGATCGGTATTGTGGCCCGTCTGCCCCACGCCCTGTTGGCCGAGGTCAATGCGCGCTTCCAGACCGCCAGCGGCAGCGCCATCATGCTTATCCTCGAACTGGTGCTCCTGTTCCTCGTCTTCATGGCGACGATCGCCCTCGTGCAGGCTGTCCGCAAGGTCCCTGTACAGTATGCAAAGCGTATCGTCGGTAACAAACAGTACGGCGGCGTACGTCAGTACATTCCGCTGAAGATGAATGCCGCGAATGTGATGCCTATCATCTTCGCGCAGGCTCTGATGTTTATTCCGGCGCTGTTCTCCGGTACGGCCTTCGCGGCTGCTTTCAGCTCGATGACCGGTTTCTGGTACAACTTCACGCTTGCAGTGCTGGTAATCGCGTTCACCTACTTCTACACCGCGATTATCATCAACCCCCAAATGATGGCCGATGACATGAAGCGAAACGGCGGCTTTATCCCGGGAGTGAAACCGGGTAAGCAGACCGTGAACTACATCGACACCATCATGACGCGTATCACGCTCCCCGGCTCGTTCTTCCTGGCCATCGTGGCGATCCTGCCCGCACTGGCGATGAAGTTCCTGGGCATCCAGCAGGCGTTCGCCTACTTCTACGGAGGTACGTCGCTGCTGATCATGGTCGGTGTGGTGCTCGACACTCTGAAGCAGATCGAGAGCTACCTGCTGATGCGTCATTACGATGGTCTGATGAAGACCGGACGTATTCAGGGTCGTCATTAGGAGTTTTTCCGAAGAGTTCTTAAGCGAAGAAATGATCTATTTAAAGACAGACGAGGAGATAGAGCTGCTCCGGGAGAACAACATCCTGGTGTCGGAGACGCTGGCGGAAGTGGGTCGCCACATCCGTCCGGGCGTCACCACCAAGGAGTTGGATTCGATTGCCGAGGATTTCATCCGCGCGCACGGAGCAGTTCCCGCCTTCCTCGGGTATCAGGGATTTCCCGCTTCGTTGTGTATATCGGTAAACGAACAGGTAGTTCACGGTATCCCATCCTCGAAATGCGTCCTCAGGGAGGGCGACATCGTTTCGGTCGATTGCGGTACGTTTATGAAGGGGTTTGTTGGTGATTCGGCGTATACGTTCGCCGTCGGAGAGGTTGCCGAGGAAGTACGGCAGCTTATGGAGGTCACCAAAGAGGCTCTTTATAAAGGTACGGCGCAGGCTAAAGCCGGCAACCGCGTAGGCGACGTGTCGGCAGCCGTGCAGGAGTATGCCGAAAGCTTCGGTTACGGCGTGGTGCGGGAGTTGGAGGGACACGGTTTGGGTCGCAAGATGCACGAAGACCCCGGTGTTCCGAACTACGGCGCCCGCGGCAGAGGACCGCTCCTCAAGGAGGGAATGGTCATCTGTATCGAACCCATGATAAACATGGGGACCAAAGCGGTGGTTTTCGAAAGGGATGGCTGGACAGTCCGCACGCGCGACCATAAACCCGCGGCGCACTACGAGTTCGCCGTTGCGGTTCGTAAGGACGGGCCCGACGTGCTGACGGACTTTAGTATCATCGAACAGGCAATAAACAAGTAAGACTCTATGGCAAAACAGGCTGCTATTGAAAGGGACGGTACGATTATCGAAGCCCTGTCCAACGCGATGTTCCGCGTCGAGCTGGACAACGGCCACGTGCTCACCGCCCACATCTCGGGGAAGATGCGTATGCACTACATCAAGATCCTTCCCGGAGATAAGGTAAAAGTGGAGATGACGCCCTATGACCTGACGAAAGGGCGTATATCTTTCCGGTACAAATAACATTAGATTGCTTGAAAATCATGAAAGTAAAAGCATCCATCAAGAAGAGAAGCGAGGATTGCAAGATTGTGAAGCGTAAGGGGAAACTCTACGTCATTTGCAAGAAGAATCCCAAGTTTAAAATGCGCCAAGGGTAATGTTTAAACGGTTTAGTAAAAAAGAAAAAGATTTTATATGGCACGTATAGTCGGTGTAGATTTACCAAAAAATAAAAGGGGCGAGATCGGCCTGACCTATATCTACGGTATCGGTCGTTCGACGGCTCGCAAGATTCTCGAAGTCGCTGGCATCAGCTACGACCTCAAAGTACAGGACTGGTCGGACGACCAGATCGGCGCAATCCGTTCGACGATTGCCGACATGGGCATCAAAGTCGAAGGCGAATGCCGCTCGGCCGTCCAGCTCAACATCAAGCGTCTGATGGATATCGGCTGCTACCGCGGCATCCGTCACCGTCTGGGTCTTCCCGTTCGCGGTCAGTCGACCAAGAACAACGCACGTACCCGTAAGGGCCGCAAGAAGACTGTCGCAAACAAGAAAAAGGCAACGAAGTAATCTTTAGAGAATTATGGCAAAGAAAACTGGAACAGTTAAGAAAAAGGTTGTTAAGGTCGGTGCCGTGGGTAACGCTTACGTACACTCCACTTTCAACAACGTGATCATCACCATCACCAACGAGGTGGGTGACGTCATCAGCTGGTCTTCGGCCGGTAAGATGGGTTTCCGTGGTTCGAAGAAGAATACTCCGTATGCAGCACAGACCGCTTCGGCCGACTGCGCAAAGGTCGCTTACGACATGGGCCTGCGCAAGGTGAAAGTGTATGTCAAGGGCCCGGGCGCCGGACGTGAGTCGGCCGTGCGCACCATCCACGGCGCCGGTATCGAGGTGATGGAGATCATCGACGTTACGCCGCTGCCGCACAACGGTTGCCGTGCTCCTAACCGCCGCCGCGTATAATCGGTGTCGTGGTAAGGAATATTTCTATGGTTTTAAAAAAGTCAGAACAATGGGAAGATATATAGGACCTAAATCCAAGATCGCCAGAAAGTTCGGCGAAGCTATTTACGGGGCGGACAAGGTGCTTGAGAAACGCAACTTTCCTCCCGGACAGCACGGTCTGGCGCGCAAGCGCAAGAAGGTGTCGGAGTACGGCACGCAGTTGAGCGAGAAGCAGAAGGCAAAGTATACGTACGGCCTGCTCGAAAAGCAGTTCGCACGCACCTACGACCAGGCTGCGCGTATGGGCGGTATCACGGGCGAGAACCTGCTGAAGCTGCTCGAATGCCGCCTGGACAATGTTGTTTACCGCTTGGGTATCGCCCCGACGCGTGCAGCTGCCCGCCAGCTCGTTTCGCACTGCCACATCTGCGTGAATGGCAGCGTCGTGAACATCCCCTCGTACTCGCTGCGTGCGGGTGACGTGGTGTCCGTTCGCGAGAAGTCGAAGAGCCTGGAAGTGATCTCGGCATCTCTGGCCGGCGGTTCGAAGAGCCGCTATGCTTGGCTTGAGTGGGACAATGCCTCGATGAGCGGCAAGTTCCTGCAGAAGCCCGAGCGCGAGGAGATCCCCGAGAACATCAAGGAGCAGCTCATCGTCGAGTTGTACTCGAAGTAGTAATCAAAACAAATTCACCTATTATGGCAATATTAGCATTCCAGAAACCTGAAAAGGTTATTATGCTTGAATCCACTTCGTCGTTCGGGAAATTCGAATTCCGACCGCTGGAGCCCGGATTCGGTATGACTGTCGGTAACGCTTTGCGTCGTATTCTGCTCTCCTCGCTCGAGGGTTACGCGATCACGACTGTCAAGGTAGCCGGTGTCGACCACGAGTTTGCCGCTATCCCCGGCGTGATGGAGGATATGTTGAACATCATCCTCAATCTGAAGCAGGTTCGTTTTATCCGCACAGTCGATAATCAGGATGCCGAGAAGGTTTCCATTAACGTTGCGGGTGTGACGGAGCTGACTGCCGGATATATCTCGAATTACCTCTCGTTCTTCAAGGTTTTGAACCCCGATCTGGTGATCTGCCATCTCGCGCCCGGCACGAAGATGCAGATGACGCTGACCATCGGCAAGGGCCGCGGCTACGTACCCGCCGAGGAGAATACTCCCGCCGAGTGCGAGTTCGGAACGCTTCCGATCGACTCGATCTTCACCCCGATCAAGAACGTGAAGTATTCCATCGAAAACTATCGTGTCGAGCAGAAGACCGACTACGAGAAATTGAATTTGGAAATTACTACCGACGGGTCGATTCACCCCAAGGAGGCTCTGAAAGAGGCCGCGAAGATTCTCATCCAGCACTTCATGCTCTTCTCCGACGAGAAGATCACCGTCAACATGGAAGACACGAACGGTGCCGAGGAATTCGATGAGGATGTACTCCACATGCGTCAGCTGCTGAAGACGAAGCTCTCGGATCAGGACCTTTCGGTCCGCGCCCTGAACTGCCTGAAGGCCGCCGATGTCGATACGGTGGGGGACCTCGTGAAGCTGAACCGCAACGACCTGCTGAAGTTCCGCAACTTCGGTAAGAAGTCGCTGACGGAGCTGGACGAGTTGCTGACCTCGCTCAACCTGAAGTTCGGTATGGACGTATCAATCTACAAACTTGACAAAGATTAATTATGAGACACAATAAGAATTTCAACCACCTTGGCCGCCAGGCAGGACACCGTAAAGCGTTGATGTCGAATATGGCTTCGTCGCTCATCCTGCACAAGCGTATCGAGACTACCGTTGCCAAAGCCAAGGCCGTTCGCCAGTTCATCGAACCGCTGGTGACCAAGTCGAAGGATGACTCGACGCACTCGCGCCGCATCGTCTTCTCGTACCTCAAGCAGAAAGAGGCCGTAACCGAGTTGTTCCGCACCATCGCTCCGAAGATCGCCGAGCGTCCGGGCGGCTATACCCGCATCCTGAAGACCGGTTTCCGTCTGGGCGATGCTGCCGACATGTGCATCATCGAGTTCGTTGACTTCAACGACGCTTACACGCTGGGCATCGCTCCCGCAGCTGCTGCCGAAGCCAAGCCCAAGACGCGCCGTTCGCGCAAGCCCGCAGCCAAGAAGACCGATGCGGTCGAGGAGGCTACGGTCGTGGAAGGCGAAGCCAAGAAGGCCGCACCTAAAAAGGCTGCCGCTCCGAAGGCTGCGAAGCCCGCGGCTCCGAAGTCTGCCAAGGTTGCAGCCCCGAAGGTTGCCAAGAAAACCAACGTAGGCAAGAAGATGTAAATTCGCGTCTGCTGTCAGAAAAAGGGACGACCCCGATGTGGGTCGTCCCTTTTTTTGTCCGGGATGCCGGGGCTTGTCGTCAGCCCTGCTTTTTGGCCGGGTATCGGTTGCTTGTTTGCCGGGGAGGGCGGTTGCCTGCCGGTTCGGACGGACGAACCTGGGCTTTTCGATCCCGTAGGCGACCGGCATCTTTATGTTTTCGACCTTGGGTATCCGTGTCCGGAGGTGCGGGAGTACCGGGCGGAGCAGATAGACTTGGGCAATGGTGCCCTTATCGGGACTTTCCGCTTTCATGTCCCTCTTCCGGCTTCGTGCGGGCCAATGGTTTTCAAGGAAAGTTTGAAAAAATCCCCGGAACATGCAACGTTCCGGGGATTCGTTCTGTGTGTCGGAGTCGGTTTATTTCGCGAAGCCTTTGCCGATGCCAAGGAAATCCTCGGCCTTGAGGGCTGCGCCGCCGATCAGGCCGCCGTCGACGTCTTCCTTGGCGAAGAGCTCCGGTGCGTTCGAGGGCTTGCACGAACCGCCGTAGAGGATGGCGGTATCCTGTGCTGCCGCGCCGAATTTGGCTGCCAGCACCTGGCGGATGTAAGCGTGGATTTCCTGTGCCTGCTCGGCCGAGGCGGTCTTGCCGGTGCCGATAGCCCATACGGGCTCGTATGCGATCACGAGGTTCTTGTACTCCTCTTCGGTGAGGTTGTAAACCACCTCCTCGATCTGGGCCTTCACCACGTCGAAGTGTTTGCCGGCCTCACGCTCTTCGAGGTTCTCGCCTACGCAGTAGATCGGGGTCAGGCCGTTGGCGTAAGCCTGCGCCATCTTCTTGTTGAGCGTAGCGGAGGTTTCGCCGTAGTACTGGCGGCGCTCCGAGTGGCCGAGGATCACGTATTTGCATCCCAGCGCCGCGATCATCGAAGCGGCGATCTCGCCCGTATAGGCGCCTTTGGCCTCCGTGGCGCAGTCCTGTGCCCCGAGGGCGATGTCCGAACCCTTGAGTGCCTCGGCGACCTGCGAAAGGTGCGTGAAGGGGGGGCACACGATGAAGTTGACGCACGAGCATACCTCGCCGCGGCCGGCTGCGATGCCTTTGGCCAGTTCTACACCTTCGGCGGGAAGCGTATTCATCTTCCAGTTGCCGGCAACAATTTTCTTTCTCATAGTTGTAATTCTTTTTTATGTTAATAAGTCTATCCTTTGTTTAGCAAGAATCCCGGTTTCGCATGCGCGGCGTTCCGCCGCGTTTGCAATTCTACCCTCCCCTAAATCCCCTCCTCGGAGGGGACTTTATCGCGATGTTTCCGGGTTTTGGGCCGAAGTCGCGGCCTGCCGATCCGCTTCGGGCGAATCGAAAAATTTCTGACCGGGGCGTTCCGTAATTTTTAATTCTTAATTTTTCATTTTTAATTTGCGTCGCACCAGCCTTTCACCTCGTCGATCGAGGGGGCTTTCAGTCCGAGCTTGTTCTTCTTGTTGAATCCGCACAGGTCGTTGAAGAACTTGCCGGGGGCGAGTTTGCGGAGCGACTCGACGGTGAGGTACCCCATCTTCTGAATCACCGGAACCCACTCTTCGGGAACGCCGATGGCGGTGTAGGCCTCTGCGGGATCGTTCACGACCTTCTTCTCGGGGCGCATCTGCGGGAAGAACAGCACGTCCTGGATCGAGGACTGGTCGGTCATAAACATCGTCAGCCGGTCGATGCCGATGCCCATTCCCGAGCAGGTCGGCATGCCGTATTCCAGTGCGCGCACGAAGTCCATGTCGATGAACATGGCCTCGTCGTCGCCCTTCTCCGAGAGACGCAGCTGCTCCTGGAAACGCTCCAGCTGGTCGATCGGGTCGTTCAGCTCCGAATAGGCGTTGCACAGCTCCTTGCCGTTGACGAACAGTTCGAAACGCTCCGTCAGGTCGGGGTTCGAGCGGTGACGCTTGCACAGCGGCGACATCTCGCGCGGGTAGTCCGTGATGAAGGTGGGCTGGATCAGCTCCTCCTCGCAGTACTGCCCGAAGATGGCGTCGATCAGCTTGCCCTTGCCGAAGGTCTCGTCGACCTCGACGTTCAACTGCTTGCACGCTTCGCGCAGCTCCTCCTCCGAGCGGCCCGTGATGTCGTAGCCGGTCTTTTCGCGGATGGCGTCGGTCATCGTCAGACGGCGGAACGGGGCCTTGAATGAGATCGGCTTGCCGTCGATCGTCAGCTCCGTCGTGCCGTTCACGGCCATGGCCACCCGTTCGAGCATCTGCTCGGTGAACTCCATCATCCAGAGGTAGTCCTTGTAGGCCACGTAAATCTCCATGCACGTGAACTCGGGGTTGTGCGTGCGGTCCATGCCCTCGTTGCGGAAGTTCTTGCCGAACTCGTAGACGCCGTCGAATCCGCCGACGATCAGTTTCTTGAGGTAAAGTTCCGTGGCGATGCGCAGGTAGAGGTCGATGTCGAGCGAGTTGTGGTGGGTGATGAACGGACGCGCCGATGCGCCGCCGGGGATGGGCTGGAGGATCGGGGTCTCGACCTCGATGTAGCCCCGTTCGTTGAAGAACTCGCGCATCGTGGCCATGATCCTGGCGCGGCGGACGAAGGTCTCCTTCACCTGCGGGTTGACGATCAGGTCCAAATACCGCTGGCGGTAGCGCACCTCCGGGTCGGTGAAGGCATCGAACGTCTTGCCGTCCTTCTCCTTGACGACGGGCAGCGGGCGGATCGACTTCGACAGCACGGTGAACTTACGGCAGTGCACCGACAGTTCGCCGGTGTTGGTATGGAAGGCGAATCCCTCCACGCCGATGAAGTCGCCGATGTCGAGCAGTTTCTTGAAAACCGTGTTGTAGAGTGTCGGATCGCCTTCGGGGCAGATGTCGTCGCGGCGGATGTAGACCTGAATGCGGCCCGTGTGGTCCTGTAGCTCGAAGAACGAGGCGCTGCCCATGATGCGGCGCGACATGATGCGGCCGGCGATGCGGACGTCCTGGAAATTCTTCTTCGCGTCGTCGTAGTTATCGGCGATTTCGCGCGCCGTGGCCGTCACTTCGTAACGGGCGGCGGGGTAGGGTTCGATGCCCAGATTGCGCAACGCCGTGAGCGACTGCCTGCGAAGCTGTTCCTGTTCGCTGAGTTCGATTGCCATATCGTGTGTTTTTGATGTATCGTTTTATATCCGTGCAAAATTAGTGAAAAAAGGGCAAAGTAGCAACTCTTTCCGCAATCGGCTGCAACCGCGGCGCGGCGGCCCGGGAAAACCGGGCGCGGGCGGTTGTTGTTTATTTGGTTTTTATCGCTATATTTGTTTGTGTGTCTGACTAAAACCTGAATTATGAAACAACTCTCCATTCTCTTTCGCGGCACGCTGGGTTTCCCCTTCCCGGTTTCAGGGGCGTTCGCCCTGTGCCTGCTGCTGCTCGCCTCGTGCGGCGGCGACGACTCTTCGGACGAGAGCTATGCCGCCATTGAATCCGCATCGTTCACCTTCGACGAAACGACTCCGGCGAACAATGCGGTCCGTGTGATCGCCAACACCGGGTGGCAGGTTTTCTGGACGCCCGAGTCGGCTGCCGTCCGGGTGGAGCCGGCCTCGGGTTCCGGTAACGGAGTGTTCTACGTGTGGGACATGCCCAAGGGCGCTTCCGTTCAGGTGGGCGTGCGCGCCGCCTCGGGCAAGACCTCGGGCAAGCCGGTCACCGTGACCCGTGCCGCCGATGCCGTCGGGGTGACGCTCTCGGTCGCTCCCGCCGAACTGCTCTACGATCCGGCCTCGCCCGCATCGAACGTCGTCACCGTGACGACGAACGCTTCGTGGAAGGCGGCATGTCCCAATTCCGCGCTGAAGTTCTCGCCCGCCTCGGGTACGGGCAGCGCCACGATCACCATTGCCGACGCGCCCGCGGGGCAGCGCACCACGCTGACCGTTACGGCCGGAGAAGGCTCCGGCGCCAAGACTGCAACCTGCGTGATCGTGCGCAATCCGGAGACCCCCGCCGAGACGGTTTTCAGCCTCGATTTCGGCAACGGAGCGGGCGGCGTCTGGGCGGGCGCGAATCAGGAGTGGAAAACCCAGACCGGCACGGGAGCCTCGACGGTGACCTATGCCGTGAACAATGTCCGTATCAACAATGACAATTACGGTTCGGCGGGCTTCGGGAAAAGCCTACGCCAAGATGTTCTACAACGCGTCGACGGACTATTTCGTGATCCAGGACATCTCGCTGCCTGCGGGGCAGACGAATTTCACCCTCGCTTTCGGTGCGATCTTCCCGGCGGATGACGTTTCGCTGACGGTGAGCGCCGACGGTGCGGTCTGGAAACCGCTCGTCTATACGGGCGCGTCGGCCTACAACACGTGGACCGGGACGACGGTGGGCTTCACGCTCGCGCAGCCTGTTCCGAAACTGTGGATTCGCCTTGCGCCGACGGGTACGGAGCGCGCCTACGGACTGAATTTCGACGACATCCGGCTCACGACGGGCGGCGGCGGTCAGCAGGTCGACCTCGGGACGGGTGCGGGCCTTCGCTGGGCCGAGCTTCCCTCCAATTTCGAAACGCCCTCCTCCGACCAGTTCGTGCATACGACCTGGACCACGACCGTTTCGGGCGGCAAGCGGGTGCGCAACTACACCTATTGTTACGATAAGCGCCGCCACAATCCGGTTTGGGTGGCCTATCCGCATCATCGCTGCTACCTCGAAGGTTCGGGGCGCTCCGACGAGCCGTGGGCGGCGGACCCGGCGCTTCCGGAAACGCAGCAGGCGAAGATCTACCCTTCGTCGGCAGGCGACGTTTACCAGTATTGGGTCGCCGATCTGGTGACCGGCCGTTACGGCAGCGGCTATTGGTCGCGCGGGCACCTCTGCATGTCGCGCGAGCGGCCCGGTAAGGGGTTGGAAATCAACATGCAGACCTTCTGGCCGACCAACATTGCGCCGCAGGCCGCCGAGCCGAGTCCCTTCGGGAAGATCTGGGGGAATATCGAGGAGGCGATTTCAGGCGGCGCGATTCCCGCCGACACGCTTTACATCGTGGCCGGATGTTATTACGAAAACGACGGCTGGGTTCAGAAAGACGCCTCGAACAACGGTGCGTTGAGTTCGCTTTCGAAGGATTGCGTCATGCCGACGCACCAGTTCAAGATGGCCGTGCGCAAGAAGACGGTCCAGGTGGGCAAACCCATTCAGGAGTGTACGGCCGACGAACTGGAGACCATCGCCTTCTGGGTCGAAACTCTGACGACGAGCGCCGCCACGGAGAAGTCGCAGTTGGGGCAGTTTATCGTTCCCATATCGGAGATCGAGTCGAAGATGCGGATGAAATTCTTTCCGGGGATTCCCGACGCGGCCAAGAGCCGGGCCGGCACGCTGTCGGCGTGGTATTGACGGAAAAGGAGCTGCTATTGCAGCTCCTTTTTTGGGCGGGACAGTCTCCGGTAGGTCCAGAAGGCCGCCAGTCCCAGCGCGATGCCGACCGCCGTACCCCACACGAGGTCCATCGGGTAGTGTTTGCCCAGATAGATGCGTGAGTAGCAGATCAGGAGGGTGGAGAGAACCACCAGTCCCGTGAACCACCGCCGGCGGATGACCGAGGCCGACAGCACGGCCAGCGTGACAATGACCGCCGCATGGGCCGAGACGGTCCCGAAGCGGCCGCTCACGGCCTCGACGGGGACGTGTACGACCCAGTCGTGCGTAACGCCCGCGGCGGCGAGCGAGTCGGGCGTCAGCCAGCGCAGCTTGCGCAGCGAGTCGGGAGCGATCTCCAGCCCTTCGAGCGCGGGGGTGAACATCGGCCGCCAGCGCGGTTCGAAGTCGGGCAGCAGCCCGCCCAGCACGCCGTTGTGCTTGAAGATTCCCGAAATCATGTCCGAGAGGACCAGCGCGGCGATCATCAGCGCCGTGAAGAGGATGACGTTGCGCCATCCGTCGCGGCGCCACACGAGCCAGAGGATCAGCGCGTAGAGCGGCAGCCACATCGTCGTGCCCGAGACGGTCAGCATCAGACGGTCCATGAAGGGGCCTCCGTCGAAGTTCAGAGCTAAAAAGAGGTTATGGTCGCAATTCATAAGCTAAAAGTTGAGTGAATGTTTGGCCGACAATTCGGTCGCGTGCGACAAGCCCCCGGCAAGGCGAGGGTTTGGGGGTGGGTCCAATTTGTAAACGCCGCTGCAAGCGGCGAAAACGACATTCCGGGATGCATGAGCGGGTCCATATACGTATCAGAACTGGAAATAGATAAACGGCTGTATGTCGCTGGATTTGATCTGCATGACGCACCAGATCATCGCCGCGGCCATCAGGACCTGCAGAACCAGCGGCGCATGGACCACGATCCGCTGCGCGACGGCGTCGACGGCCGACGGCAGCAGGTGCAGGATGTAACCCGCGGCGATCAGCGCGAAGACGGCGGCGTAGCCCGTCACGACCTGCGGGATCATCGCGGCGTTGAAGTTTTCGAAAATCTGGTGCAGCATCAGCGAGACGGTCTGCATCGACTCGGCGCGGAACATCAGCCACCCCAGGCAGACGATGGTGAACGTCAGGAGCATGCCCGCCGCGCGGCTCCCCCAGTGCATCTGCGCCCCGGTGGCCTTGGCCCCCGGGACGACGGCCATCCACAGTTTATGCAGCGCCAGCGCTACGCCATGCAGCGTGCCCCAGAGGATGAAGCGGATCGCCGCACCGTGCCACAACCCACCCAGCACCATCGTGACGAGCAGGTTGCCGTAGGTGCGCAGTTTGCCTTTGCGGTTGCCGCCCAGCGAGATGTAGAGGTAATCGCGCAGCCACGAGGAGAGCGAGATATGCCACCTGCGCCAGAATTCGGTGATGGTGGCCGACTTGTACGGGGCGTCGAAGTTCTTGGGGAAGCGGAAGCCCAGCAGCAGGGCGATGCCGATCGCCATGTCCGAGTAGCCCGAGAAGTCGCAGTAAATCTGCAAGGCATAGCCGTAGATGCCTGCCAGGCACTCGAAGCCCGAATAGAGCAGTGGCTCGTCGAAGATGCGGTCGACGAAATTGAGCGAGATGTAGTCCGAAATGATCGCCTTTTTGAAGAGTCCCGTGAGGATCAGGAAGACTCCCGTGCCGAACATTTCGCGCGTCACGACGACCGGGTTGCGGCGGATCTGGGGGATGAAGTCCCGGGCCCGGACGATCGGGCCTGCGACCAGCTGCGGAAAGAACGAGAGGTAGAAGAGGTAGTCGCCCCAGCGGTCGACGGGTTTGAGCGAACCGCGGTAGATGTCGATCGTGTAGCTGAGCGACTGGAACAGGAAGAACGAGATGCCGACGGGCAGGAAGATGTTCTGGAATTCGAGGAATCCCGCGCCGAAGAGGTCGCGGGCGATCTCGATGAAGAAATTGGTGTACTTGAAGTAACCCAGCACGGCCAGATCGGCCGCGATGCTCAGCGCCACGAGCGCCCGTTGGGCGCGCCGCGAGCTCACGTGCGCGATAGCCCGCCCGATCCAGAAATCGCTGACGGAGACCCCGACGAGCAGCAGCAGGTAGATGCCGCTCGACTTGTAGTAGAAGTAGAGCGAGAAGGCGATGACGTAGACGATGCGGGCCATCGGCGCGCGGCGGAAGACGCTGTAAACGAGCAGGAATCCCGCGAAGAGGAACAGGAACAGCCCGCTGCTGAAAATCAGCGGCGAAGAGGCGTCGTACGCGAGCAGCGCCTGCAGTTTTTCCAGGATGCCGTCCGTTGCGGGGAGTGTCATTTCCGGGGTGTGTTGAGGTTTCCGATTGCGGAGACGGGCCGCAGCTCCCGGTCGATCTTCAGCAGACGGACACTGTCGAGTACGGCCTGCTCGGCCTGGCGGCGGATGCGTGCGGCTTCCGCGGCGGCATGGGCTTCGTATGCCCCGGCGTTGATCGCATCGACGAGCGACCAGGCCACGCGGCGCCCGCCGGCGTAGTTGATGTGCGTGTAGTCCTTGCCGGCCCAGCCGTTGGCGACGAACTGTTCCATGCCGCCCAGCGAACGCATGGCGTCGCAGGTGGGCCAGAAGGCCGCTCCGGTGTTTTCGGCGGCGCCCCGCTGGTAGCCGAGCATGTGGGGAATGGCGTCCATCGGTTCGAAACCGGCGTCGGTCTTCACCGAACGGTCGCTGACGCCCAGCACCAGCACGGCGGCGGTCGGGAAGCACTGGCGGACGTAAGCCACCATCTTCTCGATCTGGCCGGCGTAGTTGGTGTAGTTGCTCACGCCCGTCTGCATGATGTTGAGTCCGTATTGCAGGATCACGAGGTCGTACCCCAGCAGGTCGTTCATCTGCGCATTGACCGACGGGTTGGTCCAGAACATCGCCTGCCCGTTGTTGCTGCGCACCGAGTAGTTGTCCACCACCACGCCGTCGGCTTCGAACACCGCGCCGTAGCCGATGAATCCATCGTTGCCGG